>Ga0335074_10000578_pt1 | contig 51148 bp, 43 predicted proteins | sample Lox_Sample_23_FD_206715 | JGI IMG/M metagenome (GOLD analysis project Ga0335074, IMG submission 206715) | Soil microbial communities from Loxahatchee National Wildlife Refuge, Florida, United States - Lox_Sample_2.3 | ecosystem: Environmental > Terrestrial > Soil > Wetlands | place: USA...
GCCGCCACTGCGCCCCTGCGGCGAGCGGATGGCTACCTCGTTTCCCGGCTTACGATCGGCGCGTCCCTCACCGCCATCTGCTTTGGCGGCGTCGCCGTAACTAACGCTCTGCACCCTGGCGTCGGCGGCAGCGCGGTGCTGACGCCCGCGACGGTTGCGGTGCTGTGCGTGGTGCTGGTCATCGTCTTGCGAATCCGGGCCCGCGCTGGCGGGGCTTGAGGGCGCGGGCAGGGCCGGAGCGGGAAGCAGCGGAGCGCTCTTGGTCTGAGGTTCTAGTTCAGCTGCTTGGTGAGATAGAAGCACTCGTCCGCTTGCTCGCCGAGAATCTGGCCGTCATTACCGCGCTGCGTCCAACGGTCGATGACTAGGCCACGCGCTCACAAGGCGTAGCCGAGGCGCTCGTAGAGGCGACGTGCCCGGTCATTTGTCACGTCGACCGCAAGACCCGCGATCGGCACCGATCGCTGCCTGGTTTCGTACTCGGCTGCCAGGATCAAGGCTGTTCCGATCCCTTCGCCCTGCGGCCACGCATCGAGGGCATTGATCTCTGCCAGCTCCGGAAATACCGAACGCACCTCGGGATACCGGGATCGGAGCAGCAATGTCGCTTTGCCCATACACGACCCCGGTGCTGAATATCTCGCTCTGATCCCAGGCACAACCTCGCTTTGGGGTGCGGGTGCCACCACCTACAAGACGGGCTTCGAAGCCGCGATCTACGCAAACGGCCGGGTTAGCTAGCTGAGATCAGCCCCTACGGGCTTGGAAACCTCGTAGCCGCTCGGTTCTTGAGCGCAGGCTGCCTAGTGCCGGGTGGCCCGGTAGACGCCATAGGCCCAAGCGATGTTCGCCACCGCGCCCGCGATCGTCACCAGTGACCAGCCCCAGTAGCCGTAGGCCAGCAAGATGCCGGTCAGGGCGAGGAGCCAGGCCGTGACCAGCACACGGGTGAGTATCACGCCACGCGGATGCCTGCGGTCGAAGCCTGTTGCCATACCACGATGATCTCTCTCCATCGCAGGGGTAGGCAAGAGTGTCAGTACCTGCCCGATTGTGGCCATTGCGCCGCACCGATCGGGCAGGATGGTCCGGTGATCGAGCATTCAGAACGCCCGTGGGGTTCCTATACCGTCCTGGCCGAGACCGATCGCTTCAAGGTCAAGACGCTCGAGGTTCGTCCCGGCCAGCGGCTGAGCTACCAGCAGCACCAGCGCCGGGCCGAGCACTGGTTCGTGGTCGCAGGGCAAGGCGTGATCACCTTGGACGGCGGCACCATCGAGGCGCAGCCCGGGGACTCCGTCGACGTCCCGCGCGGCGCTGCCCATCGGATTCAGAACACAGGCTCTGTTCCCCTGGTGTTCGTTGAGGTTCAGCACGGTGACTATTTCGGCGAGGACGACATCGTTCGGCTGGACGATGATTATGGGCGGCCGGAAGCGGAGGCCCTGTCCGCAGACTGACCGCTAGCGGGTGAGGTTCGGGCACCTGCTCGGGCGGCGCGTGTGTCGCCGGTGCGCGGACAACCTCGGCCCGTTCCTGATCTCCTACTGGCATAGGATCGGCGGCGTGGCGACACGGCTTGTTCAGATTGCGATGAATGCCCAGGATGACTCCGCACTCGGCCGGTTCTGGGCCGAGGCGCTCGGCTGGGGCATTGCGAGCGAGGAACCCGGCGTGACCAACCTCGAACCCGAGGGCTTCGTCTATCCCGACCCGGCTGCCATCTGCATCGATGTTCTTCGCGTCCCGGAACCCAAGACGGTGAAGAACCGTGTGCACATCGATCTCGCGACCAGGTCTGCGGCCCATCAGGCGGACTTGGTCGCGCGCCTGCAGGCTCTCGGTGCGACACCCGCCGACGTGGGCCAGGGCGACGTCCCGTGGACGGTGCTGGCAGACCCGGAGGGCAACGAGTTCTGCGTGCTGGAGCCTCGGGAGATCTACCGGGACACCGGGCCGATCGCCGCGGTGGTAGTTGACTGCGCGGATCCGCGGGCGATGGCCAGGTTCTGGGGCGAGGCGATGGACTGGACCCTGCATGAGGTGACCGATGACTTTGTGTCGTTGCGCTCAGCCAAGGGTGTCGGCCCGTATCTGGAGTTCCTCCGCACGCCCGACGTGAAGACCGTGAAGAACCGCACCCATCTCGACCTGCGGCCGTATCCCGGTGACGATCAAGCGGCGGAGGTGGCCCGGCTGCGTTTGCTCGGCGCGACCGTGATCGACGTTGGCCAGGGCGACGACGTGCCATGGACGTGCCTCGCCGACCCGGAAGGCAACGAGTTCGACGTCCTCACCCCGCGCTGACGCGGCGGCTACAGGTCAGCGCGGCGGTGGTCTGCGGCGGCTAGCCGCATGTGGATGTGCCCGTCGGTGAACCAGTGCGGCGGATTCGCGGGGCTGAACTCCTGGAACGGGTACCCGGCCTTCTCCGCGACGCGGCAGGACGCGGGGTTGTCGACATTATGAACAAGCATGATCTGGCGCAGCCTTGTCCCGGCGAACGCGTCGAAGACCCAGTCGGTTACCGCCCTGACGGCCGCCGGAGCTATGCCGCGGCCGCGCGCTGCCACCGCAGTCCAGTACCCGATCTCGGTGGTCTCTCGCTCGCCGATCCGGCCGGTCTCGTCGCGATTCTTCAGCCCGACATTGCCCGCCAGGACACAGCCGCCGACATCGTCGGCTTCGAGTACGGCGAAGCACAGCCGGTCGCCGTCACGCCAGCCGCGATCCTGGCTCGCGAGCCACCGGGCCGCGTCGCGCTCGTCCATCGGCCCGGTCCGCTCCGCCCCGCCGCGCAGCGCGGCCCTGAACGGGCGTTCGTCCGGTCGTGGCCACATGCCACCAAGACGGTAGTCGTGGCTCATCTCGGCGGTCAGTGCGGGGATGTCCACCGCTCGCCAGGGCCGCAGGATCAGCGCTGGCTGGCGGCTCACCGTCGGAACGCGCAGCTCAGGGAACCTCAGCCTCTCTGTCATGCCGCGAGCTGTCCTCTGCTCAGGTGGCTTCGTGCATGTTCGGGTTCGCAACGGCGGCATTCACCACGATGCGGTGCAGCCAGGTCGTGACCGCGGAATCGCCGTCAGCGCCGGCGGCGCCGTCGGTCTGTTCCCGGAGGATGTCTGCGTGTCCGACGTGCCGAGCGGTTTCTTCGATCATGTGGACGTAGATCCACCGTAGTGAGACCTGGCCCATGTCTGGCTGGGGCACTGCGTCCTCGAGAGCGAATCGTGCTGCTGTTTGTCGCGACTGCTCGCAGGTTTGCTCGTATTCCCTGACCAGCGAGCTGACTGTTTCGTTCTCGGCCAGGTCCCAGCTTTCGTCGCCGCCGCCAACATTGGGACCGATATCCCCTGGGTTGCGTCCAGCCAGCACTTCCTGAAACCAGCCTCGCTCGACCCCGATCATGTGCTTGATCAGGCTGGTGAGCGTGGTTTTCGACGGCACGCGCCGATGGCGGGCTTCGTTCTCCGAGATGCCGTCTACCTTGCTGACAAGAACCTGGCGGTGGAAGTCAAGGAAGGCCTCAAGGACCTGACGTTCGCTGCCTGTGCTATCGGGTTGGTCGGCAGTAGGCGGTGAGGCGGGAGTCGTCATGGTGACACGGTAATCGCGCCGTCAAAGCATTATGTCCCGGCTCACGATCGCCCGGCCGGTCCGCACGCGCCTTGAGGAGCGCCGAAGCTGCTGGAAGCTCGTCGACCCGGGCGTCTGCGTTTCGCCGTGGTTGCCGCGCTTCGTATTAGCTTGGAAGGCGGAGAGCGAGCTGACAGACTCGTCCGTCTGAGCGAGCTAGCGAGGAGCCCGGGGTAGACGTGAGCGAGGCGCGTGCCGACGGTCCGGTTGTGACCCTTTCCGACGACATAGTCGCCCTCCGGCCCTGGTCGAGAGATGACGCCCGGTTCATGGCGGAAGCAAGCGCCGACCCAGCGATCCGACGTTATAACGGGGTCCTCGACCGGCTAGGACACCCGAGTCCGCCGCTCTCGACCAGGGACGCTGAGGCGGTCATCGACACGTTCGCCTTGAACTTGCGGGCGTTTGCGACGACCAGGACACCATCTGGTGTTGCTTTCGCAATCACGGACGCGAGGTCTGGCGAATTGGTCGGCTGCTGCGGCGTCGACGACTGGTCCAAAGCGGACGTAGCTCAGTTCGGGTACTGGCTTGCACCAAGCGCACGAGGACACGGTTACGCGACTCGAGCGGCGATCCTACTCACGCGCTGGTTGTTCGAGCTTGGCGCCGCTCGCGTCTTCCTGACGATCGTCGCGGGCAATGAGGATTCGGTCGCGGTGGCCCGCCGAGCGGGGTTTGTGTATGAGGGAACGATGCGCTCACACGGCGTTTGGATGGGCCAGCGTTGCGACGTGATGTGGTTCGCTGCGGTGCCGCATGAGTGGACGATGCGCGCGTCATCTCCTTGAGCGCAAGGAGGCCGATCGTGCATCCTTATCCATCGGTCGACGCCGGCCTTGCGTCGCCAGTGCCATCAGCCGCGAACACGGCAGAATTGGGTCCCATGACGCAGAACGCAGCAGACTCCGCCGCATCCCTCGCCAGCAGCCGGCCCATCCGCGACGCGGCGGACGAGTTCGTGCGCGAGTCCGCCAGGCTCAACCCGCTGGAGGCGACCATGCTGGGCCTGCCGTTCGGCCAGGACGAGCTGCCCGATCTGTCACCGGACGGACTGGCTGCCGTCGACAGCCTGCAGCGCGCCACTCTGGCCCGGCTCGGCGAGGTGGAGCAGGCGGCCGGGCTTGCAGCAGTCGGCACTGCTGAGATCGCGGACTCGGACGAGCGCCGGTGCGCGCGGCTGCTGCGCGAACGGCTGGAGACTGACCTCGCGCTCAGGGCGGCAGGCGAGCAGTTGCGCGCGATGTCGATCATCTTCGGGCCACCGCAGGGTGTCAGAGGCACGTTCCTGCTGATGCCGGCCGCTACCGCAGAAGACTGGGCGGTGATCAGCCGCCGCCTGCGCCGGGTACCGGACGCGCTGGCCGGCTACCAGGAGACCCTGGCTCAGGGTGCTGGCCATGGCCTGCTGGCGGCGCCGCGGCAGGTGGAAGCGGTCGCGGACCAGTTCGCCGCCTGGCTGGCGACGGGGGGCCACGGCTGGTTCAGCGACTTCGCCGCGGGTGCGCCAGCCGACGCCCGCGCGCTGACCGCGGACCTTGAAGCCGCAGGCAGCGCAGCAGACGCCGCGGTCGCCGCGCTGCGGGACTGGCTGCTGACGGACTACCTGCCCGCAGCGGCCGGGACGCCAGACGGAGTTGGCGGGGAGCGCTACCTGCTCGGCGCGAAGCGCTGGAACGGAGCCAGCCTCGATCTCGCCGAGGTCTACCAGTGGGGCTGGTCGCAGTACCGGCAGATTCTGGCGGAGATGCGCGCCGAGGCGGAGCAGATCCGGCCCGGCGCGACGCCGACGGAGGCGATGCGGTACCTGGACTCCCACGGTGAGGTGGTCGAGGGCGTCGAGGCCATCAGGGAGCGATTGCAGCAGCTGATGGACGAGGCCATGGCCAGCCTGACGGCGTCGCACTTCGACCTGGCCGACCCAATCCGGGTAGTGGAGGCCCGGATCGCACCGCCAGGCAGCGCGGCTGCGCCGTACTACACCGGGCCATCGCAGGACTTCTCGCGGCCGGGCCGTACTTGGCTGCCGACGATGGGAAAAACCACGTTCCCGCTCTGGAATCTGATCTCTACCTGGTACCACGAAGGCGTCCCCGGACATCACCTGCAGATCGCGCAGTGGCGGTTCCTGGGCAAGCAGCTGTCGCTGTACCAGACGAGCCTTGGCGGCGTGAGCGCGTGCTCGGAGGGGTGGGCGCTATACGCCGAGCGGCTGATGGACGAGCTCGGCTACCTGACCGCGGCCGGTGCGCGGATGGGTTACCTGGACGCGCAGCTGATGCGCGCAATCAGGGTGATCATCGACATCGGGATGCACCTGGAGCTGCCGGTCGCCAGCGACTGGGCGCCTGGCGCCGCCCAGCGGTGGACGCCGGAGCTGGCGCTGGAGTTCTTCGTGGCGCACGGCGGGCGAGAGCGCGATTTCCTGGCCAGCGAGGTCGTCCGGTATCTCAGCGCGCCCGGCCAGGCGATCAGCTACAAGCTGGGGGAGCGGGCGTGGCTGGCCGGGCGGGAGGCCGCGAAGGCGGCTCACGCGGCGCGCGGCGAGAGCTTCGACCTGAAGTCCTGGCACATGGCGGCGCTGTCGCTCGGCTCGCTCGGGCTCGATGATCTGGCCGACGAGCTAGCGCGGCTGTAGCCAGGCGAGCGATCTAAGAGCTGACGGCAACTCCTCCGGGCCAACAGCGACACCGAAGCCATCTGGCGTCGGCAACGTTCACGCAGGCTGGACGGCCCGACGCAGCGCATCGCTTCAACGAGATCGTCCATGGCGAGCGGTGCATTACTGCCGACACGGCGTTGCGTCTGGCCCGCTTCTTCGGACCTCGAGCCCGACGAAAACCCGAGTGCGTCAGTCAATCGTCCGTTCTAGCGTGGCAAGCATGACGGACCAGGCGGAGTTGGGATCCCTGGACGGGGATTTCTATTATCAGGATCCGATGGAGTTCTTCGCGCGGCTGCGTGAGTCCAGTCCCGCCGTCCCGGTCTGGATGCCGGACTTCGGGCGGGTGTGGGCCATCACGCGATATGCCGACGTGCGAGCGGCCCTGGCCGACCCCCGGCTCGTAAGTAAGATGCAGCGCTGGCCGGGCGGCGACGAGTCCGATCCTGTGACGGCCGTGCACGCGCTGCTCAACATCGACCCGCCAGAACATACGCGGCTGCGCCGTCTGGTGAAGAAGGCGTTCACGCCGCGCAGGGCCGCGCAGCTGCGGCCGCGCACGGCAGAGATCGCCGCGGAGCTGCTGGACGAGATGACGGCGCAGGGCGACGTCGTCGACCTGCTCGACCGGTACGCCCGTCCACTTCCGATCACGGTGATCAGCGAGCTGCTCGGCATCCCGGCGGCAGACCGCGGCTGGATCTGGGTCATCGTGACCGATTACGGCAAGGGCGGCACAGAACTTCAGCGCGTGCCGAGGGAGCTGGCTGGCTACTTCGCGGGGCTGGTCGCCGACAAGCGCGCCAGGCCCGGCGACGATCTTCTGTCGGCGCTAGTAGACGCTCACGACGCCGATGAGAGCAGTGCCCAGACCGCACTCACCAGCACCGAGCTGCTGTCGGCCGCGTACCACCTGGTCATGGCTGGCTTCGACACCACCGTCAACCTGATCGCTTCCGGCATGCTGGCGCTGCTGACCCATCCCGGCCAGATGGCCCGTCTGCGGCAGGACCCGTCGCTGCTGCCGGCAGCTGTGGAAGAGCTGCTCCGGTTCACGAACCCGGTGAATCACACGAACCTCCGGTACGCGGCCGAGGATCTGGCCGTCGGTGACGTGGTGATCCCGGCAGGCGAGCGGGTGCTCATCGCCACTAGCTCGGCTGACCGCGATCCTGCCCAGTTCCCTGACCCGGACCGCCTGGATATTGACCGCGACACGAGCGCTCACCTCGCTTTCGGTCATGGCATCCACTACTGCCTGGGCGCTCCTCTGGCCCGCATGGAGGCTGAGGTAGCAATTGGTACCCTGCTGGCCCGATTCCCCGGACTATCCCTGGCAGTCCCTCCGGGAGACCTCCGCTGGCGCCCGGTCAGCCTCATGAACGGACTGGAAGCCCTCCCCATTCGTCTCGCTTAGGTGCCCCTCGCGGTATATGCAGGTCGGCAAACGCGGTGGCGGGAAGCGACAGCAGCTACCAAGCATCGGATGACTTGACCAGACTAGACCAGACTCATAGCTTTGCTTCATGACCGTGAGCGTGAACGTCTATGAAGCAAAGACCCACCTGTCGCAGTTGTTGGACCGCGCGGCGGCCGGGGAGGAAATCGTGATTGCTCGTGCTGGTCGTCCGGTCGCACGCCTTGTGCCGCTGAGCGAAGCGTCGTCGCTGCGCCGAAGCCCTGGTGCGTGGCGGGGCAACGTCCGGATTGCCGATGACTTCGATGAGTTGCCGGCCGAAGTCGAGGCAGCGTTCCGCGGTGAGCGTCCGTGAGGCTGTTGCTGGATACGCGTGCGTTGTTGTGGTGGCTGGCGGATGAGGGACTGACAGATCAGGCACGCGACGCCATCGCCGATCCTAACAACCTCGTCATGGTGTCGGCCGCCAGTGCTTGGGAGATCTCGATCAAGAAGGCGCTCGGGAAGCTCGCGGCGCCTGATGACCTCGAGCGGCAGATCGATGAGAGTGGCTTTGCCCCCCTGTCGATCGGCATCGCGCATGGTCTTGCGGCGGGTCAGCTGCCACGGCATCACGATGATCCGTTCGACCGGATGCTGATCGCTCAAGCGTTTGGCGAGGCGCTGACAATCGTCACGCACGACAAGCGCTTCTCCGAATATGGGGTAGCGGTGCTGCCGACTTGACGACGCGAGCCGTGGCGTGATGGTCGCTAGCGTGGGCTGCGTGGAGTTCTTCTGCTATCACCGCGACCGGACTGGCTCTGCGGCGTTGCGAGATGAGTTAGTGGAGCAGCACTGGTCCTACATGGACCGGTACCAGGCGGCGATGATTGCCCGCGGCCCGACCATGGACGGTGACACGCCGACTGGGAGCGTCCATATTCTCGCGCTGCCCGATCCTGCTACCGCCCGCGCGTTCGCGTTCGACGAGCCGAACTACCAGGCCGGGGTTTACCGGGACGTGCTGCTGCGCCGGTGGCGCAATCTGCTGGGGCGGACTATGTGGGATTTCCCCGGAGGCCGCGACGGCGGCAACCGGTACCTGGTACTTGGCCTTGGCACGGGGAAGGCCGCCGACCTCGACGTGCCTGGCCGGGACGAGTTGATCGCGTACGGGCCGCTACTGTCCGATGACGGCAGAAGTTGGCTGGGCACCGCGGTGCTGATCCGGGCACCCGACAGCGAGCGGGCACGGGCCGTCCTGACCGCAGGCCGGTACGCCGAGATCGAGGTGCATAGCTGGCAGTTCGGCGGGCGGGAGTAACGGCTGCTGCCAGGTCGGATCGTCGTCAAAGCCGCGCCATGCTGCTGATGGCAACCTTCGCCAGTCTTCGATTCGGCGAACTGGCTGCCCTGCGCCGATCGGACGTCGACGTTGGAGCGGGCGCAGGGAATCGAACTCTCATGACCAGCTTGGAAGGTGTACCGCAACGACTTCGTATGCACGCTGACCTGCCGATCTAGGTATCCGCAAGTGCCCGCGGTTACCCGTCGTTGGCTATGGCTAATGGCACGCTGATCTTGCGTTGCGCCGGCAGGAGTTTCCACGGGCTGGCTGTTGTGATTAGCGGAACGAGGTCGCCGATTCCTCACCGCTGGTGCCCTCACGGGCGTGGCTCGCTGCCCAGCTGGCGAGGAAGTCCAGTTGTTCTTGGGCTGGGGTGTCGGCGGGGGCGGTGTAGGTGATCAGTATCAGGTCTTCCCCTGGTAGTTCCAGGGCGTCACCAGTGAGCGTCAGGTCTCCTGCGACCGGGTTGTGGATGTGTTTTGCGGTGGTCCGGTGGTGGCGGACGTTGTGCCGGGCCCACCTTGTCCGGAAGGTGTCGCTACGGGTTGCCAGCTCGCCGACGAGGTCGCTGAGCTTGCGGTCGAGGGGGTTGCGCCCGGCTTCGATTCGCAGTGCAGCCACGGTGTCGTCGGCGACGGTGTCCCAGTCCAGATACAGATCCTCGGCGCGCCGATCGAGGAACATGAACCGTGCCAGGTTGAGTGGCAGGGTCTCGGGCGCGATGACGCCTTGGTATAGAGCGAAGCACTGCTGGTTGGCGGCCAGGATGTCGAAGCGGCGGTTGCGGAGGTATGCCGGCGTCGCCAGGGCATCGAGGATCCGGTAGATGCTCGGCCGCACTGCTCGGCTTCCGGCCCGCCGTGGGGTTCGTTCCGGGGTGCTCGCCGCTCGTGCGAGGTCGAACAGGTGGTCCCGCTCGGCGTCGTCCAGGCTGAGGGCGCGGGCTAGGGAGTCGAGGACGTGCTCGGAGACACCGGCGAGGTTCCCGCGCTCCAGGCGCGTGTAGTACTCGATGCTTATCCCGGCGAGCTGAGCCACCTCGGTGCGGCGCAGGCCGGGCACTCGGCGCTGCTCCCCGTAGGTCGGCAGGCCTGCCGCCTCGGGGGTGATCCGGGCACGGCGGGTGGTCAGGAAGTCCCCGACCTCGGCGCGGTTGTCCACAAGTCCACGGTATGACGCGTCCGGCGGGCGCGGGGGGTACTGGCGTTACCCCTCAAGGCGGTGACTCCCGGATCCGCCCGGCCTGGAGGGAGGCTCAGTACGACATCAAGGGCCAGCGGAGAAGGCCGACATGAGCATGACACTCAAACCTGCTGATACCGCGCAAGTCGCCGGTACCGTCACGACAGACGTCCGGCGCCAGAAACGAGCTGCGCTCGCCCTGGCGATGCTGGGCTTCGCGGTCGTGGCCCTGGACGCGCAGATCACCAATGTCGCGCTGCCGTCGATTCACCGGAGCCTCGGCGGCGGCCTAGCGGGCTTGCAGTGGATCGTGACCGGTTACACGCTGATGTTCTCGGCGCTGTTGCTGTTCGGCGGGAGCATGGCCGACCGGGTTGGAAGCAAGACTGCCTACCGCAACGGGATGGTCCTGTTCGTGGCCGCGTCGGCGGCGTGCGGCCTTGCCCCGTCGCTGCGATTCCTCGTTGTTGCACGGATTGTGCAGGGCACCGGCGCGGCTTTGGTCACCCCGACGTCGCTGGCGCTGATCCGCGAGGCGTTCGAGGACAGCCGGGAGCGAGCGCGGGCGATCGCGTTCTGGGCTATGGGCGGTTCCGTGGCGGCCGCGGCCGGCCCCGTCCTGGGCGGGCTGCTGACCCAGGTCGGCTGGCGCCTGATCTTCTTCGTGAATCTTCCGGTCGGCCTTGCAGCGATCGTCTTGCTTGCGCGGGCGGCGCGATCGCCTCGCCGAGCTGTGCGGTTCGACTGGACCGGCCAGGTTTCCGCGGTACTGGCGCTGGGAGCCCTGACCTATGCGCTTATCGAAGGCGGGAGCGTCGGCTTCGGCTCCGGCCGCATCATCGCGGCCTTCCTGATCTCCGCCACCTCGTCTGCGGTGTTCCTGGTCGCCGAGCACCGGGGGCAGCATCCCATGGTCCCGCTCAGCTTGTTCAGGTCCCGCCCGGTCGCGATCACGCTGGCGGTGGCGCTCATCACCATGGCCGGGTTCTACGGGACGGTGTTCCTGCAGAGCCTGTACTTCCAGCAGCAGCGCGGATACTCGGCCCTGGCCACGGGCCTGCTGTTCCTCCCGATGACGGGCCTGGTCGCCCTGACCAACCCGCTGGTCAGCAAAGTCGCCCAGCGATTCGGCCGGATCCTGCCCATCATCGCCGGGCAGGCCGGCATGGCCTGTGGCCTCCTGCTGCTCGCGCTCCTGCCGCTGCACGCGCCCGTGCTGGCAGTGGCGGCCGTCATGATCCTGGTCGGCGTCGGCGGCGCGTTCACCGTCCCCCCGATAGCTTCGCTGATCCTCGACAGCGTGCCCGGCCAGCTCGGCGGCACGGCCAGCGGCGTGCTCAACACCTTCCGCCAGATGGGCGGTTCCCTCGGCGTGGCGGTCTTCGGCGCGGTAGTCAGCGCCAGCGCCGCCTTCGAGGCAGGGTTGCGAGTGAGCTACGCGGCCACCGCGGTCCTGGTCGCCATCGCCGCCGCCGTCACGCTCACGCTCCGCACGTCAGCCCGCCAATCCTCACCCGGCAAGTAGAAGGCGAGAACCACCATGCCCAGCACCATCCCAGCTGTCACCCTCAACAGCGGCATCCAGATGCCGTTGCTCGGCTACGGCGTCTTCCAGATCCCCGCCGACGACACCGAGCGAGCCGTACTCGACGCTCTGGACACCGGCTACCGCATGCTCGACACCGCCGCGAGCTACCAGAACGAAGAGGCTGTCGGCCGCGCGATCCGCGGCAGCGCCGTACCCCGCGGCGAGCTGTTCGTCACGACCAAGCTCTTCATTCAGTCCAACGGCGAGAAGACCACGCGGCAAGCATTCGAGACCTCGCTCAGCCGCCTTGGCCTCGATTACGTCGACCTGTACCTCATCCACCAGCCGTTCGGTGACTACTACGGCGAGTGGCGCGTCATGGAAGAACTCCACGCCCAGGGCCTTGCCAGGGCGATCGGCGTCGCCAACTTCTACCCGGACCGCCTCGCCGACCTCATCCTCCACAACCAGATCGTTCCGGCGGTCAACCAGATCGAGACACATCCGTTCTTCCAGCGTCAGGCCGACCAGGACTTCATGACCGAGCGCGGTGTCCAGATCGAATCATGGGGACCGTTCGCCGAGGGCCGTAACAATCTGTTCAGCGACCCGGTACTCACCGGCATTGCCAGCGCGCACGGCAAGTCCATCGCCCAGGTGGTGCTCCGCTGGCTCACCCAGCGCGGTGTCATCGTCATCCCGAAGTCAGTCAGCAAGGACCGGATGGCCCAGAACATGGACATCTTCAACTTCGAACTCACACCCGACCAGATGGCGGCCATCGCCACGATGGACACCGGCGCCTCGCTGTTCTTCGACCACCGTGACCCCGACGCCGCCATCCGCCTCGGCAGCCGGACCGTCGACTAAGACACGGAGCACCCGCGCGATGAACGACACTGACCTGCAGGCACGCGTACGCCAGGCGCTGGAACGCACCGACATCATGGCCTTGTCGACCATCGACGAGGACGGCGGGCCATGGACCAGCCCGGTCCAGTATCAGTCGGATAGCCAGCTCAACCTGTACTTCGCGTCGATGCCCGACGCCCGGCACGTCCGCAACATCCAGCGTGACGCCCGCGTCGCAGCTGCCATCTACAACATGCCCGGCCCCCCAGGCGGTAACCTCGGCCTGCAGATCCGCGGACTCGCCGCGCAGGCGGCGCCTGGAAGCAGTCGCGACGGCTGGCAGCGATTCAAAATCGAGCCAGTCGAGGCCTGGTGCTTCGACTCCCGGGGTGATCGGCAACGCCATCGGGTCCGCCTCACGCATCTCAACCTCAGCACATAGCTTGCCGGGAAGAACGCTCTACACCCAGCTCTACGGTGCTGCTCGGACGAGGCCGACCTGACCACCGGCCAGGCCCCCCTGCAAGCTGCCGATACCGGCGACTCTCGGCCGGGTTCGGTCGGGGGTGGCCGCAGGTCATCGCCGCAGGCCACGCGAGGCGCCCTCGACGGGTTCCGGTCGACGCCGGAGAATCGGAAAGCAGGGATGAGCTACCCGAGCAAATCGACAGGGGATTGGGGGCCTTGGAAAGGTCCTCGGCTCAGTACGGTCCAAGCCGCTGAGCTGGGGTTTCGGGTTGGAGCGGGCGAAGGGAATCGAACCCTCATGACCAGCTTGGAAGGCTGGGGCTCTGCCATTGAGCTACGCCCGCGTGACGAACTGCCGCCACCGTAGCGTACCGGTTTACCAGGGGTAGAAGAGCATCGGTGCGGGGCGGTCCCCAAGGATTCCGCTGTTCCTGGCGAGCCCGCCGTTCCTAGTCAATAGGCGGCAGGTGCTGGCCTGGGCCCAGGACGGGCCGGAACAGGTCGCCTCGCTCGGCCACCCGCTCCATGATCGTCCGGATGGTGAACTTATCCGGCCGCAACGACGGATCATCGAGCTCGGCCCAGTCGATCGGCGCTGACACCGGCGCCCCTGGAGCGGCCCGCGGGCTGTACGGCGCGACGAGGGTCTTGTTGCTGACGTTCTGGGTGTAGTCCAGCCTCGCAAGGCCGTGCCGCTCCCTGACGTCCCACTTCCAGCTCACCAGGTCCGGCACGACGGCGCCGACTGTCTTCGACAGCTGTTCCACCCAGACGCGCGTGTCGTGATAGCTCAGTCCTTCCTCCACCGGAATCCAGATCTGAATGCCGCGGCGTCCGGTTACCTTCGGCTGCGCCCGGACACTGAGGTGCTCCAGAGCCGTGCGGTGCAACCGCGCAAGGACGAGTACCTGATCCCAGGACGTGCCCGTTCCCGGATCAATATCGATCAGGGCATACGTCGGAGTGTCCGGATGCGCTGCCAGCGATGTCCACGCATGCCATTCCAGCGCGCCGTAATTGGCCGCCCAGATCAGCGCGGCCGGCTCGCCGACGACGAGGTAAGTGCTTGTCTTGTCCGGCCCTGCCTCGGGGTTATCCCAGCGGGGCAGCCAGTCCGGGGCGTGCTGGGGGAGCTGCTTGTTCCAGAACCCGGGCTCGCCCGCGCCGCCGGGGAAGCGATGCATGTTCAGGGGCCGGCCCTGCAGGTAGGGCAGGATCACCGGCGCGATCTGCGCTGCGTAGCGCACGAAGTCGCGCTTGGTGACGGCTGGCTCGCCCGGCTCGCCCGGCGCGGCCGCACGTGGCGGGAAAAGCTCCTTATCCAGATTGGTCAGCCGGAGCTGGCGGCCGAACACCTCCCAGACGCCCGCGGCGCCAAGGTCATCCAGCGCAGCGAGCTCCGCCTCGCTTGGGCCGGGGATCGGCCGCGGGCGCAGCTCGACTGACGCCTCCGCGGGCGGCAGGTCGGAACGCCAGAGGCGGTCCGGGTCGGCTTTTACCTGCTCGTTAGTGCGGCCGGACAGGACGGATTGGGGGTAGTCCTCGGGGTTCCAGCCTTTGACGGCGTAGTCGTCGTTCTTGTGGATGAGGAGCCACTGGTCGGAGTCCTCGCGGGAGCGGCCGCGCTGGATGAGGATGAACTTGCCCTTGAGCTTGTAGCCATGGACGTCCGCGTGGAGTTCACCCGCCGCGACCGCGGCCACCGGATCGTCGGTCTCGTACGGTTCCCAGGTGCCGGTATCCCACACGATCACGTCGCCGCCGCCGTACTCGCCGTGCGGTATCACGCCCTCGAAGTCGATGTACTCCATCGGATGGTCTTCGACGTGGACGGCCAGGCGCTTCGCGGCCGGGTCGAGCGTCGGGCCGTTGGGGACGGCCCAGCTCGCCAGCACGCCGTTCATCTCGAACCGCAGGTCGTAATGCTTCCGGCGGGCGCGGTGGAGCTGGACGACGAACCTGAGCTTGTGTGCCTCCGGGGCCGTGCCGGACGTCAGCCCGGACGGCTCGGTCGTGCGGGAGAAGTCGCGCTTGGCATGGTAGGGAGCCAGCTTGTCGGCGGGCGTACTGCCCGGCGGCCGGGTGGCGGGCTGTGCGTTCCGCTCCTTGCCGGTCTTCGTGGTCTTCGTGGTCTTCTCGGTCTTCGCGGCCCTTGGGGTCGTCGTGCTCCCGCCCTGGCTGTGGCTGACCCGTCCCATATCGCCGATGTTCCCATGACTGTGTGCGATAGCCCATGGGGAACGGCGGCGCCCGCCGGGGGTCAAGCCCGTCAGGTCGCCGGGCATAGCCGGGCGAACGTGGGCGGTTTCTGGGTTAGCGCTTGCCAAGCGTCCCGGTGCGCTGGATCGCATAAGTGATCGCGTCGGCCGAAAACGCCAGCGTCTTAACCGCCAGGGCGAGTCCTGCGAGAATGGCTACCGTGCCGGCGAGCACGAGCGCTAGCGCGACGTTTCCTAGTGCCTCCGAGTCAAGCAAGGTGGCGATCGCAATCCCGATCACGCTGAGCGCGAGCAGCGCGAGGCCTGTGTAGAGCAGCATCACGGCGCGGCGCAAGAGCGTAAAGCGAGTCAGCAGCATTGGCAGCTGAGTGTCAATCTCCGCCAGCCGTTCTCGGCCGATGGTGCCGATGCGGGCCTCGTCGAGCAACTCGCCGTGGTCGCCGCAGAGGATGTCGAGGCGCTCCCGCGTCATCTGGCGCATGCGGTCATTTACCACGCCGTACATGACCAAGAGAGCGTTTGTGAGTATGGCGCCCGTGGTGATCAGTACGACAGGCGCAACCATCGACTCGATGGCCCTAATGGCTGTCAGGCTCACTTGTTGACGTATGCCCGGTTGCTTGGCGAGCAAAAGCGGTTCGGTTGGCGCCGGCCTGGTTATGTCGTGGCCTGGCGGCCTGGTTATGTCGTGGCCTGGCGGCCTGGTTATGTCGTGGCCTGGCGGCCTGGGCTGGCCGTGGCCTGGCGCGGCGTGGCAGGGTCCGCCCAGGGGGTACCTCGACATCGAGACAGTGCGCTGGCTGGCATGCCGCTAAGATGGTGCAGCCAGCGTGGCCTGCCCTCCTGAAGCTTCCCGACGCGGGGGAACCCGTGGTGGGAAGCGAAGTGGGGACCGGGCCTGGGCGGGAATCACGGGTTACGGCCGACGCGGTGAGATGAGCTCCGCAGGTCAGGCACACGGGATGTAGCGCAGCTTGGTTAGCGCGCCTGCTTTGGGAGCAGGAGGTCGCGGGTTCGAATCCCGCCATCCCGACCAGGTCAGAGGGTTGTGGATCTTGCGCTTGGAACGCGTGGGAGCCAAAGTGGGAGCCAATTGTGTTAGCGTGCTCTCATGGCTGCTGCCCGTCGCGGGCACCGCGATGACTCCATCTATTTCGATCACCGGCCGGATACGGTCTGCTCAGACCCCCGCCTGCATCAGTCGTGTGCCGGACGCTGGCGCGGTGTTATCTCGCTGGGGTTCGCGCCTGACGGCAAGCGGATCCGGCGCAAGGTGAGCGGCCAGAGCCGGGCGGATGTCAAGGACAAGCTGCGGGCGGTGCACGAGGAGCTCAGCAAAGGTCTGCACACTTCGCCTATGTATACGGTCCGGCAGTGCGTTGAGGACTGGCTCGCGACCGGTCTGGACGGACGGTCGGCAAAGACGGTATCGACCTATCGTGAGGTTCTGGGGCCGCTGGTGGCACTCATCGGCGCGGCGAAGCTGAGGACCCTCTCCGCGAGGCAGGTCCGGTCCGCGCTGGTCGAGCTGTCGGCAGACCGGTCGACGCGGACGCTGCAGCTGGCCTTGAACTCACTGCGCCGGTCGATCAAGCAGGCGGAGGCCGACGACCTGGTCGGCCGGAACGTGGCGGCGCTGGTGAGCGTGCCGACCGGGACGGCGGGGAGGCCGTCAAAGTCGCTGACATTGGCGCAGGCTCACGCACTGATCGCAGAGGCCCGCGAGTCTCGGCTCTACGCGTACGTCATGCTGTGCCTGCTGACGGGCTGTCGAACCGAGGAAGCGCGGGCGCTGCGGTGGGATCACGTGGACCTGGACGGTGACCCGGACTGCGTGTCGCCGGTGCCGCCGCACGTCGCGGTGTGGCGGTCGGTTCGCTCGCACGGGGATGTGAAAACGAATAAGTCGCGCAGGACGCTGCGGCTGCCGGTGGCCGCGGTGGCGGCCTTGAAGGTGCACCGGGCTAGCCAGTCGCGGGACCGGCTGATCGCAGGCCCGCTCTGGGAGGACAACGGACTCGTGTTCGCGTCACAGACGGGTCGGCCACTGGATCCGTCACATGTGCGCCGGGACTTCAAGAAGCTGTGCGAGGACGCGGGGATCGGGAGCGACTGGACCCCGCGGGAACTTCGCCACACGTTCGTCTCGATCATGAGCCAACAGGGCGTCCCGGTCGAGGAGATCGCTCGTCTCGTAGGCCACAGCACCACGTCGACGACCGAGACCGTGTACCGCAAGGAGTTGCGTCCGGTGATCTCCACCGGCGCGGAAGTCATGGACAACCTCTTCAAGACCAGCTGACTTGTCGACGCAATCTTCTGTGTCAGGGAAGCCGGGGAAGGGCCTTATCCTGTGGATCTCGGCCTTCTTATTTAGGGCAACTGGACAGTCTCAAGGGCCTAACGTGCTAGGTCCGGCCATGGCGCTCGGCTCATCCACGGCTCCCTGGGCAGGCTCGATGAGAGATGCCCAAGTGCAGCTAGCTAACCCATCTGGCCCTCCCTGGAGGCGCGGCGCGCCCGGATCTTAGCAAGCCGGTCGGGGTTGAGTGGTCCCATAGTCGCTTGCACCGGCGCAAGGGGCGACGGACAGTCGTTGATGCCGCCGATTGGGCCGCCGATCGGCACTCCCTCCAGGCCAAGCTCGTCAGCCAACGCGTACGCCTGCTCCACGGTCAGGTTCTCACCGAGAATGTTGTAGCCGCCCTCCTGGCCTTTGGTGTGGTACGTCCCCAGGTACCAGACGGGCTCGTCGTCGTACGAGCCCGGAGGGATCATGTAGGCGTCGATGTCCCAAGCCGACATGCTAAAAACGGCCCACTCGCCCGTCTCATAGCGCCGGTCCCACTGTTCACGCTCGCGATAGGACTCGGGGATCACGACCCCGCGCTCGGCCAGTCGGTCGAACCAGGCAACCTGGAGCGGCCAGTAATCCTTGTCGGATGGCTTAAGGCCCATGCCGATGTGGACGCTCAGATCCGCGTCGTCCGCCCACGGCACGGTGTCCTGGTCCAGCCCCGCGATGGCAAGCTGGCCGCGGATGCAATCGTCCTCGGCTTCCATATCGAGCGCCTCGACGTCGATCTCCTGTGCCCAGCCGGGCCGGTTCGCGTCCAGCCAGGCCGCTCCTGCGGTTGTCGCCGCTCGTGGGTCGAAGCGCGTTGTCATTGACGGTTACCTGTTTCGCTGCGGGTGGTGACGGGGCGTCCATAGCGTCGGCGCCAGCCGAGCTGAGCAGATACAGGGAAAGCTAGTTATCGTCTTTGCCCTTCGTCATTGAAGGGGTCTGGCCGCTCCCCTGCTGCTCTCTCGGCGTCGTCCCTGGTGGCGTAAAGCCCGTGCAGTGCTACCTCGGCTGCCACCTGCTCGGTTAAGTCTCCGTCGCCATCCATCACCGCACACACCCACCGCCGCGGCCTCGTCCCCGCTATCGAAAGTGATAGTCACGTGGGCGGTGTGGAACGCGATCGTCGGGTTGATCTCAAACACCATCTGTCTTCACCTCGCTGGTCCCTGCGCTTATGCGCGTCCTCTTCAGCTACATACTGCGGCTTGGGAAGATCACGCGTCGGAGGCCTCGATCTCGGCCACGGTCATGTTGTGGTCAGAGATCGGCTCGAAGTAGCCCTCGTCTTGATCGGGGCGGGCCACATAGGCGGCCTTGCGCCACACAGGCTCGCTCCAGGAGGTGGGGTCGGTATCGAAATAGTCTGGGCAGCGGAGGTAGCCCTCGTCCTCGTAGTAGGCCCAGTCGATGATCATGATCTCTTGCCAGTTCCGTTTCTCCCACTGTTCGCGGTCGCGGTAGGACTCGGGGATCTCGACGCCGCGCTCAGCCAGCCGGTCGAACCAAGCAACCTGAAGCGGCCAGGAGTTGCCATCGGCTGAATGCAGCCCGTACCTGATGCACGTGGATGGGTCCAGGTCATTGCCCCACGGGGTTGCGGACTCGTCCTCCCCCTCGTACAACTGACCGCGAATGGAGTAGTCGGCATCCTCAATGTCGAGTCCACTGAGGTTGATGTCCTGTGCCCAGCCGGGCCGGTTGACGTCCAGCCAGGCCGCGCCGCGCTTGCTGGCATCCTGCGCGCCAGAGTTCATCACTTCAGCTCCTTAATCTCCACACTGCGTCAGCCAAGGCGCCACGTAAGACATCCCAGGATCCTGACAGGCTCCCCGGATTATTGCCGCATTCTCGACGCGACAGAAGTGACTGCGGTTTACAGAGTGATGCATCGTGTCTGTGATACGGCGTGAACGAGCCGGTTATGCCGAGGTGTTGGTCGAGGCGCAGTTAGGCAAGCGGGCACTGCTAGTTGCAACGACTGACCTACTAGGAGGAGGTACCTATGGCGTGGCCAACTGCTGATGAGATAGCAAGGATGTCGCCCGCCCGAGCGCGAGTCAGCTATCAGCGAAATCATGTCCGAGCCGTACGCTGTGCCGTTGGGCAGCGACGATATGTTGCTTGGCGGTACGTTCTGGCTGTTCGCGGAGGAACTAGAACTGCGGGACTACCTGGCGGACCTTGGCATCGTGTTGGACGACGAGCTGGGCTTCGTGCGAAGAGAAGTAGAAGAGTAGAGCTGTGCCCTTTCCCGTTCAGTTGTCTGACGTGCGTCTACGACTACACCTATCGCCGGCAGAACTGTCACCTATGACTCCGGCGTTCTGCAACACGTGGGTGTTGTCGTAAACGCCGTCAGGCAGTTGTACGGAGAGCGGCACCACGTACCCGGCGTCCGAAATACGAGTTCGTACTTTGAGTCGTCCCGGTACTCACGGAGCGCACCTCCCACTCCGAGAAGGCCTCATGCCGAGGAAGGACGTTCAACTCGATCTACTCATCGAATCAGCACAGTGGCCGGCTCGCGCAGTACCTACAGCTCATTTCCCACGCTTTCCGAGGGTCGGTAGGCCGGCAGAGACAGTCCGCACCGAACGGCTCTTTCCAGTCGGCACCCAGTTCTTGTTCTGCTCCAGGTAGCGGGCTAGCCGTCGCTGTTCGCGGGCAAGCTGTTGCTCTGGCGTCCTGGCGCGCTTTCCTTTGCCTGCCCTCGCCTGACTGCCGTCGCTCATTGCGCCCCCTCCGGGCTTTACGAACCCGCGAGCTGCTGGGATGTTACACGCGATGGGTACCCGGACGTCGCGCGAACCGTTTGCGGCCGAGCGTACCTCTTTGACGCGCGATGACGCCAGATTGGCCGATTAGGCTGTCCGTCGTGCCAGTACGATCATCCCCATGGCGTTAGGAAGACCCGGTAACCGCAGGCTCACCGATATGACGGCGCGCTGCTCTCTGTGGCGAACCGCGGTCTCGAAGCAGCCGACTGCTTACCTGGACAGGTAGGCATGGGGTCCTCCTCGGTGCCCCGTCGTACCGGATCAGGCACGAGCCGACTCAGTCGTTGATCGACTTCACCGGTCCTGCACCCAGCTCCAGTTACGAGGTGCGCCGGAAGCTCGGCGACGATCCTTGGACGTCGCTCAAGAGTGCCGGTAAGGCACGACCGCAAGGTGGGTGCTTCTCCGCTCCCGCGTGTGTAGCCATGCATGACGTTCAGGACGGGGAATCGCTCCACAAGATCCACGCCGAAGAATCTACTGTGTGAGATGCCTTCGGATAGGCATGCCGGTATCGGCCAAGCAAAAAAAGGCCAGCATCGTGACTACGTCCGAGAATCGAAACGGGGAAGTGTGCCTCGGCTACCGCCGTCGCGATGTCGACAGATTCGTGCCCAGCTTAGGCTCGCTGATTTGCGGGGAGCAAAACGATGTCGTCCGTGCCGTCGTGTGAAGCTAGCTGATCAGCTTCTTCCGCTTGCACTGCCAGTTTCACGGCAAAGTCGGGATCGAACCCGCCGCCGAGTGACATGGTCTGCGTCAGGACTCAAGTGGACTGACAGGACTGCGCACAGATCAAGCGGACGGCGCACTGCGGCGGCGTTCGCGAGGGCGCAGCAACCGCACCGACGAGACGGCCAGGGCCACGCGCTGTGCGATCGACTCGCAGCCGGCAAATCCGAGCACTGTGTGATCTGTGTAAACCTGAGTGACTTTTGTGACGTCTGACCATCAGGCGCGGGTGCGACCGAGCCAGCCAGGATGCCGCCTCGCTGCACCTCGCGATGGCAATGCCAAGTAGGCGAGATAGGGAGATGGTTTTGACCGAATCAGGGCGAGTGCCGTCCGATTGGAGTTCTGAAATATGCGGTGCGCTCCGGGACCTCACTGTAGATGACACGCCCAGCCTGGAGGTACTGCTTCTCGATGAGGTGGGATCCTGGGTACTCTCCCCTGAAAATCAACGCCGGGATTATGATGAACAGCATGGCGGCTTGATAATCGCGAATCTGTTTAAGGCGATTCAGTGTTCAAGGGATTTTCGCCCCGCTCAGCTTCCAATTCCGTCCGACGAGATGGCCACAGCACGAAAAGCGTTGGTCGCTGGCGCCCACGAATTTGCCGAGGCCGAGCATGGCCTGACAAAGCTCATTGCCCGCCTCATGCCAGCTATGATAGCTGAGCTGGAGAAAAATGCTCCAAATCCAGGTCCTCAACTCCACGGGGTTTATTTTTACTCACTCCTGGCGATTTCCAGTGGCGTTAATTCGAAAATGAGCAAATCCGTGGCTCGCGGAATCTCGGAATCGTTCACTGCCTGGGATTCCTTGATGGCAGCTGGATTTAGGCTGCCATGGCATGACTAAGCACGACGCCAGCGGCTGGCGAAGTGGTATGTCCCTGAACATCAGTTCGGCCATCTGTACGTTCTCGGCCCCGAAGACCGGCGCCAGTGGCAGCCGCGAGTGATCGGGCGCACGTTCGAGGGACTCGTTCCTCAAGAATTGCTACGTAGACGAGGCCGGTATAACCGACCAGTGACTGGCAACAACCGGGTCACGACCGATCATGATGGGGACCACTGGGGTCGCTGCCGGAGCGAGCTGTATTACGTCCGACTGGTAGGCGAGGCGGACGCTGGCGTTCGGGTTTTCGCGGTAACCGTCGATGGTGTGAAACCGTCCGCCGAACTGCTCGCCGACACTAACGACCTGAACACGAAGGTCAGGTGTGCCCCCATCTTTCACGTGCGCGACCTGGTGCTCGCCGAGGCTGACCTGGTTGGTCTGGCCCTGGAGTCGTCGAGTTTCTGTACGGCGAGTGACGCCGTTGCCAGGATCACCGACCGCGTGGGGCGGCAGCTGGCGGAAGAGCATGGCGGCCGGACCGCTTCCGAGGACTCGAATGAACACCGGTACCGGACGCAGGACACGCCGACTGGCATGTACCTACGACTTCCACCGCGAGACGATGGGCGGCTTACGCCGATACCTTGCCTTACCGCGATTCGCCGCTGGGACGGTTCGCGTCAGCCCGCTTCGGCCTCAAAACACAGCTGCTTCCACGTCTTCCGCTTCCTGCAGGCCGACATTCAGTAAGGAGCTTTCAAGTTGAGCATGTTCGGAACCGGGCTCGTCGCGGCGGCAATACTGCGACGGCGGATCCTGGACCGCCTCGGCGCGGAGCCAGAGTGGACCGAGGGCGATCACAACTCCGCGGACATGCGCTGGACGTCCGGGCCGGTTACGACCTTCTTCACCGTTGAGCCTGGCGCCGAGGCCACGCCGGACCTTGGGGTGCTCCGCGTGACGAGCCTTGTCGCCACGGTGGGGGACAGGGGTCTCGGACTTCTGCAATGCCATGTGCTCAACATGGTCGCGATGACCCACCGGTGGACAATCGCGCCTACTGGCCTGGATCCGGACACGGAGATCCTGCAGGTTAGCTGTTCCTTCGTGGTGGGCCAGGACAATGTGGCCTCCCTGGAGGAGTTCGCGCTGTGGTGCGTCCGCGAGCAGATCGCCATCGCGACGGCCAAGCTGACCAACGACATCGCGGATGACATCCGGGGCCTGCCGGTCCTCATTCCTGGGCACCGGGGCGGCGACTACCGGGACGATGCTGATGACTGGCACGAGGTCGTCTACCACTACGACCGCTACATCACGTCGAACCGCTTCTGGCCCACCGCCTCCCTGCTCGCCAGCCTGGCGGACGCATTCGTCGGCCTGAAACAGGAAATGTTCGGCGAAGGCACCGGCGCGTGGTTCAGCGCCGACGGGGTCAACGAGCCCGGGTTCCTCTGCGAGATGCCGTTCGGCTGGGACTCGTATCCCGCTGGGGTGATCAGCGTCAGCGCGGCACTCGGCGAAGACGCACCTCCGACCGCCTTGGTGGCGGGTACTGCCGAGCCGCACCCGCAGGCCGGCAAGGGCGTTCTGCTGAAGCTGCTGGTCCCGGCCAGTTCCGGAGAAGACGCCGACGAGCTGACCAACCGGCTCAACCTCTTGGACCGCGTTGTCCCGGGGGCGACGCACAGCGTGGGTGCCTGGGTACTGTCCGGCGCGCGCCCGATGTACTGCGTTTACCTTCCGGCAGTCCTCGCCGAGCATGAGGACATCGACATCGACCTGCCCGTCGTCATGCGCGAGATGCTGCTGACCCTCGTCCGCCAGGCGCTTCTCGCCCGGCGCGTGCTCCTGGATGGCGCGGGCCTCGCGGACGAAGACCGGAACGAAGCCGTCGGGCTCGCGGCCCCCACCGTTCCGCACGGACTGGCCTGGGGCGAGACGGGCGAGGGCCGCAACCCTGCCGCACTTGTGCTGGATCAGATCTACGCCACGTGCGTCGGACCAGACGCGGACTGGGCGGACGTTCGGACCGACGGGTTCAGGTGGTGGCCCTACCACCAGGCGCAGGACATCGCCGCGGCGCTGCGGGGCGCGAGCGATGTAGCTCAGGGCGTCTCGATCCGCATCGCGACCGAGGTCCGGCGCGGCGTCCCGGTCACGACCGAGACGCTGCGGGTCGTTGCGACGATGAACGCGGAACTGGGCCAGTCCGCCCTAGTGCTCAACGACGACGGGTTGCTGCTGTTGGCGTGCCGGCTGTATGTGCACGAGGGAATCGAGCACTGGGCGAAGCAGTGGGCACAGATACTGACCGCCGAGCAGTTCATTACTGCCAGTGAGATTTCGGCGAAACTCGCGGAACTCGGGGAGGATGCTCGCTCGGGGCATCCGTTCTCCGGGGTGCGGCCCGAGCCGGACGAACTGTTCGGCATCCGCGAGAACTCCCTGACCGACCGGGCTATCGGTTTGAGGGCTGGCCTTACGCCGCTCGTGCCTTTGCTTGGACTCTGCCGGCTGTACTCGCTGCCGCTCCAGATGTCTGTCGCGGATTCGGAGGGCGGGCTAACCTTCACATGGCATGTGTCGCAGTCACGTGCGGAACTGCTTGTGGACCCGGCCGTCCGCGTGTCGGTCCGGCGTGGCGATGTCGGGTCCGGGCCGGGCTGGATCATCCGCAGCGTCGTGCCGGTGGCGGGAGATGAGACCGCAACGGCCCAGTGGTGCAACGACCGGAACTTCGACCTCCTCGCTGACGGCGACGACAGCAGTGGCGACCGGACTGTGGTCGGCGGCTGGGGCCTCACCCCGGACGGGGAGTGCTGCCTGACCACGTGGCTGTCGCCGTTCTTCGTCCCCGATGCGGTACACCAGGCCGCAGGGCTGATCGGCAATGTCCTCAGCTATCACGCGGGTGTGGTCATTGCGGCAGTCGCTGCTGACCCCGATGCAGTGATCGGGGGACATGCCGTCACGCCGGAGGCAATGGCCGACGGACTCTCGTCGGTGCTGGCGACGTTCGCCGGGGCGCTGGAGTACCCGGCTGGCTTCCGCTGGTCTGTCGACGCGGGAGCGGACGACGTGGTGGTGACCCTTGCAGGGCCGGCCGCCGGCACTGGCAGTGTTGAGGGCGTGACGCTCGCGGAGGCAGTCGGCTCCGAAGTCCGCACGGTCCTGCGGGTTCCGCTCGCCCGTAACCGGGCACAGCTAGGCCTGTTGTATGCGGCGTTCCTCGGCCGGTCGGTGACGCGCGTCAAGACGTTCACCAATGAGTTGATTCCCGGCGAAGCGTGGGAATGGGACTTCACTTCGCGGCATATCGAGGAGGGCCTCGGCCCGCTTGACGATGATGGCCTCCTCGACTGGGACGAGTCGGAACTGGCCTTCACGTTCGACGCAGGCTCGGGTAAGGCGTGGCTGCGGTTGAAGCTCGTGGAGAAGTTCCGCTCCTACGGAGGCACCGCACTGCGCCTTGCTGCGACGCTCCCAGGACTAGACCTGTCGTTGCTCCAGAAGAAGGGCGCTCGCGACACCGACATCCTCGGCTCCTGGAACCAGGACCTGTCTGGTTTCAGCTACGAAGTGACGATCCCGCCCGCAGGCATGATCTTCGGCAATGACTTCATCGTCGAGGAGACGCTGGCTTGGGTGGGCCGCCACATCGTCGCGCACGTCCGGCAAGCCCTCCAGGGAGATGGGCTTGCTCGCGAGCGGCCAAGTAACGGGTGCTGAGAACGGCGCCGCGGGCTTTCCCGCGATCAGTGGTCAGCAGGACAAAACCATTGGCCATCGCTCGCTACAAGTTTGGCAAACCCGACGCTAGAGCGAGCGGATCCACGCGCCGTAGTGCAGGTCTGGCCTGTCTGAGGCGAGCATGACCTGAGCGGCGCGGCCATGCGGTTCGGCCCTGGCGGCCTGGGCGTGACGGTAAGAAGCACTTTGCCGTGCCAGCGCTTCGCGGAGCTCGTTGCGGACGCCGGGCGGGAACTCGAGTGCGGGGCACAGTATGAGAGTCCCCTCCTCGAACTCTTCCCAGGCCTTGCGCTCATCTTCGGTGAGCTCTCCCGCTGGATCGAGTGGTTCGAGGACCAGCGAAGCCCAGAAGTCGAAGGCAATGTCCGTGAGCCAGGCGGCGAGGGCTTCGGCGATCTCCGGCTTCCCGGCGGAAGGCGCAGGGAAAGCCACGGAGATGAGGCTGTTCTCGCCGTCCTCGTCTGGCTGCTCGCCCCACGGCCGGCAACATGCTAGCCCAGGAGCCACTAGCATGAGTTGGAAGCCGAAGTCGCCTCCTGTGGGAGATCGGCCAGACATCGACAGGGTTGCTCTTGCCAGCGTCTCAATCTCGATAGGGCCGTCCGCGTCGAACAGCGCGGGGAAACACTTGCCCGCGTGTGTCATCCCGGAGATGACCGCACCGTTCACGCAGGCTAGCCGCTCCGGCAGCAGCAGTTCTGCGGCCCACGGTCTGCGGCCACGTTCCGGCCACAGAGCGATGCCGGGCCAGCAACGGGATGAGTTTCTCGTCGTGGCCAACCCATGAGAACTGCAGGTCGTTGACGCTGGCCAGGCGCCGGAGAGGAGCGAGGTCCCTCTTCGCCCGCTCCCAGACGGAATAGTCCTCCCAGCCGCAGGACTCCGCCCACTCGCCTGCGGTGTCGCTGCCTTCCTCCTCACGCGGGTCGAGCAGCGCGACGAGCTCCTCCTCGGGGAAGCCCGCCTCATCGGCAAGCTCAAAGTACGTGACCCGACCCGGCCGCAGCCGCGCTATTCCCGGGTACTCCGCCAGGATGGTCGGCACGTCCTTGAACGTCCCGGTCCTCTCCCAGCCGTCATCCCTGGCCATCAGGAGCGCGACACCGCCATCGGCTGGAACGACAGCCCACTGCTCGTAAGCACCTTCCCTGAAGTACCGCCGGATCCCCAGAACCGTGTTCTCGGGAGCATCTAGCCAGTTGTGCTCGTCCGACTCGTAGTCGAGGTACTGGAGCGAGCCGTTCCACGTCCAATAGCCGGGGTTATCAGCGAAATCCGAGACGATGATGTAGGCCCGCTGGCTAGCCTCCCCCAAGCTCTCTGACTCCCAGCCGCCGTGATACTCGTCGGGATCCTCCACCGAGATGCTCGTGATGACCTTCCCGGCCGAGTTTCGGAACTCATACCTGAAGTCCGTGGAGTTCCCGAAGGACTCGTAATCCTCCTCGTCCTCATCCTCGGACTCATGGACGTCAGACAGCGCACTCCCCGTCACGATGACCTGTGGTCCCTCGGAGTTCCGGTCGAGGTCATCCCTGCGGAAGACGACAACGTAGTCGCCGTCCTCCTCTTCGGGCCCGAAGGCAACCCGCCAGTCGTGGTCCCGGCCCTCGGACGGCTCCTCTGCAGCCGACCAATTCAACTTCCGACCATCTTCTATCTCCACTGTGTATCGAACTCGCTATCCGTTCAGCACCTGTTGCTGGCAGTTGCACGTAGCTGGCTGTTGCGGCCGGCCGCAGCGTCGATCCGAGGGACGGGGCCATCCACCCGCCCTCCCGACGTATGGCGATACCCTCCCGGAACAAGCCAGCCAAAGCTAGTGCGCGAGCTAAATCCCGCACAATCAGGTCCGTGAGCCTGGACCGCATCATCTGTAGCGCCACATAAAAGGAGTACCGCCAGCTGCTGCGCGACAAGCTGCAGGAGGAAATCGCCAAGTTCCTCGGCTCCGAATGCCCTGGCCGCCGACACGGGCATCGACTGCCACCAGCTAGGGTCCTCGCCCCGCCAAGGCGAGCAAGCGCGGCGCCTTTGCAGGCCGCGTGCGTCATCAGGTCCGGCAACCGCTTCAGGACTGCCACAGGACTAGAGGCGGCCTTCACGGTGCGAACGTAAGCCACCCGATGAAACCACGAGCAACGCCCGGTCTTGGTGGCAATCCGCAGCCTCCTGGTCACAAACCTGCAGCTCACAGCACTACTGCCGAGCGAACCCGGCTCGGTGACAAAGGCAGGCATCTGCAGTCCAGCTGACGGTCTGCCAGCCGGTTGTGTTCCAGGGCCTCTGCGTACGGCAGACGGTGCACATGATTGTGCTCGCCCGTGCCTTTATGTGAAGGGTCTGCCTCTTACAGGCGGGACAATAGATCTCTCTGTCAGCCATAGCTTTCCTCCTAAAGGCAGGTCGCCCTTGCCTGCCACGAGCGAAGGTGACGCGCACAGGCCGCGAGTGCGCGCGGAGCTTCGGCCTGGCCTGGCCGACACCCATACGCATCGACAGACGTCGGGCTCAGCTAGTATCTGACGCTTCTAGTGGAACTCTGGTTGACAAGAGTTGCGCATGTGACTCACGGCCTGTTTCTCGTCGCTCCGCCAAGCTGACATGGCTGCGATGGGGACCGGCTTGGAGTTCTCCAGCCGTCGCTGCCGATCGGACCGCTGATCGCCGTCATCCAGGCGACTGCGCCCCGTGTGCCCCATAAGCGGACGCCTACAACGCATTCGGTAGGAGTCAACATTCTGGCGCCCGAGCGCGGCCACAGCCGACTATCCCGTCGGCGACGCGAGTTGGGCACTGCCCGGCTGACTGCTCTAGGCCGCGCTCTGCGGGCCGCGACCAGAGAGGCGCTCTACGACGGCTCCTGGCGGGACGGCGTGCGGACAGAAGACGCCTGCTGCCACACAGCAAACGTCCGAGACCGACGTGGTGCGTGTGGCGGTTGTGGTCTGGGTGGCATCCACCGTAAACCGATATGAGCAACTACGCGTCAAATGAGCGCCAAGCGCAACAGCAGTGCGCTCGCAAGCGGGGGCTGTTCGGCTCTCATCTCATGGCGAGTTAGTTCGATGCCGACTGACGGCTTGCCGCTCGGGGTCGGCCTAGGGGAGGAGGACAGTGCGACGAGACGTGGCTGAAGCCTATGTTGAGAGGCTGATTCAGAAGATCACCAACAGTGACCGCGTCCTGGCAGACGATGACGGAGATTACCCGGTTCGCTATCGCAGCGCGCTGTATTACGTCAGGCTCGTCGGCGAGGCGCACGCTGACGTGCAAGTCTTCGCCGTGGCAGTCGATGATGTCGAGCCGTCCGCCGCACTTCTGTCCGATATCAACGAGCTCAACACCCAGGTGCGATTCGCCAGGACCTTTCACGTGCGCGGTCAGGTACTCGTCGAGGCCGATCTAACCGGTGACGCCCTCGAGCCCGTCGGCTTCTTCAGCGCCTGCGAGGCAGTCGCAACCATCACGGATCGAGTGGCGTCGGATCTAGCCAAGAAACATGGCGGCCGGACTGCGTTTGAAGACTCCAAAGATGACGGTTACCACCCTCCGGACGCACCGACCGGCATGTACCTATGACTGCCGCAGACAGATGGCCGGCTTACACCGAGAGCGTTGTCTATTTCGCTGCACCGGATGGCACGGTGCGCGTTGGGTGGGCCCCTGCTGGTCATCAGGCGGGGACGTTTCCCGGCCGGGCAGGTTATGCGCTCTACGTCGTAACGGCATTCAATCCTGGCGGTGCGTTCCGCGATCCAAGCGAGAACGGGCGTGCCCAGGTCGCCTTGGAGGACGAGCTGAGGCGGGCTGGGCTGAAGTGCTGGCGCGCGGCAGGCGGCGACCCGGCATGGTCTCACGTCGAGCCCAGCGTCGCTGTCATCGGCATTGACCGAGCGGCCGCGCTGGCGATTGGCAGGCGCTACGGCCAGGAAGCCATCTTCGAGCTGACATCGCGACACAGGACAATCCTGAGCTGCCGGGACGGCAAGAAGAGCACCACCGGCTGGCGCATCGATCAACTGTGCACGGACCATCCCGAGGCCGGTCGCGCACACACCGGGCGACAGCTCGCCGTAGGCGCCCATATCGCCAACCCTCTGGCAGGGACCGGAATGTCAGGCCCGAGCCCGGTCGGGGCAGCATGTGACCGCTGCCCCCGGCCGTACCACCCGAATGTTGCCGACGCCGCATACTGGAACATGGTTCTTCGCGATGGCCGGATCGTTGCCGTGCTGTGCCCCGGCTGTCAGTCTCCCGAGGAGGACATGGAGGCCGAGGTCAACCAGGCGACTCTCAGCTACGAAGCCGACGACCAGGGCCGGATCTGGAACCGACCGAGGACGGCGGGCAGTGAGCCTGCGTCGTAACTCCTTCAGGGTTGTTGCGAGCCGGGATGAGACTAATGCTTCACGACTGGCGGCTTGCTGATTACGGCCAGCATTCGGTACGCCGGCTACGGCGTGGCGGCTGCCGTGGCGCCCGGCACGGTGACTGGTCCGTATGCGGCGGTCTGCCAGCCGTAATCGTAATGGAAGTGGTCGACGCGGCCTGCCGGGTCATCGATCGACCAGATACGTGCGTCGGGCTGGTAGAGGTGCTCGACGACATACAGCGTGTAGCGCTCTCGCATTTTCTGTGCGAGCTTGAACTCTGGTTGGGTGAGTCCTACTCCTCGGAGGCCCCAGGCGCCGGTTGTCGTCTTGACCTCGATGTAGCGTTGCGGCCTGCCGCTGGCATCGCTGACGAGGACGTCGTATCCCTCGTTGTTGGCAGGCATCTTCTCGACTCTGGTGCCGGAGCCTGCGAGCTTGGCTTCAAGGTGCGCGATAACCAGGTCCACGCCTGCCTCGCCTATGGCGTTGCGGGGATGCTGCGCGCGGCTGCGCTCGTCATCGGTGGCCGGTGTCTTGGTGGTGTCTTGATGCCCGGCATATGAGATCAGCTGCGAGTCCGGCATCTCATTGATTTTCGCACCGGCGCTCGTTGGCTTCGGGCCGCTGCGGGTGACGTTCGCAGGATCGCCGGAGTGGCCATTGACGGTGCCCTGCTGCCTGGCGCCAGGCTGACGGTCGCTTACGGAGCCGAACCCGCTCCTGCGCTCGTCTCCGTTGTTGTTGCTACCCTGCAGGTCCTGGACTCCTGTGCCGGCTTTCGCCTCAGCGGCCTCGCCGTGGGCATCAGCGGTGTTGTCATCGTCACTGCGAATCTCGTCATCGTCGACTTCGTCGCCGGCGCCGGTGCCGGTGCCGGTGCGATCGTCGCTGTCCGGATCGGCGCGGTCGGCGTCATCGTGCTGCGCGGGTTGAGCTTGGCTGGTCTGCCTGAGCTCGGCCAGTACTTCTTCTCCTAGCTGGGGATAGTCCTGGAGATCCGCATCCGCATCGTCGGCTGACTGGGCTGCGAGTGCTGCCTTTATCGCCAGCGTGACCCCCGGTCCGAAGCCGGGGAGGAGCTGGTCACGAGCTACGCGGGCCAGCGCATGCCAGTCAGGCCTGTCCGCGATGACACGCACGAAGAGGTTGCCGTTGTCGCGGTCGTAGAAAGCTCCCTCCTCGACGGCGGGGTTTTCGGCAAGCCGTGAAAGGCCGTCCAGCCGGTAGCGCACGGTCAGGCTGCTGACAGCCACCACAGTGTTCTGGGTCATGTCGATGACGTCGCGCCAGTCGCCGCCCTCAGCGGCTATGACCCGCGCCAGCTGCGCTCGGCGTTCCTGCAGTCGAGTTTCGATCCAGTGGCTTTCGAGCCGATGCGGGCTTGCCAGCAGCTCGCCGCGGCGCCGCTGAGACAGCCGGGCGACACCGAATCGCTCCAACACCCACTGGCGGCCGTCCAGCGGGACGAGCCGCGCACAGGCGGCCGGGGTAAGCCATCGCGCGGCGTCGGGCAGGTCCTCGAGCAGCACCGCGTCCGCGGTGCGAAGCTGGCCGTCGGAAGCGGGCACAACGCGGCGCCCCTCCAAGCCGTCGAGATCGGGATCAGGTGCGGCGGCGAACAGTTCCCAGCAGGTGTTGACTACCTTCAGGAGTGGCCTGTCAAGTAGCCGACCCTTGTCGGAAGCGTCAGATATCTCGGTAAGGACTTCAGCAGCGACGGCGGCGTCCGGTTCCGGAGCTACCTGCAGCGTGTCGAGCAGGGCAGGGAACCGATCGAGCCCAGAGCGCAGTACCGCGCGCCAAGGGGAAAGCTGATGGGTGCGGCGGAAGATCCGATTTGGTGTCCGCGGGGTTCCGTCAGCAGATGGAAGGAATTTACAGTGTGCCAGGCGCCGGATCTGCGTGTCAGCTGCGTGGTCGTTGAGCCAGCGCAGGACCTCATCGCTTGCCGCGGTGCCCTGGGCAGCGAGGTTCATGACATGGCCGACGACGAGCTCGGGCGGAGGTGCGGTCCGGACGCCGAGAGCTGACAGGGTGGTCCGCAGGCGTTCCTGATCGGTTCGGCGCAGTGCGATGAAGAGCCCGGTCGTCGCGAACAGGGACTGGTTGAAAGTGAGATACAGCTGGCTCGGGGTGAACCATTGATTCTTGCCGTCTGCGGGCAGCCAGGCCAGGGCGCGCAGGGGGGCGAAGGCCTGATCGAGTTCACCGCTGCGGCTTGACAGGTACCGGATGTTCGCGACGACTTGCGCGATCCGCCGCTCGCTGGGTGGCTCGCTGACGATCTCCTTGATGTGGGCGATGACGTCTGCGGGCCGCGGGACGTCGGCGACCCCGAGAAGGCGAAGCAGGTCGGCCGAGGCGGTGCGTGGTTTGATTCCGGACTCGACGAGAGGCTGGGAGTCGCCGAGGACTTCCTGGACCAGCGGGGAACTGAAGTAGGTTTCGCCTGGGGTGTAGCGATGTCCGTCCTGGCAGGGAATCCATGCCAGTTCGGTCAGCAGCCTGATGAGCGCGGGATCGGCGTCAATGGCGTCGCGATGTCTCGCGCACTGGCGGATAAGGGCGAGGAGCCCAGCTGTCGGGACCGGTCGGGAATCCAGCGCTGCCACGTGTTCGCGCAAGTATCCGGCGAAGCTAAGCTTCCGGATCCCGAGCTCGGCTACGAGCGCTTCCAGACCTGTGACGTCGCGCTCCATCAGCGCGCAAGTGAGGCCAAGCGGGTCGCGGAACCCGCCCGCACGGACGGTCTCGCTCGCCGGGCGCAGCCCCGGTTCTGTCGGGATGAGCGGTAGCTTGACCAGCTGGCCGACCTGACCGTCTGAAAGGTGCCTGAGCCGGGACTGGAACCAGGCCAGAATCGCTCTCGCTTCGCGGACCGGCAGATTCGGCAGTTCCTCGGCCGCTCGCTCGAGGTCGCTGAGCGCTTCATCGATGGTGTAGTGATCTGCGACCTTGGAGAGCGCTTTTGAGGAGGCGTCGCGCTCAGACCAGATCACGAAGGCGTACTGCGAGAACGCGGCAAATGGCTGGACCGTGTCGCGGGCGACGAGCCAGTTGCAGCCAAATGAACTGAACCGCCCGTCTGTGCCCTGCCAGAGCGGAAGTGCCCGCACGCGGTCCCGCAAGTCTCCGCTCAGTTCGCCGGTGCTGGCAACGAGCGCGCCCAGTTCCTTCCGCAGCGCGCGGCGCCGAGGTTCCGGCCTCAGCGCATCCGGCATGTCATCCAGCGCCGCTTCCTCAGCCAGCCCGAGCCCTTCAAGCTCGTCGAGGAGCCGTTCGAGGGTGATCGGCCCGATCCCCAACGGCCGGGTCGGCACAAGCGTCTGGATTAATGGCGAGATCGTGGGGATATCAAGGTCTTCAAACAAGCCTGCCAGCTCTTGGTCGCGTGGTGCCATGACCACGTTATTGAGCTGGGCCCATTCCTCGGACCGGGTCCACATCACCGATGCCTGCGGCAGCGCCTCGCGCAGACGGGGCCAGAAGACAGCTAGGGCGCGGGATTCGCCGCCACGGCGTCGCTGTAGCGCGTATGCCTGGTTCACAAGCGACCAGAACGGTCTGGGCCCGAGGATCGGGGCAATCTTCTCAATGCTCGCCGCAAGCAGCCTGGCGGCGGCCGCGATGGCGGCATTGTTCCACTCCGCTTCGTAGCCCGAGTCGAGAAGGATGCCCTTGCGGTCGAGGCGCGGGAAGAAGCTTGAGTCGAGGTGGAGGGGCAGGCCGGTCGGGATGGTCGTCGGCAGCGTGGCATACAGGCGGCCGTCGACCTTCTGATTCGGGGAAAGGGCGATGCGTACCTCAGCGCGACGCCTGCCGATGAGGTCGTGGCGGCGTCGCAGGCCAGCTGCCTCGTCGTTGAAGTCGCCGGCCAGGATGAGCCATTCCTGCTTCCCGGCGGGGCCGCTGATGCAGACCTTGTCGTCGTCACAATCGCGCGAGAAACGCGCGATCGTCGACGTCTCGTCGGCGATCTCGACCTCTCGCAGCTGGTGCAGGAAGATCATTGCCTGCGGCGCTTGCTCGACGAACTGGCCCAGGAGGCGACGCCTGTCATCAGCAGTGACAGGCTCGGCACCGAGCTCCTCACGCAGCCGGGTCGGGCGTCTGGCCCACGGCAGCCGGAACGTCGTTCCGTCCATGACATGCGTCTGGCCGCACCCATCACAGACGTTCACGGCCTCGTCCTCCTCGTCTAGAATCCAGTGGATTCCGCGCGAGAAGAGCTCGGGGTGGTCAGTTATCTGATAGACGGAAAGAAAGCCCACCCCGAATGCCCCCGTGAGGCTCGGGTCGTTTGCCTTCGACGCACCGCCCAGTTCGCGGAACGCGTGGAAGTCGCAAGCCCGCTCGCCTGCGAGTTCCCACGGGCACGCACCTGGGTCGTTGGGCTGCCTGCAAGCACGGAAGCCGCCATCGTCACTGACTTCCAGGTAACCGGGCGTGAAACGGAACACCAGACGCGTCGCTCCCTTGGCGTCATCAGCGTTCTGGATCAGCTCATTGGCGAGCGAGCCGCCACCGCGCAGGTTCGCCAGCATAGAGCGAATCATCCTGAGGTGATTCCAGCGGCGAGGAAGCTTCGTCATCGGCGTCCTTTGCTCCCGATCTTGGTGCGGACCTGTAGCGGCCGATTGGAGCTTGGCGCGCAAACACCGCGGTGGCGCGCCAACTGCTTGGCTATATGGATGTTTTCCTCAGGTAAAGCTCGTTAGCCTGCGCTCGGCAATCGCTATAGGTGCCGGTCGCCGACCCTCTTTCGATGCGGTCTGCAAGGTGCTCAGTGTGCTTTGCGAGCGAGAGGAGGTCCGTGCGCCCGCTGTCCACGAGCAGCGCCTTAGCCAGGTCGGGGAGTCTGGTGACAGTAGCTAGACTCGCGTAGTCAGCGTTGATTAGCCACCCATCGTCAATCTGAACGCAGGCGAAGTGGGAGATGCTTTCATCGAGCAGCCGGATAAGTTCGGCTAGAGGCCGCTGGAGATCGTCTGAGCTGGATGTCACGGCGATTTGTGCGGAACCTTCCTGGCTGTAAACCGCTAGCTGGAGGCCGCCGTCATCAGAAACAGCGGCCGCGGCAGCGTGCAGTACGAAGCGGAGTGCGGTCGCCTGGGCCGCTACGAGATTGTCCTCGTTCTCGCCGAATGGTTCGCTGGCAAGCTCCACGTGGATCCTGGCGCCTACTACGCCGTACCATTCGGAAATGACTTCTCGGATTGATCCGGGGCTGCTGGCACTGAGAGCTGCGAGCGTAGCTGCGACAGCGCGGAATGAGGACCATCTGGAGTCGGCAAGCGCTTCAGCCGCGGAATCGAGTTCCAGGAGCCACTCGATAGTCTGCGTGAACATATTGCGCAAGAGAGATAGGCTCCCTGGACGCGTGACAACGAGGCAGCGCTCGTAAAACGACCGCATCCGCACCAGGTCGTTCGGTCCAAGTGGGCCGAGCGTACGTTCGGCATCTTCGGCCCATGCTCCGAAGGCCGCCAGGTCTGCCGAGGCGAGGTGGGAAGCGCCTAGCCATCCTCTCAGGAGGCTTCTGTGGACGTCAGCTGTGTCTACGCCCTTGATCTGCATACGCAGAAGGAATCTGTGCAGGCGCGGGTTCTGATCGGCAGTGATGGGGCCGAGTTTTCTAAGCACCTCGGCGGATGCTAGGTGCTTGGCCTCCGTCTTACCGGTGGCGGACGGTCCTTGGAGCGTGATACTTCCTGGGCCATCTTTGAACCGCAGAATGGCGGCATAGCGGCGCTGATGATCTGGGCCCTGAGCGGTGTAGTCGATGGAGTAGTTGATTTTGAACTCCGAGCACAACTGCTGCAGCGATGTTGAAGGATCCGGGAGTCCATTGGGTGTCTGCAGCCACTCGTCCATCGGACGTGGCCGCTGGATTAGTAGCCGTTCCCGGCGATATTTCCATGCCACGGCCATAAGGGCCTGCATCGATCCCGCGTGGATGGACCTCTTCGTTCCAGCAGCCTCGCCGCCACCCAGAAGCAGGCCGACCTGCAGTTGGAAATCTTCGAAAAGGTCCGAGACGCGCCGCTCAGTTGGCGCCATGATGCGGGCCTCATCCTCCGTTGGTGTAAGCGTCCGACTCACGACGCCGCGAGCCTGCTCGTAGGCGACGAGGGCGTCGCAAACAGCCGCGCCCAGGCGTGCGAGCGCAGCGTAGTCACGCTGCCTTGCCTGGTCGACTAGCGTCCGGTTCTCATGGGCCCAGGACGCATGAGTCAGAGCCTGAGCTAGCAGCGGATCGGCGGGTCGCGGAAGCTCAAATATCTCGCGCAGGTAGTTCAGCGTCAGACTGTGTTCGGAACTGATACCTGCGTAGGCACTAGCAAACTGTGCCGGATGACCACGCTCCTTGCGCGCGGCATCTCTCGCAGCATCGGGCAGATGCCGGCTAACGAAGTCATGTGCTGCAGCCATGCGGGCGCCTGACTTCGAGTTCGATGAGCCTCTACCTTTGCGTCCGCGCCGGTCTCTGACCGTAGCCTCGAATATCAAGCGGTGCTCTGGACCGGACGTCTGGAACGTCCAAGCCAACTCGGATCCACGGATGCGTATTGCAAGGACCTGCAGCCAGTCGATGGCCGGTGTTTTCGCGGCGGTCACATGCTGGTAGGCCGTTCTGGTCATCTCCGAGACCGATGACAACCCGTCGAGCACGCAGATGACCCCGATAATTTGCATGGTGACCGATCTGACCGTTCGCGTTGGCTGCCGGGCATCACGCGACAAGGACTCTTCGCCCTTGCCGAGGAGGCAGGCCTGACCAACGTGGAGATATCCGGCTAGCAGATCTGCCACCGGGGAGAGGTACTCTGCCCAGGCCCGGCTCTGGTCACTCGCGGTGGCAAGCGGCTCGCTGGCGGCAAATTCCTCGAGCATGTATAGCCCGACCCAGCGTGAGCCGAGTGTCTCCAGCATCTTTAGCAGCTCTGCATTGATCGAAACCGCTTCCCGCCGCTCGTGCAGGTAGCTAACGTGCACGGTGGCAAGCCGCAGCCAGCGTCGCCGCAGCGCGTTCTGGCAGTCCCATCCGACTTCGACCAGAGCGCTCGCCAGGTCAGGGTCTAGCGGCACATCATCGAGCCCCGGACCGGGATCGAGTGATGCCGGTGGCGTGACCTTGATGATGTCAGTAGGCCGTGTGAGGGGAATCGGACCAGTTCCCGTGTTGGCCGCGGCGCTCCTCCCCGCGTCCCGCGGGGCTTCTCTTCGGCTCTTGGGGCTTGGTTCGGCCCGGCGAGAGGACCAGAGGCGCCACGCACCTAGGTCGAAAGCGCGCGCCCCTCTAAGCAGCTCAGGCTCCGCGGCGTAGGCCAAGACTGCGTTGCGTACCCAACCAGGCCAGTCGCCGGGGCGCGCGTTGCCCAGGTAGAGCGACCGAGCCAGCGCAAAGCACTTCGCCTGCCGCTGGAAGTCACCGTGGTTTCCCAGCACCCGACCCAGAAGCGAGAGCGCGTCTTGTGCCTGCGCAGCGGAAATCCTCTGCCCGTCGACGTCAACGTGTGTCTGCCGGTGAGTGCGGGCTGCGATACGGACCCGAGCGATCCGGTGGAGGGGAGGAGGAACTGGCGGCGAGATCAGAGCACTTATCCCCACCCACCTGTTACCGCCGCTGTAGGCAGGCATATCAACCTTCCCATCCAACTGGGGCTCCGGCTGGCAGGAACCCGAAAAGGATCATGACCTTTGGGTGGCTTCCTCAGTTCGAGCCGGCTCGTTGTCATTTTTGATGACACTTGTTTCTTGAGGACGAAACAAGGTGTTGTCCTTAACCAAGAGACGCATATCAGAGACTTTTGGAGCACATGGCGGCACGTCGGCCGGTCTGTGGTGGCAGATGGCACCGGGACTGATTTTCCTGGGGCACCTAGTAGCCGCCGAGGTGGCAGTCGGCGTGCGGCTTCTTCCCGGTCCGGGACTAAATGGTCTAGGACCACCGGGACTTCATCAAGAGCCTCTTGGAGTCTGCCTGGCCGTCTGGTCGGCTCCAAGGCGATTCGCGATTCGCAGGTCGTGTGCGGGTTGTGCCAGCCGTCGCGCCACACCTGAGTGCGGCCTGACCAGCGCTTGCGTTGTCAGTGAAGGCGAGCTCGGCAGCTTCGGCGAGGCTCGACTTGCCGGACACGTTGGGGCCCGCGACGATGGTCAGGCCAGGACCGGGTTGCAGTCGCAGCGTCACCTTCGGGCCTATGCCGCGGAAGCCCGACTTCGATCGACTGTAGGTACAGCCCGCGAATGGGACGTCCGCCGCTTGCCCGTGCTGCGGCAGCCTATTGCCGGCAGGATTGGTGCCGCTGAATTCGTCGTCGCCCGGCAGGGAAGCCAGCACCTGCTCTGCAGCTCGGTCAGCTGGGCCGGCTTGATCGAGTCGTCCCGCGATGGGTTCGTCTACACTGGGCTGAGCTAGTCCGTTCCCCTCCATTTACTCAGAGAGCTTCATGGCTTTGCGTGCCAGTCACTATCAGGCTGGGGCGGCAATTTGAAGCTTCAAAGGCCTGATCGGCCCTTTCGGTCTGGGCGGCCGAGGCCGCGGCGATCTTTGACGGCTGGGGCCATGCGAATTGTGCGAGGAACTATGGCGTGCGGCGAGGGGTGAGATGAGGGAGCAACGGGTGCTGCAGACTCGCCTGAGGCGGCGGCTTGGGCCTGTGACTCGATCGATGTGCTGGGGATGCTCGGCGCAGTCGTGACCGGAGATGGTCGCATGTATTGAGAACCAACGTGCTTACTTGCAGCGACGTCCTCGGACACGCGGAAGCGGCCCGCTCGGAAGAATTTGAACAGGCCACCGCGACGTTCAGTGCGTCGGTCCGCGCTGGCCGGTACGAGCGCTCCCTCCCGCTCCAGCTCATCGCTCGTAGGGATACGCCGGCGTTGCTCTTGTCCGCTCATGACCAGTGTCCCAACGCGTAGGTGGCGAGTCCGTGCACCACTGTCGTGTAAACAGGCCGCTGCTGGATCACAGCGGGGTTGAAGATACTTTCCAGCATTCGTACGAATGCAGGAATGCTGGACGAGCCGCCGGTTCGCAAGACGAGGCTGATGCCTTCGGGGCTGATTCCAGCATCCTCGAGAGCACGAAGGATCTCGATGCGGACTGCCTGCATGGGCGCGGCGATGATGTCCTCGAATTCTTCGCGACGCACGGGAATTGATATGTCGATCCCTGGCCGGTGGAACTCAATGACTGTGCTGGTGGCCGTGGAGAGCACGATCTTTGCCTGCTCGATGGCCTGGTAGAACTGATATGCATAACCGCCGTACAAGATGTTCTCGACCGCGGCGAGCCGGTTGCCACCGGGCGCCCGCCGGAGCGCGCTAAGAATCGACGCTGTATTGCGGTCGCTCAGCAGAGCCTTCAGGCCACTCAAAGTTGCCATGCGCGACCTGAACTGGTTAGGCAACTCACGGCCACCGTAGCTGTCATTAAGGTGCAGCGCGGGCGCAACCTTGGCGCGGAATAGCAGCCGGTCGAACTGCTCGCCCCCAACGTCAACGCCAGCAAGCGAGATCACATCTCCTCCATCGGGGGAGAACTTGATGACCGCCACGTCGAACGTACCGCCGCCGAAATCAGCAGCGAGCGCGACGCCCTCACGGAGGTCCTCGTTGATAACCGCGGCTGCGGGTTCCTCCAGCAGGGCGACGTCAGTGAAACCGGCGGCCACGGCGGCATCTCGGAGCCGTTCCTCAGCCAGGCCCTGACGCTGCCGGTAGTTCGGTCCCTCGGCGCCCACGAACACCACCGGGTGGCCAAGGACTACCTTCGTGACGTTGGCTCCCGTCGCCCGGTCGGCGGCGGTCTTTAGGCGTCGCATGATCACGCTGACCAGGTCGGTCATGCTGAAGTCGATCGCCCACGAGTGAGTGGAGATGAAGTCAGTCTCCGACAGGTCTGACTTGATGCCTGAGATCAGCCGGGCGTCGTTGCAACCACCGCCGGGCTGGAATTGCCTGCACGCGCTCTCGCGCCTGCGGTCGTACACATGAACCAGGCTGCAGCGTCCGCACGCTGTCCGCTGCGAGCCCGTCACCAGGAACTGCTCAATGGCTTCCTGGCCTGCCGCGCGGTTTCTGTCCCGGTTGAGGTAGATGATGGAGGGCAAGATCTCTGGCATGCCCCCGGACTCGACCGGAACGACCTCAACCCGATCACGGTACGCGACTGCTATTGAGCTGTTCGTGGTCCCGAAGTCGATTCCGTACGCGACGGGCTCGCTCCTTCTCACACCGATCATGCGCCGATCACCACTCCTGCGGCGAGGACCGTTGCGGAAGCACCAGGCTGGCGACTGCGCAGGTCCTCTAGCTCCAACTCGTGCTCGATGCTGAGGCTGTTCAGCCGGTCTCGGTTCTTTGCGACCTGGCCACGACGCGCGGGAAGTACGCGGCGATCCCTGTCCGAACCGGAGACCTCTTTCTCCCTAATCCAGGCCTCTTGCTCTTCGATCAGCCCGGCTAGCCGGACACGCCGGTACCCGAAGATGCGTTTGGCGCGTTCGATGGCCTCGTCTCGGGCCACGTCGTTCTCCGCCTTGACCTGGGTCCGCGCTTCCTGATAGTCGGTCTCGAACTGACGGCGGCTAACTGCGAGGGCCGGCTCAATCCATTCGGGCAGCTGACTGTCCGCCACCGTTGCGCCAATCGCAGGCATGGTCTTGATCTGCTCTGACCGGACCTCGAGGTCTGGTCCGACCAGGTGCCGCAGAAACCAGCCGCTGGGCCTGACGCCCTCGCCACGGATCTCGTAATAGACCTCCACCCACTCGCCGGGCGGAACATCCGGGGCAGTTCTGAAAGTCGTGGTGACGGGCTCGACGGCGATCGGAAGCTCTACCAGACCATCAACCAGCCAGTGTCCGAACGCGAGGAAGGGCAGCTCTTCCTTGTCCCGGGCAATCTCCGGGTCGAAGGTGCCCCGGATAGTGCTGTGCCGCTGCTGCAGGCGAGACATGAGCCGAGGGGACAGCGAGACGACCTGGCCGCCTTCATAGTGCTGCTTCAGTGCGCCTCCGAAGTACGGCAGGCATCGGGCCGCGAACTGCTCCAGGTGTGACCACCGGGCAAGCTCACTCTGCTCCAGGAGGGCCGTTGCCAGGTCATGACGCAGGCTTGCCCTGTCCAGGACAAAGTCGGCGAGCGTGCGCTCTTTCTCGCGCGCCTCCCGAACACGTCTTTCCAGTCCGGCTTCGTATTCCCGGAACAGCTCGCCTGAGCTTCCGCCGTACGCGAGCACAAGGCGTTCGATGTCGCGCTCAACATCGCCGAGAATCGGGTCCAGGGAGCCGACGGAGTCCTGGAACAGGCCAATGCGCTGCTCCAGGACCTCAAGGACGCGTTCCTCGACCGTGCTTTCGCAGAACAGGTTGTAGATCCACACTGGCCTCTTTTGACCGATCCGGTCTAGGCGGCCGATGCGCTGCTCAACACGCATCGGGTTCCACGGCAGGTCATAGTTGACCATCAGATGGCAGAACTGGAAGTTGCGGCCCTCGCCTCCTGCCTCCGTCGAGATCAGGATCTGATCGTTGGCCTTGAAGCTGCGAACTGCTTCTTCCTTCTCATCGATTCCCATCCGGCCGTTGAAGATAGACACGGTGTAACCGTTGTGACGAAGCGCGGCGGCCAGGAACTCCTGAGTTTCGATGAACTGGGTGAATATAACGACCTTCTCCCCCTGATCGCTCGCGAAGATTCCGTCAACCGCAGTAAGCAGTGTCTCGGCCTTGGAGTCCCGGACCTTGCCGAGCCTCTCGACCAGATCCTCGAGCTGCGCGAGCTCAAGTACCAGGCCGCTCGGGTCGATGGCTGCGTTCTCGAGCTCGGTCAGTGCCTGGGTTGCCTCCTCGGCATCGCGCAGTTCTTCCAGGTGGGTATCGGTAAGTTGCCTTGCCTTGCCGGCGGCTTCCCTCATTTGCCCCTTGAGCTTGGCGATGCGCCGCCGAAAGCTCTGCCGGACGGCGTAGGAGCTGCTGGCGAGCATCTTCTGGTAGGTGACCATCACGAAGCCGAGCGCGAGGTTCTTCTCGGCGCGAGCCTGGTTATAGCCATCTCGGATGTAGCTCGTGACGTCCTCGTAGAGCGCCTGCTCGTCGTCGTCAAGTTCAACGGGAACCCGCCTGGCATCGCGGGGCATGAACCCGCCGACCTCTGCCTTGCGGTTCCGGATGAGCGCGCCTGCCAACGGGTGTTTCCGGACCAGGACATCCATTAACTGCTCGCGCTCCCGATCGTCCGCGAGGAAGTCCGGCGCGCCCGCTGCACGGACGCCCATCTCGGCTAGCATCGCGGCGTTCGCTTGCACGGACATTTGCTGCTGCTCGCCGGAGAGTGCGTTCCAGCCCTTCAGATCCTTCATTAGCGCGTTGAGCTGAGGCAGGAATCCGCGCCGCGAGTCGTAGGCATGGAAGGTCGGAAACAGTCCGGGCTCGACGAGCTCTATCAGCGAGTAAAGCTCATATGGATGGACCTGCATCGGTGTCGCGGTCAGCAGCAGCAGCCCGTTGACAAGCTCTTTCAGCTCGTCAGCCAGCCGGTACGCCTGTGTCGTCCTGGTCTTGCTGGCACCCTGGAGCGACCGACGTACACGGTGAGCCTCATCGAAGATCACGAGATCCCATTCGGCCTCGATGATCTGCTCGGCGCGCTTCGGGCTCGCCGCGAACGGCAGCGAGCAGATCACGTTCTGCCGGGCCATCCATGGGTTGACTCCGCCCCGGCCCAGGTACTGCAGCGCGGCGCCATCCAAGACCTCGAAGTCTTCATTGAACTTTGACCGGAGCTCGCTCTGCCACTGCAGCTGAAGGCTCGCAGGCGCAATGATGAGGACCCGTGTCAGCAGGCCGCGAGCGCGGAGTTCCTTGATGATCAGGCCAGCCTCAATCGTCTTGCCCAGGCCCACTTCGTCCGCGAGGATCATTCGCGGCTGAAGCTTCTGGGTGACCCGGTGAGCGACGAATACCTGGTGAAGCTGCGGCTCGATCCGCGCGCTGGATAGGCCCGTTAGCGGATCGTAGCGGTACGCGTGCTTCAGGTAGAGGGACTGCAGTCGCAGCCCGTATGCCTCCACCTGGCCGACCTCGCCAATTGCAAGCTGTTCGAGCGGGCCCTCTGGCAGCTTGTCCAGCTCGTCGGGATCAATCCAGACCGTGCCGGACGGGAAGGCCACCTGCACCAAGGCACCGGCTCCGACCGCGAGAACGACGCCCTCTTCGCCGGTGGAAACACGACGTACCCGTTCGCCGGCACTCAGGCCGTCCCCACCCATCAACGCCCCGCCCAACCGCGCCGTGGACTCTCTGTCATCGGGCTCAGCGAGGAGCCGCGAACTAAGTCCAATCAACTGCGCTTATTTCACACTCGCGGTCCGACAGTCAAGGGTAGGAGTCATCAGCGCCCGATTCGGGCGGGCGCCAATCGCACTGGCATCCGGGTAGAAGGCGCGTTTGCCCGGCTGCGGAGGCGTTCAGCACGGTCGTGCTGAGAATCCTGTCCATGGTAGCCATGCATGGACATTCTGGTCTAGGATCGGCGAGGTGGAACCGGTTTCAGCGCGTGAGCAGCTGGTCGAGACGCTTGAAGAGCAACTCCGCCTTCAGCGCAAGCTAGTGGCAGACGCGCGCAATCCAAGAGTGGCGGCGCCTGAGCTTGTAGCTCAGGTGAGCGTGCTCGAGCGCCTCGATGCACGACGAGACGACCTGATCGCGGCGCTGCGACGAGACGCTAGCGCCGACATGCGCGCATACCGCCGCAGTCGGCCTGTTCGCGAGCTAGTGCTCGAGGCGTTGACAGAATTCCGGTGGCCGCAGAATGCGAAGTTCGTCGAGGAGTATCTCTGGGCGGCACGGCAGCTGGAGATAGGCAGCCGCGCGCTGGCTCCGCTGAGGCGCGACGAACAGCGGTCCTGGGAACGCGCGCCCGGCGCTCGTGAGGCATACGTAGCTCCGGCTTTGCGCCAGGACGGGACGGCGAACCCTCGCTGGCTCACAAGCTCAGCTTGGGATCTTGAGCGACGCATCGTGACGTCGAGCGAAACCGAACGACTGATCGACCTCCAGAAGATACTGACGCTGACATGGCGACCTGGTACAGGTGGGGACGTTGTCCGGCCCCGCCGAGCGACGGACGTGATGTTGGAGCACTATGCCAAGGACCTGCTTGACATTGATCCGCTGTCCCCGTCGGCGCCAAGCAGCGAAGCCAAGGGATGGCGGCTGCTGGTTCGGGACACGGCCGACAAGCTAATTGGAGAGCTGCGCAGCCTCGATGATCCTCGCCGTCGGCGGATCGCGGATGAGCTTGCCGACCTACCTGAAGCACAGCGGATCTGGGGTCGCCCCGAGTAATGGCGCGGGCCGCGGGGCTACGCCATTTTTGGCATCCATTCCATGCCTGACCTGCATAGACGTTCCATGCCGAAATCGCATGGCGTTTCCATGTTGACATTCCATGGAGTGTCCATGTAGCTTTCCCATGGAAGCGGGTGTGAGCCCGGCAGCGCGGACGGCGAGGAGAGCCGAAATGACCGCGATCAGGACCAACTCCACGCCCCGGCACCGGCCGCCGAGCTACCCTCGCTGCCTTCACCGGGCGATGCACCTAATAGACATCGAGAACCTGACCGCCTCGCCACTTCCCAGCCTGGCCGATGCAACCAACGTGCGCGCCATCTACCGCAAGCAAGTCGGAGTCGGCCCGGATGATCACGTTGTCGTGGCCTGCAATCACCTGGCGTTCGAGAATGCGGGCTTCGGCTGGCCAGACGCCCGTCACCTCGTCCGCTCCGGTCCTGACGGCGCGGACTCCGAGCTACTCGACGTTCTGTACCTCGAGAATGTCGCGGCACGCTTCGATTGCGTCGTGATTGCCTCGGGTGACGGGATATTCGCCGTGGCGGCCTCTTACCTTGCGTCCCGCGGCTGTCACGTAACGGTGGTCAGTCGCCGCGAAAGCCTGTCCGCCCGCCTCCGGCTTGCCGCCCATGAGGTGATCTATCTCGACTCTGAGATGCCAAGCACCGCAACCATGGGCCGCCCAGGTGTCGGGCGCGTTGCGTGACGGTCCTGGATCGACGGCCCTGCGTGCACACGAGGCTCGCGGGGGCGGGGAGAGGACCGCTGATGCGTACATCTCTGTTCCGAGTCACGGCACCATGCAGCAACGCCAGTATCGATGCGCCCCTGTCTCTGACCGGAATAGAGGAGCACATCCCAGTTGTGCTGTAAACCCCGCTGGCCCGGTCCGCGTCATGATTGCTGTCAGTAGTTTGCGTACAAGTAAGCGCTCTACAATTGGCGCGGGCGTGCGTCGCATGAAAAAGCATGGACAGGCATGGAACAGGCTGGCTACAGTGAGCACCGTGAGCACCAGCCCGGATGCAGTGAGCATGAGCATCGCCCACCGGATCGTCGACGCTATCGCCGCCGGTGACCGCGACGAGGCGCTCCGGCTGACCCGCGAACTGGATCTGGTGCTGACCGATACGCCGGTGTCAGCGGACACAGCGCCGTCGTTCACGGCGCGGCCGGCGGTCGTCCCGATGACGCATCCACCGGCGCCGGCGCGGAGTGCCCGGCAGGTCGTCGCCGGAGCGCTGGCCGAGATCGGCGTTGCGTGCCGGGCAAAGGTCGTGACCGAGTACGCCGAGGCCCGGTTCGGGCAGCGCGTCGAATCCCGAACGCTCGCGGCTCTGCGCCGGGACGAGCGGCGAGCCTGGGAGAAGAGCAGTGCCCGCCCGACCTACATAGTCCCGGCGCTGGAGGGCCGCTACTTCCAGCCCGTGCGAGGCCTACTCACTTTGTCGGACTGGCCGCTGGAGCGCCGGCTGCTCGGGCCGTGGTCGGAGCGGGCAGACCATCTCGCGGCGACCGCTCAGCTTGCCCGTCAGCTGGCCTGGCTGAGCGAGCGTGACACCGCGGTTGCCGAACGGCTAGCGCCGGTCGTGGCCGACATGGCCGCATCAATCCCCGGTGCCCTGGACGGGCCGGGCTTGGACACTGCGCGGGTTGAGGGGGCCGCGCAGGCCGAGCTGGGCCCGCTAACAGCAAGGGACGAGCCCTGGCGGCGCGACGCCGCCGCGCGAGCCCGTAGTCAGCTGCCGGGCGAGCAGCAGTTGTGGGGCGCGACCATCGGTGTTGTCGCCGAGGGCGACGCGTAAGGCAGCGAGACAGCGATGACACGCCACCAGCAGCCGGACTCAGCCGCGGCGACAGCCCTGGCCCGGGTTCGCGGTCAGGCTCCCGAGATCCGCGCGAACGTCCGGCGCCTCGCTGCGTTCGCCAACGTTCACTCCTGCCCGACGGCCGCGGTCGCTTTCGCCGCCCGCATCGACACCAACCGCGTTCTGGCCGGCACAAGCATGGAGATGCCGTTCGGGCAGTCGCCATTCGCCATCGGCCGCGGCGTTGCGTTCGAGGCGCTGCTCCGCCGGCACGGTCACGCGGAGCTCCGCCGCGTGCTGACCTTGGGCCTGGACACCGACTTCACGTTCGCCGCGATCGAGAATCTGCGCGAGGGCTACCCGCCGAACCGCACCGGCCTGCGCATGCGAGCCACGGTCACCCAGACGAGAATGGCGGAGATCGCTGGCGGGCCAGCCGAGCCGGTGGTGCTCGACGGCGCGGTCCTCGAGGCCGACATCGGTGGCTTGCCGGCGTTCTTCGAGGCTGACGAGATGGCGATCGGTGTCGGCGGCCAGATCATCGTGGGGGAGAACAAGTCCTGGCCGGTGGTGGACGGCAAGCCGACCGACGAGGACGCGCTCGGCGCGGCTCTGGACCAGGCCGCGACCTATGTGCTGCTCGGCCGCCACACCCTCCAGCGTTCGGGCGTAGACCCGTCGTGCATGTCCGACAGCGTCGTGCTGGTAACGCCGCGCAACACCGGACTGGCGCCTTCGCTGCACCGGCAGGACGTTGCCAGCCGGATCCGGCGTATCCAGCGACTGCTGAGCGCGGTCCCTGATGTTCAGGAGACCGCCGCCGCGACACCTGCCTCGGTCACGTTCGGCGTGGTCGCCGACACGGCTCGTCCGGAGAGCGTCCGGCTCGATGCGTTCCGGGATGTCACCGACGTGCTCGGCCGTGTTTATGAGCCGGCCAGCTGCCTGACCTCCTGCGGTTTCGCCTGGGCATGCCGGCAGCGGCTATTCGCCGACGCTGATCCGGCTGTGGTCGGCGGCGCGGTGGCGCGTGCCCTGCCCGGCGTCGCCAGCCTCAGCCGGGTCGCCGAACTCGGTCAGGGAGCGCCCGCTTCTCCGGTGGAAGCGCCGGCGGCGGTACCGGTCGCGCGGGCGGGGCGGCTCTACGACGAGCTTGCCGCCGTTCCCCCCGATACGCAGCGGAGGACCGCGTGAGCACCGCGCTGGAGGCTTACTTCGCGGCCCGCATCTACTCCGAAGGCCAGGCGCTCCGCCGCACCACGCTGCGGCACGTGCATCTGGCTGATCCGCCGCTCGCCATTGCGATGTGGCGGCTCGGCGGCGAGCGGTTCCGGGCAGCAGCTGTCGCGTGGGGGCCGCTGGACGGGCCGTTCCAGCTGGCCGTTCCTGGTGAGCCGCGCAACCGCGACTTGTACTTCGCTGCCCTCGAGCCGTTCGCGATCGACCTCTGCGCGCGCCTGCGGCGGGCCGCCGTGTCAAAGGTAGCCCGGCAGCGGGGGAGCGTGACCGAGCACATCCCGGCGGATGCTCTTCAACTCGTCGTTCCCAATAAGTCGACAGTGTCCGCGCTGGGCCTGCTGGGGCGTTACCTGGCCTATCTGTCGGATCGCGGTGGGGTTGCCCCGCATCCCGCCTTGATAGAAGCGGGCAAGCACCTGAGGTTCTATGCCCGGAACGCCAGGGTCCCGGGCCAGTCACTACTGATACCGCTGGACCGCCTTGTTGCCGATCACTGGGCTACCCTGCTGTCGCCGTTCGAGCAGGCAAACCTCGCCGCCCTGGACGCGCAGATCGAACCTCCTTCCGGGGCGCACCCGTTCGAGGCCTCGGCCGCCGCCGAGGCGGCTGCGCGCATCGGTCCTGAGCCCACCGAGGATGTTGACCGCAGGACACAGGCGCTGCTCGCGGACTTCAACGCCGCGCGCGGCGCCAGCACTGACCCGGCCATCACGGAACCGCTGACCGGACCGCTCCGCGAGCATTACCGCGGCCTGGTCGAGCCGGTGTGGCAGCTCATGGGACGCGTCGTAACGAGGGAACGACACCTCCCCGCCGCACCGTCGGTCCATCGCAGATTCGAATCCGACCGGGAAGCGTTCGGCCGTCACGTCGACTGGGTCGTCACCCAGGGCGGGTATTACCGGACGACCGACACGCCCCGCCAGGCAGCGATCACCCTCCGCAGGCTCGAGGACACCCTCGCCCGCTACGAGGCCGACCAGGCCGTCGAGGATCCGGCCATGATGATTCCGCACCTGCTCGACGGGGACGCGATCCGCGGCACGGTTGCCTCGCTGACCGAGACGAAGGTCGTCGTCAAAGTCCGGGCAGTAGCCCGCGCAGTGATCGCGGTGGACAGCCCCGACCCCGTTACCCTGCCGGCCGGGAAGCTCCTGTGGTGGACCGCGACCGCCAGCGACCAGCCGTGGGAAGTCCAGTCAGTGCAGCCGAACGGCGCTGGCTCCCGGGTCGTGATGATGCTGACCGCCAAGCCGACAGCGGAGCGGCTGCCGGTGGTCGGCGATGTGATCACCTTGTCCACGCTCTGCACCGGGCAGACGCCCTTCTGGCTCATGCCGCCGGAGATCGCGCCCTGGACCCACCGACCAGCCACGCCAGTGCCCGTTCCCGACCCAATCGACGCAGGTGACTCCGAGCAGCCCGCCGCACCGGTGGACGCCGCCGCGGCGGAGGATCCGGGGAGATACACATGACCGCCGGCGCGACAACGCTCGATGATCGTCTCGACCAGCCGGTCATCGCGGCAGCGGCTGCGGTCGAGGACGCCATGCGCGCCGACCTGATGCGGCTTGTCGGCCAGGAGGCAGCCGTCGTCGCCGCGGCGCCCGCCGGCGCGGGCAAGAGTCACTTCGTCGCCGCGACCGTCGGCGAGCTCAGGGCCGCCGGGCTGCGGGTAGCGCTGGCGGCGCCGACCAATGACCAGGTCCAGAGTCTGGTCCAGCGGGTGAAACAGCTCAACCCTGATCTGCCGGTTGCGTTCGTGCACGGCCAGGGCCGGGAGCTGCCGCCCAGCATCGCCGCACTGCCCGGCGTGACGCAGCCGTCGGCCGCAGACGCGCAGCGCCACCGAGACCCGCTCGTGATCGCTACCGTCGACAAGCTCGCCGACGCTTTCCTGCGCAATGACCTCGGCGGCTTCGACGTCCTGGTCATCGATGAGGCATACCAGGCTGACGCGGCCCGCTACTACACTGCCGCGGGTGTCGCCAGGACGCACCTGCTGGTGGGGGACACCGGCCAGCTCGACCCGTTCTCGCCGATCGACGACGCCACCTACTGGCGCGGCGGACCCGAGGATCCGCTCCAGACTGCGGTCGGCGTGCTGCTGCGCAACCATCCCGATGCGCCGGTTCACCAGATCCCCGTCAGCTGGCGGCTGGAGCCGCGCGCTGTTCCCGTTGCGCGCTGCTTCTACCCCAGGCATGCGTTCGGCGCGGCCGTCCGGCCCGGTGTCCGCGAGCTCCGGCTGACCCGTCCTGGGCCGGGAAGCCAGGTGCTGGCGCCGATTGACGGAGCCCTCGATGAGGCGGCGCGCTACGGCTGGGCGCACGTCACGCTCCCCGGCGCGCCGGTGCTGACGGCGGATCCGGCGACTGCTGGCGTCATAAGCGAACTGGTCCACCGGCTGCTGGCCCGCAGTGCACAGGTCATCTGCGAGAACCGCGGGAGCCTCACCGACCTGCAACCCTCGGAGATCGCCGTTGGCGTCTCACACAACGACCAGAAAGACCTTGTGCGCGCTGTCCTCGATGCTCGCGGCCTGTCGGCGGTGCGTGTCGACACCGCAAACCGGCTGCAGGGTCTCACCTTCGAAGTCGTCGTGGCCTGGCATCCGCTCGCCGGCGCTACGGTCACCGACGCGTTCCACCTCGACCCAGGGCGGCTCTGCGTGCTCCTCACCCGGCACCGGCAGGCGTGCATCCTCGTCGGGCGCGACAGCGACCGGGCCCTGCTCGAGGGCATTCCGCCCGCCACGCCCGGCTACCTCGGCTGGGACCCCGACCCCGTACTCGACGGCTGGGACGCCCACGAAGGCGTCTTCCGGCTGCTGGAGCCGCACGTGATCCCAGCATGAGCAATCCGTCCGCGACGACACCAAGTCCGCGGCTGGGAAGCCGTCACCTTTCTTCTTCGAGGGCCGTCCCTCCTACCGCTCGGGGAGCACAGGAATGACATCGGGAACTGCACCGGTACTGGACGGAGACGCGCAGAGGGCCGTCCGGCATCGCGGATCGCACATGCAGATCATCGCCTGTGCCGGGTCGGGGAAGACCGAGGTGGTTGCCCAGCGAGTCGCAGACTTGATCGCCGAGGGAGTTGATCCAGCGGGGATCATCGCGTTCACCTTCACTGAGCGGGCAGCGGAGGAACTGAAGGCTAGGATCTCGGCCCGAGTCGAAAGTCGGCTGGGCTCAGGTGTACTCGACAGACTCGGGGCGGCGTTCGTCGGCACGATCCACGCGTACTGCTTCCGCCTCTTGCAGCAGCACGTGCCCAGGTACGAGACATTTGATGTGCTGGACGAGCAGCGCTTGACGGCATTCCTCTGCCGGGAAGCCCCGCGACTGCACCTGAAGGAGCTCACTGGCCAGCTGTTCAGATCGATCAAGGCCTTCCTCAGCAACCTTGAGGTGATGGAGAACGAGCTTATTCCGCTGGAGAAGCTGGAGGAGGGCCCGTTCCGCGCGATGGCCGAGCAGTTCTATGAGCTACTCGATCAATTTCGCTTGCTGACCTATGGGCAGCTTATTGCTCGTGCGGTCCAGGAACTGCCGAACCCCGTCGTTGCCGAGGCCGTGCAGGCCAGCCTCCGCTACCTCATCGTGGATGAGTACCAG
>Ga0335074_10000579_pt1 | contig 51144 bp, 44 predicted proteins | sample Lox_Sample_23_FD_206715 | JGI IMG/M metagenome (GOLD analysis project Ga0335074, IMG submission 206715) | Soil microbial communities from Loxahatchee National Wildlife Refuge, Florida, United States - Lox_Sample_2.3 | ecosystem: Environmental > Terrestrial > Soil > Wetlands | place: USA...
GCGCCTTCATCAAACGCGAATACTGGACCATCGATGTTCAGCTTAACGCCAAGAAGCCGCCCGTCCTGACCGCGCGCTTTACTAAAAAGAACGACGAAGCGATCGATCTGCCGGATGAGGCGACTACAAAAGGTCTGCTTGGGCAGGTGGACGGCGCCAAATACCTGGTCCATTCGGTTACGACGAAGGAGAAGAAGCGCAACCCGGTTCCGCCGTTCATCACGTCCACGCTGCAGCAGGAGGCTTCGCGCAAACTGCGCTTCAGTGTAAAGCGGACCATGATGCTCGCGCAACGCCTCTATGAAGGCGTCGAGATTGGCACCGAAGGCGCGGTTGGTCTCATTACTTATATGCGTACCGATTCCACGCGTGTGTCGCAGGACGCGCTGGACGAAGTGCGCGGTCTAATCAAGGACCGCTACGGCCCTGCCTTCGTGCCCGAATCGCCCAATATATATAAGAGCAAGAAGGACGCGCAGGATGCGCACGAAGCCGTCCGGCCATCGTCGTCGCGGCGCACGCCCGACGAAATGGCGGCCTATCTTCAGGAAGACGAGCTCAAACTTTACCGGCTGATCTGGATGCGCTTCGTGGCATCGCAGATGATGCCAGCGATTTTCGACCAGACCACCATCGATGTCGCGGCCAAGGGCAAAGACGGCGCAACCTATATGTTCCGCGCCACCGGCAGCGTGCCCAAGTTCAACGGCTTCCTGGATGTATATAAGGAGGGCAAGGACGAGAAGGACGCCGACGATGAGGAAGAAAAACATAAGCTTCCGCTGGTAGCCGAAGGCGAGGAGCTGCGCTTCAAGTCCATTGAGCCCGAGCAGCATTTCACCGAGCCGCCGCCCCGCTTCAACGAAGCGACGCTGGTGAAAGAGCTGGAATCGGATGGCGTGGGCCGCCCTTCGACGTACGCGTCCATCCTTTCCACCATCCAGGAGCGCGAATACGTGAAGAAGGACGGCGGCAAGTTCGTGCCCACCGAGCTCGGCATGGTGGTGACGGACCTGTTGCTCGAGAATTTTCAGAATCTCTTCGACATTTCCTACACGGCTCGCATGGAAGAAGAGCTGGACGAGATCGAAGAAGGCAAGATGGACTGGCGCGAAGCCATGTCCGAGTTCTACGAGCGCTTTCAGAAAGACCTGGCGCACGCCGAGCGGCACATGACCGACATTAAGCGCATGGAAGAGCCAACCGGCGAGCTGTGTGAGAAATGCGGCAAGCCGCTGGTGATCAAGTGGGGCAAATTCGGAAAATTCATCGCCTGTACGGGTTATCCGGAATGCTCCAACACGCGCGAGCTGCCGCCCGATCCAGCTTCGGCCGAGGGTGGCTTGAGCGAGCAGGACGCTCAGGAATATTGTGAAAATTGCGGCCGCGAAATGGTCTTGAAAAAGGGCCGCTTCGGGCAGTTTTACGCCTGTTCCGGCTATCCCGATTGCAAAACGACTAAACAAATCGGCGGAGAGCAGAAGAAATCGGACGTGCCGCTGGACGAAAAATGCCCGCAATGCGGCAATAATCTGGTGCTAAAGCACGGGCGTTTCGGCGAATTTACAGCGTGCAGCAATTATCCCAAGTGCAAATTCGTCAAGCAGAAGACGATCGGCGTCCCCTGCCCCAACTGCTCGGAAGGCGAAGTCGTGGAACGCCGTTCCAAGCGCGGCAAGACGTTCTATGGGTGCAATCGCTATCCCGAGTGCAACTTCGTGGCCTGGGGCAAGCCGATCCAGGAGAAGTGCCCCGATTGCGGCTCCAGCTACCTGATCGAGAAGTGGCTTAAAGCCGGTCCAGTAGCGCAGTGCCCGAACGGCGAGTGTAAATATAAGAAGCCGCTCGAACCGGTGCCAGCCAGCGCCTAAGGCATCCTGTGCACGACCTGCCGGTCGAGACCCTGTTCAAGTTCATAACCGGCGATTTCGAGGCCGCTTGGGACTCACTAGCCTTGAACGCAGCCACGGGAAGCCGAGGAAACTTTATGTTTGCGCGGCAGGCTATGTCTCTGCTTGAGCTTGCCTGCAGGGTATGTAAAGCAGACACTTCTGGAAAGATGCTTCAAGATCTTTCGGTGGCGCTCCACAGCCGCGATCCAAGGTATTTCACCGTGTTGCCTGGCCCATGCTGGCATCCCAAGAAAAGGTCGTTTGATCTTCCGAGCAAGGGTTCCCTTCCAGATAATGAGCTTATAGCAGCGCTGTTCAATCTTGTCCGAAATGGGTTATCGCATCAATACCAGCAGATGCGTGCCGTACTCGCGGATGCCAAGGAATTTGGCATAAGCTTGACCGGTGCTGAGTATGGGTGCCCTCTCGCAATGACCTTTTCTCAAGGACGTCCTACCCACCACCTGAGTGCAAAACGAGACGCTGACGGAAATCTTTGGATCACAGTGATGCCCGATGTGTTCTTCCTCGACTTGCGCGATTCCATTCAGGAGATTGATCTTGTTAGGAATGGGTCCACTTTCGAGCATATGGTAGAAGACCGATGGGAGACGTTTACGTTTTCAAGTAGTGACGCGGAGACGGCCCTCCGTGACAAGGGTCACATGCAGATCTAGCAAAGATCCCCGGCTCCTATTCCGCTCTTCGCCGCGCCAGCTCCATCAGCTCCGCATCCGTTCCCAGTGCTTCCCGACCCTCCGCTCCGTCGCCAGGGCGCAGCTGCGAATAGACTCCCTCCAAATCCAGCACCCAGGCCTGACGGCGATCGCGAAGACAAATATCCAAAACCTCCCAGAGTTTCTGCTTGGATTCCGCCGCCAGCACCGGCGTCGCCACCTCGACGCGCTTCGACAAATTGCGAAACATCCAGTCCGCCGATCCGATAAAGAACTCACCCTGCATCGGATCGTCCGAACCGGCCGCGAAATAGAAAACGCGCGAATGTTCGAGAAATCGCCCGATGATCGACCGAATCCGAATATTCTCCGTTCGCCCGGCAACGCCCGGACGCAGGCAGCAGAACCCGCGAACAATCAGGTCGATCGAAACGCCCGCGCCCGACGCCTCGCCCAATGCTTCGATGATCTCCGGATCTTCCAGCTGGTTCATCTTCGCGATAATGCGCGCCGGCAGATTCGCCCGCTTGTTCTCGATCTCGCGATGAATCAGCTCCAGCCACCGCCGCCGCATGCTCGTAGGCGCTACCAACAGCTCTTTGGTCTCGGGCTCTCGCGAAAGCCCAGTCAGGTAGTGAAACAGATGCACCACATCCCGCGTAATCCGCGGATCGCAAGTGAACAATCCGAGATCGGCGTAAAGGCGGGCGGTGCGCACATTGTAATTGCCGGTTCCGATGTGAACATAGCTCCGCAGCCCCGATGCCTCTTTGCGAACCACTAGCGCCAGTTTGGCATGCGTCTTCAAGCCCGGCACCCCGAAGGTGACATGCGCGCCGGCGCGTTCCAGTTCAGCCGCCCAATGCAGGTTCCGCTCTTCGTCAAACCGCGCCTTGATTTCGATCACGCACGCCACTTGCTTGCCGCTCTCGGCCGCTTTGACCAGCGACTTCACGAATGGCGTGTCGTCGCCGATGCGGTACGCCGTCATCTTTACCGCGACAGTCTCCGGATCTCCGGCCGCAGCCGCAACGAAAAGCTCTACGCTGTCTTCGAAGCTGTCGTAGGGATGATGTACCAGCACATCCGCGCTGCGGACCGCCGCGAAAATGTCGTGACTGTTCTCGATGGCCGGCGGCGGAAGCGGAGCCCACGGAGGATCTTTGAGCGCCGGAACCGGCATTCCAGCAACCTGGAACAACGTAGTGTAATCGAGCTCGTCGGGCAAGTCGTAAACGTCCGATTCGGCCAATCCGAAACGCTCCCGCAGCATCTCGCGAATCGATGGATCGGCGCCGGGTGCGAACTCCAGCCGCAACACCGGCTCATAACGCCGCTGCCGGACCTGCTCGCGAACCACATCGCGCAACGCCTGGTCGGAATCGTCATCGATCTCGAATTCCGCGTCGCGTGTGACCCGGAAAAGCGTGGTCCCGCTGAGCGTCATGCCGGCATAGAGCTTAGGAGCGTTCCCTCGAATCACCTCGTGCAGCGGCACCAGCAGCGTCTCGCCGGAAGGCACGTCCGCTTGGATTGGGATCCATTGCCGCAAAACTCCTGGAACCTTGACGCGCGCATACATAGGCGGTTCGTTCTCCTGCTCCCGCAGCAGAAAGGCTAGTGAGTTGGAGAGATTCGACAGGAACGGGAACGGGTGCGCCGGGTCGAAAACGAGCGGCGTCAACGCAGGAGAAATTTCGTTGTCGAAATACAAGCCGGCCTCTTGTTGCTGCACTGACGTCAATTCATCCCAGCGGCGGAGATGGATTCCGTGACTCGCCAGGCCCGGGGCCACCGCTTTGCGGAAACACGCGGCTTGCCGGCCCAGACTGCAGATCAGCCGCTCGCGAATTCGACCGAGCAACTGCAGGCGCTCTGGTGTCGTACCTTTGCGCAAAACCGACATCCGCTTCATGAAGAACTCGTCGAGATTGGCGCTGAAGATCGCCAGAAACTTGGCGCGTTCGAGCAGCGGCGTGCGATCGTCCTCCGCCTCTGCCAGCACGCGGTCGTTAAAATCCAGCCAGCTCAAGTCACGATCAATCCAAACGTCCGACAGCGCCTGCGACACTTCGCGGTTCAGGACGCCATCGTCACCAATTGAGACCATCGCGGCTGCTGCACTCATAGGTCCCACGATTCTACACGCGGGCGTTCGCTGGGAAATGAATAACACGTTTCAATCCGGTTGCAAGTACCAGCGCGCGGTAGAATACGCCCGATGTCTCAAGATCGAAGTGGAACTGGCGCCCGTCATGGCGCGGATGTGTTGGAGCGGCTTCGGAACAATCCGCCCAATCTTTGGTACGACGGGCAGAAGGTGGAAGATCCCACAGCCCATCCGGCGATGCGCCGCGGCGTGGAAACGTTGGCCTCGCTTTACGATCGTCAATGGAGCGAGCCCGAACTCACGTTATGCGATTCACCCTCCGGCTTCAAGATCAGCCGCACGTTCCAGATCCCGCGCACTTCCGATGAACTCCGCAACGTTACTCGCACCATGAAAGCGAGAGCCGACTGGCATTTCGGCATGCTCGGCCGCGCGCCGGATTATCTGAATCGCGCTATTGCCGGTTATGCGTCCGGGGCGGCATTCCTGGGCGAAGAAGATGCGCGCTTTGGCGAGAACGCCCGCAGCTATTACGAATACGTTCGGGATAACGACCTGTGCCTCACGCATACGCTGATCACGCCGCAGGCCAATCGATCGGTCGGGTCCGCGAAACAAGCCGACCCGTTCCTGGCCGCGCGGATCAAAGAAGAAACGGCCGCGGGATTGGTGATTCAGGGCTGCCGAATGCTCGCGACGCTTCCCTTCGCCGACGAACTGATGGTGTTCCCATCCACGCTGCTGAAGAACCAGGAAGAGGACGCGCCATACGCGTTCGGCCTCTGCCTGCCAACTAACACGCCGGGCCTGAAATTTCTGTGCCGCGAAAGCCTGGATTATGGGCGCTCGCACTATGACCACCCGTTCGGATCGCGATTCGAAGAGCTCGATTCCGTCGTTATCTTCGATAACGTCTTTGTGCCGTGGGAGCGCGTGCTGCTGTACCGCGATGTGGCCCGCTGCAACGCCGCGTACGCGCGAACTGGCGCGCTGGCCTGCATGTCGCATCAGGTAGTGGTGAAGGATCTGGCCAAAACCGAATACCTGATGGGATTGGCGTCGCTCATGGCGCACGCGATCGGGATCGAAGGTTTCCAGCATATCCAGGAGAAGCTCGCCGAGATCTGGGTGAATATGGAAACCATGCGGGCTTTTCTGCGGGCCGCGGAAGCCGATGCCACGCTCGATGAATACGGAATGCTGCGTCCGGCATGGGATCCGCTGGATGCCGCGCGCAATCTGTATCCGCGGCTGTATCCGCGCATGATCGAAATCATCCAGCAGATGGGTGCAAGCGGCTTGGTTGCGATGCCAACGGAAGCGGATGTGCGCGGTCCCATGGCCGCCGAGATCGAGCGCTATTTTCAAGCGGCCCGCGCTGAAGCGCACGATCGCATTCCGCTATTTCGCCTCGCCTGGGACACCGCGGTATCGGCATTCGCGTCGCGGCAGGTGCTGTATGAGCGATTCTTCTTTGGCGACCCGGTGCGGATGGCCGGCGCGTTGGCCACAAGCCACGACCGTAGCGCCTACCTGGACCGCGTGCGCGAATTCCTGGCGCAGGCGAAATCCGAAGCGCAAGCCTAACGGAAAGCGTCAGTCCTTCCAGTCGATCTTCATCTCTTTGCCGTTCGCGATAATTTTCGTGACCCAGAGCGTTGGCCGCCCGTTTTTCGCTCGATACCCGCTAACCGTGACGTGGTCGCCGGCCTCAAGTGAGGAGGCTTTCCATCCCAGAGGCGCCAGGTGGCTCGGGCTGGTCATCTCGCCCTGCCAGTTTTGCACTTGGCCCTTGTCGTCCTTCACATCGAACTCCACCACGCTGTGCGGATTGACGTAATGAAAATCGGTGACGGTTCCCTCGTACGTTACGACGGAATTCCGGTCGAATCCCGCAAATCCGTGGTGAGCGTATGCCGAATACGGAATCACAAGGAAACCGGCGGCGATTGCGAAAAGCGCGAGTAGCGTGTGCTTCATAATTAGTGCCCGCCGGGCGTTGCCGGCCCGTCATCGATCCAGTGATCCAGATCCCGGACGTAGCGGTGTCCACGGAACGTATAGGAGGGGACCGTGACCACCAGATACCCCTTGCCCGTCAGCGGCCGGCCGTTCTTGTTCTTTTCGTCCTTGGCCGTGGCCGTCACCCAAACGTCGAAGTTCGCGTTCGGATTCTGGGCGGCCGGCGTGAAGAATCCGGTAGCACTCACATCCCCGACCACATTCTTGTTCACTTCGTCGTCTTCATGAAAAACCTGGACGGACCATGTCAGGTCGCCGGGATCGAGCGGGCCAAGATCCAAATCGTCGGGCGTGTGCAACCGGCCGTCCGGGCCTCTTTGATATCCGACGGCCTCAAATTGCTGGTAGCCGCGTGGATGCGTGGGATCACCGAACGCCGCCAGGGAGGATTCCGGGACCACTTTGACGTAGTCCACGCGATCGTAAATCGCAATGGCGCCGGATAATGCCGAACCGAACGCCGTCACGTCGCGCCGGCCGATGGCCGCATCCGCTGCCACGTCGACTTCAGCATCAATCTCAGTCACCGTGTTCGAGATCACCCGCTTTACCGTTACCCCAGACCCGAAATTGAGATCGGCCGGTGTTGCGCCCACCGGGAATCGATCGCCGATGAGGCGAACGCGATTGGCCTGCGAACCCGTTTTGAACGAAGCACGGTCCAGCAGCAGAAGCGTCGGATTTTTCGACGGCCGGCGCCACTTCACATTGAATCCGAATTCCTGGTAATGCCCCCAGAACCAACGGCCTTCGGCCATCGATTGATCGGGCGCGATCCACAACGCCTCGCGCGTCTGGTTATTGGGATCGTCGGGCTTCTGTTCCCCTGCATTGGCGCCTTGGGAACGCCCGCGCCACGCATACCCACCGAAGACCACGCTGCGTCCGACGCGCAGAAGTTCGGCGCCGTCGTTGACCGAAGTCAAGACCGCGTGCGTGTTATAGTCATCATCGCCCGCCGCTTCCACTTCAATCTGCCCGAAATATTTGCCCCGGCCGGGTAACGATGCAGTCAGCAGCCAGCGGCCTGTAATATTTGGCGGCTTGGTATTCTGCGCGCTCCACGCATCCCATGCGGGAGTGTGCAGCGGAGCAGCTTTGGTGAGATACGCGACGATCTCCTCGGGATGCGGCACCTGGAATTGAGCCGCATGTGCGTCGATGAAGACCTTCCAATCGTCCGCCGAACGCCGCCAGGAGAGAGCGCGCGCAAAGGAGTGGCACTTGGTGCAGGCGTTGCGAATTTTGTAGGGAATGCTATCTTCGTCCGGGATTCGACGTTCGGCGTCGTACATCACCGGCCGCGCTTCTTCCGGAGCCAGACCGTGGGACGTGCTCAGATACCCGACCAGGGTGCGCGCCTCCGGGGGAGTGATGGTCACGCCGTCGAGCACGATCATGCGTTTCAGCGCTTCCTGCCAGCCTTCGGGCGTGGACCTTTCCCACGAAATGCGCTGCATGATCCCGTGTTCGTCGCGCGTGTGGCAGGCGCCGCACTTGGCAATGACGAGTTCGTTGGTCACAGGAATGCCTGCGTCCCCCGCGGCCTGGCAGAATGCGGCCGCAGTAAACACCAACCCAAAGATGAGGGCGCGCTGTGCGGGAATCAAGTTTACAGTCTAGCGCACTGCCGCGCCACGCCGCGGGCGCCGTGCGCGATAAACTAGAAGGGTCCCCATCTATGCGCGCTTTGGGCGGTCTTTTGGTATTTGTTGTCGCTGCCGGGGCTTCCCCGGATGTGGTGCGCCGGGCGAGCGCTCTCTATGAGAGCACAGAGTATCAGGGATCGCTACACCTTCTGGCGAAAGATCCGGCGCCCGACGAGGCTAACTATCTTCTCACGGGGAAGAATTATTTCATGATCGGTGAATACAAGAAAGCCGTGGAATTCTTTGAGAAGGCACTGGCGGATTCTCCGGAAAGCTCCGACGCCGAACTCTGGCTGGGCCGCGCGTGGGGGCGGCGGGCGGAGAAGAGCGGCTGGCTGATGGCCGGCATCCATGCGGTGAAGGCACGGCAGTGTTTTGAAAGAGCGGTTGCGCTGGATCCGCATAATCACGAAGCCAAGAACGATCTGTTCGACTTTTACCTCAACGCGCCTAGCTTTCTCGGCGGAGGGATCGATAAGGCCGAGGCGCTGGCCGAGAGCATTGCTAAAGAACGCCCTCCCGAATACGAATTCGAAGAAGCCCAGATTGCCGACCGGCGGAAAGACTACGCCGCCGCCGAAGCGCACCTGCGCCGGGCGATGGAACTGGCGCCGGGCCAGGCGGGCCGGATCGTGGATTTGGCGCGCTATCTCGCAAAACGAGGGCGTCTGGCCGAGAGCGACCGGCTGTTCGACCAAGCGAGAAAGCTCGCGCCGTCCATGCCCCGGGTTGCCTTTGCAGAGGCCCGGGTGGATATCGAAAATCACAGAAACCTGGCGCTCGCGCGCGGGCTTCTCCAAGGTTATCTGCACGCCAGCTTAACTCCCGACGATCCTCCCCGTGAGGAAGCTGAGAAACTTTTGCGGCGTGCGGGCGGATGAACGTTACTGAACGGATCAACGAAACGGGGCTCCGGGGCTCCGGCGCAGTTTCAAAAACCTATGCCATCGTGTTGCTTTTTCTTGCGCTGCGGGCCGCGGGAAACTCATCGATGGCTTGGGGCATGAAGCAGGTTCCTGAAAAAATGGCGATGAATCCTGCGCTGTATTTGCGGGCCGCGCTCAATCCCTTTGTCGCGCTGGGAATTGCGGCGCTGATTCTGGCTCTACTGGCGCGCATGGCGCTGTTCAGCCTGGCGGACCTGACCTTCGTGCTCCCGGTGACAGCCATCGGATACGTGGTGGCGGTGCTGATCGGGAAGGTGTTTTTGCACGAAACCGTTTCGCACCAGCGGTGGCTCGGGACGCTATTGATCTTCGCGGGGGCTGTGCTGGTGGGGTCCACGTCGCGGAATACCACGTCACCGGGTACAACTGCCGAGGACGATCCCCTATGAGATGGCTTCTCGTTGCGGCGATGGTGTTTTCGACCGTGCTGAGCGATATGCTGCAAAGCTACGAGATGAAGCGCGCCGGCGAGCAATCGGTGACTGCGCGCGGATTGAGGCGATTGCTGCAGGTCATCGCGGGGCGGCGCCTGCTGATCCTGGCCATTGTGTGCAACGCGCTGTCATTCTTCTCGTTTATGGCATTGCTGCAATCGGAACCCCTCAGTTTCGCCGTTCCGGCATCGTCGGCGAGTTTTGTCGTGGAGACCGTGCTGGCCAAGTTTGTTTTGCACGAGCGGCTGGGCGCAAGACGAACCGCGGGCGCGCTCGCGGTGTTGGCCGGCGTAGTGCTGGTGGGCGGTTAGAGAGTCCTACGGGGCGTTGATTGGAAGCAACGCTTCGAAACTGTCCGAATCGGGACCGATCACCTCAAGCGATGCGTTACCGGAGACCAGGCCGGATGGAATCGTCAAGTTGATTTGATACAGTCCCGCGTATCCCGGCGCCAAGCCGGAAAATGACACCTTGGCTTGTTCGTAGTTGCCGGCGGGATCGAGCAGGTAGACTAGCGGCGACGCAGTGGTGTAGCTCAGCGGATTTACCGGCGCTGCCGTTCCGCTCGTCAGGGACGGACTCACTGCGCCCATCCCAGTGAGATAGAGGGCAATGGTCTCGCCAATTTGGGCCGGGCTGGATGTCGATACCAAGGAGTAGTTGGTATGAAGCGCGGCCGCGTAGCCTATGCCGCCCACCGGATTGTTCGTGAAGACACCGGCCGAAGTGGATCCTACCGGCAGTGTGACCAAGTTCGAAGTCTGGTTATTGTTTATTACCTGAATAGGCACCGCGGTCACGCCTCCGAGCCCGAAGGGAACGATCACTTCGATTTGGGTGGGGCTCACATAGGAGATGGGCGCTGCAACTTGGTTGATCATTACCTGCACTCCGCCGAGCATGTTGGGGTAAGGCACGACGGCGCCTTCGGTGGTATCAGCCAAGCCCGAACCGTACAGCGTGAGAAATTCGCCCGGAGATACTTGCGCGCTAAAGGGTGCGGAACTGGCCGCGTTCACCGCACCATCGGGACTTAGATATACGCCGGAACCGCTGAAAGCCGGCGCTTGCAGCGCTACATTGAGAGCGAGGTAAGGGCCGACGCCATAGCCGATGCGAATCGTTCCGTTGGCGCTGCTCACGTAATGCTGAGAAAAAGCCCCATCCTCCGAAGTGCCGTCGTTGTTCAGGGTGTAGGTGTCGTAATAAGTGAAATCATTCGATCCGCCATAGACCAAAAGCGAGCTTAAGTTCCGGTAGGGCATCGGAGACGTATTGCTGAACGTCTGATGTCCAATAATATTTCCCGAAAATGCCTGGAACGAGCCGAAGTAGCTGCTCAGAAGAGAGTAATTGCTGCTGACCGCGGATTCGTCGAAGTTCAGGCCGGCCTGGTAGTAGAGCGCGGCATAATTGGACGGCGCACTGGTTGCCGCGCGCACACCGACGAACATATCGTAACCGTCGTAGGAGCCGCCGAAGATGAAATTCCCATCCGGCGAAATGTACAGGAGGTGCGTGCCGGTGATTAGGTTGGAAGCGCCCGCCGTGCCTCCGAACTTGACCTGCGCCGCGCCGTTACTGAAGCTATAAGTGACTCCGCTGAGGTTTTCCGTGGTTGCCGTCGCGCTGCTCCCGAGATAGCTGGTTACGTTTATGTTTCCGAGATTCCCTTGTCCATCCGCGGTCATGTTGAAAAACGCGCCCCCACCCTGCCGCCCGGTGGCGCTGGGAAGAAAAGCGGGGTCGATATACGAGACCGAATACGTTCCGCTGAGTGTAGAGTTGGTGGCTGCCGAGCCAATCGGTGCGGCGATCATCAGATCACTATAGCCGTTGTTGGGGCCTTCGCTGCTGCCGATGAAGATGCCATTCGAGACCATTCCAATGACCGCATCGCTCGTAAACAGGTGATCTGGGGCGTTAATGTAACCCTCGCCGCTGCCGGAGATCACGTAGTTTCCGGAGGTCGTCAGCACCTGGGGTGTGGTGGCGCTGGAAATGTTGAGGACGGATCCGTTGAAACTGTAACTGCCGGCGCCGCTGAAGGTGATGATGCCTTGTATGTTGATGGTTGCGGTTATGGTGCCCTGTGTGGAAAAGTAGATGACCTGCCGCATATAGTAGGCGCCATTCAACAAACTGTCGCCGCTCGGGTCAAACGAGGGCTGAGCGAAGGCGGGGCAGGCGAACGCGCTAACAAGAAGCGCAAAGAGAGTGGCGTGTGTTTTCATCGATTGCATGTGAGGCGAGTCTCGGTGTTTTGAGAGCGGACGCGCGGAGGCTGCAAAACTGCTAATCTACCATACGGCTGAATTCGATGGATAGGCGCTGTAATTGGATACAACACCGTGAGACGGATTAAGATGCTGGAGTCGTTGTAAAAGTGTGTGCGCAGGCTCTGGAGCCGGGTTGGCTTAATCACCGGAGCGGGCCGATGCGGCGGGAACCAGGCGCCCGTCGCGGATGTAGTAATCGGCGCCGCGCCAGCGGATGCTGTTGCGGCCGAAACTGGTGAGCCAGATCGCGAAGGCCACGGCGTCCCAAACCGGAATGAGGGGGATTTGTTTCCACGATCCGGGTTGATGTAAACCGTGTACGCCGATGATCCAGGTCATGGCGGATCGCAGTACGATGTAGGCGCCCAAAAAACCGAGTGTGACCGGGGCTGAGGGATGCGCCGCTACCGCCGCGAGCGACCACGGCAGCCCTTGCGTCAGCAGCAAACCAAGATGCCCCCGCGGACGCATATGCCGCATCACCACGATCCAGCGCAAGCGCTTATGCAGCAAGTCGCCGAGCGAAGCGTAATCGCAAACGGTCGCGACAGTGTAATTGAGCAGCACAACTTCGCAGCCTTGCTCGGCGATGAGACGGCCGACCAGTAAGTCGTCGGCGGGCCGGTTCTCAAGCTCAGGATAACCGCCAAATCCAGCGAGCCGGGAGCGAGTAGTGGCGATCGTGGGTCCCAGAGCAAACTTCACCCCGTCCAGTTGCCAGGCCACCAAAATGCCAGCGTAGAAATCGGACAACATCCCGGCGTTTTGCAAGTGGTCGGTGAATGTGGCGAGGCCGTTGGGAACATAAAAGCAGGTGACGGCGCCCACGTTGCCATCGCGTAGCGGGGCGACGACGCGGCGAAGATAATCCGGACGAACCCGCACGTCGCTGTCGCTGATAACGACGACTTCATACGCGGCGTCATTCACCAGGCGCGCCAGCTTAGCCACTTTGTCGTTCGTTGCGACGCGTCCCGAGCCGTGCAGAACCCGGATGCGATGCCGGGGAAAATCGGCGGCGAGCTTTTCCAAGACCGACAGTACCGCTTCGTCGTCTTCATCGACGCAGTAAACGATTTCGTACTCAGGATAATCCAGCCCGCAGAAACTGGAAAGATTTTCGAAGGCGTCGGGATCGAGTCCGCGGATCGGCTTCAGGATGCTGACCGGCGGTGTGAAGGCGCGATCGGGAGCGCTCGCCGGCTGCCGGAAATAGCGCCACGCACTGTAAACAGCGATGCAGTAATAAATAAACGGGATGACTGCAATCGCCAGGACTAAGTCACTTAGGTGCGCCATAGTTTCAGGCTACTCGACCACCGGATGATTCGTCAGGAGCAACTTGCCTCCGCTTTGTGCAACCACGGTGAGCAGCTTCGGCTCGACCAATTTGTTTAGCCGCTCGGCTGATTCTTGTTTGATTACCAGATAATAGCGGGCCGGGGTGAGCCACAACTTTTTCCACTGCTGGTCGTCAATAAAAACATTTGGCGCGCCTGGAGCATAGGAGCCGTACACCAAGTTGTTGAATCGTCCGTTGAGGAGCAGGGCGCCGCGGTTATTCTCGGCGTTGGTATAAAACAAAACGGAAGAAAACCAATAATAGTGATGATCGACGATTAATTTGCCGGCCGGCGCGCGCAGCAGAGCGTTCGCGAGCGGGCGCGAGGAAAGAAACGGATCGAAGGCCGCCATGGCAATGCGGGCCGCCTGAAAAAACATGACCGCCATCACAACGATCGCAAGAAACGCGCGTTGCCCGGTGGCGCGGAATGTCCCGGCCGCTCCCACCAAAAACGCGACGGCAGCAACGATGAGGGGGAGTTTTAAGTAAGCGAAGGACGCGATCGTAAGGTCTTCCATATGGCCGAGCGAAAGCTTGTAGGCGCCTGGATGGGCGCTGAGCGCAGCGGAGATGTCGCCGGGCGTGGGCAGCTTCCAGGCGAGAAAATATAACGTGAGCACGGTTGCCGCGGCGGCAATGAATACTCCGCAGAGCACTCGCGTTCCGTAACGCACCCACTTACCGCCGGCCGCCATGGCCGATCCCAACAACAGTGCGAAGGCCGGATAAACGGGCATCGAATAATATTCTTGCGTAGTTGAAAAGGTGAAGAAAATGAGGATAAATCCGGCCCAGCACAGGGCCAGCAAACGAACTTTTCCCGCCCGATCCACCGGCTTGAAATTCAATTGAGCCACAGCCGGGAAATACACGCTCCAGGGAAACAGCCAGAGCAGGTGGAACAGCCAGAAATAAAGGCGGGGCACGGTGTCGTAGTCGCGCGGGTAACGCATGTTCAAGAAGCGCAGTAATTGCTCGTTGATGAAATAAAACCATAGAAAGCCGTGGTATTCGCCGGGCGCGCTGCGCATGGTGAACGCAAATAAGGGCGGGTTACGCACGGCGGCGAGAATATGCCAGGGCGCGGCGATCAGCAGGATCAGCAGCAGTCCGGTGAAAGGATGGAGGGCCTTCCAGGTTTTGGAACGAAAGAGCTGTCCCGTAATGCCGAGGTAGATGAGTGCCGCACCCATGGGAAACACTATGCCCACCAGGCTCTTGAACAACAGGCTGGTTCCCAAGCTTGCCGCCATGACAAACGCCCACCAGCGTTGCCGCGGCTCGGATTCGTCGATGGCCCGCAAGAAGGCCCACATGGAAAGCGCGATGCTGGCGGTGAGCATTACGTCGGGAATCAAAATACGCGTGAACAGAAAGAGGCCGAAGCAGGTAGCGATGCACAATCCCGCGTAAAATCCGGCACGGGAGCCAAAGGCCCAATTGGCGAAAGCGGCGGTCAACCAGGCGAGCGCAATGGCCGCCAGTACCATGGGGATGCGGGCGGCCCAGTCCGTTGCGCCGAAGACCTTGAATGATCCCGCGATCATCCAATAAATGAGCGGCGCTTTTTCAAGGTACGGGACTCCGTCCAGCCGGGCGGTGACATAATCGCCCGATGTCAGCATATTGCGCGCGATTTGCGCCTGCACCGCGTCCACGTCGTCCATCAGGGATGGAGGTGAAATCATGCAGCCGGCGTAAACCGCCGCGGCAACCAGCACCACGATCAGGCAGTAGTAATGAAAACGTTTTCCACGGCTTGGCGCGCCGATTCGGCCGGCGTCCTCGTCTGGATTCCCCATTTTTTCATCCAAAAGAACAGTGTCATCAGGCCCCACAAGTGATACCCCAGGTTGGCGCGCCGATCGAGATGCGCTTGCACGTGCGCTTCGATGGTTGGCATTTGAAAGAAGCCGCCATGCTCAGCGGAGGCAAACGCCACGGCCTCCTCGAGCAAGGGCCGGAGGGGCCCGCGGAACCAGTCATGCGTGGGAATGTCGAAGCCGATTTTTTTTCTATTCAAGATGGCCGGCGCGAGTTTCCCGCGCATCAGCTTTCTCAAAATCGCCTTTTGCCGGGAACCCTGGATCTTCAGATTCGAGGGGAGCGAGCTCGCAAACTCGACGATGCGGTGATCGAGAAACGGCGGACGGACTTCGATGGCGTGAGCCATGCTGGTGTGGTCGACCTTGGCGAGGATATTGTCCGGCAGAAAATATCTTTGATCGAACCAGAGATAGGCCGGTAAACGATCGCCTGCGCGCGCGAGTTCGTTCCAAATGGCGTCGAGCGCGGGAGGCAGGGCGGCATGTACGAGCGATCGCCGGTCCCGATCGTCGAAGGTCCCGCTCCAATACAGATGGGCGCGCGCCGGAGGCATCCGGCAGCCTTCGAGAAAGCGCTTCACCTTGTATTCGAATCCGATCTTTTCGTTGGACACCGGCCAGCGCTCCGCGGCCGCCAACATCGCGCGAATCACCGGAGGAGGCAGCCGGCGTGCGTTCCGTGCCAGCAAGCTGGCGCGCTGCATCAAGTATCCTCCGAATAATTCGTCGGCGCCTTCACCGCTGAGCGCCACCGTGGCGCGGGTTTTCGTCAAGCGGGACAGGAACCATACCGGCAGAGCGCCCGAATCGGCGTTTGGCTCGTCGCAGTAGTAGGCGAGCTCCGCAATCGCGCCCGGGAGATCCTGTTCCGGGTTGAGATCGAGCTCGGTGTGATCGGTACCGAAATGTTCGGCAACCTGGCGCGCGTAGTTCGCCTCGTCGAACTTGCGTCCGTGAAACGTTATGGAAAAAGTCTTGAGGCGCGAGCTTGAAGCTTGGGACGCGTAATACACCAGGCTCGACGAATCCAAGCCGCCGCTGAGCCAAACTCCCAAGGGCACATCGCTTTCGAGATGCTCGCGCACCGACTCTTTCAGAAGTTGATCGAGCTGCGCCTCGGCCGCCTCGGGCACCCAGGGCTTTTCATGCGGGGCCGGCAAGCGCCAGTAAAAGTCCCGGCAGATGGCTCCGCGCCGCCATTCCATCCATTGGCCCGGAAGCAGCTTCTCGATTCCCTCCACCAAGGTCCAAGGCGCCGGCACGTAGTTGAGCGACAAATAGCAATCCAGGCCGTCCTGGCTCAGATAACGCTCAATTTCCGGATGCACCAGGATCGCCTTCAGCTCCGAGCCAAAGTACAGATCGTCGCCGCGGCGCGCGATGTACAGCGGCTTGATGCCCATGCGATCGCGGGCCAGCACGAGCCGGCGGTCCGGTTCACTCCAGAGCGCTACTGCGAACATCCCGCGCAGCCGCGAGAAACATCCGGTATCCCACTCGCGGAACGCGTGCAAAACCGTTTCGGTGTCGCTGCGCGACCGGAAGCGATGCCCGCGCTGCTCCAATTCGCGCCGCAATTCCAAGTGATTGTAGATTTCGCCGTTGAAGGCGATGACCGTTTTGCCGTCCCCCGACACGATGGGCTGGTCACCCCCCTCGATATCGATGATCTTCAGCCGCGCGGCGCCCAGCGAGACGGATTCGGACTCAAAGATGCCCTGCTGGTTGGGGCCACGATGCAAGATGCTCGCAACCGCTTCCTGTATTCGACCGGGCGCCGCCGGCCGGCGTCCATGCGTAAAGCCTGCTATGCCGCACAATTCAGCAGTGTCCTCCCATTAGTAGGTCACTTCTGACGCGGAGACCGCGGCGCTCACGCTGGACTGGCGCACGCGCAGGTTGGTCGAATTGCGCCACTGGACCTGAGGCAAGAATAACGAGCTGTCGATGCGATCCTGATAGCGCAGCGCGATGTTCATCAGCGAATCGAGCAACGAATCGGAAAGATAATGCGGCTGCAGGCCCAGATCGATGAGCTTGGAGTGCTTCGCGTTGTAGTGGTGTTGTTCGGATTCAACGCGAGGCGCGGGATAATGCTCGATCTTGACGCGCATTCCCAACTTCGCGCCCGCGGTCTGCACCATTTCGGCGAGTTGGAGGACGGAAAACTGCTCTGTGAATTGGTTGAAGACGCGGCACTCGCCCGGTTCGGCCGGATTCAGGCAGGCGATTTCGACGCATCGAACCGTATCGCGAATATCGAGAAATCCGCGAGTCTGGCCGCCTTTTCCATACACCGTCAGGGGATGTCCCGCTGCGGCCTCTACGCAGAAACGATTCAGAACGGTTCCGAAGACGTCATCGTAATCGAAGCGGTTGATGAGCGCTTCATCCATCACCACCTCCTCGGTGACCGTCCCATACACCACGCCCTGATTCAGATCGGTGGCGCGCAGGCCCCAGATCTTGCAGGCAAACATCATGTTGTGGCTGTCGTGGACTTTGGAGAGGTGATAAAAGGACCCCGGCTGTTTGGGGAAGGGAAGAACGTCGGACCGTCCGTTGTGCTCGATCCGGATGTAGCCTTCTTCGATGTCGATATTCGGGGTGCCGTACTCGCCCATAGTCCCGAGTTTCACCAAATGGCAGTCTGGCCGAAGCTCCCGGAGGGCAAACAGGAGGTTGAGCGTCCCAACCACGTTATTCACCTGCGTGAATACGGCGTGCTTGCGGTCGATCATGGAGTACGGCGCGGACCGTTGCTCGGCAAAATGGACCACTGCGTCCGGCTGGAAGCTTTCGATCACACCCGAGAGAAACTCATAGTCGTTCACGTCGCCGACAAAAAGCTCGATGGATTTCCCGGTGAGTTCCTGCCAAACGCGCAGGCGGTCTGCAAGCGGCTGGATGGGCGTCAGGCTTTGCGCGCCTAACTCGAAATCCCACTGGCGCCGCAGGAAGTTGTCGACGACCGATACCGCATGTCCCTTTCCGGATAAATACAGCGCCGTGGCCCAGCCACAATAACCGTCACCGCCCAAGACACAGATTTTCATTTGTTTCGGTTCTACAACTCCTTACCTGAAGCTTTTGCAAACCAACGCTTTGCGCCGCGCTGTCCCTTTAAGGGTAACCCTATTTCGACGAAATAGATGCGGCCACCGCCGAAAAAGTCCCACCCGCCCGGCAGAGCACGCCTTATGCTGTCCATGCGATAACAATTCTATGTTAACCCGGCGTATGTTCATCCGGCGTGGCTTCCTTCTCACAACCTCGGCTGCAAGCGTGCTGGCGTTCGACCGCCGTCCGGCCGCGGCCGCGGAAACGGCACTTCCGCCGAGCATCGCCGCGCTTGGAAACCGCCGCAGCGAAGCTCAACCCATCACGCCCGCGGAACGCGAGCGCCGGATGGAGCGCGCCCGGGCTTTGATGCGCGCCAACCGGATGGACGCGATCGCAATGGCCGGCGGGACCTCGCTCGCCTATTTCACCGGGATCCGCTGGGGCAACAGCGAACGTCTCTTTGCGTGCGTCGTGCCGCAAAAAGGCCGTCCGTTTTATGTCTGCCCGGCATTCGAAGAGGATCGCGCGCGCGAGCTCATGACGCAGGCGCCCGAGGGCCGCGAGTCGAGAATCTTCACCTGGCAGGAGGACGCCGATCCATACGCTCTCGTCGCGCAGGGGCTTCGCGGGGTGGGCATCGCAGCGGGACGCGTTGGCATCGAGGAACGAATGCCGTTTGTTTTTTCCGAAGGCATTCGCAAAGCCGCCAGCGGGATCGAGATCACCAGCGCGACGCCAGTGACCGCCGGATGCCGGAGCGTCAAGAGCGCGGCGGAACTTCAGCTCATGCAACTTGCCAATGACGTCACGCTCCAGGTCTACGAGGCAGTGTGGAAGTGCATCCGGCCCGGCATGACCAACCAACAAGTGAGCAGCCTGATCGGCTCGGCGTACCAGCGAGCCGGATTCGCCGGCGAAGCCAGTTGCCAGGTGGATGAGTGGTCCGCACTGCCACATGGCTCCATTCAACCGCAAGTCATTCGCGAGGGCAGCATTGTTCTGATTGACGACGGCTGCCTGGTGGAAGGCTATCAATCCGACATCAGCCGCACGTTCGTGATCGGCAAAGCGGCGGACAAGATGAAGCGAGTGTTCGATACGGTTCACAAAGCGCAGAGCGCGGCTCTTCACGCTGCGAAGCCGGGGGTTGCTTGTCAGGCGGTGGATGCGGCCGCGCGAAAAGTGATCGATGATGCGGGCTTCGGGCCGGGCTACGCGCACTTCACGCATCGGCTGGGACACGGCATTGGAATGGACGAACACGAATGGCCGTACCTGGTGAAGGGCAACCTGCACCCCTTACAAGCAAACATGACGACGTCGGATGAACCTGGGATCTATCTGCGCGGAGAGTTCGGCGTGCGCCTGGAAGACGACATGTACGTCACGCCCGACGGCGCGAAGCTATTCACGCGGCAGAGCCAGTCTTTGGAGCATCCGTTCGCAAGCTAGACGGGCGCGCAAGAGAGCTTTTCCGCGAGGCGATCGAGAAACCGGTCGCAGGCGGCAAGCTGCGCGGCATCGATCGATTCGTCGGGCTGATGCGCGTTCGCGATATCGCCGGGTCCGCAAACAACCATAGGAATGCCGCAGCGCTGCTGGTAGAGACCGGCTTCGGTACCGAATGCGACTTTGCCCGGTGACGCAGACGAATCGAGCAGCGATTGAACGAACGGGATCACTTCGGCATCCGGCGCGAGGGACAAACCGGGGTAGGAAGACTGCTCCTGGAAAACGAAGCCGCAGGAAGTATTCACGGCCTTCATCGCCGGCTCGATTTCAGCGGTGGCAAAGCTTCGGATGCGATCGAGGATATGCTCCGGCCGATCTTCGGGCAGATAGCGGATTTCGAAATCGAAGACGCACTCGGCAGGCACTGTATTCAATACCGTGCCGCCTTGCACGGTGCCGACCTGTAGCGTGGTGTGAGGCACTTGGTAGCTGGGATCGAGGAGACCCTCCCGCTGCTTCTGCTGGTTCAGGCGCCGGATGAAGGCGATCAACTCAGCCGCACACTCGATCGCATTGACGCCCGCCGACGGGTTGCTCGAGTGACACGCCTGACCTCGCGCCTCCACGCGGAACGCCAGTTTGCCTTTGTGCCCGATCACGGGGCGCATCGAAGTGGGCTCGCCGACGATGCCCATTGTGGCGTGGATCGGCAGTTTTCCGGAATCTTCAAGTAGCCGGCGCAGACCGCCGCAACCAACCTCCTCGTCGCAGGTGAAAGCAAGATGAATCGGAGTGCGCAGCGGCTGATTCAGAAAGCGCGGCACAGCCGACAGTACACATGCGAGGAATCCTTTCATGTCGGCGCTGCCCCGGCCATACAACCGGCCATCCCGCCGGTGGAGCTGAAACGGATCGGTGGTCCATGCCTGCCCATCCGCGGGAACAACGTCCGTGTGGCCGGCCAACAAAAATCCGGGACGATCCGTACCCCCGATGCTCGCGAACAACGAAGCCTTGGCGCCGCCACGGTCTTCGATCACTCGGCCTTCGATGCCGTGCTGCGCGAGATAATCCCGCACAAAGCGGATCAATTCAAGATTTGAGAATCGACTGGTGGTATCGAAGGAAACCAGCTTGGCGAGCAGCGTTTCGGAATCGCGCGTGTCCATCACTCGGCCTCAGGGATCTCCCGCGACTCCGTAGGCGGGCGCTCCAGCGGGCAAACGCGCGCGCAGCACGTAGGCGTCGAGTTGCGGTTGGTACCTCTCCCAAAGCGAGCAGAGTTGCCCGATTGGATCGTCAGACCAATCGACACGCAGATCCACAATCGGCCAGGACAGTTTGCCGGCAACCAGCACTCCCGCGGAGTGCAGCGGTCCAGCTTCGCCGCCCGCGTTGAGTCCCGCACGAAGCGATTGAAGCAAGCGATCGGCAAGACCCCCGCGGCTCTCTTCAAACGCGCGCGTCATTTCTTGGGGTACGGATGGGGCGGCGAGCAGGTTTCCGGCCGCCGCACAATTAACGCCGATTGACTCCGCATGAACGCCGAGCGTTCGATCGCCACTGAACACGGCCGGGGCTCCGGAAGCGGGCAGCAGCACAAGCTGCCGCCATTCGATGTATGGCTGGTCGCGCAGGAACTCTTGGACAACTTCCTGCGCGCTCTTGCCGATGGCCATCAGATCGAGAGCAAGGTGACCGAGATTTGGATCGGTCACATTCTGGCTGAGCGTCGCACCCACGCCCGCCCGCACGTTCGCGCATCGGCTAGCGACGGCAATACTCGACGAGGAAATCGCCACGCCGAGCATCCCGGTCTCGGCGCATCGAGCGGCGATGGACATCGTCATACGCGGTCCTGCGGAATCACGGCCGTCACATCAATCTCCACCAGCCATTCCGGACGCGCGAGCGCCGAAACCACCACGCCGGTTGAAACCGGATAGACGCCTTTCAACCACTTGCCGACGACACGGTAGACTGCCTCGCGATACCGCGCATCCACCAGATAGATCACGATCTTGCAAATGTCGTCGCGACAGCTCCCGGCTTCGCGCAGCAGCACATCGATATTCGACATTGCCTGCTCGGCTTGAGCCGCCACATCGCCAAGTCCCACGGAGGCGCTGGTATCGAGATCCTGCCCCACCTGCCCACGCACAAACACCATATTTCCGGCCGCCACCACTTGGCACAAATCGTTGTCGAGCTTTTGCTCGGGGTAAGTGTCGCGGGTGTTGAACTTACGGATGCGCCGGTGACTCATGCCTTGCGAGTTGCTGCCTTCTTGCTCAGCACCTGCTCTGACAGGCCAGCCGACTTGCGGACAAATTCCAGCGGCCCGCTCCAATCGAAGTTGTTATATACCGCGGCGAGGTGAGCAAAAGGAGGGGATTGTGCGAATAATTGAAACGTCAGGCGATGCCCCGCGTAATCGGAATTTAACAAATCACGCGCAAATGCGAGCAGTTTACGCCGGTCGTCCGCGATCCATTCTTCGTTCACAGAATAGAATTTTTCCAGCCACTTGCCGGCCACCGGATGCGCGAACGCAGCCGAATCGGGAGTGATGCAAATCTGACCGCCGCAGAGCTCGCGAGCGATGTGCATCATGGCTGGCAATTGGGTGCAGGCCAACACGCGGCCCGTGTAAAGCAGCGACTGGTTGGGCATCAGAAGGCCACCGGGGCTGGGTTCGGCGAGGGCGATCGACGCCGTCAGATGCGCATGGATGCCTTCCCGGTAGCAAGCCAGCTGCGCGAGCTTCTCCTGCACCGCTTGCTGCTTGTCGAGACCGGTTTGGCGCACGTTGAAGAGCGCCGCGCCGATCAGCATGTCCGCCATGCGAAGATTCCGCTGCACGAAAGCGAACGCGCTATAGCGATGAAGCGTGGAACGAATAAAGGTAGCGGCCCGGGTGTGCCTGTAAAATAACACGTTTTCCCACGGAACCAGCACATCATCGAAAATAACCAGCGCGTCAATTTCGTCAAAGCCATTCGAAAGCGGGTAATCTTCGGCTGGCGCGCGTCCCGCAAATCCCGTCCGGCAGATAAATTTCAGCCCGGGCGCGCCTAAATCGCAGATGAATCCGACCGCATAATCCGACAGCTCGGAATTCCCCCAATTCGCGATCGTCGGTTTCACGAAAGCCTGATTCGCATATGCGGCGGCCGTTTCGTACTTCGCGCCCCGAACTACGATGCCCGCATCGGTTTCCCGAACCAGATGCAGCAGCATGTCCGGATCCTGGGCTTGCGGCGGTTTGGAACGGTCGCCTTTGGGATCGGTATTGGCCGAGACATGAAATAGATCTTTGTGTAGGACGCGGTCGATGTGATTTCGGATGTTGTCGGAAAATCGCGGATCCACCTCGTTCAGAATATTCTGGCCATCGTACAAGGACCACATTTCGCCGACGGTCTCATCGCCGACGCGTGTCACCACGCCGCCAATGTCATCCATAACCGCGTCCGTCGCTCGGCGCTTGTCCCACCAGTCCTGCTGCGTGTGCGGTAATTTGAGGCCGACGGCGTGGGGCTCGCCTTGCGGGTCCAGATAAGTCATCACTGGACTCGTGCAGGGATCGTGCGCCATGTCATAAATTCGCGCGCGAATATCCACCAGCGGCTGGAACGCAGGATGCGTCACCACGTCTTCTACCTGCTCGCCGTTGAGATAGATCTCGCGGCCATCCCGAATCGATTCCCGGTATTCCGCTCCCGTACGGATCATGCGATTTTCACCTGGTTGTGCCGCCACCTTGCGCCGATAAAACGCCGCCGCGCGATGACCGCACCTTACTCTACCATGCGGTTGAAAATCGATTAAGATCTCACGGCCGGGAGCACCCGCGGCTCCAATTACACCGAACCAGATTACACTGAACCATATATGGACAAACCTACACACCACGATGTGGAAGTGATTTTGAAGCTTTATGAGTTGCGCCGCGAAGAGCGGATGCGACACGCTCGAGCCTGGCTGGGAGGCTACAAAGCCGCGAACGCCGAGCAGCATCGCGCCGTCTGTCCGCCGGGGTCGGAACAGGATGCCTATTTTCGCATGGTCACCAGCTATTGGGACATGGCGGCATCGTTCGTTACTTCCGGCGTTGTGAACAAGGACTTGTTCCTGCAGAGCGCGGGCGAGATGCTTTATGTTTGGGAAAAAACCCGGGACACGATCGCAGATATGCGCAAGGCAATGGGCAATCCTGCCTATCTTTCGAATATGGAGACTATCGCGCAGGCGTTAATCGAAAAGATGAACGGCGCCAATCCGAAAGCCTACGAAGCGTTTTCGGCGCGCGTGCGGGGTGCGGGCGCTTAGGCCCGGCCTTTCTTAGCCAAGCAAGCGCCCATGCGCCGGGAACCCGATTTTTTCGGAGATCGAGAGATGCATTTGATTTACATCGCCAAGAAATTGCGAGATGCACTGCGGCTGGAATCGGCCTTTACCGAATCGGGGGTGGATTACGCGGTCGAGACCGACAATTACGTCGGCGGCGTGCTGTTCCGCAGCGAGCGCGTGGGCGCTTTCTTTTATGTTCTGCCGGAGGCCGCGGGAGCTGCGCGCGAGGTGATGCGCCTGCAGGGATTCCGGTTTGATGATCTGCATCCAGGAGAAGCCCGATGAATCGAGGATGGGCTTTGGCGGCGGGCTACACGCTAGCCGTGACGCTTACAGCACAAAACACGAGCGGCCTGGCGGATCAATATCGCGATGCTTCGGGCCGCCTGATCGACGCCGCGCTGGCCGATACGCACGGGATGGAGACGCTGGATTATCTGTGCGATCGGATCGGCAACCGCCTGAGCGGATCAGCGGCGCTGGAGCGCGCCGTTGTATGGGCCGCCGCGCAAATGAAACGGGATGGTCTGGTGAACATAGTGACGCCGCACGTCAAAGTCCCGCATTGGGTGCGCGGCGCGGAAAGCGCCGAACTGGTGGAACCGGTGGCGCATTCGCTCACGATTCTCGGGCTCGGCGGCAGCGTGGCCACGCCGAAGAAAGGCATCACGGCCGAAGTTGTGCCGGTGTCGAGCTTCGACGATTTAGACAAGCGGGGCCGCTCGCAGATTGCCGGTAAGATCGTGCTCTTCAACACGCCGTTTGAAAGCTATAATCGCACCGTCGTGTATCGCACTGCGGGACCGTCGCGGGCGGCGCGGTTGGGTGCGGTTGCGGCGCTGGTACGGTCTGTCACTCCGGTCAGCCTGCAATCGCCGCACACCGGAGCGCTCGAATATACCGACGGTTTTCCGAAAATTCCGGCCGCTGCGGTCACCATCGAAGATGCACTGCTGATCCAGCGCCTGTCGGACGCTGGGAACAAAGTGACCGTGCATCTGGAAATGGAAGCGCACACGCTGCCCGACGCCGATTCGGCCAATGTGATCGGCGAGATTCCGGGGCGCGAGCGTCCGGATGAGATCGTTGTGATCGGAGGGCACTTGGATTCCTGGGATGTAGGCGCCGGTGCGCAGGACGATGGCACCGGCTGCATCACGGCGCTCGAAGCCGCGCACCTGATTCACCAGTTGGGGCTGCGGCCACGCCGTACGCTGCGAGTGGTCTTTTGGACCAACGAAGAAAACGGAGGCGCTGGGGGCGAAGCGTATCGCACCTGGGCCGGCGACACGGTGAAGAATCACGTAGCTGCCATCGAAATGGATGGCGGGGCGGAAAAGCCAGTGGGCTTCGGCATTAGCTCGAATGGCGATCTGCAATCCATTCTTCCGCGATTGCGCGAAATCGGCGGATTGCTGGAGCGCGTGGACGCGGCATCTGTTGAACTCGGCGGCGGCGGCGCCGACATCGCGCCCATCATGGGGGACGGCGTGCCGGGCCTGGCGCTGCGCACCGTGGGCACGCACTATTTTGATTGGCACCATTCGCGCGCCGACACTGTGGACAAGGTCAATTTGGAAGACTTCCGCGCCAACATCGCGGCCATGGCGGTGATGGCCTACGTGCTCGCGGATATGCCGGCGCCGTTGCGGCAAGCGCCCGCGTCCACGCGCTAACGCTTACTTCTTGGTCTGATAATCCAGCTCGTTCTGGAGTACAAGCTGCAGATCGGGCCACATCAATCCGCCGATCTTGCGTCCGTCGATGAACAGCGTCGGCGTGCCTTGGACGCCCAGCGAACGAGCTTCTGCCATGCTGGCATTCACCTCCGGCTCGGTGGCCTTCGTATCGATGCATTGCCCCAGTTGCGCCGTGTCGAGACCATTTCTCCCGGCCCATTCCACCACTTTCGATTTCAGATTGTCGCCAGTGATGTCGTCCTGATTGGAGTAGATCCAATCGTAGAACTTCCAAAATGCGGCGTTGCCCTGACGGTACACGCAGCGTCCTGCGATGGCGCCTGCGAGCGCCCAGGGATGGATGGATTCCAAAGGATAATTTTTGAAAACGACGCGCACCCTTCCATCGAAGGCGGCGGTCATATCCTGGCGGAGGATCGGCGCTTCCATTTTGCAATCGGGGCATTCGAAATCGCCGAACTCGACAATTGTCACAGGAGCATCGGCCGGCCCAAAACTCGGCTGGTCATTCAATGTGAGCCTGTCGAGATTCGATTGAAACGGTTGTTTGTCGAGATCGTAAACATCGCCCTTCACAATGATCTTTCCGTCGTGAGAGATGTAGAAAAGTTGATCCTGCTCGGTCGTGCCGTGGATCTCGTGCACCAGCACCTCGGAAAACCCGGGCAGATATTTTGACGGCTTCGGATCGTCGATTTTGAACTCCACCGGGCCTCGAAACAGCTCGATGTGGCGCAAGTAATGTTCGAAGGTGGATTTGTCGAAGGCCCCCTTTTCCGTGGCGGCCGAGGCCAGTGTGGCTGCGAGCATCCCGATAACAAGAATCTTCATAGAGTGCGCTCTTATTCTATTACGCGAGCGGCGCTGGACTATCGCAAGCTGCGGCTCCGGCCGATGCCTATGTTTATATAGAGACAATGTCCGCTGAACGAGAACGTCTGCTAGAGGACCGTAACCGAACGAAATACTGGAAGCGCTGGGGCCCGTACCTGAGCGAGCGCTCCTGGGGCAACCCGCGCGAGGACTACAGCGCGGATGGCTGCGCGTGGGAGTATTTCACGCACGATCACGCCCGCTCGCGGACCTATCGCTGGACCGAGGACGGCATCGCGGGCATCTGCGACAACCATCAGCGATTGTGCTTCGCGTTTGCCTTTTGGAACGGCGTCGATCCGATCCTCAAGGAGCGCCTGTTCGGTGTTTCGGGGCCTGAAGGCAATCACGGCGAGGATGTAAAGGAGTATTACTACTACCTCGATTCAACACCCACGCACTCCTACATGAAGTTCTTGTACAAGTACCCACAAAGGGAGTTCCCGTATTCGCAGTTAGTTCACGCGAACCGCAGGCTGGGGCGTTTAGACAACGAATACGAGCTGATCGACACTCGCATTTTCGACGAGAATCGATATTTCGACATCCTGATCGAATACGCCAAAAATGACGTCGATGACATTCTCGTGCGCGCCACGGTGATCAACCGAGGCCCGGAAACGGCGACGCTGCATCTTTTGCCGACGGTATGGTTTCGCAACACCTGGAGCTGGGGGTATGGCACGCCACGGCCTGAGCTGTCACGCTGCGATACGCATAGCATCGTGATCGGGGAGCAATCCCTCGGCGAATTCAAGCTGTGGCTCGAAGACGCGCCGCCGCTACTGTTCACCGAGAACGAAAGCAACACGCTGCGCATGTGGGGTTACGACAGCGGCCAGCCCTACAGCAAAGACGCATTCCATCGTTATCTGATTCAAGGCGGAGAGAATGCCGTGAATCCCGATGAAACGGGGACGAAGGCGTGCGGTGTGTATCGCATCGAGCTTGAACCCAGTGCGGCGAAGGTTTTGCATTTCCGCTTGTATTCCGGTGAAACTCCCCCGCCCGATTTTCATCAGGTTTTTCTGGACCGCATGGAGGAAGCCGACGATTTCTATTCCTTCGCGCCAGCCAGCCTTTCTGACGACGCGCGCATGGTGCAACGGCAAGCCTTCGCGGGCTTGCTGTGGAACAAGCAGTTTTATCACTACGTGGTGGAAAACTGGCTCAAGGGCGATCCGGCCATGCCTCCTCCGCCGCCTGAACGTTTGCAAGGCCGCAACCACGGCTGGATCCACGTCTATAACGACGACGTTCTCTCCATGCCCGACAAATGGGAATATCCGTGGTTCGCGGCCTGGGATTTGGCCTTTCACACCATCCCGTTCGCCATGGTGGATCCCGATTTTGCCAAACATCAACTCTCGCTGCTCTTGCGCGAGTGGTATCAATCGCCCAATGGCCAGCTCCCCGCGTACGAATGGGAATTCAGCGATGTGAATCCGCCGGTGCATCCCTGGGCGTGCTGGCGCGTGTTCAAGATCGATTGGAAGCTGACCGGCAAACCGGATTCCGAGTTCCTGGAGTCAGCCTTTCACAAGCTGCTGATGAACTTTACCTGGTGGGTGAACCGCAAGGACTCGCAGGGCAACAATATTTTCGAGGGCGGTTTCCTGGGCCTGGACAATATCGGGCTCTTCGACCGCAGCAAGCCGCTGCCCACTGGCGGTTTCATCGAGCAGGCCGACGGCACGGCCTGGATGGGAATGTATTGCCTGATCATGCTGCGCATCGCCATCGAGCTGACGCCGCATGACAAATCGTACGAAGACATCGCGAGCAAATTCTTCGAGCATTTTTTGTACATCGCAAGCGCGATGAACCGGCTGGGCGGCGGCGGGCTGTGGGACGAAGAGGACGGCTTCTTCTACGACCGTCTGCAGATGCCGGACGGCCGCAAGATCCCGATGAAGGTGCGGTCGCTGGTGGGATTGATCCCGCTGTTCGCCGTAACCACGCTCGACGCCGAGGTGCTGGACCGCATGCCGGGATTCAAGCGGCGCATGATGTGGTTCATCAAGCACCGCCCGGACCTGTGCCTCAACATCGCTTCCATCACGCATCACGGCCAGGAACAGCGGACGCTGCTTTCGATGGTGCATCCTTCACGCCTGGAACGCGTGCTGCAATTCATGTTGGACGAAAACGAATTCCTCTCGCCCTACGGGATCCGCGGGATTTCGCGCTATCACCGCGATCATCCCTTTGTGTTGCGGGCCGATGGTCAGGAGTATCGCGTGGCGTACGAGCCCGCCGAATCGAGGACCAACCTGTTCGGTGGAAATTCGAACTGGCGCGGCCCGGTTTGGTTCCCGGTGAACTACTTAATGATCGAATCGCTGCAGCGCTTCCACCATTATTTCGGCGACGATTTCCAGGTGGAGTTTCCCACTGGATCAGGCGTGAAGATGAACTTGAGCGACGTGGCATGCCAGCTATCGCGGCGCCTGTCGCATCTGTTCTTGCGCGATGAGCACGGTCGCCGGCCGGCTTTTGGCGGAGCGCAAAAATTCCAAACCGACCCGCATTTCCGCGATCACATTCTCTTTTACGAATACTTCGATGGCGACGATGGCGCGGGGCTCGGCGCCAGCCACCAGACCGGATGGACTGCGCTAGTAGCCAAACTGCTCCAACAAAGTGGAGAATAGACGGGATGAGGGGGCAAACTTGGCTCGATCTACTTCTTCGCTCGATGCGTACGCTTTAGGGCTGATGCGCTTGGTCGTGGGATTTACGTTTTCTTTGCACGGAGCGCAGAAGTTCGGCGCACTCGGAGGATTAGGCGGGCATGCCGCTCCTCTCTACTCGATGCTGTGGTTCGCGGGCATTATCGAAATCATCGGTGGGCCGCTTATTTTCCTGGGGCTGTTCACACGATTCGTGGCGTTTGTTTTATGCGGCGAGATGGCGGTCGCGTATTTCACCGTGCACATCCATATGGGGCCTTGGCCATTCCCACTGCTCAACGGCGGCGAAATTACCGTGCTGTATTGCTTTTTCTTTTTGTTTCTGGTGACAGCGGGTCCCGGAGCCCTCAGCCTGGACGGCGCGGTTCGGAAACGCTAACGCTCAGGCGCGCGGTTTAGCCACGAAACATGCGCATGGTTTCGGCGATAACATTTCCGCCGGGAGCGCCGGCTGCCCGTGACGTGCCGTCGGCCGCCGGTTGATCATCGCCCTCGCCGGGCGCGAGAAACAAATTGGCTTCAATGCCGTGTTGCTTGGTGTAAAGATCGTAGTAGCGGCCGCGCGCCGAGTACAACTCGGTATGCGTGCCACGCTCGATGATGCATCCTGCTTCGACCACCAGAATCTGATCGGCGCGGCGGATCGTCGACAACCGGTGCGCGATCACGAACGTGGTCCGGCCTTGCATCAAGTAGCGCAGGCCTTCCTGGATCATCGCCTCGGATTCCGAATCCAGGCTGGAGGTGGCTTCATCCAGAATCAAGATGCGCGGATCAGCCAGCAGCGCTCGTGCGATCGAAACCCGCTGCCGCTGCCCACCGGAAAGCTTCACGCCGCGCTCGCCCACAATGGTGTCGTACTGCTTCTCGAAACCCTCCGCGAACTCGTCGACACGCGCGATGCGGCAGGCTTCGAGGACTTGCTCCCGGGTCGCGTTGGGCCGCGCGAATGCGACGTTCTCCCAAATCGTCCCATCGAACAGGAACGTTTCTTGCAACACCACGCCGAGCTGCGTACGATACGAATCCAGCCGCACGGTGGAAAGATCCACGCCGTCCACCAGGATGGTCCCCGATTGCGGACCGTGAAACGCCGCGATCAAACCGATGATGGTGGACTTGCCGGAGCCCGACGGACCCACCAGCGCGGTAACGGTGCCCGGCTCGGAGCGGAACGAGATCTCGTGCAGCACTTCTTTACCGCCGTCGTAGGCGAACGACACACCATCGAAAATAACCTGCCCCGTGATGGGCGGGAGCGAGACCGTGCGCTGCGGGTCCTGGTCTTCCGGCCGTTCGCGCAGTACCTCGCGCGTGCGCTCCAGCCCGGCCAGCGCCTCGGTAAGCTGCGTCCCGATATTGGCGATCTGCACCACCGGAGCGACCATGAACGCGAGCAACGCCGTAAACGTAACAAAATCGCCCAGCGTCATCACGTGCGCATTGATTTCGTGCGCGCCAATGAACATGACCACTGCGCCCACGATGCCCATCAGCACGGTCGCCGAAAGACCCATGACGGATGTCGCCGTCAGGCTCTTCAAAATGTTGTTCAGCAGCCGCTGCACGCCCGCCTGGAACACCGCTTCCTCGCGAGCTTCGGCGTGATAGCCTTTCACCACGCGAACGCCGCCCAGCGATTCGGTCAGCCGCCCGGTCACTTCCGCGTTGATTTTTCCGCGTTCCCGGAAGATCGGCCGGATGGTCTTAAAGGCCTTGGCCATCGCGCCCGCGAAGGTAACGATAGTCACTAGCGCAATGCCCGTAAGCAACGGGCTGATCCGCAGCAATACCCCGAGCACGAGCAGTGCTTGCAGAATCCCTCCGGTGAAGTCGATCACTCCGGTGCCCAGCAGATTCCGGATGCCGTCTACGTCGGTCATGATGCGCGACACGAGAACGCCGGTCTTGTTCGCATCGTAATAAGCTACCGGCAGCCGCCCCACGTGCCCCTGCACCTTGGCGCGCAGCTCGGCGATCAGCCGCTGGCCGGCTTTGGAAACCAGTTGCGTATTCGCAAATCCGGTGACGCCTTGAATGACGGTCGCAGCCAGCACCGCCAGCACCAGCGGCCCCAGCAGCTGCATCTGGTGCTTGTTGATGACATTGTCGATCAGGTACTTCGACGACAAAGGCAACACCAGGCCGCAGATCTTTCCGGTCGCCATCAGCAGGAAGCCGAAAACCAGCACCTTCAGGCGCGGGCGCGCCATCTGGCGAATGTCGGGCCACAATTCGCGCAGCCGCTCGGACGAACTTTTTTGCGGAGCCTTCTGAGGAATCACTTCAAATCACCCGTCTGTTTACACTATTGTATGGGATGCTCGGGACATTCCCCGCGGCTCCAATATTCTCATGCCCAGACTCTACTCAGGAACGTCCGGATTTGCGTATCCCACTTGGAAGCCGGACTTCTATCCTGAAAAGCTTCCCGCGAAAAAGTTCCTATCCTTCTACGCGACCCGTTTGAACGCCGTGGAGGTGAACTACACGTTCCGGCGGCTGCCGTCGGTCTTGACCCTTGAAAACTGGGTCAAGGAAACGCGGCCCGGCTTCGTGTTCCCGCTCAAGGCCCACATGCGGATCACGCACATCCTACGGCTCAAACCGTCTGAGTTCACTGAGGTCTTCTTTCGCGCGATCGATCCGCTGCGAACGGCACGGCGGCTCGGGCCTGTGCTATTCCAGCTTCCGCCGGCTCTCAAGTGCGATGAGGGATTGCTGAGCGAGTTCCTCTCGACTTTACCGCGCGACGTACGTTGCGCCTTCGAGTTCCGTCACACGTCGTGGCTGACGGATTCTGTGTATGCGTTGCTTGAAAAGCACGGCATCGCACTGTGCCTGGCCGAGTCTGAAAAGCTGGCGATCCCGAAGGTGATTACGTCGAACTTCGTGTATTCGCGGTTGCGGATGCCCGAGTATTCGCCGGAAGACCGCAAGGAAATTGCCGAACGTGTGACAGAAGTACTCGATTCAGGCCGCGATTCCTACGTTTTTTTCAAACACGAAGAAACGCCCGCGGGCGCACTTTACGCCGAAGAACTGTTGCACGCTTTTCCGGCGCAAACCGGTGCGACCGGATCGGCCGGCTAGCAGTTCATTCCATATTTTTCTCGCAGGATCCTTAATTGCTCGCGGGCCTCGCGTTCTTCGTCGGAAAGCAGTCGCGCCCGTTCGAACTGATGGTTCGCGATGGCGTGGACCATGCCGGCGACGCTTAGATCGACGCGTTGCTGAGCATCAGCGATGTCCTGTGGCAGGCCGCCGTGCGAAGGATTTGCCGCCGGTACGGGATGCGCGCGATCTCGGTCGATCCACGCGCCCGCGGCTCCAGCAATCAATCCTTGCATTTCTCCAAAGGCGAAGCGTACGAACCAGCCGGTTCCCTGGGCCCGGCGCTCGGCCGAAACTTCCTCAAAAACGCGCATCATTTCGTCCGCAAATTGGTCTCGATGCTCGCGTGGATACAAAAGCAGGAAAAATTGGTAGGCTCGTCTCACATCGCCTCCACTGTTTTTAACCGTGCAAACCCGGCGCGCGTCAACTGCTTCATGCGCTCGAGCTCGATCTGCAGTTGCTTCCGGCCCAGGCCGGTTAGCCGATACGCCTGCTTCTGGCGCGACGTGTCTTCGAGCTCGAAGCGCTCGATCCAGCCGTCGTCTAACAATCGCTTCAATGCGCCAAACAGCGTGCCGGTGCTCATGCGGATGCGGCCGCCGCTCAGTTTCTCTATGTCCTTGAGCAGGGCATAACCATGCCGCGGCCGATCGGCCAGGCTCATCAGAATCAACAGGACTGGCTCGGTGAGAGGCTTATTAACCTGCGATTCTTGTATGGTGACATGTCGCATAACGACATATTAGACCGGAGCGGGACGGCTGTCAACCCTCTTGAACCATTCGGCTTTGGATTTGCCAGGCAGCGGCTGCCGCAAATAGGCCGAATTCGCACACTGGAATGTCAGGCTTGCCTTCGGGCCCTGGATTGAGAGAGAATCTCAGCGTGGCATATAGAATTTTTGCTCCGTCTGCAATAGCGGCAATTTTGGCTGCATTCTCCGTCCTTCCGGCATGGGCCCAGGAAGGACCTCCTCCCGCCGCGCGCTCAGGCGCACCGGCAGCCTTTGGACGGGGATTCGGATCACCGTGCCAGGCCGGTGGTGCTCCAGCTCGATTCCGAAGGCAACCGCCCGGACCGCCTCCTGGCCCCGCACCGCGCTTGCCCGACGACCCTTACTACGGCGTCAACGCCGGGAAACCGGACTTTGGCGGCCTGGCAAAGGGGATGTGGCGAGTTCCATACATTATCGACATGCAGAAGCAGGGCTGCGATGCCGACGGTAAGCCGGTGGTGGTGCCGTTCAACGCGCTTGGCAAGAAGGTTTTCGACGAGCGCCAGGCGACGGACTCCAAGGACGATCCGGAGGCCTTCTGCCTGCCGCCCGGCATTCCTCGCATGATGTACACACCGTATCCTACTGAGATTTTCCAGATGAAGGACCGTATCCTGTTCATCTACGAAGGCGGCGCGCACGTGTGGCGTATCATCTGGATGGACGGGCGGAAACAGCCCGAGGATCCAAATCCTAATTTCCTCGGATATTCGGTGGGTCACTGGGAAGGCGACACGCTCGTGGTGGACACCATCGGGATGAATGACAAAACGTGGCTCGATGCCGCGGGGCATCCGCATGGCGAAAAGCTGCACGTCACCGAGAGGTATACGCGGCCGAATTCAAACACGCTGCGCCTAGAAGCCACGATCGACGATCCGGAATACTACACCAAGCCGTGGACCGTGGTCACGACGGCGACCTGGGCGCCCAACGAGGAACTGATGGAATACATCTGCCAGGAAAACAACAAAGACTTGCAGCACCTGGTGGGCAAGTAGCCCCTAGCCGCGCGCGCTACGCTTCTTGCCGGCGGTCTTCTTTTCCGGCTCGCTGGCGGCGTTCAGCGTCTCGACGGATGCCGGTGGTTTCTTTGCAGCGGCCAGGCTCTGTTTGAGCGCCTGCATGATGTCGATCACCTTTGCCGGCTCGGCCGCGGGTGGCGTCACCACTTCCTGTCCCTTGATCTTGGCATCGATGAGCGACTGCAGGTTGTCCATGTACGTGTCGTGGTATTTCTGCGGCTCGAAGGGAGCTGCGAGCGATTCCACCAGCATCTCGGCCAGCTTCAACTCCTGTTCCTTCACCAAGCCTGTATCGGTGCGGAATTCCTCCACTTTGCGGACTTCGTTCGCATAGTACATGGTGTGCATCAACAGACCGTGCGCGCCGGGCCGGAAGATGACGATGTGCTCGCGATTGTGCATGGCGATCTTGGCCACCCCGACGTAGCCGGTGCGCTTCAGCGTGTCGTAGAGCAGCGCGTAGGGCTTCTGCCCCGCTTCATCGGGCGCCATGTAGAAGGAGCTTTCAAAATAGATGGGGTCCACTTCGGTGGACTTTACGAATTCGAGGATCTCCATCACCTTGGCCGTGGAGGGCGCCATCTTTTTGATGTCCTCGTCCTCGATGACCACGTAGCGGTCCTTTTCGTACTCGTAGCCTTTGACGATCTCGCTTCGCGGAATCGGCTTGTCTTCCGCCTGGCAATAGATCACCTGCTTGATGCGCGAGTGATCGGACTTATGTAACTGGTTAAAGCTGATACCCTCGCTGCGCGCGGCGGTAAACAGCTTCACGGGAAAAGACACGAGGCCGAAAGTGAGATGCCCTTTCCAGACCGTTGTAGCCATGGCGACAACCTCCCACAATAAGTAGAGATAGCATGCTGGTCAAACATTTTCAACTGGGTACGTTTGATGGTGAGAACCTGCCGTTGTCGTACCATGGTGAAACCCCAAGGAAAATGCTTTGCTCACGTTTCTGTTCTGGAATATGAACCGGAAGCCGCTGTCAGAGGCAATAGCGGCCATTGCGAATGCAGAGTTAGTGGACATTCTTATGCTCGCGGAATGTCCGATTGAGCCCGCAGATCTCCTGAGAACGCTGAACCGCGAGGAGCCTGCCTACCATTTCGCGCCGGGGCAGAACGAAAAGATCCCGATGTTTGCCCGCTTTCCCGGACGATACCTTCCGGCCGTTTACGAAAGCGACCGGATCTCGATTCGGCGGTTGATGCTTCCGCCTATTGATGACGTAACGCTCGTCGTCGTACACTTTCCCAGCAAATTTTTCTGGGACGACGCGAGCCAAATGATGGAGTGCACAGTTCTAGCCAATACGATCACGGAGGTTGAAAAGAAGCTGGGCCATCGCCGAACGATCCTCGTCGGCGACCTCAACATGAACCCGTTTGAGGAGGGCGTCGTGGGCGCGGCCGGCCTTCACGCAGTGGCCACAAGAGCGATCGCGGGGCGAAATGCGCGAGCAGTGCAAGGGCGAAGCTATCCCTTCTTCTACAATCCAATGTGGGGCCACTTTGGGGATGCTTCGGCACGACCAGCGGGGACCTACTACTATGAGCGAGCAGAACACGTGAATTATTTTTGGAACAATTTCGACCAGGTCTTGGTCCGACCGGAACTCCTGGATCGCTTCCGAAGCGATCAATTGCGGATTCTCGACCGCGCCGGCGATCTTTCGCTATCGCTGGATGACGGCAGACCAGACAGGGACAAGGCGTCGGATCATTTTCCGCTACTGTTTACACTAGATTTATAGGAGCATGGAGAAATGCCTGAGCAAACGCTCGACTTCTGGCCAGATCTATCAGGGGCGCGCTCGACGGTGACCCCTCTCTCGCTGATGAAACAGCAGGCAGCACTGCTTGGCACCCGCACCCACAATCTGCTGGAGGGAGAGGTCGCGTCCACCGCAGACCAAGGGAGGAGGTTGGTCCACCGCTTCCTCATAAGAGCACCGACGCTAAACTACACGTATGAGGTATTCCGAGTCAGCCACAATGTGGCGGCGCTTTATCCCGTCTTTGTTGAATCTGGTCCACACAGTCGCCTTCAGACTCAACAAGTTCATCTTGATTCGGAAATAGAATTCATGGCTTGGTTAAAGGACGTCCTTGGCTCCGATGATACGAAGCGGGTACTCGACAGCTTGCTCGCCCAGATTGAGTCATAGTCGTTCATGTCAAAGTCGCAGATCGGCGTGGAAGAATACCTGGATTTGGTATTTCCCGACCGCCCGGAACCGGACTACGTGGACGGGGAGGTCGTGGAAAGAGCTTTGCCGACGCCAATTCACTCTCGCATTCAAGGGCTTCTGATTTTATTGCCGGCGCCATTGCTCCGACGAGGCCGTCTCTTGTTGCTGCCGGAACTGCGACTTCAGATTGAGTCCCGCGTTTTCCGCGTCGCCGATCTTGCTGTGTATCGGGATTCGATGCCACAAGGCCGGTATGCGACAAAGCCAGCATTCCTTGTGGTAGAGATTGTCTCGCCCGACGATCGTCATAGCCGGCTTACACATCGTCTCGAAGACTATCGCCGCTGGGGCGTCCCGCATGTCTGGCTCGTCGATCCCGAACTGAAGCGTCTCTATGAGTATTCCGAAGCCGGCCTGCTCCAGCACGCAGCTTTGCGGTTGCCCGAGTTCGATTTTGAAATTTCCGCGCAAGAGCTATTCAAAGACATCTGATCCGCTATTCCCCTCACTCCCCGATTTTTTTCCCCTTCTGATTCCGCAACTTGAAAGTTGATCGCTGCGCACGTGAAGGAGGCGACCCTTACGCTTGCGTTGGGTGATGGCGGAAGCGCACGGGCCACGGGTTTTGCTCCAGCGAGAGGCAAAAGCCTCGCTCCGTGGTCCGTGCGGCTTCTTTTGGCGGCGTCCCGGCCATGATCAAGATCCTCTCCATCGACGGTGGCGGAATTCGCGGCATCATTCCCGCCATGGTGCTGGCGGAGATTGAAAAGCGCACCACCCAGCCCGTTGCCGCGCTATTCGATCTGATCGCCGGCACATCCACCGGCGGTATCCTGGCGCTCGGGCTCACCATTCCGAAGAATCCCGCCGCGCCGCTTTACCCTGCCACTCAATTACTCAAACTGTACGAGACCGCGGGAGGGCGTATTTTTTCGCGCTCGGCCGCCCGTGCGGCTGCGGCTTGCGGCAACTTGTGGCGTCCGAAATACGCCGCCTCGGGTCTCGACGAGGTCTTGCTCGAGTATTTCGGCGAATCGCGTTTGCGGGACGCGGCCACCGACGTCCTGATCCCGAGCTATGAAATCGAGCGCAGCTTTCCTTTTTTCTTCCGCAGCGCAATGGCGCGCGAACGGCCGGATTACGATTTTCCGGCGCGCCAGGCGGCCCGCGCCACTTCCGCCGCTCCCACTTATTTTGAGCCTATGAAACTGCCCTCCGGAACATTCACGGATCACTACACGCTCATTGACGGCGGCATGTTCGCGAACAATCCCGCCGCCTGCGCGCTCGTGGAAGCGCGTACCGCGCATCCTGACGATACGGACTTCCTCGTCGTCTCGCTCGGCACCGGCGAGTTAACGCGCTGCCTGCCCTATGAGGAAACCAAGAATTGGGGCTTGGTGCGCTGGGCTGTACCCGTTCTGGACGTGGTCTTTGATGGCGTGAGCCGCACCGTCGACTACCAGCTTCGCCAGATCCTGCCCGATGGGTCCGGCGGCCGGTGCTATTACCGCTTCCAGACCACGCTCGACAGCCACAATCACAGCCTCGATAATGCGAGTCCGGAAAACATCACGGCTTTGAAGGCGCTCGCCTATAGCCTGATCGAACGCGAGTCGGACAATCTGGATCGCGTTTGCAAAAAGCTCACGGACACCGACTAGATCTCGGTCGCAAACGGCGTGAAGCGTGTCTTGTAGTCAAACGTGTCGATGCCTTCGGTGCGCTTCAGGAATCCGACCACGGCGTAGGTCAGCGGCGTCGCGACCACCTCGTACACCACCTTGAACAAATATGCCGACCAGATCAACCGCACCAATCCGGGAGCCGTCACTTCTCCGGTGAACGCGACGATCACCAGGATCACGGTGTCCACCGCTTGTCCAACGACTGTCGATCCCACGGTGCGCGTCCATAAATAACGGCCTTTGGTCATCAGCTTCATCTTGGCGAGTGTAAACGAGTTCGCAAACTCCCCGCACCAATATGCAATCAAGCTTGCCACCACTAGCCTCGGCACCTGATGAAAAACGATCGCGAACGCTGCCTGATTTTTCCACTCCGGCGCCGGCGGCAGCGCGACGATCAGGTTTCCCAGCCCCGCCATCAACGCATTGGCGAGGAAGCCGATCCAGATGATTCGCCGCGACCCGCCATAGCCATAGACTTCCGTAAAGATGTCGCCGAAGATATAGGTGATTGGAAAAAGCAGCTGCGCGCCGCTCACCCGAAACGGGCCGAAGGCGCAAATCTTCTGGCCCAGCAGATTCGAAATCACCAGCACGACGATAAAGATGCTAGCCAGCAAATCGTAATACTTGAACTCGCGGGTCTTTTCTGTCAAGTCCCAATTATAGAGGACGCCGCGTCAGGCCCCGCCACTCAGAACTGGATCACCGCCATAGCGCCGTCGGTCATCAACGCGTCGCCAGTGGCGTTAAACATGTTCTGCGGCAAATCCGCGCGTTGCACCAGTGAAAGACCTCGCACCTGGCCCGTCAGCAGAAGATCGCTGACCACCTTGGCGCGCTCCAGATCGATGTGCGAGTCGATTTTATGAATAAACGTTCGATCCTGTTCGGAAAAATCGATGCCGGTATCGTGCGTGGCCGAAGCAACCCACACGGCGTGCCCGTCGAATGATCCGGGCCGCCGCCAAATGCGCAAATGATGCCGCGCGGCGAAGGTATCGTTGCTCTTCTCATACACCAGATCCGGCGGCTGTCCAGCCAGCAGCAGCACCGAGACCGGCGCTTCCTGATACCCGCGCTGTTCCGCCAAAGCGCGGAATGTTTCAAGCTTTGACGTTGGGTCCAGCTTGGCCGCAGGTGACCAGCCCTCCTTCTGAAACGCGGCTTCGATTTCCCGCTCGTTGCCGAGAAACATCAAGTTCGTAACGTCCGAAGGCCGCGCGCCATCCCGTGTTTCGGTCCGGAACGGCTGGCGATTCACCAACTGAAATAGCGCCTCTTGTGGCTCAATCGCGCTCACGCTCGCAACGCTCGCGGCTCCATTCCATTCGAGCGGCTTGGTCAGTGCGACCGTCATCTCCACGCCGGGCTTGAAGTCGATGTTGGCATCCGTATCTTTCAAAACTGCCTGCTTCACGGCGCCCAGGATTCCCGCAAAGTCCGGGTATTTTTCCGCCACCTTGTTAATGCCTTGATCCAGACGGCCCGACCCGGTCTTCGATGCCACAATGCCTTGGATGCGCCCCTCGCTGTCGATGGATTCGCGCGCATTATCGATGCTCGTCAGCTTTGCCGCCACGGCGGCTTTCACCCCATGCGAATCGCGAATTTCGTCGAACGCCAACGCGAGCATGGCCTGATCGTCGGGCTTGACGGCTGCGGTTGCCTGGGTCACATGGCCGGCCACGGTAGTTCCGGCCGCCATCACGATCCGGCCATTGGCGACAACGGGTGCGATCACCAACGCTTCGAATTTCTGGCCGGCTTTCGCCGTCGAAGAATTCAGTTCGGTAACCAAGCGGATCTGAATCGGAGTTCCCGGGGGGATTCTTGCCGCCGCACAACAAACCGCCGCAGCAAGCAAAAAAACACTGGATCTCGATCCCGTTTTCACATTCACATCCTAACGCGCAGCCCGATCCTCCGCCCGGTGCAGGCCTTCAGCAGGATCCCGTTTCCAGTGCTACAGTAATTAGCCAAGAGCGCGCCGGGCGTTGCTTGGTTGGCGCGCGGAGAAGTTGAGTGGAGACGGGACGGGAAAGGAACAAACCCTCCATGCGCGCCCTCGCAACGGCATTTATTTGTTTTCTTGGTTTTTCTTGCACCGAAAGAGCGCTGCCGGCGGACGACTTCAGCGCGCACGCATGGCAAATGGAGAGGAACGGCGAAGCCGCCGAGGCGCTCGACTATTTGCGGCACGCCGCCCAAACGGGCAGCGTGGACGCCGAGACTGCGTACGCCGAATTTCTCGATCGGCATCGCGACCCCGCGGCGCGCGCGGAATACCAGAAGATTTGGGACAACGCAAAAGGCGAGCAGCGTCTGGCTGCGGCTCGGCGCTTGGTCCTGCTCGATCTGATCGCGGGCGATCGCGATAGCGCCCAGAAGCACTTGGATGATTATCGCGCTGCCGGCGGCCGCGATTTCACACTCCCTCCCGATGCCGCACTGGCGCCGGTGAAACGCCAGACGATCGCCATCCCCGGACCGCTGCCTTCCTTCGCGCGGATGGCCGCGCTAGCCCCCGAGATTGCTCCTGATGACATCCTGCCGGCGCTCGCGCGCAATGTCGTTACCAACGGCTATCAGGCGGCCGGAGGCAACGACATCCTCGAACAGACGGAGTATCTCAAACTGGTGTTCCGCTATCTGTCGCAGGCGCGCGAGTTGCAGCACCTTGCCGATGCTGCCGGCTCGATCAAAGTGGAAACCTGTGAATCCTCGCAAACCGGCGAGTTGCTGCGCATTCTCGGCTACCGTATGCGCGGCGGGTGCGGCAGCGAAGTGGTGCTCGAAACGGTCAATGCTTCGCGTGCCTTCCTCACCATCGATTCCGGCTTCCCGCTGGCGGAACTAGAGCAGGACCTCCGCACCGACCATCCCTTCGTCTACAACTTCAAGCCGACCCAGGTTCCGGTCCTCTACACGCCGGATTACTGGCTGCCGGCGAAGGAGCGTCAGGGCCAGGAGTTCATCGATGCCTTCCTGGGCGATCCTTCCATGTGCCGTTTGTACCTGGGACTTTCGAAGCTTGATCCAGCCGTCGCCAACGAACTCCGCAAAACCACGACAGTGCAGCGGATTCGCGCCTATGCGCATGTGCTCGATTTCTACGGCGGGATGTTTCAAATCCAGAATGGGCGCGCGGTGGTGCCGGGGGGAGCGCGCTCCGAAAGAGCCTGGGCTGATCTGGTGGGTGTTTCGCCCGACAAGCCGGGCCAATTCTTCGAGCGGCTGATTGTTCGTGACGACGGCTGGATGGCCAGCTATTTCGACGCGCTGATGCGCATCAGCGGCAATCCCGCCAATGGTCCGGTGCAGGCGTATCTGACCGAGCCAGAGCGCCTGAAGCGGTTCTACGGAGCGATTCGCGGCAAGGTCACCAGCCCCGGCCCCGCGCGGCCCGTGTTCCGTTCCAACAGCGACATGATGCTGCTGACGGCGCGCCTGCGCTTGGATCCCAACGGCAAGCCGCACATCCCCGGCAGCTTGGACGTGTGGCGGACGCTGTTCATTCAACACCCGTCCGGCAGCGGCAAATACGACGCCAAACTCAGCCAGGCAGCGTCGAGTTGGAAAGATCCCGATGATGTGATCGAGGCGCTGTTCGGGCTCTGCCGCAAGTCGGTGGCGAATGAGCCGTTGAAAATCTTCATGGCTTTGAGCGATGTGGATCGCCATCGCGAAACTCCCCTCGATCCCCCAACCGCCGATCGCCTGGCGCGTGAGTTTCGGTCCTTCGGCGCGCAATATCCGCTTTTCGCCGAAGTTTCCGAAGTCTCAAACGGCACGATCGACCAATTCCTGGATGCCGCCGAAAGCATCAACCAAATCCACGATCTTGCTTTGCGTTCTGACGCCGCCGGAACCATGCAATCGTTGGTGGGACTGTGGCAGATCTTTTGCCGCCAGGATTCGATTCCGCCGGCCGGCCGCGACCGCTCATTGGCCGCGATCATCACGCGCTTCAACAAAATCAAGAACGAGGGTGAAATTTTCGACGCGGGCCGCGCTGGCGTGCAAACGCTCCTGGCCGCCACCGCTACACCCGCGGGCATCGCACCGCAGGATCGGATGCTCGATCTGCTGGCTGGCACCGCGCAAGCGGATACGTCCGACGCGCACAATCAACTGGTCGAGGAAATGATTCGGATATTGGAGGCCCAGCGGCTCATCACCCTCACCTCGATTTTTGATTTGGTTGACCAACTAGAGAGCCTGGCGAAGGGCGAAAAAGTCAATAACGCGCTGATCTCCAAAACTGCTGCGCGAATTTCGGAAATTCAGCTTCCACGAAGTTCCTTGAGCAGCTCCGAAAGCAGTTCCCTGAGTTTTGGCTATTGGCCGGAAAAGCACATCGAAGCCGAACGCAAGCTGAATCTGCGTGCGTTCATCGATCGCGCCCGAACCGACCCTAAAAAGCTCGGCGAGGTCCGCGTCTTGATGGCGCCGTTTCTGCGCGACACCCTCATGGGCTTGAATTACGCGCACTACGCGCCCCCCGGCGCACAGGTCCTCTACGCCAATCCGCTCTTTGTTCGCAGCCACGATTTCGTCGGATTGCAGGGAGCTTACGGTACCTGGAAGGAAACCGAAGTTCTCGGAAGCGGCTGGCCTGCCAGCGCTGGTGGAAAGCTGGTCGGATCGCTCATTAGTCTGCCTTACGCTCTGGCCGAAGCCGAGCAGAATTTCTTGATTCCCTCGCGCGAGCAGGCCTTGATCTGGGGCGATCTGGTTCCGCAGCTCCTGCTGACCGCGACTGTTCCGCGTTGGTGGAACGTAACTCCCGCGCAGTTGCATTGGGTCTCGCTCCACATGGATTACGGCGAAACTCTGCTGGCCGAGTCCGCATTGAACGCCGGGCGCCGGCAGGCGGTGCTGGATGCCCTGGCGCAATATGCGATGCCGGTGCGCGTGGCGCACCTTCGGGATTTGCTCGAACAGGGCCGCGTCAAGGCGGCGGTGGATGCCGTGATGCCCTCGGAATTGTTCCAGGTTGCACGGGATCTGCTGGCGGAAAATTCATCGGACAGCGCCATCGCCGGCGAAATTCGCCGCGAGTCCGCCGATTCGCCGCAGCAACTGAACTATAACGTGATCTCACACTCGTTCGGCACGCCCAAACCGACGCTCACCAACTCGTATTCGCCGGAATTGCTGGGCCTGCGAACGTTCCCCACGCTGATGGGCTATTCGAGCCGCATCCTGGCCGAAAGCTGGGAATCGGATCTGCTGTACTACGCGGCTCTGGCCGATCAGTTGTACCTCGCGCCCAGCGAGCTGAATGTTTTGGTTCCACAGTGGACGCGCGAAACCGTGGAGCGGATCTTTGCCACCAATCTGGACGATTGGCCGGCGCTGCTGCGTTCGCTTCGTTTGGTTGGAGAAGATGTCCGCGAGAAGGCGCGTAAACATGTAACAGCGGCGGCTGATTTTTAGTCTCATCGTTTTTTCGGAGGGCAGTCTTGAAGCTGAATCATCGTATTATCATTGTCGCTTCCGCGGCCATACTGGCGGTTTCGCTAGGCCTTTTCGCTCAGGAACAGCGGCCGACGTTTCGCGTAAAAGTGGACATGGTGGTCCTGAGTTTTACCGTCACCGATAGCAAGGGGCACTACATCAACGGACTCAAACCCGGCGATTTTCACCTCACCGAAGACGGAATTCCGCAAAAGATCAATACGTTTGGCGAAGGCAATAAGCCTCCGGTGCGCGTTTTGGCGAATGGCGCGACGCAGCCGTTGGTTGCCTCCGCCGAGATCGCTCCGGCCGGGAGCGCTGCGAACGAAACCGAGATTCGTTCGGACTCGTTCGTCGGCACCAATGTGTTCGTGCTCTTCGATACCAGCAACTACATGTACCGCGGATTTGTTTATGCCTCCGATGCCATCGCCGATTTCGTACGTGGCCTGGACAAGGCCGACTCCGTGGCGGTCTACACCTTCAGCCGCAATCTGTCGCGCCCCGCCCCCCTTACGCATGACCGCAATGATGCCATTTTTGGTCTCCGCAAAGCGGTAGCGGGCGATGACGCGGCGCTTTACAACGGCTTGCTTCTGACGTTGCGCGACGCCGCGAAGGTGCCCGGACGCAAGGTAATCATCGTGTTTTCGAATGGCCCGGACAACGCCAGCCTGATCGCTCCCGACGATGTCCGCGCCGTCGCCGAAGACGACGGCATCCCCATCTACGTCATCTCGACGAACGATGTCGCGAAGGACCCCACGTCGAGCAACGTCTTCAAACGCATCTCCACTCGCACCGGGGGCAAAGCCTACTTTGCGAAGACGTGGCAGAAGCAGGTGGAAGCATTCGAATCGATTCGCGAAGATCTCGGCAACAGTTACACCATCACTTATTATCCGCAGCCGAACCCGAACGACGGATTCCGTAAAATCAACGTCGAGATCGTAAGCGATATAGGCAAGAAATATCGCGTTCGCGCCCGCCCCGGTTATCGCCCACAAGGCGGATTTTAAAGAACTGTCAATTCGCCGCCCTTTACACAATATGTAAGTTACTGAGCCTCTGTAACCTGAAACCTAGATTTAACCGGCACGTCTAGTGTGCATATGTCAATCGCGAAATGGAGTTTCAGTGGGGCGGTTCTGCTCCTGTTCGGAGCGTCGTTAGGCAACGCGCAGACCTCCTTCGACATCAACCTCGGATTTGGGAGCGCTTGGGACAGCGCCAATCCGGGCGGCATCGATAATACGAATTCGTTGAACGCGTTTGGGTCATGCACGCCGAATTCTTTGGACGCCAATTGCGAGTCCTTGCCGAAATTGAATGGATTCTTCCTGGGTTTCGGTGGCGACCTGATGTTGTACAAACACTTGGGAGCCGGTTTCCAAGCCACCCTGCAACCAACGTTAAGCAATTACGGGCCATTGCAATACCGCCAGGCGTTCTACGATTTCGACGGAATCTACGCCCCGATCAATTCGAAACGCGTGTCGCTGCGTTTCGAAGGGGGCGTTGGCGCGGCCCACACCGGCTTTTCTATTAATCAGAGCGGTTGCGTGGGCACCGCTGTTTGCAGCAGTTACTCGGAGCCCGTCGGCACCACGAATCATTTTGCAGTGAACGTCGGCGTGAGCGTGCAGCTCTTCGTGACTGAGCATATCTTCATTCGTCCGGAATATGATTATCACTACGTGCCGGGTCTGACGAACCAGTTCGGCAGCGACTCGGTCTCCGAAGCCATGGTCTGGGTGGGATATAGCTTCGGTGAACGATAACTAGAGCGAGTGAAAATGGATCTGCAGGCTGATGCGGACGGCAATGGCTTTGCCGTCCTTCTGCGCCGGCGCAAAACGGAATTGCTTTACCGCATCGATCGCACTTTGGTCTAACTCCTCATCCAAACTCTTCACCACGTGCGGGGATTTGGGGAGCCCCTTCGAACTCACGACGAGCCCGATGATGACCGAACCCTCGGCCCGCACGCCGCGATCGTCAGGATATTGCGGGTTCACCTGCTTCACGATTCGCGGGGGAGTGACGCCCGGCCCGAGATCGTATACCCTTTCATCGGCCGTCTGAGCGGGCCGAATCCAAGCCGCGCACAAACAAACCAGTATCACGCGCTGCGCTGTCACAATTCACGCTCCCACCCCGTCCAATAAAGAATTGGTAAAAGAGACGCGGAGGGACCGCGCGCGGTTACATTGTTTCAACGCCCGGCGTCAAACACGGGTTGCCTTCCCTTCGCGTCTTCGATGTAAGTCCGCAGAATTTCTGCGACGCTCCAGGCTTGCGCAAAGCATCCGCCCGGCCGATGCGGCGCATCGCCGTCGAACACCTCCGAAATTTGTCCCAGCCCCGCTTCCCACAAATGGTCGCGCAACGGATCGAGAAATTGATCCGCGCGGCGCCGGACTTCATCGGTGCGCCCGTGAACCTTTACGTAAGCTGACAAAAACGGCCCGAGCAGCCACGGCCAGACCGTCCCCTGATGATAGGCGCCATCGCGGCTGCGGGCATCGCCGTCGTAGCGTCCGCAATAGCGCGAATCGCGCGGCGAGAGCGTTCGTAGCCCAAACGGTGTCAGCAGCTCCCATTCCACTACTTCCACCACGCGCAGCGCCTGCTCGTCGGAGAGAAGAGGATAGGGCAGACTCACGGCGAAAACCTGGTTCGGACGAATCGAACTATCAGCCCCATCGTCGCCGATTACATCGTGGAGACATCCGGTGTTTTCATTCCAGAAGGCCGCGGCGAATCGCACGCGAGTACGCTCGGCGAGGGATGCATAGTGGCCGGAATTGGCGTGATCATTGAACATCGAAGCCAGATGGGCCATCACCCGCAGCGCGTTGTACCACAGCGCCTGGATCTCCACCGGCTTGCCATCGCGGGGAGTCACGACATAATCGCCGACCTTCGCGTCCATCCAGGTCAATTGCACGCCCGGTTCGCCCGCGTGGAGCAAACCATCGGAATCCAGATGAATGCCGAAGCGCGTGCCGCGTTCATGCCACGCCATCACGCCGGCCATCGGCTGGTAGAGTTCGGTGCGAACGAAATCGTAATCGCGCGTATAGCGCAGAAGCTCATGCACCGCATGGAACATCCAGAGCGTAGCGTCCACGGCGTTATACTCCGCCCTTTCGCCGGAATCCAAGAAACGATTCGGGAGCATCCCCTGGTCGATGCTGCGCGCGAATGCACGCAGGATGTTGCGAGCTTCGTCGAATCGGCCGGTCACCAGCGTCAGGCCGGGCAGCGAGATCATCGTGTCGCGTCCCCAGTCACTGAACCAGGGATAACCGGCAATTACCGACGCTTGCTCGCCGCGCGCCACCAGGAACTGATCCGCCGCCGCAGCAAGCAACTTCGCGAACGGGTCGTCAGCCGGCGCGTGGCGAACGATATGGGTCCGCCGCCGGATTTCCTGCTCGCGCAGCAGATCTGCACCGGTCACTTCGCGCTCCGACGTGGACGCGATGATCGTCGCGGTCGAATTCTCGGCCAGGCCGAAGCGCAGCGCGAAGGGGCTGTAGAGATCCTCCACACAATCCAGGCCGCGCTGTTTCTCGCGCTCGTACTCGAAATTGTAAAACCAGAATCCCGAAGCGTCGATCGATTCGGCGTCGTGCGCGAAATGCAAGCTGGGCAGGCCGGGATACGGTGCAATCGTCACAAGTCCGGCCCGTCTCGCAACGTCGCGATGGATGCCATCGTTCGCGTGCGTGAGGCTGTGATAATCGCGAAACGCAATTAGAGGCCGAACCTCCAACAAGCACGCGCGGCCCTGCACATCGCCCAACAGCTCATAGCGAACCACGACGGTGTTTTCGCCATGCACCAGGAAGACGGACTTCTCGAGTTGCAGATCTACGCACCGATAGCGGAACACGGGAAACGGGTCCAGACGAAACGACCCAAGATATTCATACCCGTTCGGATGAACCGCTCCGGCATAGCGATTTGCGCTCAGATCGAAGCGCTCGTCTCCCACTACCAGCGTCTCCTCGAATTTCGACAGCAGCACCATCCGGCCGACCGGAGGGCGCGTAGCCGCCGTTAACAACGCGTGATACCGCCGCGTATTCAGACCCGCGATGGTCGAGCATGCAAATCCGCCGAGGCCGTTGGTCTCCAACCATTCGTGCGCCGACGCTTCGCCCAAATCGCCGCACACGGAGCGATCGAATTCGATCGGAAGGGTCATTTCCGTCGGAAGAGTCATTTCCGAATGATACACTTGGCATCATGCCGGCATTCGTAGCCCGACTCTTCTTCGCTGCTGGCACGCTCGCGTGGGCAACGGCTCAAAGCGCGCCGGAATATACGGCGGATGGCCAACTGAAGCTTCCCAGCGATTATCGCGAGTGGGTTTTCCTGAGCTCAGGCTTGGGCATGACCTACCAGCAGGGAATGGAGCGTTCCCCTTCCTTCACCAACGTTTTTGTCAATCCAGCCGCGCATCGCTCGTTCGTCTCGAACGGAAAATGGCCCGATAAAACCATGCTCGTGCTGGAAGTAAGAGCATCCTCGAGCAAGGGATCCATCAATAAAGGCGGATCGTATCAATCGGGCGTGGTGGCGATCGAAGGCGAGGTGAAAGACTCGTCGAAATTTCCGGGTAGCGGATGGGCGTTCTTCGGTTTTGGGCAATCGACCACCGGCAAGATGTTTCCGCGCAGCGAGGATTGCTACGCGTGCCACGCCGAGCACGGCGCGGTGGATAACACCTTCGTGCAATTTTATCCCACGCTACGCCATATCGCGGAAACGAAGGGAACGTTCAAGAACGGCCGCTAAACCCAGACCTTTTCGGCTGGAACACCGCGTTTGCACATCTCACATGACCCGGCATCTTTGTAATACATCGCGTCCAATTGCGCCAGATAGTACAGCGGCAGCGGGCTGAAATCGACAGTCTTCGGATTGGGTTGATAAATGATCACCGCCATTCCGACTACCTCTGCGCCGGTCGATTCCACCAGCCGTTTCAGCTCGGCGAGGTTGCGCCCGGACCGCAAAATGTCGTCCACCAGCAGCACTTTTTCGCCGGGCTTCTGTTCCAGAAACTGGCGAAATTTCATGGGTCCGTTCTCTTCCTTGCGATCCGCCCAATACACCTGATGCGCCCGCAGCGCTTCGCAAACACCATAGGCGACGGGCAGGCCGCCGGTATCGGGCGAGACGATGGAAAGTTCGGGAATCATGGCGCGGATTTCCGCATTCGCGCGCAGCAATCGGCTTAAGCCGACACTGAGTACCTTGGCGTGCTGAAAATAACGCATCGCCAATTGCACTTGCATATATTCGGTGGCGTGCAATCCGTTCGGGTATTCGAAATGCCCATCGCGAATCGCGCCCGTTTGCCGCAACAGGGCGACAACTTCATCTTGGGTTGGAACCAGGTGCATGGCTGTCCTTTATTGTCGCGCGAACGCTCGCGCTGCGCCTTAATACGCTCCGCGGCCGGTGAGAACCCGCGGGATGGTTCGCAGAATGATCTTCCAATCGAGCGCCAGCGACCACGTGTCGATGTACTGCATGTCCATCTTCATCCAGGTATCGAAATCCAGCGCATCGCGGCCCTTCACCGCCCATAGACACGTGAGTCCCGGACGCATGCGCAGACGCCGCCGCTGCCAGGTTTGATAGCGCTCCACCTCCTCCGGGACGGCCGGGCGCGGCCCCACCAGCGACATGTCGCCTTTCAGGACATTCCAAAGCTGCGGCCATTCGTCGATCGAAAATTTTCGCAAAATGCGGCCCAGGCCAGTCAGGCGCGGATCGTTGCGGATCTTGAAGGCCGTCGTTTTATGGCTCAGATGCGCCACTGAGGCTTTCAGCTCCTCGGCGTTATCGCACATTGAGCGAAACTTGTAGAACACGAATCGCCGGCCGTTCAAACCGCAGCGCTCCTGGCGAAAGATCGCAGGCCCCGGCGATGTCAGCCGGATCATCAGTGCGATCAGCAGCATGAACGGGAGCAGCAATACCAATGCTGCGGCGGCCAGCAGAACATCGGTCACGCGCTTTGCCAGCAGCCGGATCTCATCATGCGGCGCCGCCGAAAACGTCAGCAACGGCGTAGTCCCCAGACGATCCAGATAAACCTGACTGTTGACATGCGGGAAGAAATCCATCACCACGCGCGTGCGCACGCCCTGCTCGTCGCACATCAGGAAGAGCTCTTCCATCTCGCCCAGCTTGCGGCTATCCACGGCGAAGATGATCTCGTCAATCACCTGACCTCGCAGCAATTCGGGGAGGCTCGAGAGCGCGCGGCATTCGTATTCGTGCGAGAGCTGTATGTGGCCGGGCTCGTCATCCAAAAATCCCATCAGGCGGATGCCATAATCCGACGATTTCTCGAGCGCTTCGCCCAGCCGCAACGCGTTCTCGCCCGAACCCACCACCATGACGTAATGCGCCGCGCCAAACTCGCGCCGCAATCCTCCAATGAAACGGGCGGCGTTGATCCGGAACAGGCAGAGCAAGATCCACGCGTAAACCGCGACCAGCATCACGAATGAACGGCTTAGGTCCAGGCGCAGAAGAAACTCGGCCACCACCAGGCAAATTGCACCGAGCGCGCACTGGCGAAACGTGTCGCGCAGCACCACGCTCGGGTGGGCGGAGTCGAGCTTCTCGTAGACATCGAACCAATAGCCGATCGCGACCCAGCACAGCGCCGAAAGAACCAGCAGGAGAGCGGCTACGGGAAAATCGATGTAGAAATTCTTCTCCAGATGCAGCCGCAGCCGCGTTTGATACGCGGCAATGAAGGCGATGGAAGTGAGCAGAACGTCGGTGGCGCCGAAAATCGCCTTGACTTTACGATAGTGCCGGCTGAACACTTTGGACTCAGAATATCATGGGAGTGGCGGCGGGCAGTTCGTGGGGACGTGAGTTTCGAGATCGGAACTGATTGTAATTCCGTGGTTTGGCCGTTTTCCGTCAAAGTGGACTGTGCGGCGATGGAAGAGGAATAAGTTTTGCAACATGACAAAAGCGGGGGATTGCGTTCTGGCGGGAGGCCGGAGCGGAGATCAGTTGGCCTTATCTCATTGGGCTCGCGAACGCTGAGTGCAACACGTCTTTTCCGTCTGGGAACGAATCAGCGGGATGATCCTGTTCTCGAATGAACATAAGCCAGTCTGACGCGAGTCGGTGAGAGGGGAACCACCCGCCAGCGACCTGGCCTGTCGGCCGTGGCTGGCGGACCAGTTGAATTGAGGCGTCACAGACGTTCCAGTCAGGTCCTCCCCAGGTATCCCGCTTGCCGTTCTGACAGGGTCGAATAAAGCCATTCCAACCCTTGGTAAGGCTGATTGCACGCAGCGTTGTGTTCGATGCAGGTTCGCGGAGCTTTATTATCTCGTCCAGCCACTCAAGAATGAGGGCCTTCGCATTAATTACGCAGCAGTGAGGGAGGCCATTTTGGACAAGAAACACCCATGGCGCACCGCGCGAACGATGCCGACTGAAGTAATCCCAGGGCCGTTGTGTTCCTCCACGGTCGTCGATTCCTCCCGTAGTAATGAATTGCGGAACCGCCAGC
>Ga0335074_10000580_pt1 | contig 51137 bp, 42 predicted proteins | sample Lox_Sample_23_FD_206715 | JGI IMG/M metagenome (GOLD analysis project Ga0335074, IMG submission 206715) | Soil microbial communities from Loxahatchee National Wildlife Refuge, Florida, United States - Lox_Sample_2.3 | ecosystem: Environmental > Terrestrial > Soil > Wetlands | place: USA...
CAGTCATCCCATGCTAAATTGACGACTTCAGACCACTGCAGCGATCGAGTTGAGGTCGTACTATGGCTTCCTCTCCAAAGACCCGTTGATCGGAGAACCACGCATGTAAGGAGGAGTGTTGTTGTCGATCGCGCGGAACTCTTCACGGCTAAGGGGTAGCTCGCGGAAAGCTGCCTCGGCTCGAAGGGGGGTAAAGCTCGTCCAGGCGCCGTCACTCCCAAACAGGATGCGACGGACGCCGACCTGGCGAATGCGCGACACAATAAGCTGTTTCTTATTCTCCCAGTCGCCGAGCCCTGCCACTCCGGAGATATCGAAATACAAATGGGAAACACGCGGATCATGGTGCGTGATGGCGCTGATAAACACCAACAGGGCTGCGTCGGTTGTCGGATCGTCATAGCCTCCGCTCCCCGCGAGATGAGCTATCTGCACAGGAATGTGCGGCGCAGCCGAGAGTACTTCGCTCAGGAAAATCTGGGCCTCTTTTGCCCCATAGGGCCTGTGATGATCGAAGTTTGGGTGCAAATGCACCACGATCGCCATATGGTGGATATCGGCTGAATGGAAGACCTGACGAAGCTTCCTGACATGTTCAGGATTGTCGAGATCGACATCTGAATTGCCGAAGTGGAGCTTGAGTCCGGTCCTGAGATTTGGATCATGCGAGCAGCGATCGATTTCGGCCAAGGCGTAATCCCGAAGTGGGTCCACGCCACAGAAAACCACCAGACGGCCGGGATACTCCTTCGCCTGTTCCGCCGTCCAGTCATTTTCCCTCCTAACCTGCGCGTATTCATCCTCTACACGAGGACGGTTAGGGTTTCCGAACTGGTAGGCGAGCGAAAGGATGACAGCTCGCCGGATGCCAGCCGCGTCCATCTCAGCGATCAAATCCCGAGCGAGAAAGGGCTTCGGCTGGCCAAGAATCCTGGCGACTGCCGGACTCAGCAGGTGCTCGTGGTAATCGGTTTGCGGGTTCTCCTGTGCCTGTGCGCTGATGGGCATGAGGAGCCAGAAAAGCAGAATGCAACTGAGAGAGATGCTCATTCGGTCGTCCTGATCCCCGAAAGGGGCTCCGACGCCTGCACGGCGTGCAGCTTACCGGAAGAGTATCAAAGGGAAGCCGATACGGTTGGGAGCCAAGTTATTCTCATCTGGCGACTCCAGGCCATGCACTCGTTGAGCAGCAGCTAAAGGCTAATTACCCATAAACGCGCTTACATTCAGTTGAGATACGGAAAGGCCGCGATTCCTCGCGGCCTCTGGGTGTTTTGAGTTGATGTTGGGTTAGACCGCTAGATGTCCTTCACGCCGTCGACGAAGGCCTTCAGCTTGCGCGAACGCGAGGGATGGCGCAGCTTGCGCAGGGCCTTGGCCTCGATCTGGCGGATGCGCTCGCGGGTGACCTGGAAGGACTGGCCGACCTCTTCGAGCGTATGCTCGCTGCCGTCTTCGAGGCCGAAGCGCATCTTGATGACGCGCTCTTCGCGCGGCGTCAGGGTGCGCAAGACCTGCGAGGTGTACTCCTTGAGGTTGACCGAGATGACGGCGTCGCTGGGCGAGACGGCCATGCGGTCCTCGATGAAGTCCCCAAGATGCGAATCTTCCTCTTCTCCGATCGGGGTCTCGAGCGAGATGGGCTCCTGCGCGATCTTGAGGACCTTGCGGACCTTCGCGACAGGGATGTCCATGCGCCGTGCGATCTCTTCGGACGAAGCTTCGCGACCGAGCTCCTGCACAAGCTGGCGGCTTGTGCGGATGAGCTTGTTGATGGTCTCGATCATGTGCACCGGGATGCGGATGGTGCGGGCCTGGTCCGCGATGGCGCGGGTGATGGCCTGACGAATCCACCAGGTGGCATAGGTCGAGAACTTGTAGCCGCGGCGGTACTCGAACTTGTCGACCGCCTTCATGAGGCCAATGTTGCCCTCCTGAATGAGGTCAAGGAACTGCAGGCCGCGGTTGGTGTACTTCTTGGCGATGGAGACGACGAGGCGAAGGTTGGCTTCGATGAGCTCGCGCTTCGCCTTTTCGGCGTCCATGTCGCCCTGGATCATCTCGCGCTGGGTCTTCTTGAGCTGCTCGATGGAGATGCCGGACTCGTGCTCGAGGCGCTCGAGGTCGGTGCGGCAATTGCGCTGCTGGCGGCGGTACTCCTTCTTGAGCTCTTCGGAGCGCGAGGCCTCAAACTTGGCGTCGAGGGAGCGGATCTGGCGCTCGAGCGTGCGCATGGAGTCGACGGTCTTGTTGACCTTGTCGAGCAGGCGCTTCTTCTCGGCGTTGGTGTACTTCAGCTCGCGGACGACGCGGGTGACGTAGATGGTCTCGCGACCCTGATGCCAACGCGACTTACGCTTGTCCTTTTCCTTGGCCTTGGCGTCCTTGCCGTGCGGCTCGGCCAGCCGGGCCTGCCAGTCGGCGGCCTTCTTCTGGTGCTTGAGCAGCGAGTCGATGCGGGCGACGGTGGACTTGACGCGCGCCTGGAGAATCTCCTCGGTGAGCTCTTCCTCATCGAAGGTGACGACTTCCTTGATGTTGCGCACGCCGCGCTTGAGGTCTTCGCCGAGGCCGATGATCTCGCGGATAACGATGGGCGAGCGCGAGATGGCCTTCATGACGCGCATCTGGCCGCGCTCGATCCGCTTGGCGATTTCGACTTCGCCCTCGCGGGTAAGCAGGGGAACGGTGCCCATCTCGCGGAGGTACATGCGGACGGGGTCGTTGGTCTTTTCGAGCGTGCCGGGAGACAGGTCGAGTTCGACGTCGTCGGACTCTTCGCCGGCTTCGTGCTCTTCGTCGCGCTCGGCGCCGCGGCGGCCGTCGCCGGAGAGCACATCGATGCCCTGCGTGTTGATGGTGGTTAGCAGATCGTCAAGATCGTCGGGCGATGTAATGTCGCCGGGCAGGAGATCATTGACCTCACCAAAGGTGAGGTATCCCTTTTCCTTGCCGGTATCGATGATCCGGTCTACGTCTTCTTCGTACTTATCGAGCTCTTCAGCCACAGATTGGCGCTCCTCGCAAAGGCCCACCCACGCATGGATGGACGCATATCAGGTGGGATGCCCGCGGCGCGGACTGCGACGGCGCAGAGGACTCCCTCGATGTAATGGGGTCGCTGAGACTCGGGTGCGGTCAAGGCCGCTGGCGCGGGCGGAAGTCATTGGAATTTGAGTCCGATGCTTCGGCAACTCGGAGGCGCAGGTCTCCAGCAGAGCCAGTTTACATGAATTTAGACGCAATAGGGGGCGAAAAGACTCATTTCGGGGCAGATTTCTGCCGGGAAACGACAAAGTTACCTGCATCGGCTGGGTTATGCAATCCGCCCGCCACGGTGAGGGAGCAGCACCGAAGTTGTAGGCCCGGAACACAGTCTAGGGAAAGGCTTTTGTCCCGATTTGAAACATAGTGGGATGGAGAGTTCCAGCATCTCGCCCAGACCTATGAAGACGATTCCGCAATTCGTTCTCTATAGCGTTCTTCTTGCCGTTCCGGCAGGACTGTTGAGTGGTTGCTCCAGTAATTTCATTCCCAGCCCGGTTCAGCCGGAGCAGGTTCCAATCGGGAATATTCACGGCACGGTGCACGGTGGACAGGCGCCGGTCAGCGGCGCGCAGATTTACCTCTATGCCGCGGGCACGGGAGGCTATGGCACCAGTGCGACCTCTCTGATGAAGGCGGAGAGCAACACCTATGAGGACGGCTCGGGGAATTATTACGCACTGACAGACGCGAACGGAAACTTTCAGATTGGCGGCGACTACACCTGCACAGAGGGAACGCAGGTCTACATGGTCGCGGTGGGCGGCAATCCGGGGCTCAGCGGCACGGTGAACAATACGGCCATTGTGCAGATGGCTGGCCTGGGACAGTGCCCGGCGGCGGGCAATCTGGCGGCGCAGGTGCCGTACCTGGTGATCAACGAGGTCACGACCGTGGCCTTCGCGTATGCGATGGGCGGCTTCGGTTCGTCGGCATACAACATCTCGAGCAACGCGGCCGATTCAACCGCGTCGGCGACGGCGATCGCCAACGCCATGGCGAATGCCAACAACATCGTGAACCTGCACTACGGCCAGGCGCCAGCGGTGACGAACGGCAATTCGAACAGCGTCAATCCACAAGCGACGATTTACGCGCTGGCGAACATCCTGGCGACTTGCGTCAACACGTCCAGCGCATCGTCCTCGCAGTGTTCGAGCCTGTTCAGCACGGCAAAGAGCCCGGCGGGCGTGCCGGCGACAGACGAGTCGAGCGCAATCTTCAACATCGTCCATATGCCGGCAAACACGTCGACGTATCCGACGCACGTCAACGATATCTGGAACCTGGGTTCGGGCACGCCGGTGTTTACGCCCACGTTGTCCTCCGTACCCACCGACTGGACGATGCCGGTGATCTACAACGCCCTGGTCAGCGTGCCCGCGGTCAACGGGGACAACGAGATCATCAGTGGACCATACAACATCGCGTTCGATGCGAATGGAAACGCGTGGATCGGCGATCGCGTGAAGGGCGTCGTGGAAGTAGGGCCGCAGGGAGCGGCCAATACCTATAACAGCGGCTTCGGCATGATCAAAGGAGTTGCGGTATCGCCCGCGGATGGAACGATCTGGGCGGCGGATTATGCCAACAACGTTGTGGATGTGCTGAATTCCTCGGGTGCGGTTGTGGCAACCGTCACCAAGGGCCTGGGCGGCAATAATAACCCTCGCGGACCGATTCTGACGTCGTTCGCTCTGGACCCCACCACCGGATACATGGCGTATCTGGGCATCGAGGAGGTTCCCGGGATCCTTCTGTACGAGGCCAACCCGAGCACTCCTTACCAATACACGAAGAGCGGCAACGCCGAACTGGGGAGCAACGGCTTCCCGGATGTCGACACTCCGGGCTGGATCGCTGTCGATCAAACAGGCCAGGCGTGGATTCCCAGCACGGACACGGAATACGTCGGGAACTGGGCGGTCACCTGGAAGAACGGATCCCGCTCGGCGAACGCCGACGAGGCGGCGGGTCCGGAGTCGTATTCGACGGCCAGCGACGGCAACAGCAACATCTGGCTGACTACCGACACCGGAACGGCAACGCTGGAAGAGATTCGATCCGGGTCCACGACGGTCACCTCGACGGAAACCGGCGGCGGCATGAACGAGCCGTACAAGATGGCGATCGACGGCAATAACACGGTCTGGATCGCCAACGACGGCGCCAACACGGTCAGCGCGTGGAGCACCGCCAGCAACAGCTGGCTGGCGTCCAGCGGGTTCAACACCAGCGCAGCCAGCAGCACGGGCTGTGTCGTCATCGGCGTTGACGGCTCCGGCAATGTGTGGACCGGCAATGCTGATGGATCCGTAACGCAATTGCTTGGACTGGCGACACCGACTGCAACGCCCTTCTATGGCGGCATGACGGTCATCACCGGAACAGGAAAAACGCAAACCACTGTCACCACTGATGGAAATCTTGGAACAAAACCGTAGAGCTGAATGATTCCAATGAAAAACATACGTGAAAAAGGAACAACTGCATGGCTCTCAGGGGTACTTCATTTACCTCCTCCTTCTCCTTGTGTGCGTCCGTAGCGATTCTGTTGCTGTCGGGCTGCTCAGCGAACTTCTCACCTTCCAACTCGTTCACGCCGGAACAGACTCCGATCGGCCCTATCCACGGGCTGGTGCACGGTGGACAGTTTGGCGTCGCGAGCGCGCACATTTATCTGTACGCGGCCGGGACCACGGGGTATGGCAGCGCCTCGACGTCGCTGATTACGACGAGTCCTCTTCCCAGCGGCGTCTCCGTTGACGGCAACGGCAACGGCTACGTCACGACCGACGGTAGCGGCAACTTCTCGCTGAGCGGTGACTACAGCTGCACCGAAGGCACGCAGGTGTACCTTGTGGCGGTGGCCGGAAACCCGGGGTTGGGCGGAACCACGACGGCGACCTGGAGCGGTGGCAAAACCACTTCGATCACCGTGACGAATTCCTTGGTGGTCGGCGTCGGGGTGACGGTCACTGGCACTGGAATCGCCTCCGGAACGACTGTGTCGGCGGTGGACACGACCACCAACGTGGTCACTCTCAGCCAGAAGACCACGTCTACCTCAGGCACCAACGTGACCCTCTCGCTCTCGTCGGCGAATAATCCGTACATTGTCCAGATGGCGGGCCTGGGCGAGTGCCCGAGCTCCGGGAGCCTGGCCCAGCAAGACCCCTACGTTGTCATCAACGAGATCTCGACGGTGGCGTTTGCCTATGCGATGGCGCCGTTTGAAGGCACGGACGAATATCACATTGGAAGCACTTCGACGACCGCTGGAAAGCTCGCCATTCACAACGCGATGGCGAATGTAGGCTACCTTGTCAATCTTGGTTACGGGCAACCGCTGTCGACCATGCCGGGGAACTCGAATGTGGGGATGCCGTCAGACAAGATCCTTCATCTGGCCAACATACTGGCGACGTGCGTCAACACATCCGGGGCGTTGAAGAACGGAAATTCGCAGCAACCGTGCTATTCGCTATTCAACGATACCGGAGCGACTTTCAGCGGAACCGGATCCGCGACGACGACCACCAGCGATGAGGCGCAGGCGATCTTCTACATCGCGCAGAACCCAACGACCAACGTGACGGCGTTGTACAACCTTGTTTCGGGTACAACCGCCTTCAACGACACCATGACCGGAGCGCCGACAGACTGGACGTTGCCGATTATCTATAAGAATGCGGTGAGCACCTTCGCCCAGACGAACGGTTCGAATACGAACGGGCCGTTCAGCATCGCAATCGACGCGAGCGGAAACGCGTGGATCGGCGACCGCATCAATGGCGTGATTGAGATCACGACGCAAGGCGCGCTTTCGACATGGAACCACAGCTTTGGGATGATCAAAGGCGTCTCGATCGATCCGTCCGGGAACATCTGGGCGGCGGACTACGGCAGCAGCAAGGTCTACATCATGAATACCGCGGGTACGATCTCCAAGACGCTGACCACGGGACTTAATGGGCCGGCGTTCGTGGCGTTCAATACCGCCGGAAACGCTTACATCGTCAACGAGGGCGGAGTGACTTTGACGGTGTATGACTCGACGGGCTCCACTGTTCTCGCGAACGCGGTCAACATGAACGTCGGCAATGGGATCACTACGCCGGACTTTGTTGCGATTGATGCCTACGGCAATGCGTGGGTTCCCGACACCGGCGGGGGAACGGTGGGAAGACTAGAAACGAACTATACGACCAGCTATGAAAACAGCAACTCGATTGGCGATGCATACTGGCTGGGTTTCGATTCCAGCCACAACATGTGGATAGGGGACAGGAGCAACAACTGGCTCGACACGGGCACCAGCCTCGGAAATGGTACGTACACGATGGGAAAAGTTAATAAAACCAATGGTGGCGTGAGCCAACCCGATCTCGGTCAGATCGATGGCGCTGGCACTATTTGGATTCCTGACATGATCACTCCGCCAACGCATCCTCCGTCCACGACCGCGTCGGTGATAAGCGCGTACAGCCCGTCGGCTGCCAGCTATTTGGCAACAGGAACCGCAGGATTTTCTACCGGCTGCAGCACGTCGATTTGTCCGAACAGCGGCGGCGGCGGCACAGGAGGCGCGGTCGCAGCGGCGGTTGATCTCTCCGGCAACGTGTGGGTGGCGAACGAGGACGGTACGGTGTCCGAGCTCATCGGGCTGGGTGCACCGACGGCTTCGCCGATCACACCCTCCAATGCCGGCACCGAGCCGTAGACGACACGTTTTTTGGAGGAAGCCTCGGAGGCGCGGCAGCAATGCTTGGTTCCGGGGCTTCGTTGTTTTCAGCTCGAGCGAAGATCGCGCGCCATGATGAGATCGCAACAGCACTGGCTGCCGACCTGAAATGTCCGCTTGCCGGCATCGCTGAAGCCGTTGCGACGATAGAAGTCAATGGCGCGCTGGTTGTCCGCGTTCGTGCCGAGCAGAAGGCGCCGGCGGCCCATCTTCATTGCTTCGGCGAGGGCCGCATTCATGAGCGCCTGACCAGCGCTGAGATCGGGAATCGGCTGGCCGGATGTGTCGAGGACAGGCGCCGTGCGTCGTGAGCGAAAGCGCGAGAGCAGATAGATGCGCTTGAGCTCAATGTCACCGGCCTGCACGTCAAAGCTTGGCAGATCGGGCTTGGCGAGCATGGCGTAGCCGACGGGTGCCGCGCCGTTTGCGGTTACAGCGAGCACGATGCGTGTCTGTCGCTCGGCGAGCGCGGCGCGATACGCCTCGGGCGTATGGTTCTTCGCGCAGTGCGCGACGATGTCGGCGCCGGGGAGCATCCATGTGAACGCTTCGAGAAACGTTGCAGAACCGACGAGCGCGAGCGCCGCCGCGTCGTCCGCAGTGGCGAGTCGCAGCGTCACGGGTTCGATGACAGGCTCTTCGCGGGGTATCACCCACTTGCTTTCAGTGACATCACAGGGCATGGTGTTTTCCGTGATCCGATGGTAGTCCGATCATAGTTCGTCGCCCGGGCTGCGGTAGCCTGAGGCTCGTGAATCGTTCTGCAAAGCGCTTGGGCACGAAGCTGAGCGTGCACGAGAAGGACGCAGTTTATGCGCGGCAGGCCGAGGAGACGGCTGCTGATGACTCTGTGCCGGTGGAGCTGCGGCGAATGGTCGAAGATCCGCGCGTGACCGTGCGCCGAAGCGGCAGACCGGAAGCCGGCGGACGCTGCGTCGTGTACTGGATGCAGCGTGCACAACGCGGGCACGATAATCATGCGCTGGATATAGCAGTGAAGGTTGCGAACGTGCTCGGCCTGCCATGCATCACGTATTTCGCCGCGGTGAAGAATTTCGCGCATGCCAACCTTCGCCACTATGCGTTCATGAATCAGGGACTGCCGGATGCGGAAGAGGACTGCGAGGCGCGTGGCGTGGGCTTTGTCATGCGCCGGACCACGCCGGGAAGACCGGGGTACGAAGATCCGAGGCGATTCTTCGCGGAGGCCGGCGCGGCGATGGTCATCGGCGATGAGAATCCGGTGCGCGGGCCGGAGAGCTGGCGCGTCAAACTGGCGCATTCGATGCGTGTGCCGTTCTGGACAGTTGATGCGGACGTGGTTGTGCCGTCGAAGCTATTGGAGAAGGCGCAGTTCAGCGCAGGCGTGATCCGGCCGCGGCTGCAACGCATGATGCCAGAGTTCCTGCGGCCCTATGAGAATCCGCGTGCCGATGTGAAATGGCAAGGGCGAGGCTTGCACGCAGAGGATGTCCGCGCCGACATTACGCTCGGGTGGCACGACCTCGATCGCAGTGTGCAACCGGTGGAGTCATGGAACGGTGGACGCAGGGAAGCGATGAAGCGTCTGCGTCATTTCGTCGCGAAGTTGCTGGTCGAATACGATCGCGAGCGCAACCACCCGGAGACAGATGGAACGAGCCGGCTTTCTCCCTATCTGCACTTCGGGAACATTAGCCCGTTGACCATTGCACTCGCTGTGCGAGAGGCGGCGAAGCGAAGTTCAAAGCTAAAGCCTGCGGCGGATGGTTTCCTCGACGAACTGATCACATGGCGTGAGCTGAGCGTCAACTTTGTTCGCTATCAACCGATGTACGACTCAGTGGAGTGTGCGGACAACTGGTCGCGGCTGACGATCGCGAAGCACGACAAGGACGAACGAGAGGTGCGCTACAGGCTGAAGGAGCTTGAAGCGGCGCGCACGCACGATGATCTATGGAACGCAGCGCAGCTGCAGATGGTGCACCAGGGATGGATGCATAACTACATGCGCATGTACTGGGCAAAGAAAATCCTGGAGTGGACGCGCGACACGCCGACCGCCATGAAGTGGGCAATCTATCTAAACGACCGCTACTTTCTGGATGGCCGCGATCCCAACGGATACGCCGGCGTCGCATGGGCGATTCTGGGCAAGTTCGATCGCGCGTGGGGCGAGCGGACGGTGTTTGGAAAGCGGCGGTATATGAGCGGCGAAAGTGCGGCGCGGAAGTTCGATGCGGGCCGGTACATCGCGCAGATGAAGGCCCTTGGGCACATGACAGCGCAACGGAGCTAAGCTGGTGGCATGAGGATCCGCAGTGGTCTCCTGCTACTGAGTTGTTTCGTGCTGGTATGCGCAGCGAATGGTGAAAAGCACCCGAAGAGAACGCAACCCGCGGACTACAAGGTCGGCGTAACGACGCGAGTATTCCATCCCAAGGCTGAGCGCAACTGGCGTGGCGCCGAACATCAGGAACTGCGCGCTACGATCTGGTATCCGGCGGCGCAGAACGCGGTGGAGGTGGCGCAGGATATCGGGCCGCCGGGGGCTCCGCTGTTCCTGGCGGGCAAAGCTGCGGAGCACGCCGCGATGGCGCCGGCGCTTGAGCAATGGCCGCTGATCCTGCTCTCGCACGGCACGGGCGGATCGGCGATGCAGATGGCGTGGCTTGGCACTGCGCTGGCGCATGCGGGGTACATCGCCGTCGCGGTGAATCACCCGGGCAACAACGCGCTGGAGCCATACACGGCGGAAGGGTTTGTGCTGTGGTGGGAGCGCGCAACCGATCTCAGTGAGGTGCTCGACGGCATGCTGGCTGACCCGGAATTCGGGCCGAAGATTGACAAAGATCGCATTGGGGCCGCGGGGTTTTCGATTGGCGGTTACACCGCGCTTGCGCTGGGCGGAGCGCGAACGGACATCAGCGTTATTTCCGATCTGTGCGCCAAGCAGCCGGATGCGCCCGTGTGTCATGTACCGGAGATGAAGGGCATGGGTACGCCGGAGCAGATGCTGGCCGCCGTACGCAAGACGAGCGCCGTCTCGCTCGCGCGCTCCGATGAGAGCTATCGTGATCCGCGCGTGCACGCCATCTTTGCGATTGCGCCAGCGGTCGGCTTCACGCTCACGCCCGACAGTCTGCACGCGATGCGCATTCCCGTCGACATTGTCGTCGGCTCAGCTGATCCCATCGCGCCGCCACGCGACAACGCCGACTACATCCGTGCGCACATTCGCGGAGCGAAGGAGACGATCCTCCCAAACGTGGTGCACTATACGTTTCTCGACACATGCACCGCGCAGGGAAAGCAGCAGGCGAGCGTTTATTGCGCCGACCCACCGGGCGTAGATCGCGATGCGGTGCATCAACAGGTGGACGAGATGGCGATCGAGTTCTTCGACCGCGCACTGCGATAGCGAATATTAGCGCGGCAGATGATAGAGTGCCGCGGCATTGTCGTGCATCACCATGTGCGCGATCTGGAGTGCGCGTGCCGGTGTAATCTCGTCGTCGCGCTCCATGCCGGTGAGCGCGATGCCGAGCGCGCGGCGCGCATTACGCGCGGCAAGATAGGTCGACTCCTCCCAGCCGAGACCCGGACTGTAGGGATAGCCATCGGTTCCGAAGAGTACCTTGTCGGGAAACATCTCCAGCCACTCGCGCAGCCAGACAGCCAGCGTGTGGGCGGGGATAACGAGCGCCTGCTGCGAGATGTCGAGATAGACGTTGGGTTTCTGAAGAAGCGCGCCCGTCTCATTCACGAACGGCCATCCGCCGTGCAGCATCACGAAATTTGTGTGCCGCATCGCCGGATCGTTAAAGACCGGTTCCATGTTCATCGGATTTCCGCCCGCAATGGAGAAGTAACTGCCTGCGCCGGCCATGGAATGAAAGTGCACCGCCATGCCGAGGCGACCGCACTCAAGAGCGATCGTGCGAAACAGGTAGTCCTCAAGCGGCTTGTAGGTGCTGGGATCGGGGGAAACATCGGAGTCGATATATTTCGCATAGACCGCGGCCGCTTCGTCGTGAGACGGATTGCTGATGGCGAGCGAACGCAGGTATGCAAGCTCGAATTTCGCCGCGATCGCTCCGTGATCATGCTGGCGGCGAAGCGTCGGTAGAACGATCTGATCGACGTAGCTGTCCAAAGTGGAAGGCAGCTTCGGCAAGCCGGCTTCACGCATATAACGCTCGCGCAGCTTATCCTCCAATGCAAAGAACTGCGTGCGATCCGGCGTCACAGCAGCCATGGAGGTGTTGTTCAGCGGAAAGAGAAGAGCATCTTCATACGGAACCCACAGGAATCGCGGAGGCTCAACTCCGGTGCCCATGGCGACGCGATTCGCAACCATCGTGCCTATCCCTGATTTGTCCAGAATATAAGCGGAGTAATGCTCCCCTTCGCGGGCCTTGACGCGTGCGCGGGCGGCATCAAGCTGCTTCATCTGGCCGGCTGCGAGCGGCGGCTGCAGGTCCACACCGAACAGCGCACGCCACGCGTCGGTGAGCGGGGGCCAGTCCGCACGTAGAGCGACGGGGTCCGTTTGCGGAGCCATGTTGTCGACGGGCAGCGCATCGAATTCGCGGTCGGTTACATCCGCAGGCGGCGAGAGCATCGGATGCGCATGGTTGTCGATGGCCGCAATATTGTCGATCGCACGCGCGATGGCAGGGTCAACGGCGGGCTGTTGCGCGATGGAAGTCGTTGCAGCCAGGAGCAGAACGAAGAAGGTCAGGCGGCGCGTCATGCGTAACAGCATACGTTGCGAGGCGATGGGGACGGGCTTGCGCGGCGTCCGCATGGGAGCTGAGGTGAAAGGCGCGTCGAATACACGCGTCCTAGTCGACGCGACAGATAAGACACTTCAGGTACCGCGTTTCAGGCAGCGTGAGCACTTCAGGGTGATCGGGCGCGGCCGCGCGGATTTCCAGTAGCTGCACGCGCCGTTTCGCGTCGGCTGCCGCGGCGGCGACGGCCTCGGTGAAATCCGCGAGCGAGACGTGATGGGAGCAGGAGCAGGTGATCAGCGTTCCGCCCGGTGCGAGCAAACGAACGGCGCGCAGGTTCAATTCTTTGTAACCGCGAAGAGCGGCTTCGGCGGCGCGCTTCGATTTGGCGAACGCAGGCGGGTCGAGCACGATGGCGTCGAACGCGCCAGCCTCTATCGGAAGCGACCCTAAGGCTGCAGAATTGCGCGCGGCGTCATCGAGTGCACGCAGTAGTGCGAACGCGTCAGCTTCGACCCAGTCGACCTCGCAGCGTGAGGATATGTGCGGATTGAGCGTGAGGTTGCGCTCGGCTGCTTCGAGCGCGGCGCGAGACTGATCGATCCCGGTGACGCGCGAACATACCTGCGCGAGATGCAGCGCAAATCCTCCCTGGTACGTGCAGACATCCAAAGCGCGAAGGCCGCGGCCGCTTGTTCTGCTCTTTCGTCCGGAGGCGAGGACGTGCTGCGCAGCGGCGGCGTAGTTCAGCCGCTGATCGAGAAACGCGCCGGTCTTCTGGCCGGCGGAAGCGTCATACTGAAAGCGCAAGCGGTTCAGTATGAAAGTTGTTGTCGTCGTCGGCGTTTGCTCGGGTTGTGCAGTCGTGAAGAGCGGTCCCGGTGCGGGCGCGGGAAGCTGTTCGAGTTCGCGGATGCGCGGATCGGGACGTTCCCAGATGGTCAGCGAGTCGTCAGCCTTCAGGTGCTCGCGAAGCGCTTGTACCAAGATGTCACGTACGTCGTCCTGCGCTGTCCCTTGCGTAAGCAGTTGCAGCATCACCAGATCGTTATATCGATCGGCAATGATGCCGGGCAGGTTGTCAGCCTCGGCGAAGATAAGGCGATGCGCGTTGTTCTCGGCGCTGAGTGGAGCGAGTTCGCGCCGGAGCGCCAGCGCCGATGCGACGCGTTCGCGAAGTTCAATCAGATACTCGGCGCGTTCGAGCTTGGCCGTGTGCGAGATGAGTCGAGCAGCAATTTGCGACGACGACGAATAAAGCGCCGTGCCCAACGGGATCTCGCGGTTGTCGACGATCGTGACGAGTGCGCCTGGCGGGATGCCGATTTCATGCTCGGCCTCAACATCCGAGCGGTAGACCCACAGATGTCCGGCGCGCAGGCGATCCGAGGCGCGGCGTGTGATGCGAAGCGTCAAGTTCATCCCGTTCAGGATAGGAGATTCGGCTAACTCAGGCGGGGAACATCTTTTTCGAGCAGCTTGGCGAGCGCCGAGATGACAAGGTTGTGATCGTCGCGCTGCGGCAGTCCCGAGACCACGACGCTGCCAACGGGTCCTGTGCCCTCCAGCAAGATTGGAAAGCCGCCGCCGTGCGCGGCGTACTCCGACGCTTTCAGGCAATGGCGAGACTGCAGCGTCTCGTTGTTGCTTTCCAGCGTGAGGCCAATGGCGTAGGAGCTGCGGCCGAAGCGGTGGACAACGTTACGCTTGCGGCGAATCCAATCCGCTTGCCCCGGTGTTGCGGTAGGTGTGGCGCAGGCAAAGAGCACGTGCCCGGCGAGCTCGATTTCTACCGTTCCGCCAGCGCGACAATCGAGGAGAAGTGTCCGCAGAAGACAGCCGAGCTGCCAGGCGGTTTCGGTGTTGAAGCTGGAGAAGCGCAGCACATGTTCCTGCTGCTCGAGAATGGCGAGGTCGTCCGCGATCGACATAATACATACGGACGCAGCTCTCAGCGTTCGGGATGCAGGGTGCGCTCGAAGAAGTCGGCGGCGTGCTGATAACTGCTAAGCCAGTCGCGATGCAGGATGAAGTCGTGCACTTCATCCGGAAAGATAAGCTCTTCAACAACAACGCCGCGCGCGCGCAGCGCATCGGCAAGACGTGGCGTTTGTTGATAGGCCACATCAGGATCGTCGTCACCGTGGATAAAAAGCACGGGCGAGTGCCAGCGGTCGACCTCTGCCATGGGCGAGCTGGCATGCGCCACGGTGGCAATGCGTTCCTGCTCGGCGAGCGTGCCGCGCAGCCAATCGGCAGCGTTGTCCTCGCGGGCCCATTCGTGCACGCCGTGGAAGTCGACGCCGGCCGCAAAGAGGTTGCTGTTGCGCGCCAGCGCGAGCGCCGTCAGGTACCCGCCGTAACTCCCGCCCCACACGCCCACGCGCGCCGGATCGACGTAGGAGGACGAGCGCAGATAGTTCACCGCACCCAGCACATCGTTGTATTCGCTGGCGCCCGCTGCCCCCGCGTTTTCGCACTCACGAAAGATCATGCCGTAGCCGATGCCGCAGCGGTAGTTCACGCTGAGCACAATGAATCCGCGCGAGGCGAGGTATTGATTCATCGCATAGGCATTCGAGTAGTAGTCCATGCCCGGATAGCCGAGCAGCATCTGCCTGTGCGGACCGCCGTGGAAGAAGATCACCGCCGCGTGCGGTGTTTTGGGATTGACGCGCGGAGGAAAGAAGAGCTGGCCGTGCAGGGTAAAGAGCTTGTCTTGGGAAGGGAACAACACCTGCTGTGGAGCGGAGAGCTCGGTGGCCGGGTAGGACGGTGGCAGCGCATTCACATGCAGTGGCTGCATCGCCCCCCGTGGCGTGATGAAGGCCGCATGCATCGGTTCGCGGGCGTTGGAGATCAGCGCGACGAGCGATTCGCCATCGGCCGAAAGCTGAGGATGCGTTTCGATGCCGGCGCCATGCGTGACCTCGTTCGCACTCATATCGGTGTCCGGATTCATGCGCCAGACGTGGCGGCGGTCCGCATCCAGCGGATCATTCACCACCTGATTCGATGCATAGACGAGTGTGCTTCCGTCGGCGCTCAGCGCAGGGTCTTCCACCTCAAAGTCGCCTTCGGTGAGAAGCTGAGGCGCGCGGTCCGGATGCGCCGGATCGAGCGAATAGAGATGCACCCAACCATCCGCTTCGCTCGCGAAGAGGATATGTGCATGTGCGGTCCAAAACAGGCGCGGCTCACCGGTGGACATGTGCGGAAGCACCGAGCCGGGCACATTCGCCGCCGGCGTAAACACCGCGCGCGCTTGCCTGCTCTCGAGGTCGAGCAGTTGAATCGACCATGGATTCGCCGAGGTTCGGTCGGCAGCGAACTCCGGCGGGGTCACGAAGGGTGAACGCAGCCATGCGAGTTGTTTGCCGTCGCGCGAAAATGCAGGTGCAGAGTCGTTGTCGGTGGATGCAGCAGGAAAGGTCAGCACATGCGTGCGTAGATCAAAGAGCGCGAGGTAACTGTGCTCGCGCTGCCCATATCCGCGGGTGCTGATGAACGCCAGCAGATTGCCGTCAGGCGAGAGAGTCAGGCTGGATTCGCGGCCGCGATCGTAGACGAGCTGCGAAGCCGGCGCCGTCTTTTGCAGCAGAGACATCGACCAGATGCTGTGATCGCGAAGAAAAAATAGCGTGTGGCCGTCGCGCGAAAACAGGGGCGAGCTGCCCTGCACGGCCGGTACGGTCGGCACAGCACCGCCGACGGAAACAAGCCAGATTTCGGGCTCGATGTTGCGCTGCAGATGCGCGGGGTTCGACGGCTTCTCGTCGGGTCCGTCTTCCGTGGTGCGCGCGAAGGCGATGACGTTGGCGTCCGGCGACCACGCCAGGCTGTAGAGATCCAGCCCATCATCTTCATCGAAGATGGTGAGCTGATGCGCGGGCGCGTGCGGGCTGCCGAGCCAGAGATTGTGATGTCCGTCGGCATTCTCCACCCAGGCGAAGCGATCTCCTGCGGGCGCTGGGGTCAGCTCCGACGCGTATGGCGCACTGAGCACCTGCTGCAAAGTGAACGGCTGCTGCGCCGGCGCTTGAGAGACGACGAACAGAAACACGAGCCCCGCGGTTACGCAGGTCTGGACGGTCATGGCCGGATGGTAGCAGCGCAGCGGTGGCGATTTGCGCAGAAAACGCCCACACGCCTGCGAGATGCACCAAGCTAGACACAGCCGGTAACCATCCGCCGGTTACGGCAACTTTCGCATGGCAAGCGGGTCTCAGAGGGATGCAAGGGCTCTCGCGAGAGCCATGGAGGACGCATGAAAAACCGGGCACTGGTGGCGGCGGCATCGATGTTGTTGATGGGATCAGGCATGGCGATGGCCCAGTACTACGGGCCGCCGGCTCCGCCACCGCAGTATCAGCCGGGTTATGGGCAGGGCGGATGGGAACAGACTCCGCCGGAGTTTCGCGAAGCAGAAGCGCGTGGATTCCGCGACGGCATCGAAGGCGCGAAGAAGGACTTCAAAAATCATCGTCCGCCGAATGTGATGAACCGCGATGAATATCGCAATCCGCATTTCATTGCGCCGCCGGACCGCAGAGACTATCTCATCGGCTTCCGCCGGGGTTATGAAGTTGCGGTGCGCCATATCTACGGTCCTGGCTACGCGCGCTATGCGGCACCGGGATTCTAAGGCTGCAATCCATCGCACGGCCGCGAGTTACTGAACCCACGACCTGCAGCAATCCACATTGATTCACCGCTCAGGCGGCGGCTTCCGCCTTCAGCCGTTCCGCGGTGTAGTGCGCGATCAAGGCATCGACTGTAGGTTGCAGCATGCCTTCCATCACCATGTTGAGCTGGTGATTCGTCAGCCCGATGCGGTGATCCGTAAGGCGGTTTTGCGGGAAGTTATAGGTGCGAATCTTCTCGCTGCGATCGCCGGAACCCACCTGCGATTTGCGTTGCGCAGCCTGCGCCGCGTGCTGTTTCTCCATCTCGACTTCATAGAGCCGCGAGCGCAAAACACGCATCGCCTTCTCGCGGTTTTTTATCTGTGACTTCTCATCCTGGCAGCTCACCACGGTGTTCGTCGGCAGGTGCGTGATGCGGACAGCGGAGTACGTCGTGTTCACGCTTTGTCCGCCCGGGCCGGAGCTGCAGAACGTATCAATGCGCAGATCCTTCGCTTCAATCTTCACGTCGACCTCTTCCGCCTCCGGCAGCACAGCTACAGTGACGGCGGAGGTGTGTACGCGGCCCTGAGTCTCGGTCGCCGGCACGCGCTGCACGCGATGCACGCCCGACTCATACTTCATCTGCGAGTAGACCTTGTCGCCTTCGAAGATCGCCGTGACCTCTTTCAGGCCCCCCACCTCGCTGGGCGATTCGGAGAGAATCTCAACGCGCCACTTGTGCTGCTCGGCAAAGCGCAGATACATGCGAAAGACCTCGGCCGCAAAGAGCGAAGCCTCGTCGCCTCCCGTTCCGGCGCGCACCTCGATGACGATGTTCTTGTCATCGTTCGGGTCCTTCGGCAGCAGCAGAACCTTTAGCTCTTCTTCAACCACCGGCAGCTTGGGCTCCAGTGCGGCGAGTTCTTCTTCGGCCATTGCGCGCACATCGGGATCGCTGTCATTGGCCATCGCCTTGGCTTCAGCGATGGACTCGCGCAGCTTGCGGTACTCGCGAAACTTGTCGACCGTCGGCTCCAGGTCGCGATGCTGTTTCGCAACAGTCTGGAATTTCTTCTGGTCTGCAAGCAGCGCGGGGTCACCCAGTTGGCGGCCAAGGTCTTCGTAGCGGGATTCGATCTGGTCAAGTTTGTCGAACATATAGAAAGCAGCAGATGCCTTAATAACCGAATGAATGAGTCAGCAGGTTAGCGAGTCAGCGGAGCGATGTGGCTCAAGAGCTGGATAGAGAGACTTGGCGCAGCTATAGAAAGTGCCGGGAGGCACGGGCGTGCACGGTCACCGGATTGAAGCTGCTGAAAGCCATCGCTCTTTAGATGGTACAGCGATCCGCCCGGATTCTCACTCACTCCTTCGGTGGCTTGCCCTTGGCATAGCTGGGGATATGCCTCGCCAGGTGCCGCAACACGAACTCGCGAACCAGGTTATTGGCAGCCTTGTTTCCGAGATCGAGGACCGTCGTGTTCAACACAATCTTTCCCGGGCTGGAACCCGGATGGTAGGTGCTGGCGATGAGCCCGGTCGTCGCTGCTCCAAGCAGATGAGAGTACGCCGGCTGCCAGTGGTAGTTGTCGCCGCGCTGGATCACGGTCGACGCGACGGCATGCCACGCGCGCCGCTCCCAGCTCCCGTTCGTCATCACGAAATAGCGAGGATCCTGGTGAAACAACGACGCGAAGACCACGCTGCCCATAAACCTTCCGATCACGGCGTCGCCATACGCTGCGCCGTAGCGGCGCCAGTAACCGGCCGGCCCCGGCCCATACTCCGGAAAATCATTGCGGGCCTGCTCGATACCGGCGGTGATGGCCGTCGTTCCCAGAAAGACCGGATCGGTTCCAGCGCGCGCTGTAAGCTCGAGCTTCTGCCGCGCATTCAGAGGAGCCGCATGCCACTGGTAGCTCGTGTAGAAGTTCGGCAGCACACCCAGCACGCGCTGTTTCAATTCCAGGTGCAGCTCCGCTTCGGCAAGCTGTTCGGTCGTCAGCGTGACGGTCACATCGGCAGACCTGCGAGCCATCGGTAGCGAAACGGCCGGCAGGGAATAAACCTCACCCGCCCGCAGATGAAGATCGTGCAGCTGATACGTCTCAAGGCCCGGCGAGCTGATCGTTACCGAGTACGTACCCGCGGGCAGGCCACCTACATTGAAGAAGCCCACATCGTCTGCCGTCGCCTCCTCTGTTACCGGCGGCTCTGCGCAGACAATGCGCACGTGTGCGCCGGGAACCAGGCCACCCTGAATGTCGGAGACAACGCCCTTGATGCGCGCCCTGGCCGACACGGGATTCACGGCAGTACCGGAATCGGTCTGGGCTGCAGGCTCCGGTGCCTCTGGCACCGCTCTCTCGGGAGCGCGTTGAACCGCCGACTGGGCGCAAGCCGACCCCGCAACCAGAAGGAGCGTGAGGAGCCGCGCGAAATGTGCGCGGAAGACGACGCAATGGACCCGAAGCTTCAATTTGGAAAGAAGTCCATACCATACATGGATGCGACCCATTCCGGAAGCAGGATTTCGGGGTTGCAAAGCATCACAATTCTGCGGAGGGCAGACGTGAGGTTCGCGAAGCTGGCAGAGTTGGCAGACCGTCTCGCCGCCGAGGGCAGCAAGCTGAAGAAGCGCGCTGCCATCGCCGCGGTCTTATGCGCGGCGGCGCAGGAGAGCGCCGCGGAAGCCGGGCGATTCTGTCTTTATCTCGCCGGGCAGCCCTTCGCCGAAGCCGATCCTCGCAAGCTCAACGCCGGTGGAGCGATTCTTTCACGCGTGCTTAAGGAGATATCCGGTGCCACGGACGCCACGCTCAATCTGGCCTATCGCAGGCATGGTGATCTCGGCGCTGCGGCGTTTGACGTGCTGCAAGACGGAAATCAAAGTCCGGAGTCGAGAGAGCAAATTCCGCTGAGACTCGGCGATGTAGCCGAAGCGTTCGACGTGACGGCGGGCTCGCGGACCACGGCGATTCGGTCCGCCACAATCGAAGCCGTATTGCGCCGCGCCACGCCACTCGAGGTGAAGTACCTCCTCAAGCTGATGCTTGGCGACATGCGCATCGGCGTGAAGCAAAGCCTGGTCGAAGAGGCGATCGCGCAGGCCGCAAACGCAGACGTGGCTGCGGTGCGTCACGCCGTGATGCTTGAAGCCGATCTCAGCCGGGCCGTCGAACGCGCCTTTGCCGGAACTCTCGCCGAAGCGCGCATGCGGCTCTTTCACCCGCTCGGCTTCATGCTCGCCTCACCCGTTGAAACGCCCGAGGAAGCGGTAGACCGTTTCACGGCCAAGCCCGCGAAGTCTCACGCAGCGAAGCCCCCGAAGGCTCTGGGGAAGAAGCGGACCCGCAGGAAGAACATCGCCGACATCCTCCCCGAAGACGCTGCCGAGGAGGGTCTTGCTGCCGATGTCGAAGCCGAGGCCGAGAGCACGTCCCCTCCGCAGGACACCACCATCCACGCGCTGATTGAAGACAAGTACGACGGCATTCGCGCGCAGGTGCACTGCGCTGACCCGGAGCAGCCCGGCCGCGTCGCCATCTACTCGCGCAACCGCGGGGACATCACCGAAAGTTTCCCGGAACTCGCAGAAGCATTTGCGAAGTTCAGCAGCGCCGGCGGTTTAATCTTCGACGGCGAAATCCTCGGCTGGGACATCGCCGCCGAGCGCGCGCTGCCATTCTCCGTTCTCGGCCAGCGCATCGGCCGCAAGCGCGTCGACGATGCCCTTCGCCGCGCCATCCCTGTCGTCTTCATGGTCTTTGACCTGATGTTCGCAGGCGGCGATCTGCTGCTTCCGCTTCCGCTGCGGGAGCGCCGCGCCCGCCTCGAATCAATCGTCGCCGCGCAGCATGAGATCGCAGTCTCGCCGCTCAATGGTGAATCGCAAGCCGGGCTCTTCTCGACGGAGCTCTCCGTCGATGTCCGGCGTCTGCGTCTTTCCCCGGCGAAGCTCGCCGAGAGCGCCGAGGCTATCGACCAGGCCTACCGCGACGCCCGCGCCCGCGCCAACGAGGGCGTAATGATCAAGTCCGCGAGCTCCGCTTATCTTCCCGGCCGCCGCGGCCTCGCCTGGCTCAAGCTCAAACGCGAGCTCGCCACGCTCGACGTCGTCATCACCGGCGCCGAGTACGGCCACGGCCGCCGCGCCGGCCTGCTCAGCGACTACACCTTCGCCGTGCGCGGCCCTGCGGGTCCCGATGGCGAGCCCGCCGAGCTCCTCAACGTGGGCAAAGCCTACTCCGGCGTCACCGACGCTGAGATCGCCGAGCTCACCGAATGGCTGAAGGGTCACACTCTCCAGGACTTCGGCCACTTTCGCACCGTCGAGCCCATCCGCGTGCTCGAAGTCGCCTTTAACAACGTCATGCGCTCCGACCGCCATTCCAGCGGATTCGCCCTCCGCTTCCCGCGCATCCTCCGCGTCCGCGACGACAAGCCGGTCGAAGAGATCGACACCCTCGAGCGCGTCGAAGCGATCTACCAGTCGCAACCCGATAAAAATCCAACAGATGGCGATAACTCCTAAGCAGCGGTCACCCACAAAGTGGTGTTCTCATCTCCCCTACGGGTTGCCCGCTGCGACAAAAGCATTACAGACTTCCCCGCAACCATATGCGAATCTCTGGGTAGAATTGAGGTAGGCAAATGGGAAGTAGCAAATCGCATTTGATCCCTCCCAGACGCCTCAGGCCATCCTCCCCGGAGCTTTTCTTCATGACCTTTTCAAGGCCCCGCTTCTTCCCTATCTCTCTCTTCCTGTTCATTTTCCTGGCTTTAACTTGCACGCGTTCCTTCGCTGCCCCTCCGCTGCTTGATACAGGCGTCATGCCTTCGGCCGACGCGCCGGCCCCCACCGGCCAGCGCTACGAACTCAAGCTCTACCACCTGCACACCGGTGAGCACCTGGACGTCGTCTACCGCATCGGCGACACCTACATCCCGTCGGCGCTCGATGAGCTCAACCACTTCCTCCGCGACCACCGCACGGAGGCCGTCAAGGACTACGATCCCCGAGAATTTGATCTGCTCCACAATCTTTTGACCCGGCTCAACCGTCCGAACGCTGTCATCGACATCGTCTGCGGCTACCGCTCGCCCTGGTCGAACAACTGGCTTCGCACGCGCGGCGGCACCGAGACCCCGTCCGAGACTGGCGTGGCCGAGCACTCGCAGCACATGCAGGCCAAAGCCATCGACATCCGTGTCCCGGGCGTCAGCACCCGCCGGCTCGACCAGGCGGCCTTGAGCCTCCATGCCGGCGGCGTCGGCTACTATCCCGTCAGCCAGTTCGTGCACGTCGATGTAGGCCCAGTGCGCGAGTGGAGCTTCGGCGCGACCACGCATCATCGCCGCCATCATTCGCGCCGCGCTGCATAAATCTTGCAACCGCATCTGCGAGGCCCGCGCTAAGCCGCGGGCTTTGCTGTGTCTGCGGTCATAATTGTGGCGAGGGGTCAGAAGCTCAAGTTGAAAAGCTGGGTTGAGATATCGCAAGCGAAGCTGCGCGCCAATGTCGCGGCGGTTCGCGCTGCCGCCGGCGAAGGCACGGAACTGCTCGCCGTCATCAAAGCCGACGGCTACGGTCACGGAGCCGAACTCCTTGCCCCGGTTCTCGTCGAAGCGGGCGTGATATGGCTCGGCGTCGGTGACGTCGACGAAGGCGCCCGCGTGCGTCAAGCAGTGAGCGCGCAGAACGCCCGAATTTTGATCATGTGCGGTCTTGAGCCCGACGATGCGGCCGCCGTGATCGAGCATTCTCTAACACCCGTCGTCTGGACACCGGCACACATTGAGGCGCTTGAATCCGCGGCTGAGCGCGCCGATGTTCGCGTCGCCGTTCATCTTGAGATCGACAGCGGTATGGCCCGCCAGGGCGCAGCGCCCGGCGAGGATCTCGCGGCATTCCTCGTCGCACTGGAGCGATCCAAGCGGATTCGCCTCGAAGGAGTCTTCAGCCATCTCAGCTCGTCGGAGGTTCGCAACGGCGACCAAACGGCACGGCAGCTTGAGAACCTTGAACGCGCCCTCGATCAGCTCTACAGCTCCAGCGAAGATCCGCCGCTGCCGGAGTGGCTGCACCTCGCCAACAGCTCTGCGCTCGATGAAGGATCAACGATGGAACGGCAGCGGCGCATCGCAGAGGACATTGGCGCGAGCTTACTCGTGCGCCCGGGCCTTGCCCTCTACGGCTACTGCCTTCCGCTCGAAGAAGGAAGCAGCCAAAGCGTCGAGCTCACCGGCGAGCTCCGCCCAAAGCTCCAACCCGTGCTCACCTGGAAGACTCGCATCCTTGCGACGCGCAACATTGCCGCAGGACAGACCGTCGGCTACGGCGCGGCCTTTCTGGCTCCGCACCCCATGCGGCTCGCGCTGCTGCCGGTCGGCTACGCGGACGGCCTTCGCCGCGAGGCATCGTCGTCCGACGGCTGGGTGATGATCGCCGGCCAACGCGCACGGGTCGTGGGCCGCGTCTCGATGAATCTCACCGTGGTGGATGTCACCGAGATCCCTGAAGCTCACGAAGGCGCTGAGGTAATACTGCTCGGCGAGGGCGTTTCCGCCGCCGACCATGCACGGTGGTCCGGGACAATCCCCTACGAAATCCTGTGCGGCATTCGCGCGCAGCGCCGGCTCGTCGAAACCTAAGTCGTAATACATGTGGGTCCTCGGGCCACTTTGCGCAGCGATAAACTAAACAGAATGCTGTCCGGCCTTTATGCAAACTGGATGGTCGCCTGGGAGACCGCGCTGACCACTCGCGACGAGAACCGCGTCGAGCGTCCGCTCGAATGGGGATTCCAGCATCTGGCCGACTGCGGCGGGTCCTACGCGGCAAAGCAGGTGGCGCGCCAGGCGGAAACGCCGCTGGAAGCCATGAAGGAGCTGAACCAGCGCATCGTCGCCGACCCCGAGAGCTTCTTCGCTTACCGCACCCCTACGGACTTCCAGGTGGAGCAGCGCTTCCCCGAGCTGCACCCAACCAACGTGCGCCCGGAGACGCTCGAACAACAGCGCGAATGGCAGCGCAAAGCTGAGGCCGGCGAGCTGCGGCGCGAGCCTTTTCTGCGCTGGACCTCGGCCGTAAGAACCGGCATCCCGCAGAATGATCTCGCGAACGCTCGTTGGTATCCCGCCCAGCCCGGCACAGGGTTTGTCGATCAGCGCACCGGCCGCCGTCGCCGTCAGGCAATCATCGTCATGCCGCAATGGAACGCGGACGCATTCTCGCACAACACGCTCTGTGAGCTGTTCAATCGCTGGGGCATCTCCTGTCTGCGGCTCTCGAAGCCCTATCACGATGTGCGCCGGCCTCCGGAGCTCGAACGCTCGGACTACGCTGTCAGCTCGAACATCGGCCGCACCATCGCCGCGGCGCGGCAGGCGGTCGTCGATGTGCGCAGCGCGGTGGACTGGCTGGAGTCACAGGGTTATGAGCAATTCGGCGTGCTGGGCACAAGCCTGGGAAGCTGCTACGCGTTTCTTGCCGCGGCCATGGACCAGCGCATCGAGGTGTGCGCATTCAATCACGCATCAACATGGTTCGGCGATGTTGTCTGGACGGGACAGAGCACACGCCACGTGCGTGCGTCGCTTGAGCACGCCGGGCTTACACGGGAAGACGTGCGCGAGATCCTGGCGGGCATCAGCCCGATGAGCTTCATGAAGGCGTACTCGCGCAGCGCCGACCGGCACACGCTCGTCGTGCACGCCAGTTACGACCTCACGTTCCTTCCCGAGTTGTCGCAGGAAGTGCTGAAGAGCTTCGATGAGTACGGCATACCGTATGTTTCGAAGGTTTTGCCGTGCGGCCACTACACAACGGGCGAGACGCCGTACAAGTATCTCGACGGCTGGTATCTCGGAAGCTTTGTGTGGGGAGCGTTTCGCCGGCTGGCGTCGCAGAAGCCGCTGAAGCGACGGCGGCGCTGAATCTCTGGCGCTGAGTCTATAGACCGGCCGGGAACAGAGAGTGCACGAAGCGGCGTGTCGTATGCGCCGCGAAGGAACGACCGTGCGATGGAGCCGTCAGAAGATGAAGCTGTCCACCCACGCGCGCTCTCGCCGTCCTCTGTTCGATCTCCCGTTCCACCTGCGCGACGATCGCCTGGGTCTGCGCAAGGCTGTTGAGCTGTTGCGAGACCTTGTGCACGCACTCTCCCGAAACCAGGTGCAAGCCGCGATAGCGCCGCGGAGCTGTGATCAGCCTCGCGGCGCCGGTTGGAGGTGGTGGAGGAAGGGACGGTAGTACGTTTCGCGTGGCAGCAATCCCAGGGGGTGTGGGGAAGGGTATTGTGCGGGCTGCCACGACTCAACCTTTCTTGCGTTACGACTGGCAGAGCTCCCCGGGAGGGGATACCCTGCCAGCGAAAGAGGCCCGACTAACATCTGGCCTGACCCCCAAGATGAGGGCGGGTCGTGCAGCGGTTACTGATGCGGTGAAAAGGAAGCGTGCCGTCTGCCCAGACAGGGGAACAAAGAGCACGCAGGCCCGAACTTCAACAGAGCCAGTTGCGGCTCCAGAGGAAGAATGCATCCGGGGTACGAAAGCGGCTATCCCACGCAAGCCCACTAGCGACTGGCGGGGGTGGCATTACCCTTGCGACCTTTGGGGTAGCCCCGGAAGCTTCGCGTCGTAAAATCACACATAGATATGCCGATTGATTTGAGCGCTCCTCTCGCCGCAGCCGATCCCGATATCGCGGCCCAGATTCACAACGAAGTCGTCCGTCAGCATGAAGGCCTGGAGATGATTGCCAGCGAGAACTTTGTCTCGCGGGCAGTGCTTGAGGCGGCCGGTTCGGTCTTCACGAACAAGTACGCTGAAGGCTATCCGGGCAAGCGTTACTACGGCGGCTGTGAGTTTGCAGATGTCGTTGAAAACCTTGCTCGCGACCGGGCGAAGAAGCTCTTCGGCGCCCAGCACGCCAATGTGCAGCCGCATTCGGGCTCACAAGCCAACGCCGCGGCGTATATGACGCTGCTGGAGCCGGGTGACACGATTCTGGGCCTGGACCTTGCGCATGGCGGACACCTCACGCACGGCCATCGGCTGAACTTTTCCGGCAAGCTCTATCGCGTCGTCGGCTACCAGGTTCGCAAGGACACCGAGACGGTCGACTACGACCACCTTGAAGAGCAGGCGCTTGCCGAAAAGCCGAAGGTGATTATCGGCGGAGGCTCAGCCTATCCGCGCCAGTTCGACTTCGCGCGCATGCGCCAGATCGCCGACAAAGTCGGCGCAAAGCTGGTGATTGATATGGCGCACTTTGCCGGGCTGGTGGCCGGCGGCGTGCATCCCTCGCCGGTGCCGCATGCGCATGTGGTGACCTCGACCACGCACAAGACGCTTCGCGGGCCGCGCGCGGGATTGATTCTCTGCCAGCAGGAGTTCGCCGCCGGTATCGACCGCAGCGTCTTCCCCGGCCAGCAGGGCGGCCCGCTGGTGCATGTTGTGGCAGCGAAGGCAGTGGCCTTTGGTGAAGCGCTGCAACCGGAGTTCAAGACGTACGCGGCTCAGGTCATCACCAACGCGAAGGCGCTCGCAGAGGCGATGCAGGCCGCTGGTTATCGCGTGATCTCGGGCGGGACAGACACGCACGTTGTTCTGGTGGACGTCTTTGGCCGCGGGCTGCTGGGCTCGGAAGCCGAGGCCGCGCTCGGCGCGGCCGGCATCACGGTGAATAAGAACGCGATTCCGTTCGACACGAATCCGCCGCTGAAGCCGAGCGGCATTCGCATCGGATCGCCGGCGCTGACGACGCGCGGCATGAAGGAAGCGGAGATGCGCACCATTGCAGGATGGATTGCGGAGGCGTTGGAGCATCGAAGTGATGAGGCGAAGTTGCGCGAGATTCACGGCCGCGTGCGTGAGTTGACGGAGAAGTTTCCGTTATATGGCTGGCTGCGTCATTAGGCTGAGCAGCGTGTTGTAGTATCCGGCGGAGGCGGGCTCATCCATGGATATGGTTTTGTTGCTCGGCGTGGTGACCGGCATGCGCTGCATGACAGCGATTGCGGTCTTTTGCTGGGCGGTGTGGCTGGGGCTGATCCCGGAGCTCGGCTGGGCGGTGTGGAGCTCCTACCTCATCGTGGCGATTCTTTTTACGATTGGTGCGGCCGGCGAATGGGTTGTGGATACGTTGCCGAAGACGCCGCCTAGAACCGACATCGGGCCGGCGCTGTGCCGGGTATGTGTCGGCGCGTTGGTGGGCTCTCTTGCCGCCAAGGCCATCAATGAACCGATTGCGGGGGGAATCATTTTCGGCGCGGTGGGCGCGCTCATCGGAACCTGGGGCGGATTTTTTGTGCGCATGACGGTGGCCCGCATCTTCCGGCGCGACCTTCCGGCAGCGCTGCTGGAGACGGCCTCGGCGATCGGGCTGGCGATTCTGGCCATCGCCAAGCTGCATCACGGAATCCTGCTGGATTTGCGTAAGGCGGCGAGCTAGACCCCCTCCCCCCTGCTTTGTGTGCAAAGTCTTGATATCAGATTGGTTAGATCCGGACCATGTTGTGCAAAGTCTTGATTTCAAAGGGTCGGAGAGGCGTCAGGGGTGCAGGGCGAGAACAACGCGCGGAATGGACGCGTAGTCTTCGAGGAAGTGCACGTCTTTCCAGTGACTTAGCAGGTCGCTGAGCGATTCGCGCTGGCCGAAGCCGATCTCCAGGGCGAGAAGGCCGCCAGACCGGAGGAGGTCGTAGGCCTGCGGGATGAGACGGCGGTAGATCTCGAGCCCGTCGGGGCCGGCATAGAGAGCGAGGGATGGTTCGTGATCCCGGACCTCGGGGATGAGTGTGGGGGCTTCGGAAAGCGCGACGTAGGGCGGGTTGGAGATGACGATATCGAAGGGCCGTTCCGAGGCGACGGGTGTGAGGAGATCGCCCTCAACGAAGCGCAGGCGTTTACTGAGCCGGTGGGTTTCGTCGTTTTCGCGAGCGATGGCGAGCGCGGCCGGAGAGATGTCGATGGCGGTGATCGAAGCGTGCTCCAAAACAGAGCCGAGCGCGATGGCGATGGCACCGGAGCCCGTGCCGACGTCGGCGATTTGAAGTTTGGCGTTGGGATTGGCGTCGGCTTGCTTATGCGCCCAGTCGAGCGCGGCTTCGACAAGATGTTCTGTTTCGGGACGCGGGATGAGCACATCCGGCGTAACGCGCAGGGCGAGACCGAAGAACTCCTGCGTGCCGGTGATGTATTGCAGCGGTTCGTGGTTCGCGCGGCGAGCGGTGAGGGCACGAAAGGATTCGAGATCTTGAGGCGCGAGCTCGTCTTCGGCGTGCGCCAGGAGCCACGCACGGTCGCGGTGGAGTGCGTGGGCGAGGAGCGTTTCGGCATCGCGACGCGCGATGTGCGTGGAGGCTTCGAGGAGAGCGTCGCGGAGGGTCATCCTGAGTCGAGGATAGTCGGTGGCGTGCGGAACGATTGTTAGCGCAAGCGATACCGAGTCACTTCAGCGAATGAGGCTTCTCTGGCCCCCTTTTTGGTGAGACAGCACGGCTTGCTGGTTTTCGGCTGTTCCAAAATGGGACAGGTCGGATAATTCCGGCGGAGGTCACGGATCTGTTGTGTCGGTGGCGACCGAAGCGCGCGTCTTGTCAGTCGGTTCAGTTGACGATGTGGAACGGCTGCGGGGCGACGGCCTGCGGCGGTGGGAACGGCAGGCCGGGAGCGGATGCGGCGGGCGTGAGTTGGAATGCGGGCGCATTGAGGTTCGGCATCGGTTTGGCCTGGAAGAGCTTGTGGCAGGGGATGGCGATCCAGCGGGCCCAGTGGTTGGCGCGCTTCCGGCGGGCGCTGTCGGTGGCGATGCCGGTGTTGGCGTACATCTGGCGGTAGAGCCTGGAGACAAGAACGAAGGCCATGCGCGCGCGGAGATTCGGTGTGACCGAGGCGCGGTCCCAGATGGCGCTGAAGCTGTAAAACGCGTCCCAGACGCCCTGGGTTCTGCGGCGCATTTCGTCGGGTGACATGGAAGGGTGGGGAAGGATCATTTTGGGGCGCTGCTGCGCGGGGATGAGCCAGTAGCGCGTAACGGGAACGCCGTTGACCTGCGGCGGCTGATCGCCCTGCTCTTTTTCCCAGCGCTGGAAGTCGATGGTGCCGGGCAGAGGCGTGAGCATGACAAATTGCGCGAAGGCGAGGTCAGCTTTTTTGGCGAGCTCCTGCGTGGCGACGAAGGTGTCGGGTTTGTCGGTGGGCAGCCCGAAGATGAAAGAGCCGAGGATGTGGACGCCGTGTGCGCGGAAGACCTTCAGGCGGCGGACGAGGTTGTCGCCGGAGAGGTTGAAGGCCTTGAAGACGGCCTTGAGGCCTTCGGCGGTGACGGCTTCGACGCCGACGAGGGCGCCGAGGATGTGGGCGGAGCGCATGGCATCGAGGTACTCGGGATCTTCGGCAGCCTCCATGGTGATCTGGGTGAAGAAGACGAGGTCTTTGGGGAGCGCGGCGAGCTGACGCATGAGCTGGAACTTTTCCGCGCGGAGGGCTTCGAGCTCGGCGAGCTTTTCGGGGTTGTGCTGCTGGCGGGCGAGGCGAAGGTCGGTGAGGCTGACGGGGTAGAAGTTGTCGTCGGCGAGCGTGATGAAGCGGATGCCGCGGCGACGCAGCTCGACGATCTCCTGGATGACGGGGTCGAAGGGGCGCTGGCGGGGCTTTTGGCCGTCGGTGCGCCAGACGGAGCAGAAGGAGCAGTGCTTGGGGCAGCCGCGGGTGGTCTGAACGGAGCCCCACATGTACTTGCCGTCGGCGAGGAGATCCCAGCGGGCCTGAGAGAAACGGTCAGCCGGAAGGCGGCCGCCTTCATAGAGAGGATTGGGAGCACCGTCGATGCAGTCCTGAATGGCCTGACCCCAGGCGAGGTCGCCATCACCGCGGACGACGGTATGAGCGCCGCCGAGGGCGAACGCTTCGTCGGGGTAGAGCGAGGCGTGAACTCCGCCGAAGACGACCCAGGCGCCGCGCTCGCGGGCGAGGCGGCCGACCTCATATCCACGCAGGGCGTTGAGGGTGTGGATGCCGATCCCGACGACGTCGCCGGGCTGGATGGTGGCGGGGTCAATCTTCTCGAGCGTCTCGTCGATGAGGATGGGGTCGCCAAAGCGCCTGGGCGTCGCGGCGGCGAGAACGAACATCCACCGCGGCGTGATGACTGCGATGCCAAAGGAACTTTCGCTGGGATTTACAAGGTGAATGGCCAAAGTCGGGTCCTTCCCATAATTGCAATTGTTTTATCAAATGCAATTCCATATCTGGTTCGATGCATTTATGGAGGGACACGACGAAAGATCGATTTCAGGGGTAGGAAAGTCTCCCGACGAGGGCGCACGGGGATGCAGCATGGAGAGCCTGGCTAGGGCAGGCTCTCAGAGGTGAACCGGTCCGGGTCGTGCAGACCCCAAGTGCCCGAGGTGAGATCTGCAGCGTGGCGCGTGAAGCGCGGGCTTGGGAGATTCGGTCCTAGAGGGCGCTGCCTTCAACGGCTCCGGTGTGATCGTCGGAGACGAAGGTTCTGGCGTGGGCGAGCTCCGGGCGGGCTGACTGCGCACCGTTACCGGTTGATTTCAGCAGTTCAGCGAAATAGCTGTTGGCGGCGGCCTTGTTGCCCGCCTGCTCGGCGGCGATGCCCGCGTTGTAGAGGCCGTTGAAACGGCTGGGGCTGAGCCGGAGCGAGACGCGATAGGCGGCGAGCGCGCGTTGCGGTTGATGCAGCTCGAGCAGCATGTCGCCGAGCATTTCGCGCGCGGGGATGTCGACTTCACCCTGGCCGACCTTGTCCTGCAGATCGGCGGCGGCGGTCATCTCTTTGATCGCGTCTTCCTGACGGCCGGCGGCAAAGCTGGCCCAGGCGGCGATCTCGTTGCGGGCGATCTGCGTGCCGGTTGAGTCGGCGGCGTAGGCGTCGGGTCCCTTGCGGACTTCGGCGATGAGGGCGTCGTAGTGCGTGAGATCGGTCTCGGCCTGAGCCGCGTGGTGCAGATGGCCGTCGGCGATGGCGCGTGCCCACCAGGTCATCGTGGCGTACTCGGGCGGAGCGCCGGCCACTGGCTGAAGCGCCGCGGCGGCGGTCCAGTTGCGCATCTCGAGCGAGTAGAAGACCGGGAACTTCGTGCGGTAGTAGCCGGTCATGCCGCCCCATCCGCCCATATGATCGCCGGGCTCGGCGGAACGGGCGGCCATGCGGTCGACGACGGTGATGCTTTTCGCGAGCACCTGCTTCGCGCGCGTGTCCTGGCCGCTCTGCAGGTAGGCGTACATAAGGAAGTCGTAGGAGTGCGGCTCGTCCATCAGGCCGGGGATGTGATGGGCCTCGGCGGTCTCGGAGGCCTGGATGGAGGCGAGCTGGGCGTCGATGTCCTGCCGCCACATGCCGAGACGGGCGAAGATGTGGCCGGGCATGTGGGCGGCGTGCGGACCGGACGGCGCGATCTGGCCGTAGTGTTCGGCGGCGGCAAGGCCGTCCTTGGCCATGGCAGGGTTGTCGCAGGCGTGGATGATGTAGTGGTCGACGCCGGGATTGTCTGGGTCTTTGCGGAAGAGCGGCGTGAGGACGGCCATGGCCTCATGGTTGTGCTGCAGGCTGGTGTCGTTGGGCGCGGTGGAGGCAAGCAGAGAGAGCGCATAGAAGGCGCCGGCGTCGACATCGTCGGGATACTTGCGGTGGAGAGCGCCCATCGCGTTGGAGTAGGCGGTGATGCGCGCCATGTAGTCGCGATTGTCCGGCTGGTAGAAGGTGGCAAGTGTGGCGATGTAGTCGCGCTCGCGCTGCGTCTTCGCGCCAAGCGATTGCGCGGTCTGCAGCTCTTTCCAGCCAAGCTTCATGGAGCCGGGGCTGGGACGATCCCAGATCTGCTGGAAGGAGCTCATCGCGATTCCCCAATGAGCCATGGCGCAGGTTGGATCCTCTTTGGAAATCTGCTGGAACTCGAGCGGCGCCTCGGCGTACCAGAAGTCATGCAGCAGAGCGACGCCGCGGTTGAATTGGGTCTGCACTTGCGGCGCGCAGGAGACATGGAACGAAACCGTGCCCAGCCGCTCTCCGGGAAGCGGCGCTGCGTTTGCTGCGGCGTTCATCGGCATCGACGCGTGGCCGAGAGCAGCAACTGCAGATGACATCAGCAGGGAAAGGAAAAAGGTTCTCATGCAGGGATTTCTCCTTGGGAGGGGTCAGAGACACTTTACGCTTCCTGCGACCTGCGCGGAATGGATGTTGGGTTCGGGGAAGTCAAGTTCTTTAGCCTGGCGCAGGGGCGGATATTGAGTTTTCAGGGCCGGATGGAAGATTTTGCATCCTGCGGTGACCCGGGATGCGTATAGGCGAGTGTAAGCATGCGGGGCGCGGCTGAGTTCCGGGGAGTGGTGGAGCGGCACCAGCGGATGGTGTTTTCGCTCGCGCTCCGAGTTACGGGTGAATACGGGACGGCCGAGGAGGTAGCGCAGGACGTGTTTCTGGAGCTGTTCCGGTCCGGCGAGCGACTTGCGGGCGAGGACCACGTGCGGTTTTGGCTGCGCAAGGTGACGGTGCACCGGGCGACCGACGCGCTACGGCGCCAGGCGCACCGTCCAGAAGCGCAGGCCGAGGAGTGGATGGATGATGCGGCTCCGATGGACGGCGATGGAGCCGCGGGCGTCGGAACGGTCCTGGAGGCGCGGCTCGAGGAGTTGCTGGGAAGCTTGCCGGAGCAGATGAGGATTGCAGTGGTGTTGCGGTACCAGGAGGAGATGCTGCCGGATGAGATTGCGAAGCTGCTGGGGCAGCCGGTGGCGACGGTGAAGAGCAATCTGCAGCGTGGGCTGAAGCTGCTGCGGCGAAAAGCCGAGATCACGATGAAGGAGTACGTCAGATGACCGGGCCTGAAGAGAGAGACGAGAGGGATGATCCGCGGATGCAGGAGTTCGAGCGGGCGCTCAGCCGCGCGATGCACCGTGTGGAAGTACGTGCGGAGACGGCGAAGAAGTTTCTGGCGTTGGCCGACGAGGCGGAACGGAAGCGCGTGCACGCCGGCGGCGGACTGCGGCTGATTAAGCTGTCGAGCGGCGGACGGGTGTTTGCGATGCCTCGGCCGCGGGCCTGGATGGGCGGAGCGATTGCGGCGGTGCTGGCACTGGGCTGCTTCGTAGGAGCGCACATCCACACGGAGCACGAACGCAGAGTGCAGGCCGAGCGGCAGTTTGAGGCGTCGCAACGGATTACGGATGAGGCGCTGGCACACATGAGAGAGCAGTTGCGGGCGCAGGGAATTTCTTTGGACCAATAGAACGAAGCGGGAGTGAAAAAGTCAGGAGAGGAGAACACGAGATGAGGATGAAAGAGACGATTGGGGCGTGGCTGCGCGGGCTGGTATGGGTAGCGATGATCTTCGGCTGCGCGTGGGCGAGCGCGCAGAACTATATGGTGCAGCCGGCAGGCGGTCATTATCACGCCGTGGCGATGGGCGCGGGCGAGGGTGTTGGCCTGGGTTCGGGTATCGGAGTCGCGGGCGCGCAGAACAGCGAAGCGCTGCCAAAGGACGATTTGTTCGCCGGTACGGAGGTCTTCGCCAAGAATGCGACCGACGTAACGGAGATCACAATGAATCCGGATTCGCTGAACCTGGTGGGCGGACCGGATGCGTCGAAGGCGCACCGCACCATTCTGAATGTGGTGCGGACGTACAGCTACGACAAGCCGGGGATGTACAACATGGCGGATGTGGATGCGATCCGCAACAAGCTGAATACCGGTGACTGGAGCTGCTCGGTGCATATTCGCGATCTGAAGAACGGTTCAGGAACGGATGTGTGCAACAAGCACCGCACCGACGGGCTGCGCGAGTCGGCAATCATTGAAGTCTCGCCGAAGTCGCTGACGTTCATTCATACGATCAAGCGGCCAGGCGGGCCTGGAGACAGCGAGCTTGGGTTCTTCCCGATGCTGCCCGGCATGAGCGGTCTGCCGGCGCTGGCGATGATGGATCCGGACGCGGTTGCAGACATGGAGATTGGGCTGCATGGCAGGCCCTTCATCATGAATTTTTGGCCGGATTCCGGCATGAAGATGGAGATGAAGCCTTTCGACCAGCAGCAGATCAAGGAGCTGAACGATCAGCTGAAGAACATGAAGGTGAAGCCGTTCGATACGGAAAAAATGCAGAAGCTGCAGGAGCAGATGCAGGAACTGAATAAGGACTTGTACAAGGGCAAGGAAGCGACACCACAGGTTGCTCCGGCCCCTCAGGTTGCGCCGACACCGGAGGTTGCTCCTGTGCCGCCAACCGCTCCGACCCCGCAGTAGATGGCAGAGTGAAGCAAATAGAATGAGGAGCGATGTCGCTCCTTTTTGAGGTGGGTGCGGCGTGCGCAGAGGGCGGACGCCGCGGAAGTTTGACGCTGCCACATGGGGTGGTGCAGACGCCGGTGTTTATGCCGGTGGGCACGGCGGCGAGCGTGAAGGCTGTGCCGCAGGATGTGCTGGAGCGGCTCGGAATCGGTTCAGTCGATAAGGGTCTCGGTGGGCGTGGCGCGGAGATCATTCTTGCGAATACGTATCACCTGTATCTGCGGCCGGGGCATCGGCTGATTCGCGCGCTGGGCGGTGTGCACCGCTTCATGAGCTGGCGACGGCCGATGCTGACGGACTCGGGTGGGTTCCAGGTGTTTTCGCTGGCGAAGCTGCGCAAGATTACCAGCGATGGCGTGGAGTTCCGATCGCACCTGGATGGCAGCAAGCACTTCTTTTCGCCGGACCACTCGATGGAGGTGCAGATTGCACTGGGCGCGGACGTGATGATGGCGTTCGACGAGTGCGTCGAGACGCCGGCGAGCTGGGAACGGACGCGCGACTCGATGGCCCTGACGCATGCCTGGGCGGCGCGGTCGAAGCGGTATTGGGAAGAGCACCGGCATGAGGTGCCGTGGAGCAGTGAGGGGAAGCGGGTCAGCGATTCAGCGGGTCAGCAAGCCAGCGAGTCAGCGGTGACTGCGTTTGAGCGGGAGTACGACGCGAAACATTTCAGCGACAAGCATCAGGCGTTGTTTGGGATTGTGCAGGGTGGGATGTATGCGGATTTGCGGCGTGAGTCGGTGGATCGCTTGGTGGAGATGGATTTTCCGGGATATGCGATTGGTGGATTGGCGGTGGGTGAGCCGCGCGAAGTGACGCGCGAGATGATCGCGCTGTGTCTCGAAAGGTTGCCGAAGGATAAGCCGCGCTATGTGATGGGCGTGGGCTATCCGGATGAGATCGAGGAGTACGCGCGCATGGGCGTGGACATGATGGATTGCGTCCTGCCGACGCGCGCGGGACGGCATGGATTGTTGTTTGCGCGTGAGGATCCCGCGGACCGCAGGAGCGGGGTGGTGCGGATAAATATCAAGCGCAAGGATCTGGCGGAGGATCAGGGACCGATTGACGCGGGATGTGAGTGCCCGGTGTGCGCGCGGTATTCAAGGGCCTACCTGCGACACCTGTTTTCGAGCGGAGAGCCGCTGGGCGCGACGCTGAACTCGATCCACAATCTGGCGTTTTATTTGGAGACGATGGAGCGGGTGCGCGTGGAGTTGCTGGCGCGTCGGTGACGCCAGACGGGCGCGCGGCGATGCGAGTCACGCCGTGGTCGGGATGGGGCATTGACGCGGGACATCCCGTGGGCGGAGTGTTTCTGTGACGGGTCGTGTCGTTCCGCTTGATTTTCATTGCGTGGTGATGGTGTGGGCCGGATACTTGGGGGCATGTCGATTGTGAAGAAGTGGATTACGGCTGTAGCAGTTGTTGCAATGGGTGTTGCAGTTGGGGCGGGAGCGCAGCAGGCGGCGCCGAGCGGAACGATCAGCGGCCATGTGACCTGCAGCGACACGCAGCGTCCGGCGCGGTTTGCGACGGTGCTGCTGTTTGGTGTTCCGGCGACGGTGACAGCGCCGGCGCCGCAGGTGACGGATCAAAATGATGATGCGCAGGTGACGGCGGCGATGAAGGCCGGAATGGCTGTGCTAAACAGCACGACCTATGTGATGACGCAGACGGATGAAAACGGGGCCTTCAGCGCGACGGGTGTGGCTCCGGGCGATTACTACGTGTTTGCGTCGGTGCCGGGGTACGTGCAGCCGGTGAATCTGGTGAAGGCGGCGCTGGAGTCCGGAGCGGATCCGAAGAAGCCGCTGCCGGGCGTGCCGACGGTGCATGTGTCTGCGGCGAGAGAGTCGCTGGCGGATGTGACGGTGGACCGTGGAGCGGCGATCTCGGGCAGGGTGGCGTGGGAGGACGGCTCGCCGGTGACGAAGGCGACGGTGACGGTGGTGGCGGAGAAGGGTGAGAAGGCGTTGCCGCCTCAGTACTCGATGCTGGTGATCGGCAGCATCGGCGCAGGCGGCGTGGCTTCGATCACCGATGACCTGGGACACTTTCGCATTGCGGGCCTGGCGCCAGGCGACTATTACGTGAAGGCGGCGCTGCAGACGAAGTCGCAGTTTTCCATGCAGAAGGGAAAGATGAACTTCAACTTCAGTCAGCTGGCCGCGGAGAAGCCGCTGACGGTGTTTGCGCCGGCGGCGTTTCATCAAGCGAACGCAAAGGCTGTGACGCTGACGGCGGGGCAGAGCGTGGAGGGCGAGGACGTCACGATCAACCTGATGAGCCTGCATTCGGTGAGCGGACAGATTGCGTCGGTGGAGGACCATCATGCGATCAATTCCGGGATCATCTCACTGACCGATGCGAACGATAAGGACTTTTCGCGGTCGGCGAGCGTGAACGACGATGGAACGTTTATGGTGCGGTTCGTGCCCCCGGGGACCTACACGCTGAAGGTGGAGGATGCGGCAGACACGGTGCCTTCGACGAAGAAGCCATCGAAGGGGCTGGTGAACTTCGACTCCGACGAGACGGTCAAGAGCTATGACGACACCAAACAGCCGGTGATCGTGGGCGATGACGACGTGATGGGGCAGAACATCGAGCTGACGCCTTCGGCAACCGTGAAGAAGGGGCTGGATGTCGGAGGGATGCTCGGCACGCTGATGGATTCGCCGCCGCCGTCGCAGAAGCAATAAAGGCGGGTTCAGCGGCACTTTTTCGGGAGTGTGGCGCGTCTGTAGGGATAGGAAATCGAGCGGTGCATCGATGAAGCGAGTGACGCAAGCGGGCCTGGGATTGTGCGGAGTCGTGTGGATGCTGCTGATGGCGCCGAGCGCGCACACACAGGACGGGCCTCCGATCGTCGGCCCTACGATCCAGATCGGGCCGCCGCAGGTGAATCAGCAGCGTGTGCTGGCGACGGTGACGGGCAAGGTGATGTGCTCGGACACGCAACAGGCCGCGCGGTTTGCGACGGTGATGCTGATCAATGCGGACCAGGTGACGGAGAGCCAGGGCCGGGGCGGTTTCGGGTTTGGGCGGCGAGTGACGGCGCGGACGGACTTGAATGGCAACTTCAGCCTGCAGGCTGAGCCGGGGGATTACTACGTGACGGCGACAGCGACCGGATATGCCTCGCCGGTGGCGGAGCTGGCGGCGCGGCTGAACTCGGGCGCCACTGCGGCCGATCTGCTGTCGGCGCTGCCGCAGGTGCATGTGGCCGAGGCGGGCGGGGCGACGGTGAATGTGACGATCGATCGCGGCGCAGTGATCCAGGGCAAGATGCAGTGGGACGACGGGAGTCCGGCGGCGGGCGTGAACGTGAGCGTGCAGCCGACAACCACGGCGACAGGAACGACCGCGAACGATCTGACCAGAGTCGTGTCCGAGCTTGGCGGCGGATTCGGTGGCGGGTTTGGCGGCTTTCAAACGAGCGATGACCGTGGAGTGTTTCGGATTATGGGGCTTCCTCCGGGGAGTTACTGGGTGCGCGCGACGGTAATGACGCCATCGGCGGAGCCGGGGACGGGAACGTTTCAGCGGATGACGTCGGTGACGTTCTATGCGCCGGGAAAGGCGCGGCGGTCGGATGCGCAGGTGGTAACGGTAAAGTCCGGCGAAGAGCGCGACGATGTGACGTTCATGCTGGACCTCAGCTCGCTGCACACGGTTTCCGGTCACGTGAGCGCGACGGATGACTCAACAATTGCGGCAGGGGTGGTGCGGCTGACGGACCAGCAGGATTCGACTTTGACCCGGATGGCGATGATTGAACCGGACGGGAGCTTTGTAGTGCAATGGGTGCCCGCGGGAACGTACACGCTGGCGGTGACCAATGCGAGCAATGTGCCGCGGCAGATGTACGGCGGGCGGCGAGGGCAACAGAATGATGGCAGCTCGACGAGCTACCAGCCGTTCCAGGAAAGTCTGTCGGTAACGGATGGAGATGTGAGCGGCGTGGGAGTGACGCTGACGCCGGCGACGGGAAGTCAGTGAGTCAGGCCCCCCTCCCCCGGGTGAATTCGTGCAAAGTCTTCGAACGGAAAGACTTAGGGGTGGACTTCTGTTTGTAAAGTCTTGAAAAGAAAGAAAATTGGTCCCATCAGGGGATGCACTTTTGTCAGGTCCGCCAGAGTCTTCATATAAGTTCAGGAAAACAAACTGGTTGTAGTTCGATGCCAGACGGTGAGCAGGATGATGGCGGCTCCGATGAGGGCGGTCATGAGGCCGAGCCAGAGGCCGGCGGCTCCGAGATGGAAGTGGAAGCAGAGCAGCGCTCCGAGCGGCATGCCGACGATCCAGTAACAGAGCAGGTGCGTGAAGAAGGGCGCGGTGGTATTGCCGGCTCCGCGGAGGGCGCCGGTGACGGTGATCTGGATGCCGTCGAAGAACTGGAAGCCGGCAGCGATGAGGAGCAGCGGAACGGCTGCGGCGATGACGCTGCGGTCGGGAGTGAAGAGACGGCCGAGGGCGCGCGGCAGCGTGAGGAAGACGAGCGCGGCGAAGAGCATGAAGGCGGCGCCGGCCAGGATGCCGCTCCAGCCGGCGGCTGACCAGCCCGCGGAAGAAGACACGTCCGTTGGGACCCCGGCTGACGCGGCTTGAGGCGGAGCGTGGCCGGCGCGTGCCCGGCCGAGAGCATGACCGACGCGCACAGCGGTTGCGGCCGAGATGGCGAAGGGAACCATGAAGGTGGTGCTGGCACACTGCAACGCGACCTCATGCCCGGCGAGCGGCAGCGGGCCGAGCGTGGCGATGAGGGCGGTGACGGCGGCGAAGACCGAGATCTCGACGAAGATCTGCGCGCCGGCGGGAGCGCCGAGGCGGAAGAGTTGATAGAGATGCTGGAGCTCGATGCGGCGGGAGGTTGAAAGCAGGCCGTAGCGATGGCGGCGGTCGGCGCGCAGGACCGCGATGAGCAGCACAGCCATGAGATAGAGGCGCGCGAAACTGGTGGACCAGGCAGAGCCGACAACCTGGTAAGCGGGGATCGCGATCGTGCGTCCGGCGATGTGCCATTGGTGACCGTAGATGAGAAGCCAGTCGCCGAGGAAGTTGACGAGGTTGGCGGAGACGAGCGCGAAGGCGATGGGCTTGGCGTGGTGCGCGGCCTGGAGATAGCGGCGAAGGGTGAAGTAAAGCAGCAGCGGAAGGACGCCCCAGTTGAGTCCGTAGAGAGCTGGGACGGCCTGGGCGAGGACGCCGCGGTCGACGGGCATGCGGTTGAGGACTGCAGGCCCGACGCTGAAGATGCCGAGGAGAAGGATGCCGAGCGCGAGGGAGAGGACGAGACCGTGGAAGAGCCAGCGGTTGGCGGCGGGCGTGTCGCGGGCGCCGAAGGCCTGGGAGATGAGGGTGTCGAGGCCGAGGAGCACGCCGCCGATGCCGAAGGTGAAGGTATTGAAGATGACCTGCGCGAGCGCGGCGGCGGCCATGGGAATGGCAGAGTGCGGAAGGCGGCCGACCATGCTGGTGTCGACGACGGACATGGACATCCAACCGAGCTCGCCGGCGATGAGTGGCGCAGCGAGACGGAGGAGCGGTGGGAGCTCGTGACGGATGGCGAAGGACGGCACCCCGTCAGGGTAGCGGACGCGGTGGCGGATTGGAGTTCGAAGCGTGGAGATGGGGTGTGTCTTGAGCATCGCCATTGGCGACGACGGTATTCACGCTGGCAACTGATCCCGCTGCGTCAATGGCATGAGACTTACATGCGTACAGCTCGCATGTGCAATGTTCGGGCATGCAAATGGGTAGGGTCAGTTTTCGGTTGGCCGTTCGATAGTGTCGACCACCAGCACCTCTACGGGCTGAGTCTTCACTGGTACAAGCTCCAAGCCCAGCTGTTCTTTAAGAGCCAGGAATATGGACGGCTTATCGCTCGCGTTCGTCAATGCAGCGCTATCCGGCGTGTATTCCAGCGTGAAATCGTATTTTCCGGTGAGGCCCGTGTGATCCACCACGGGCCTTCCTGTCTCTTGCGCAAGGAGAAATTTCAGGTTCGTGAGCGGCGAATTCTTCCACTGCACTTCTCCGGTGCTGCCGTCGAATTGCGAGAAACCGCGGGTGGTGCCGGAAACTCTTTCAATTTCGACCCGCTCTTGGGTGAGGAATGCCTTGTCGAGGCGCGACGGATTGCCGACCCATTTGGGTGGTCTGGTGTCGTTTATCCGGACAAGGTCAGGGGTGGGCGGTGCGGTTGCGACGGAAGAGGAGAAAGCCGCCGAGGAGAAGGGCTGTGGCGAGCAGGATCAGGCTGGTGGGCTCGGGTGTGGGACCGGGGGTGGTGGTCTGGGTGGAGCTGGAGGTGTTGCTGGATGTGAAGTCCACCGGTTCCGCGGTGATGCTGCCGGCGGATTCCTCGAAGCCGTTGGCGCTGTAGAAGGCGTAGACGCTCGAGGTGTCGAGGGTGAAGCGGTTGGGCGATGAGCCGACGGTCTGGGCGAAACTGATGTTGTAGAGCTTGCCGTTGAGGAACTCGACGGTGGTCCAGGGGTCGCCGTCGAGCGAGAAGGTCTGGCCGTCGAGGGTGAAGGTGAGGCCCTGGAGCTGTCCGTTGGCGACGGAATAGGTGGTGAGGCCGTAGGTTGCGGGCGCGGAGGCGAGCGTCAGGGTACCGGCGCCGCCGTACTGGCCGGTGGTCGGGGAGAGCGTGACGTCGTAGGTGATGGAGCTTGCGTGCAGCGCAGGAGCTGCGAAGAGCGCGGCGAGGGCGAGAAGTTGAAGGGCGGACCGTGCGATAGACAGGCGGGATGACATGGGGTCTCCTGAAGCTCAGTCCGCAGGGTAGCGAGGAGACGGCAAACGTTGTTGTCCTTCTTCAAGACAGAAGCGGACGGAAGCGGCAGCGCCCGACGGCGTTGCGCTGAGGTACGGGCTGGAATGACGCGGGATGCGACAGCGGAAAGCGATCGGAACCGTGAGGTGGGTTCCGCGTATTCTCGTGTAGCGCTTTCCCGAACGAAGGAGGCTTTGAATGCGCACTTCCCGTTGGAAGACGGCTGTGCTGATGGTGGGCGCTGCTGGCGCCTCGGCCCAGACGCCGGTGAAGCCGATGGCGGCCGACGCACATCCGTCTTTTGCGGTGGCCACCATCAAACCCCACGATCCGGACTCGAACCGGCAGGGTTTCGATGCGGTTGGCGACCGCTATACGATCCGAAATCAGAGCATCGTCAGTCTGATGACGTTCGCCTACTCCATCCACAAGCATCAGATCGTCGATGCCCCGGCGTGGGCGGGCACCGAGCGTTTTGATATCGAGGGCACGACCGACACTCCGGGCGAGCCGAATCTGCACCAGCAGCAGGAGATGCTGCAGAAGCTGCTGGCCGATCGTTTTGGGCTGAGGTTCCACCGCGAGACGCGCGAACTGCCTGTGTATGCGATCGAGATTGCAAAGGGCGGGCCCAAGCTGAAACCGGCCGCCAACCCCGACGCCGAAGCTGACCAGGAAGCCAGCGGCCACGGCACTGACGGTGACGATCACCAGCGCCACGATGGCCGACTTTATCCTGGGCATGCAGTTCTTCTTCGACCGGCCGCTGGTGGACCGGACGGGAATTGCCGGCCGTCACGACTTTGCGCTGCGGTACACCTTCGACGAGGCGCATGTGACCGATCCGAACGCTCCGCCGGGACTTTTCACCGCCATCCAGGAGCAGCTGGGGCTGAAGCCGGACGCTGTTAAGGCTCCCATCGGGGTGTTTGCCATCGATCACGTCGAGCCGCCCTCGGCCAACTAGCCGCGACGGATGACAAGGGATTTCTTGACAGGGCCCAGCGCAGCGGAGATGCTTAAGGCTTAGGTGTACGTTGCCTTGGGACGGCGAACGTGTGCGCAGGGCTGGAGCGATTCCGGTTCCTGGCGACCCGTTGTGGTGCTGCCTGTTCGGGCGGCGGACCTCCTGAGAGTTTCAAGAGAGATAAGGCCGGGCGCGGTTTGGGTCGTGCGCTTTGGGCCGTGGTGATCAATCCGCGTGATTTCAACTGTTTCGGCATTAGGTTTGGCGGCGGTGGGGTTTGGCTCGCTGGGCGGGCTTCCTCTGCTCCTGCTGTTGTTTATCGGGATGTGGTTTTTGCTGATTGCGCCGAACCAGCGCAAGCAGAAGCAGTGGCAGCAGATGCTTTCGAACCTGAAGACCGGCGACAAAGTGACGACCAATGGCGGCATTCGCGGGACGATTGTGAGCGTGAAGGACGACGTGCTGGTGTTGAAGACCGCTCCGGACAACGTGAAGCTGGAGATTGTGAAGAGCGCGATTGCGGCGGTGACGACGGAAGAGCAGCCGAAGTCGTAGAGAGAGTGCCGGGTTTTGAGAGACAGAATCCCTTCGGGGATGACCGGAAAAGCAGAAACGAAACACACATCCGCTTCGCGAATGACAGAAAGAAAAGCAACGGCAAAGAGACGATGGGAAAGAATCTGAAGGGCAAAGCGGTATTCATCATTGCGGTGCTGGTGATCTTCATCTACGGGATCTTCGGGATTCCGCACGGCAGCCTGAAGCAGATGCTGACGGAACGCATTCACCTGGGCCTGGACCTGCAGGGCGGAACGCACCTGGTGCTGCAGGTGCATGTGCAGGAGGCGATCAGTTCGGAGACGGACCGCGACGTGCAGGCTCTGAATGCGGCGCTGGCGTCGACGGGCGCGACCGCGAGCAAGCCGGACCCGACGGGGCATCCGGAGGTCATTCAGGTTACGGGCGGGTCGCCGTCGCAGCAGTCGGCGATTAATGATGTGCTGAACGGCACCGAGTACTCGGGCTATGACGTGACGAGCGCGCCGAACGGCGGCTTCACGATGACGATGAAGCAGGCGACGATCCGGGACCTGGAGGCGCGAACGCTGCAGACCTCGATCGAGACGATCCGCGAGCGCGTGGACTCGCTGGGCGTGAGCGAGCCGGTGATCGAGCAGTATGGCCTGGGTGACAACCAGATCCTGGTGGAGCTGCCGGGCGTGACGGACCTGTCGCGCGTGGAGCACATTATTCAGTCCACGGCGAAGCTGGAGATTCATGCAGTGCTGCCGCAGGGCCCGTGGCCGGACCAGCAGCAGGCGCTGGCCGCGTTGGGCGGGGCGGTGCCGCCGGATGAGGAACTGCTGCAGGGCACCAACGGTATGGGCGGACCAGACCAGTGGTATCTGCTGAAGCGAGCCTCGATTGTGGAGGGCATGGACTTCCGCGGAGCGCAGCCTTCGACGGACCAGAACGGACGGCCGGACATCACCTTCACGCTGACGACGGATGCGGGCGACCGGTTCTACAAGTACACGTCGGCGAATGTGAATACGTCGATGGCGATCGTGCTGGAGGGCAGGGTTAAGGAAGTCGCGAACATTGAGAACGGCATTCGCGATACAGGAGAGATTGAGGGCGGCTTTACGCAGCAGCAGGCGGACGACCTGAGCATGATGCTGCGCACGGGGTCGCTGCCGGCGTCGATCTCTTATCTTGATACCAATACAGTTGGACCGTCGCTGGGCAAGCAGAGCATTCATCAGGGCGTGGTGTCGGCGATTGCCGGCATGGCGGCCGTGCTGATCTTCATGCTGATTTATTACAAGGGCGCGGGCATCAATGCCGACCTGGCGCTGATTTTGAACCTTGTGATCCTGCTGGGATTCATGGGCTACAGCCATGCGACGCTGACGCTGCCGGGAATTGCGGGCGTCATCCTGACCATTGGTATGGGCGTGGATTCGAACGTGCTGATCTTCGAGCGCATTCGCGAAGAGCTGCGGGCCGGCAAGACGACGGCCGCGGCAGTGCACGACGGCTTCGCGCACGCGTGGGTGACGATTCTCGATACGCACATCACGACGATTGTTTCGGCAGCGATTCTGTTTATCTTCGGCACCGGACCGGTGAAGGGATTTGCCGTGACACTGACCTTCGGCCTGCTGGCCAACCTGTTTACCGCTGTGTTTGTGTCGAGGGTGATCTTCGATGCGCTGCTCGAGAAGAAGGGACGCGCGGCGGTGTTGTCGATTTAGGCAAAGAGACACGAGATGCGAGATTCGAAACGAGTCTTGCTGCGGATCACCGATCGCATCTCGTCTCTCGCATCTCGTACATGTTTGAGGAAGCGACGTGGAATTTTTTCATGATGTAAATATCGACTGGCTGGGGAAGAAGTGGTACTTCCTTGGCTTTTCGCTGATCTTTTCCGTGGCTGGCGTGCTGAGCCTGGCGTTCTGGCATCACCTGCCGCTGAGCGTGGACTTCAAGGGCGGAACGCAGATTACGGTGCGCTTTAATTCCGCGCCCAACGAGGACCATATCCGGTCGGCGATGGACAAGGCCGGCATTCACGATGTGACGATCCAGCGCATCTCCGGCGAAGGGATGAGCGGCAACGACGTAATCGTGAAGCTGCCGCTGACCTCGGCGATGGACACGGCGCACGACCAGGGACGAAGCGAGGTGGAGAACGCGCTGAGTGCGAACTACCATGACTCGGGCTTCACGATTCAGGAGGTCGACATCATCGGGCCGACCGCCGGGCACCAGTTGCAGCGGCAGGCGTGGCTGGCGACGATCTACTCACTGATCGGCATGCTGGTGTATCTGTGGTTCCGGTTTGAGCTGATCTATGGTCTCGCAGCCGTCGTGGCTGTTTTTCATGACACGCTGATCACGGTGGGCGCGTTCTCGCTGACGAACCAGGAGATCTCGCTGACGGTGATCGCGGCGATCCTGACGCTGATCGGCTATTCGATGAACGATACGATCGTCGTGTTCGACCGCATCCGCGAAAACCTGGCGCTGAACCGGCGCGAGAAGCTGGCCGATGTGGTGAACCGGTCGATCAACCAGACGCTGAGCCGGACGGTGCTGACCTCGGGATTGACCTTCCTGACGGTGCTGAGCCTGTACCTGTTTGGCGGCGAGGTGTTGCACGGGTTCAGTTTCGCGCTGGTGGTCGGCATTTTGATTGGAACGTACTCGTCGATTGCGGTCGCGGCGCCGATGCTGGTGGCGTACCAGGACTGGCGGTCGAAACGCGGAAAGAAGGCCTCTTTGCCGCCGGCACGGGTAGTCCGGCGGTAGAACGGGGATTCGGCGCGCGGCGATCCGCCGGCAAAGTCTGTGAAGGGGCGCCGCAATTGCGGCGCCCTACGTTTTTTCAGGCCGGTTTGCTGGCGGGCATTCGAGCAAATCTCTTTGCGATCAGGCAGATAGTGCGCGCGTGGAATTGACGAAGCCGGGGCGAGTAGCCGCGGTTGCGGAAGTCCTGTTATGCTCTTCGTCACCACGCACAAGATTTCGGCGGTGAACAGCCTCTGGCGCCGAATCTGCTTCGGGAACAATTAAACGGGCCGCGGTGTCTAACGCTGGTAGCTCTCCCGCGTGGGAGGAGGTGCTTATGTTTGAAGACTCTATGATGGAGTCAAGCGGACGGATCAAGACCAAGTCCAGATGGTGGATGATCCTGACGTTTTCGATTAATGCCGCGATTCTGGCGGTCATGATCCTGATTCCTCTCCTCTATCCAGAGGCGCTGCCGCACGGCGCCCTGGCGGCCTCGATTGCCGCGCCGCCACCGCCACCGCCGCCACCGCCGCCACCGCCGCCGCCTGCGGTGATCAAGCCGATCAAGATCGTCTCGGAGATCGATCAGGGCCTGCATGCGCCGACGAAGATCCCGAAGGACATCAAGATGATCAAGGAAGAGGCGCCTCCGCCGCCCTCAACCGGTGGAGTCGCCGGCATGAACGGGATGGCGGGCGGAGCTCCCGGCGGCATTCTGGGCGGCATGCCCGGAGGGACCGGCGGACCGAAGATCAACGTTGAGCCGCCGAAGCCCAAGGGGCCGACCCGGATTTCGGGCGGTGTCATGGCGGGCCGGCTGATCAATAAGACCCAGCCGGTTTACCCGCCGATCGCCCGCGCCGCGCACGTGGGTGGAACGGTGGTTCTGCACGCGATCATCGCCAAGGACGGCACGATTCAGCAGCTTCAGGTGGTCAGCGGACCCCCGATGCTGGTTGGCGCAGCGACCGATGCTGTACGGCAGTGGAGATATCAGCCGTACGAATTGAACGGCACACCGACGGAAGTCGATACCACGATTACGGTTAACTTCAATCTCAATGGCGGCTAACAGGGTGCCGCTCAGGTGGCAGATGTGCTACCTGAGCGGCATTGCCTTTGACCCGCATGGTCGATAACGTAGGCGATGTCAAATGACTGACACCGTCTTTCACCCTCCCCGAAGGCGCAGGTTTGCGTCTTATCTAAAGACCTGAAGCTCCGGGCCCCTCCGGACCCTCTTTTCAAGCTTTTTAAGCATTTGAGAGATCTCTCGAATGCTGATATCCCGCATGTCTCCCCAGGAGGAACGAATTCCGTGATTCTCGCTCATCTCGCACACACCCCAACCTCTCTCGCGATGTTCCTGCAGGACCAGAACGCCACCGTCGGCTTCAGCCCGATGGAGCTCTGGGGCCATATGGGCTGGTTCGCCCGGTGCATCGTCATCATTCTTTTCATCATGTCGATCTGGTCGCTGGCCGTGATCATCGACCGCGCCCTTTACTTCTCGGCGGCGCGCAAGCAGTCGCGTGAGTTCGCTCCGCGGGTTGCGGGCGCACTGAAGGAAGGCCGTCTGGACGAGGCGATCAAGGTGGCCGACCGCTCGAAGAAGTCGCATCTTGCGGAGGTTGTGACGGCTGGTCTGACCGAGTTCCGGTCGTTTGGCTCCGGTGGCGCTATCACCGAGGAGCAGATCGAAAGCTCGAAGCGCGCTCTGGAGCGCTCGGAAGGCATCGTTCACGCCAAGCTGAAGAAGGGCCTTGGCGGTCTGGCGACCATCGGTTCGACGGCGCCGTTCATCGGGCTGCTCGGAACGGTTATGGGTATTTTGAACGCGTTCCAACAGATCGCCGTGCAGAAGACCTCCGGTATCGGCGCTGTGGCGGGCGGTATTTCGGAAGCCCTGGTAACGACGGCGTTCGGTCTGCTCGTCGCGATTCCGGCCGTTATGTGCTTCAACTACTTCACCAACAAGGTCGAGGCGTTTGACGTGGAGATGGACAACAGCTCGTCGGAGCTGGTGGACTACTTCATCAAGCAGTCGCACCGCTAAAACTTCAGGGCGCTGATGGCGCCCGAAGTGAACCCAATCTGCGAGATCACGATTTGTGGCTCCGGCTGCCAGCGAGGCGGCCGGAGCGCAAGTTTCAAGATCGCAGGATAGCCAGCAGCCGGACTGGAAAGTGGCCGGCGGGAGTTAAGAGCTATGTCAATTGCAAAGCGGGACGAGGGCAAGAAGGTCAACTCCAACATCAATGTCACGCCGATGGTGGACGTGATGCTGGTGCTGCTGATCATCTTCATGGTCATTACCCCAATGCTGAATAACAAGGTGAACGTCGATCTGCCTGTGGTGACGGCGGCGACGATCATGGACAACGCCAACAAAGAGGACGCCATCACGGTCGCGGTTACGCGTGACGGGCGCGTGTTCCTGGGCGGCGATATGGTTGCGCTGAGCGATCTGGGCCAGAAGGTGGCCGATCTGGAGGCGAAGAAGACGGATCCGGCGGCGGACAAGTCGGTTTACATGCGTGCGGACGAGCGTGCGAATTACGGCAAGGTGATGGACACGATCGATGCACTGCGCACGGCGGGCGTAAGCCAGCTGAACCTGCTGACCGACAACCAGACGCAGTCGTAACGGCGGTTGCCCGGGGACGATCCGGGCTTACCGGCAGAGAGGAGTTGCAGTATGGGAATGGGTGGAGGAAGCGGTCCGGGCGGACTGTCCTCGGATATCAACGTAACGCCGCTGATCGATGTGCTTCTGGTGCTGCTGATCATCTTCATGGTCATCGTGCCGGTAACGCCGAAGGGCCTGGAGGCGCTGGTTCCGCAGCCGCCGAAGAACCCGCAGCAGGACCAGCCGAACGATCGCACCATTGTTGTGCAGGTGCTCTCGAACGGCGCGGCGCTGCCGACGTACAAGATCAATGACCAACAGTTTCAACGCGCGGATATCGAGCCCGAGTTGCAAAAGATCTTTTCGACCCGCGTGGAGAAGGTGATGTTCGTGAAAGGTGACAAAGATCTGAACTTCGGAACGATCGCGCAGGTGATCGGCTTCGGACACCAGGCCGACGTGACCAACATCGGCATCATCACGCCGCAGGTGGAAGCCGGGCACTAAGCCCTGCTGAAACATGATCTGATTCGAGCAGCGGTGGTCTTCGGACCATCGCTGTTGTTTTTAGCGATATTTCCGCCGGCGATGGCGGCTGCTGTCGTCGCTAAGAAACGGCGCCAGGAGCTGCAGCGAAGGCGCATCGAGGCGTATAGGGTTTTGGAACAGTCGCACTCGAGGAATCTGTAAAGCTCAGGTCACACGGCAGAACGGGCGTAGGCTCGCGGTATGCGGCTGTTTGTGGGGCTGGCGATTGGGCGAGGGGTGAAGGAGTCGTTGGAGCGGCTCACGCTGCGCCTGCGGGCAAAGGACGATGGGCTGAGGTGGTCGACGCCGGATCAGTGGCACGTGACGCTGGTGTTTGTGGGTGACGTCGACGATGCTGGGCGGGCGAGGCTGGTTCGCGAGCTCGGCGTGGTTCGGCAGCCGGAGCTGGAGTTGCATATGGAACAGGCCGGCGTGTTTGAGCGCTCGGGGATATTTTTTGCCGAGGTTGAGGTCACTGATGCGCTGCGGCGCCTGTATGAGGCCGTTGCGGAGGCGGCGAGGCGCTGCGGGCTGGCGGTGGAGGAGCGGCCGTACAGGGCGCATATTACGCTGGCGCGGGCGAGGAATCGGGATGGCCGTAAGTCGATCGAACGGCTGAAGCGAGCTGCCGTGTCGCATCGGCTGCGGGCGAAGTGGAGCGCAAAGGAGTTCCTGCTGTACGAAAGCCAGCTTTCGCCGGGCGGGTCGAGGTATGTGGTGCGGGAGCGGTTTCCGCTTGTGTTGCGCCAGGGAAGGGACGCGGACGGGACGGAGAGCCTGACTGACGGCTAGCTGGCGTTCCCTGCATCAGGCGCCGCCGGCGGTGTTGTCGGGACTGGCGATGACGACGATGTAGCCGTCGGGGTCGCGAATCCAGCGCGCGTTGCCGATTCACACGTGGCTCGCGGTAGGCTGGGTTTCATGATTCGTGTGAAGCGAACTCGCAGATGAAGAAGATGAGAGTGTGTTCGCTGCTGCCGTCGGCGACGGAGATGCTGTTTGCGATGGGAGCCGGCGACAAGGTGGTGGCGGTGACGTTTGAATGCGACCACCCGGCGGAAGCGCTCGGGTTACCGCGCGTGGTGTCGTCGCATATGCCGCAGGGTCTGACGCCTGCTGCGATTGACGCCCTGGTGCGATCGACGGGAGCGCAGGGAAAGAGCCTCTACTTCGCAGACTTCGAGACGATCGAGCAACTGGCTCCGGATGTGATCGTGTTACAGGACTTATGCCACGTGTGCGCGATCGACAGTCCGACGCTGGCCCGGGATTTTGCCGCGATGACGCCGCGGCCGAAGGTGATTTCGCTGGGCGCGAGCACCCTTGAGGGCGTGTTTGGCGAGATTGAGATGCTGGGGAAGGTGGTTGGGCATGCTGCAGGCGCAGAGTGCCTGACCACGCAGTTGAGGGAACGCGTTGAACAGGTCCGGCAACGGGCTGCACGAGGTCAGAAACGGCCGAGGGTGTTGTGTCTGGAGTGGCTGGATCCGCTGTTTCAGGGCGGCCATTGGGTGCCGGAGATGGTCGAGATTGCCGGTGGCGAGGCGGTTCTGGCCACGCCGGCGGAGAAGAGCCGGCGGGTCACGTGGGAAGAGGTTGGGGCTGCGCAGCCGGAGATTGTTGTCGTGATGCCCTGCGGATATCACCTGGCGGAGACCGTTGCGCAGTTTCAGCAGATTGTGAGCGGGTATCCGCCAGCATGGGAGGAATTACCGGCAGTTCGGGAGAGGCACGTGTATGCGGTGGATGGGTCGGGGTATTTTTCGAGGCCTGGTCCGCGGCTGGTGGACGGCCTGGAGATTCTGCGGACGATCGTGAGCGGAGAAGGGTGGGAGCTGCTGCCGCCGGCGAGTGTGATGCAGTTGTAGGGTGCAGTACGAAAGGCCTCCCGAAGCGGGAGGCCTTTCGTGTTTGAGGAACGCGATTAGTGGTTGTTCTGCATGGTGATGCCGCCGCCTTCAGCCTTTTCCTTGGCGGCTTCGTTGGCCTTGCGGGCGCCAATGGACTTCTGCACCCACTCATCGGCGAGGGCGAGGTCCGCTTTGCGGGCGGCGTCGTCCGGGCAGTCGAGGTCGGCCTTGCGGCGATAGTCAAGATTCAGGTATGACATCGCGTCGTCATAATTGGGCCGGATCTTGATGGCGCGCTGGAAATAGTCCATCGCCTCATTGACAAGCTGGGTATTGGCGGCCTTCATTTTGGCGCACGTGGCTTTATTCATCCTCACGTTGCCATCACCGTCATCCTGCAGGCCCTGCTCGCCTAGGATCTGAACGGCGTTCTTGTAGGCCTGGGTCCAGTCGATGACGCCGATGGTGTAGTTGGCTTCGGCGTCCTTGGGGTCCAGCGAGATGATCTTCTGCTCGGTGGCCTTGGCAGCGTCAAACTGCTTGATGTTGCGCTGAATGGAGGCGATCTGCTTGAGGGCGTCGAGGTCGTTCGGGTTCTTGGCCAGAACCTCATTAAAGCC
>Ga0335074_10000581_pt1 | contig 51113 bp, 38 predicted proteins | sample Lox_Sample_23_FD_206715 | JGI IMG/M metagenome (GOLD analysis project Ga0335074, IMG submission 206715) | Soil microbial communities from Loxahatchee National Wildlife Refuge, Florida, United States - Lox_Sample_2.3 | ecosystem: Environmental > Terrestrial > Soil > Wetlands | place: USA...
TGGCAGAAATGTCTTCCCCTTCATGAAAGTCACCTGGGGCACGCACCCGAACAATCTCGGTCATAACGACTATCCTGGATGCTTCCGCTGTCACGACGGCAGCCACAACGCAAAAGATGGCAAGAGCATTACCAACGACTGTACAGTCTGCCACAATCTGGTTGCCGTAGATGAGGCGAATCCCAAACAGCTCGCCGATCTGGGACTTCAGTAACGCGGGGAATCAGCGCTAGACTGCGTGTTATCAAACCGGAAATCTCTCGTTCAATATTGCGCTCTCTCACTTCTGAGAGACGAGGGGGTGCCTCAGGCCAAATCTTGAATTTCCGGCAACCCGATCGGTTTTGACTATCGAAACGAACAGCCATCAAACAAAAATTGCCACACTCCATTGCGAGCGGCAATTTTCATATAACTCTTTTATTTTGTGGTGCCCGGAGGGGGACTTGAACCCCCACGACCGGTAAAGGTCTGCGGATTTTAAGTCCGTTTTTGGTGTTTTGCATGATGTTGAAAGACATTGCATAATGTCGCACAAACCTAATCATTGCTTAGGCTTGGGCAACAATACGTCTTTGCATAGTGCTGCATTGGAGTGCATTGTTTTCCAAAACGAACATGCACCAAAACATGCACCAGTTCTGATCGGGTGCCGCATGACTTCTGAGGTGTGAGACTTCATACTTCTTCCTTGCGCTGTCTCTCCAACGCTTCACGAAATCATTAGCTCAGAATGCTAGAGGAACGTCCACCAGAAAAGGTCTTGGCGGTTCGATCCAGTTGAGAAACACCCGTTTCGAGGTCTCGATCAGTTCGGTTTTCTGGTCTCGTCGCACGCTTCCTTAAGACCCAGAGAGCATGCCTTTTCCACAAGCTGGCGAGCCTTGCCCGCATCTCTCTCGACATCAATGCCGTTCGAGTAGAAAAATCCGAGGCGGTCGCAGCCTTTTGCGAAACCTTCGTTGCAGGATATGGAATAGCTTTCTACTGCCCGGTGGAAGTCCTGCGGAACGCCCCATCCGAAATCGTAGAGCTGGCCAAGGGTGAAGCAGGCGCCGGGGCTGCCTCGAACGCACGCCTGGGAGATGAGCGCCGCCCCGCGAGGCTGATCCTTTATGACGCCGAGGCCCTGCACATACAAGATCCCTTCGGTGTGGCACCCCTCGCGGTCGCCGCCCGAGCAAGCCTGCGCGGCCAAAGGAAATGCTTCGCCGTAGCGCTTTTGTTTGATCAGATTTTCGGCCTTTTCCTGGCTCGCAGCGGCGCTCAATCGGGGAGCGAGCGGGCCGGGAGTCACATCCTGTTTCGAGATCGTTCGCGCCGCGACCGCGGCCGGCTGCGGAGATTCGGCCGAGTAGGGCCGCAGGCATAGAGCGCGGTTCAAGTGCTTTTCACTAGGAAAGTCATATATGCGGTTTCTTGACTGAGGCGGCCTGGAAAAGTCCTCAACAAGGTAGACAACCTTGTTGAGATTGTTCCGCCTCATGGTTCCCTTTGAGGTACTCCATACGGTCGCCCTAGTCAGTTGGATGCCGCCGGCGATGTGGTATTGCCAGAATGTTCCCTGGGCAAGCGAACGTGACTTTCCATCGCCCCAGGAGAACCAGTTCAGCGTCTCGGGGATTGGAGGAGTGGAGCGCGTAGATCTTGCATCGTACAAAGCGTTGAGTTCCTCGATGGAGGGAAGGCGCCAATCGGCGAATCCGCCCTTGCGGAGCGCCTGGCAGTACTCTACTGCCTCCTTCCAGGTGATGTCAGCGCCATTGTCGTCAAGGGTCCACATGAACCTGGTTCCCTTATCTACCCATTCCCCGGCGGCGGTCTGTTCCTCAAGCAAAGCAGACCGCCTCTGGCGCTCCGCCTCGATCGCAGCCACAGTATCCCTGGCTAGCTCCACGCCGTCCTTTGCCGCCCGATTGTTTGGGTCTCTCGCCAGAACCCACTGGTATTTGCTGAGCGCGCCGGCATAGTCATTGCGGCTCATCCGTTCCGCAGCCGCCGCCAATTGCTGATTTATCTCCTCCCTTTCCTTTTCTTTGAGCGAGTATCCTGAGACTGAGATAGATGCCGAATCCAGCACCAAGAAACGCCGATGGAATTGATCGTCTGTGTATGGTTCGGTTACCCTCACCTGCTTCAAGTTCCTGACCAGCGTCTCGGCAGTCTTCCCAGGCACCTGGTCGAACTGGTATTCCTCGTCGCCCAACATCGCCACCATTTGTTGGGTATCCGGGTTGTAGCTCGTAATAGTCAAAATGCGAGGATCGGAATATCTGTTCTGTTGCAGGAACGTGATGCGCTCCTGGTAGGCGCGGCTCTTCTCCCTGGCCTTCTCGGAATAGTCCGCGATCAGTTGACTCCGATCGGCCTTGTGCTTCCCGTCCATCGCCGCCAATGCAGCCTGGTTCTGCTGTACACGTACGTTGTAGTCCGCTGTCGATTCGAATTGGCCTTTGGGATCGATATGGGCCGCACGCGCCCGCTGGACGTGATACTGCGCATCGAGTTCCTGGAGCGCTATATCCCGCTCCGCGTTCACCGCCTTGTCGCTTGCGGCGATGTGGCTCTCCAGCTCGGCGGCTTCGCCTCTTGCCTCCGCGAGAGTCAGATGAGAAGCAGTCATTCGGTTGAGGGCATCCAGGATCCGCTGCGACGCGCCCACATTCGCTAATTGATCGAGATCCGAGGCGTCCATCGAGAAGCTGACGTGACAGCTCTCGATCAATTCGACCGTCCGGTCATCGGGAATATTCTGGCTGATAAAGTCCAGCACCTGGGTCAGCGTGAGCGGCGCGCTGGCCGGGCACCTTGCCCCGCTCTGAGCGAACGCACCCGCCCCAACGACCAACGCAGCAAGCCACAGGACAGCCGAACGCCAAGCCCCAACCGGAATCATTCTTCGGGTTACGATCCCTTGCGCCGGCAAGAGATTCGAAAAGCGCCTCGTCATCGCAACCCCGGACCCAGCGTAAACAGAAGCTCTCCTACTACTTCGTCCTACTACTTCGTGTCGCATGGGACGGCCAAAATGCGGCACTCCTTCAAGACTTCTTCCTTGCCATCCCTTGCAGCCTGATTGTCGGGATCCAGCCGCAGCACCTGGTTGTATTCCGCTACGGCGCCGATGTCGTCGCCGCTTTCGTGCTTTGCCTGGGCTCGCTCTAAACCTTCCGCGATCTGCTGATCACGGTTGACCATGACTGGCCGGAAGCTGAAGTTGACCTCGCTGGTTTTCGACGAGTAAATCGTGACATGTCTCTCTTGCGGCGGGATTCCGTTCTCGTTCGGGGCCGACGCTTCAACCACGTGTCCGCCCTCTGAAACCGTGAGGTCTTTATGGCCCGGGGACTCGATCGCACCGTGAGAAGCGCCTCTATCCAGCATCCAATTGCAGGAAATATCGCATGAAATGCGCAGAAGTCCCCCGGCTTCAGGACGCGGTTCGGAAACTTTCGCGCCTGGCACTCCATCGGACGGATTCAAAGGCGATGGCGCGTTGGTGGGAGCAGCCAACGACGATTGCCGGCTCGCGGCTTCGTGCTGAGTGTGTCCTGTCCAGTTGGAGAAAGCCCAGAAGACAAAGAGCCCAACGCAGATAGTAAGTGCGAGGATGCTGCCCGCGAGGCCGATCACACGCAGGTTCGGTCCGAGAAGAGCGACCGAGCTTTCCGCCGCGAAAGAGCCGAAACCGGGAGGGGAAGCGGGCACAGCCCTCTCCGAGACGGAGAGTGTCGGTATTGGGTCTGGGTGCTCCGGAGACGCCGTCGAGTGTCGAGGCTCAAACGACTTTCTCGTCCGGTCCGCAATTAACGTTTGAGTGCTGTGCTGTTGCACCGCATCCAGTTCACTTACAAGTTCTTGCGCGTTGGCCGGGCGATCCTCGCGGTTCTTTGCCAGCATCCGCAGGACCAGCGCATCCAGCCCCTTCCAGTTCGCCAGCTCCAGGCGCACCAGGCTCGGCGGTTGCGGCTCGCCCTGCAGATGCTGATACATCCAGCCCTCCATGGTGTGCGAGTGGAAGGCGGTCTGCCCGGTCAGCATTTCATGGAGCACTCCTCCCAGTGCGTATAGATCGACGCGCCCGTCGAGTTCGTCCGAGGCCATCCCCTTCCACTGCTCGGGAGACGCATACTCCGGCGTCAGCATCAAACCGCGCGTACGGCTCAACGTCGTCGAGGTCTGCTTCATCGCCGCTATGCCGAAATCCAGCAGCTTCGGAATCTCCGGAGTTCCGTTTCCGCCGGCCAGCAGAATGTTTTCCGGTTTAACGTCCCGGTGTATGATGCTTTTCTCATGCGCCAGGCCCAATCCCAAAGCGATTCCGCGCGCAATCGCCAAGGCTCGCTCCACCGGGAAGACGCCCCCTGCCAACGCCGGGCGCAATCCCGGCCCGTCCACATATTCCATGGCGATATACGGCGAACCATCCTCGGCCTGATCCAGATCGACGACTTCGACGATATTCGGGTGCCGCAGCTCAATGGCCGCCTGCGCCTCCATCCGGAAGCGCTTTAGAAACCTGGGATCACGGCTAAGCTCGCCGGAGATAAACTTCAGCGCCCGCAACCTTCCCAGCAGAAGGTGCTCGGCCAGGTACACCGTCCCCATTCCGCCGTGACCCAGGGCGCGCACGATCCGGTACTTGTTTCGAATCACCGTTCCAGGGTCGAGTTCCCTAGACTCGATCAGCATCGCGCCATCGTTGTTGCAGTTTGTGTGGTGACTTGGATAGGCAGTCTCACACACCGGACAAAGCTTCATATGCCGCTGTCATCTCACTTCCAGGGGACCCACCATTCTCCCAGCGGAATCGACCGTCCGCAATCGCAATCTTCATCGAATCACGATAGGCTTGGTTGAACCTTCTCCGATAGCAGGTGCGTCTATCCGCGTCCAGTGATGCTATCGGGCCAACGGTTCGATGGATAGTCTCGGCCCACGTAGTGAACGGTAGGCCCGCGCTCCGTATCAGCTCGGCCAGCCGTTCACAGTGGCCAGCGGGTTTCCCGTTGCGTCCGGTCCGGGACAAGTAGGGTTTAACCACCGCCAGCTCTTTCTGCATGGTGGCGTCGCTGAAGCGACGCGTCAGCCCCGGGGTCGCAATCGCGGGACCCCTCAGGATAACGGGAAGGCGAAAGTAAACCGCTAGTGCGTAAGCAAGCCAGCCATTCCTAGCGAAGTGCAGCCGACCCATCCAAAGATTAAGAAAATGGTGGTCCGCTGCCTCTGTTTTGTGCTACAGTACAAGCCGTTTCCCCCCAAGACATTTCATCGGGCCTTTTGTTCGGAATTATCGGATGGCCAATCAACTCCCCACGCTGCAGGCCGACGTCTGCGATGGACAAAGAGGCAGGCACCTCTAACATCCTTTTGTCCTTGCTGCGCTAATCCACGCCCACACGGAGAGAAATTTCCAGGACGTGATAGAAACTGCTGGCTAGCCTGGATCGGGTTCCAGGAGGGAGTGCTATGCGAAGAATGGTTTGTTTCGCTCTCGCAGCCGTATTGGTTGGCCTCTCCCCCTCTACATATGGTCAGGACCCGAAAGCGGACGTCCAGGAGAAGCTGAATGCGCTGTTTGTTCTAACCAAGACAACGGCGGACAACAGTGACATCGTCACGCCGGGCTCAATTCTTGTGCTGCACAAGGATGGGCTGGTTCTGTTCAGCGTCGACTCAAGAGTTCCCCCGACAATCACCTACAAGGATGGAAGGCTCTCGATGGGGTTTGGCGCCACCCTGGCCGCGGATATTGCGTTGGGAGCGGTGCAGGAGGGAGAAAACAGCAGAAATGTTCCGCAACGTAAGTTCGTCGCTGGCGAAAAGTTCTGGATTATCGCATCTACGGTTAAGGATGACGGCGTTTATCTGGAAGTCTATAGCGATCCATATCAGGACGTGCGTTATTTTGGGCAACTGAAGTTTCCCTTCAACAGGAAATCGGCGCCCTCCGCTGACGACGTCCTGAAGACCATCGCTGAAGTGGTCAGCGTAGAGCCTGCCGAGAGCAATTCCCAGCCGCCGGCGCCGGCTGCGTCGCCTGCGCCGACTCCTTCCGCTTTCGCACCTATCGCGCCTCCTCCACCGCCTTCAGACGCGCCCCCACCGCCTCCCAAGAAAATTTCCCTGGGCCAGACCAGGGATCAGGTCATTGCAACTTTTGGGCAGCCGCAGAAAGTTGTAGATCTGGGCACCAAGGAGATCGATTACTACACGGACATGAAGGTGACCTTTATCAAAGGCAAGGTCACCGATGTCCAGTGACCGGCGGGCGCCTTGCAGTTATCAGAGCCTCGCTGGCGAAAAAAGAAGGAGAAGCCTCATGTACGCATCGCGCACCCGGAAGGGTCAGTGTCTCGGGCTCATCGTCGCCGGATTTCTTATGTTGAGTTCTGTCAGCCTCCTTTCGCAAAGCAAGAAGACGTCAAGTTCCCCGCCCAGGTCAGCGGCGCCGGCCAGGCCAGCGGCAGCGCCAACCAGACCCTCGGGCGGCTCCAACGCCTACCATGGCTCATCTGCCGGCGGTAGCGGACATCCCACCGCGTACAGCACGCAAGGCCACAGCGGCGCCAGGGCGAATGGCCCGACGGCGAATGGCCCATCTGCTACACATACCGGCCCAACGACAAGTGATTTGAGGGGGCGAAGCGCCGGGGATGCACACCTGGCGCCGGCCAGCCTGTCAGCCAGGAATATGCCGAAGGGGACCCAGCAGGCCCGATTGAAGGACGGCAGTACACTGCAGAAGCGCCCCGATGGCAGGGTGAGCGATGTGCATGATGCCCAGCGCGGGATGGATGTTCACCACAACCTCAATGGGAGCACGCGCGTGTCAGTGGAGCGCCGGGACGGTTCGAGGGTGGTTGCTGAGCGGGGACGTCCAGGATATGTTGAGCGCGGGTTCAGGTACAACGGTCACGATTACGCGCGGCGCTCGTACTACTATCACGGGCGGGAATATACCCGCTATTACCGCGGGTACTACTACGGCCACGCCTATTTGCATGTGTACGCTCCCGGCTACTATTACGCGCCCGGGTTTTACGGATGGGCGTATAACCCCTGGTATCAGGCTGTCTATTACCCCTGGGGCTGGGCGGGCAGTCCCTGGTACGGCTACTACGGCTACTATTTCACTCCCTATCCAGTCTATCCTTCCGCTTCGCTTTGGTTGACGGATTACATGATTTCAACCGGCTTGCAGGCCTCCTATCAGGCGCAGCAAGAGAACCAGGGACAGGGTACCGGGCCGCAGACCGCCGACGGGGCTGCGCCGCTCACACCGGAAGTGAAACAGATGATCGCCGACGAGGTGAGAAACCAACTCGCCCTGGAAAACGCCGAAGCGCAACAGAATGCTCAGAATCAGGAACCTGATCCTGCGTCCAGCGGTATTGCCAGGCTCTTGTCCGACGGCCAGCCTCATGTGTTCGTCGCCGGCGGTTCCCTCGATGTGATGGACGCCTCCGGAATGGAATGCGAGATCAGCGACAGCGATGCACTGGAGCTGGCGACACCGCCGCCTCCAGGGGCAACGTCGGCGAATCTGGTGGTGCTGTCGAGCAAGGGCGGCAAGGAATGCCCCAGGAAGGATACTGTAACAGTTGCGGTTACCGATCTTCAGGACATGCAGAACCACATGCGTGAGACCATCGATCAGGGTCTCCAGGAACTGCAAACGCAGCAGGGCACGAACGGCGTGCCGGCTCTGCCGCCGTCTGCTTCCCCGCCTCCTGTCGAGGTTGCCATGGCGAAGGATGCACCGCCCCCGGACCCGAACGGCGCTGCCGTGATCAACCAGCAACTGGCGGATTCCAACCAGGCCGAAAAGGAAGTGGTCGGTCAGGTTCAGCAGGAACCTGAGGCCACCTCCACGGCTCCTGCCATATCTACCGCACCTCCAGTAAACATCGCGCTCGGCCAATCCGTCGATCAGGTGACTGACAATCTCGGCGCCCCCCTAACGGTGGTCGATCTCGGCTCCAAGAAAATCTACAAGTACAAAGACATGAAGATCACCTTCAAGGATGGCAAAGTCTCGGATGTACAGTAGTGTCTGGTAGCCACGTTCAATCTTGGATCATGGCGAAGAAACACTCACGCGGCGGGGATGAATTCGCACGACAAGGCAGAAATCTGCCACGAGTTGCGCGCGCACTCAAGGGTTGGCACAACGGGCGTGCTGATCCGCAACCATTTTCTGTGCAAGTAGCGCGGCCCTCTGAAAAGCATGGGAGGAGAACTTGCACACAGCCGGTTTGACGTCGCAAGAACGCCGAGGTATGATTTTTTCCCCTAGGAAACACTTCCCCAAAAGCCCCTGAAATGGAAGATGCATATGGCTCAAGCGCGGAGAATCAGCGCGTACGTGTTGACGGCGGCGATCATGCTCTCACCCAGAGCTTGGATGCAGGCGCAATCGGGCGACCCCGCTGTGCTCCAGCAGAAGCTCAGCGCCCAGTTCAGGTTGACCACCACGACGGCCGACCGTACGGATATTGTTACGGCAGGGGATGTCGTCCAGATCCACAGACCGGGGCTGATCATGTTCAGCGTGGATGAGCCGCTGCCCCCGACGAATGTTTATAAGGCCGGAAAGATCGGACAGGGGTTTGGCACAGCCATGTTGATAGACAGAAGTACGGTTCAACGGAGGTTTGTGCCCGAGGAAAAGTGCTGGGTTACGGGGATTGTGGTGCGGAAAGACAGCGTCGCGATCGATCTTTATAGTGATCCTTACAACAATATCCGCTATTACGGCACCCTGAAGATTCCCTTTCCAGATAAGAATGCCTTCCCTTCCGTCGATAGCTTTCTGCAGACGATGGCGGAGGTGCTGACGGTGGTTCCGCAGGACAATCAGGGCGCGCCGGAGGCTGCGCAGCCTGCAGTTGGCACAGCACCGAACCGGGCCCAAGACGGCCAGCCGGCTCCAGTCCCTGGGCAGTACGTCGCTCAGGGAGGGTCGCGTCTCCTTCTTCTCCCCAACGGTTCTTTCACAAAGTTTGTGGGGAGCGGGCAGGGCCAGGGCCAATATGCCATCGATGGGGATAACTTGACTCTTACGTTTACCTCAACGGGGTTCTCACAGCACCTCAAGATTCAACGCGGCAATCTGATGGATGTGAATACTCATCAGGCATGGACTCGGACAGGAGACGCTCCGGAAGCCGCTCCTGTCGCCGCCCAAGCACCCATGCCGGCCATCGCGCCGCCTCCACCGCCGGCAGATGCGCCACCGCCAACAATCGCCGTGGGGCAGACCGAGCTCCAGGTAACCACGGTCTTCGGACAGCCGACGAGAGTCGCCAAAGTGGGAGCAAAGGAGATCTACTATTACAAGGACATGAAGGTAACCTTCACGAATGGAAAGGTCAGCAACGTGGAGTAATGCGAATGCGGACGGGCGCCGGGGCTTAAGCGCACAGGCCATCGGAGGCAAATCGGCGGATCTTTGGCTACCGGGTGCGCGCGGATCCTTGGCAATTGGCCCATCTTGTCGATTCCAGCCAAGGTAACTGCCTGGGTACCGGGAAAAGGATCAAATCATGAGGATCGGATATTGGCTAACTCCGACTCTGGCATTTGGATTCGCCTTCGCAGCGTCTGGGCAGCAGCAGCCCGTCGCGCCTCTGGCGAAACCCGGCGACAGTGGGCCGACGCTAGCAGAGACAATGCGATTTATTCAGGAAAAGCTAAGCGAACAGGGTCAGGTCGCCTGGACAGAAACCCACAGCAATCAGCCGGGAATAACTTGGCGCAAATTCGCTACCATCTCGGACGTGATGGCCGACCCGGCAGCCTGCACCTTTTACAGTACCGCAACCCTCGATACCAGCGCCGATTTGACGAAAGGCAAAATCGTCAAGATGGGCGGCAAAGTGGTTACCGCCGAAGATCTGAGGATCCACACCGTGACGACAGCCACAACCTCCGCCAAACAGATTGAAAAGATCACCGTCGAAAGCCTGCAGGATGTCGAGAATAGATCCTTTGCTGAAGCCGCTCACCCTGAGATCACATGGACGGTAACACCGCCTATCTTTTATGTGAGGCTTTCGGCATCGAATGCCGTCTTCTCCGCTCATACTTCCACCACAACGGGCAACCAGGCACCCGTGGAGAAGGATGTCACCGTCAAGACGGGAGGTATCACCTTTCGTGATGAAGAAACGGCCAACAAGGTAGCCAAAGCCATGGTTCATGCCATGGAGTTGTGCGGCGGCGGGGTCACCAAGAAGGAACCTTTCTAAGGAACCTGATAAGAAACAAGACGCCCGCTATGCAGCCGAGGGGCGATCTGCACGTCGAAGCCGAGTGTCTTGAGGCGGTTGACGAGTCGCAGTGCGTGGTTTGCTTTGGCGCGGTTGTCGAGGTAGTTTGCGCCGGGGTCCTGGTAGATGGTTCCGTCTTTAAGTATGTGGTAGGCGGCGGTGAGGATGGAAGCGGCGACCGCGCCGATGGCTTTCTTGGGGCCGCGTCTGGAGCGCAGGCACAGGTACTGCGCTTGCAGGTAGCTTTTCTTGGCGCGGGAAGCAGCCCAGGCACATTGGATCAGCGTCGTCTTCAGCCAAGGCGCACCCTTTTTCATGCGTGTGGAACGGCGCTTGCCGGCGCTTTCGTCGTTCTTGGGACACAGTCCGGCCCAGGAGATCAGATGGCCTGCGGTCGGAAAGCGGCTCATGTCGATGCCGATCTCGGCCACGATGGTCTCGGCCGAGAGGCCGCTGATGCCGGGAATGGTGCTCAGTGTTTCGATGGCGGCGCGAAAGGGATCGAGGTTGGCGTCGACCTCCTTGTCGATGCGGGCGATGGCCGCATCAAAGGCGTCGATCTGGTCCAGGTGCAGTTTGAGCATGAAACGGTGATGCCCTCTTACTCTGCCGCGCAGCGACGCCTCCAGTTCCGCCGAACAGGCTTGGATGCGCCAGTGAGCCAGCGATGCCAGGGCTTGTGGAGCGGTCTGGCCGTCGATCAAGGAAGACACGCGCTTCTTCACGAACACGCGTTATCCGTCCACTGCGCCGGAGAACACTTCCACCGCTCGCCTCAAGAACTGGGCCCTGAGCACCTGCGCCGTTATCAGCGATACCTGCTGCAGGAGAAGAAGCTCGAGCCCAGCACCGTTGAGATCCCTATTGCCCAATGAAAAACCCATAGCCACATCCTCGCACCGCCGCACTAACGCCTTCCTTCAAACCGCTCTCTCCGACCTGCTCCGCTCTCTCTTCTGCAACTGCACACGCCTGATCCCGCGGAGCAACTCCGATAGAGTGCTGACGTTACACAGCAACTTGCCGAAGATATAGATCGAGTTGACAGCTCAATATTGCACGGGCTGTTCTCATCAATTCAGGTTTAATTTGAATCACAGGCCGGGCTAGCGGGGAATCGATGATCGATCTTTCCCAGAGCAGCCGCTAAACATCGGTGCTTCGGATCGATACTGTCGCGTTCCGCATGAGCAGCACGAGAGTCAAACACTGGTCCGCGAGTTCGGCAGCGAGACCGTGATACGGTTGAAAAATGCGGCTGTGCACGCAGGACCTGAAGCAAAGAGTCCGCCAAAAGCTCGATGCGGTCTGCCTAGTTGGCTGTTCACTTTTGGCGCTTGGTTTTCAGGGATTGACAGCAAGTCTTTTTGATGGGATCTGAAAAAAGTGCGATCCATAGCTACTTCATCTCACATCGGTCGAACGCCCTTTGACCCGGCAGGTGCGGTCACAGGCATTGGAAGCCTTCCTTTTACCTCTATGGCATCGGCAATCCGGTCGGTTACTAAGTTTTCTGCGGAGATTCCCTTCTGGCCACAGCTGCCGCAACTCTCGGAACGGGAGAGCATCATTGGCCAGGGTCTCAGCATTCTCGCGGATATGATTGAACGCCGTAACAACGGCTACGGTTATCAGGTAAAGGAAGGCCAGATCGATTTAGTAGTCGAAACTCTTCATCGCAGCAGTGGAGAACTGACCGCAGCCAACGCGTCAGGTTTTGGCGCTTTCGAAGAAGCATGGTCATCCGGTCTCTTCAGCTCAGCAACCGCCCTTAAGGGACAGATCGAGGGCCCGATCACTCTGTCGGCGTACTTGTTCCACCGGGGCCGGCCCTTCCTTTGCGATCCCGCACTCTTCTCAGTCATCGCATTTCATGTCTCGCAGATCATCTGCTGGCAGATCAACCGCCTCAAATCCGCCGGGCTGCCAGTGCTCATATTTGTCGATGAACCAGCCTTGTGCCTGGAAGTACCTGTCGCGAACGCAGTCTCAGAGGAGCAGAGGCTAAATGCTTTAGCGGTCACGCTGGACGGCGCACGAGCGCGTGGAGCCTATGCCGGACTGCATTGTTGCGCATCGCGCCCGTTCGAACGCATGTTCCGCGCAAAGCCGGATATCCTCTCGTTCGATGCCCATGAGGGACTTGAGTTGTTCTTTGCTGATCCGCATGCGCTCGACTTCGTCAATCAGGGAGGAACGGTCGCCTACGGAATGGTGCCCACAAGGCCGCGCCTCAACGCCGGAGACTCAGCGAGACTCTTTATCCGCTGGCTCGAAGCTGCCTCCCGGGCTGGTGATCCGCAGAAGCTTGCTCAGCGCGCAGTGATCACGGCGACCTGTGGGCTTGGCCTGCTCGATGTGCCGTCAGTCGAAGAGTCCTTCAGCGTCGCGCACGGTGTTAGCAAGCTGATAAGAAGCTTAGCTGGCGCGCAAGAGGAAGAAAGCCTCGAGGGGAGTTATTACGCGGGGTCGTAGTTCAGGTTAGGTCCAAGCCATCGCTCGACCTCCGCCACGCTCATGCCCTTGCGTTCGTGATAATCGTCGACTTGGTCGCGGCCGATCTTGCCGAGGCTGAAATAACGCGATTCCGGGTGGGCGAAATAGAGCCCGCTCACGCTCGAACCGGGCCACATCGCAAACGACCCCGTAAGCAGCATTCCGGTGTTCGCCTGCACATCGAGCAGGCGCCAAAGCGTGCCCTTCTCCGTGTGGTCCGGGCACGCCGGATAACCCGCGGCAGGTCTGATGCCCCGATACTTCTCCTGGATAAGCTCGGCGTTGCTAAAGGGTTCTTTGCAACCATAACCCCACTCGTCCCGCGCTCGCTTATGCAGGCACTCTGCGAAAGCTTCCGCGAGGCGGTCCGCAATGGCTTCCGCCATGATCGCGTTATAGTCGTCGTGCTCGGCCTTGAACTCGTCGCACAGCTCCTTGAGGCCTATTCCGCTGGTTACAGCAAAGCAGCCGATATGATCGGCCAGACCAGTCTCCTTCGGCGCGATGAAGTCAGCGAGTGACCGGCATGGCTCGCTGCCCTCCCGGTTTGCTTGCTGACGTAGGAAGTGAAATTGCTCAAGCACCTCTCTGCGCGTGCAGTCCGCGTACAGTTCCACATCATCGCCCGTGGCATTGGCGGGAAAGAATCCGTAAACGCCGCGCGCCGTGAGCAGCTTTTTCTCAATGATGACATCCAGCAGAGCATTGGCTTCGTTGAAAATCTGGCGCGCCTGCGCCCCCTGCTTCTCGTCATCAAGAATGCGAGGATATACGCCCTTCAGCTCCCAGGTGTGGAAGAACGGTGTCCAGTCGATGAATTCGCGCAGCGTTGCCAGGGGAAAGTTTTCCAGTACGCGCACGCCGGTAAAGGCAGGTTGGGGAATGTCTTCAGCGCGCCACTCGATCGGAGTCCGTCTTGAACGGGCGACCTCCAGGGGAATGAGCTTCTGGCTCGGCCCGGAGTGTGCCTTGCGGACAGCTTCATACTCGGCGCGATGCTGCGTCACGAACTCAGGCTTACCAATTTCACTCAAGAGACTGGTTGTTACCGGCACTGCCCGGCTAGCATCCAGCACATGCACCACTGGCTCGCTGTAGTGCGGCGCAATTTTGATTGCGGTGTGCGCACGGCTAGTGGTCGCCCCACCGATGAGCAGTGGGACCTTGAAACCTTGACGCTCCATCTCGCGAGCCACATGCACCATCTCATCGAGCGAAGGCGTGATCAGGCCGCTGAGGCCGATTACATCCGCCTTTTCCACTTTGGCGCGCTCGAGGATCTTCTCAGCGGGGACCATCACCCCCATGTCGATGACTTCGTAGTTATTGCAGGCGAGAACGACGCCGACGATGTTTTTACCGATGTCGTGAACGTCACCCTTGACCGTTGCAAGCACGATTTTTCCTTGTGTCCTGACCTCCTGGCCGGCCGCGGCCATCGCTGCCTTCTCGGCTTCCATGAAGGGCGTGAGATAGGCCACGGCCTTCTTCATGACGCGTGCCGATTTCACCACCTGCGGCAGAAACATCTTGCCGGCGCCGAACAGATCACCCACTACGCTCATGCCGGCCATCAACGGACCTTCGATCACCAAAAGAGGACGGCCCAGCTTGGCGCGGGCTTCCTCGGTGTCGATGTCGATGTAGCTATCGATACCTCTAACCAATGCGTGAGAGAGGCGCTCTTCAACCGTGCCATTACGCCATTCTTCCGTCTTCTTTTCAGTCGTTGTCGTACCTGCGCCTGAGGCTTTCAACGCTTCGCCATATTCCACCAGGCGCTCTGTCGCGTCCGGACGCCGGTTGAGCAGCACGTCTTCGACCAGGACCTTCAGCTCAGGCTCGATCTCCTCATAGATCTCAAGCTGTCCGGCATTCACGATGCCCATGTCCATGCCCGCCGCAATGGCATGATAAAGAAACGCAGAGTGCATGGCCTCGCGAACCTTGTTGTTGCCGCGAAAGCTGAACGAAATGTTGGAAACGCCGCCGCTCACCTTCGCATGCGGCAGGTTGGCCTTGATCCAGCGGGTGGCGTTAATGAAGTCAATCGCGTAGTTGTTGTGCTCCTCCATGCCCGTGGCAACGGTCAGGATGTTGGGGTCGAAGATGATGTCTTGGGGCTGGAAACCGACTTCGTCGACAACGATCCTGTAAGCGCGTTCGCAGATGCGGACCTTATCCTCGTAGGTCGCGGCTTGGCCCTGTTCGTCGAAGGCCATTACCACGACAGCGGCGCCATACTTCAGTACTGTAGCGGCGTTCCGGCGGAACTTTTCTTCGCCTTCCTTCAGCGAGATCGAATTCACGATGCCTTTGCCCTGCAGGCACTTCAACCCTGCCTCAATCACCTCCCATTTAGAGGAGTCAATCATGAAGGGTACCTTGGCGACTTCTGGCTCGCTCGCCAGCAAGTGCAGGAAGCGGCTCATTGCTGTGACGCCATCGATCATTCCTTCATCCATGCAGATGTCGATGACGTTGGCACCGTTCTCGACTTGCTGCCGGGCCACACTTACCGCTTCTTCGTATTTCCCTTCTTTAATCAGCCTCGCGAACTTTGGCGAACCGGCTACATTGGTTCGCTCGCCGATCATGATGAAAACGCCCGGTTGTTGGGTGAACGGCTGCGATCCCGACAGACGGAGAGGCTTTATCTCTGCTGTCTCCGCAGTCGTCGCCACGATCACGCTCTCGAGCATGCTCATGCTAGGTTCTCGCTCCAGACAGCATGGGTCGACCAATCTCTCGCGGAGGCTGGCCTTCGAGTGCTTTGGCGATTGCCGCAATGTGCTCGGGAGTATTGCCGCAACAGCCGCCTGCGATGTTGATGAGCCCTGCCCGTGCAAAATCTCCCAGATAACGAGCCATGTCCGGCGGCTCCAGATCGAACCCTGTCGGTGAGAGCGGGTTCGGCAAACCGGCATTCGGATAGGCAGAGATCGCCACGTCCGCTTTTTCTGCCAGTTCCTCAAGAAATGGGTACATCAGATCGGGACCGAGAGAGCAGTTGAGCCCCACCGACAGCGGTTTCGCATGCTGCACCGCGTTCCAGAACGCTTCAACCGTCTGTGCCGAGATCATGGTCTCTCCACCACGCCCCACGGCTGCGGATATCATCACCGGCAGTTCCCTGCTGTCCTCGTCAAACACCTCACGGATCGCGACGAGCGCGGCTTTGGCGTTGAGCGAGTCGAAGATGGTCTCGACCAGCAGAAGGTCCGCGCCGCCGGCGATGAGAGCACGCACCTGTTGAGTATAGGCGGCCTTCACCTGATCGAACGTGACCACACGAAAACCCGGGTCATCGGCATCGGGAGAGTTCGAAAGAGAGACGGTCAGCGGTCCGATCGCACCAGCCACGAACCGTTGACGTCCGGTCGCGTCGGCAACACGGTCTGCCCAATCCCGGCACTGACGCGTCGATCGCTCATTGATTTCCCATACCAGGTTGTTGAGGAAAGGATCGTCAATGACCTTCTGATAGAACGCTGGATCCTTCCGGCCGCCATGCTCGCGCGGATCGTCGACGAAGAACTCGCTTTGAGAGATACTCGTCGCACCAAAGGTATTGGTTTCAATGATATCCGCCCCGGCCTCCAGAAAACGGCGATGGATGTCACCAATCATCCTGGGTTGAGTCAGAGTAAAGAGATCACCATTATTCAGCAGGTCTTTCCCCGCGTCTTTGAAGCGCTCCCCACGAATGTCAGCTTCCGTCATGCCATAGGTGCGAATCGTCGTGCCCATCGCCCCGTCAATAATGGCGATCCGGCTCTCAAGAATATTTTGCAGAGGATGTTTGTGGGCCGTAGTCATGTTTCCTCGATGTCTGAGCGCGCCGTTACTTGAAGGGCATCATCCCGGGTTCTGGTTTCCTGGCCGCAACAAGGGTCAAGTCACTTCCGGGAGTCGCGCTAACACGCATTGGCGAAGGCGTGACATTGCGCTTCTTCAATTATCTCGTATTGAGCTGGTTTAAAAGAGGTCAGGAGCGTTGTTGTTGTGCGACCCGATGAGTGTGCCCGAATAACAGGCTCCCGCAGGGAACAAATCGCGAAGATTTCTTGGCCACCCCGGGGAACACGGAACAATGGCAGTTCCTCTCTCTAAGCCGGCCGCGATCAATCCCGACGAATCAACCGGGGAAGCCATCGCCGACTAGCATTTCCAGGTTGCAGCAGGGTACCCTTTGTGAACTCATGCTTTCCCTAACCGCGGACTCATGAATCGCTTGCCAACAAGCAAAACTGAACCCACTTTCGGCCAGACGACATCCAATGCGCTGCCCACATGGACAGATATCCAAGGCAAAGATAGCCAGCTTTGACCGGATGGGATTGGTCCAGTTCTCAAGCTTGAGCCCGGTTATGCGTGCCAACTCGCGCGTATTGTTTGTCACCAGCGTGATGCCGAGACAGCGCGTGTGCGCAGCGATGAAGAGGTCGTTTGCCCCGATCATGGCTCCCCCCTGCTTTCAGAGCAGCGCGTATCTGACCATAGTGGCTTGCTGCTTCACTTGGATAGTCAAGGACTTCGACATATCGGAGATATTCATCGAGCGCAGCGCAATCTTGTTGACGCCGAGGCGATAACTCGACGCCAAATTCGAGTTCAGATTTCGTAATTGCTGAAATTCCGACATCGCCAACTGCAACTCTTTGCATCGCTTCAGGACCACATCGTGAGAGCGTTTCATGATGTAGAAAGGAAATATCGGGTATTCAGCGCTTCTGGGATCTGGCCAATAGTGCGGGTGAGGAAGGGTGCCTCTCGCCATTATGATCATTATGACCGATATGGTATTATAGAGTCATGATCACTGAGGTCAACGCCGTCAATTTTCGCCAGAATCTTGGGGAGATGCTGAACCAGGTCCAGTACCACAACGACAGCATCGTCATTAACAAGGATGGCAAGCCGGTCGCTGTGTTGGTGAGTGCTGAATTGTTTGCCCGTATCCGCCGGATGCGTGACCGATTCGATGCGCTGAGCGACCGGATCGCAGGGGCTTATGCCACTGTCCCGATCGAGGATGGGCTGTCTGAGATCGATGCGATCGTGGAGCAGGAACGAAAGCGCTGATGGCTGGGTTACGGGTCGTCCTGGACACCAACGTACTGGTGTCGGGACTGGCATATCCGGGAAGCATCCCTGGACGCATCGTTGGCACTTGGCGCCAAGGTGGGCTGGACGTAATTTTATCCCGGTACATTCTGGATGAAATGATGAGGGTGCTTCCACGACTGTCTCGAGTAACGCTGAGCGCAGACGAGATTCGGGATCTGGCTGACAGCTTCATGTTTCTGGCTGACATCCTCGAGCCCGCCGTAGAGAAGGATGACGCTCTCCGCGATCCGGCCGACCAACCTGTCTTGGGCACGTTGCTGGCATCGCAGGCCGACTATCTGATCACCGGAGACAAAGACTTGCTCGCGCTCGCGGCCCAACACCCGATTCTCACGCCCGCTGCATTCTGGGAGCGGCATGGCGGCTAACGAAGAACGAGAGCGGCCGGCGAACTTCGGCCCCCGGAGCATGGTTGACCGCAACAAATAAGGGGGTGGAGAAGTGGAAACGGATACGCGTTTCCAGCTACTCCATCCCCTCAACGGCGTCTATCCAGCAACGCCGATAACTGCGCTTCGCTAACTTATCGCTGGCACAAGAGATCGATCGGGCAAATCCAATCTCTATGGGAGGCAGGACTGTCCCAACAGGTTACTTCGATGTCGATGTAGATTCCCTGGACATGCTGACGTTCGTTGGCGATAATTTTCCGACGGACCAAGCGGGGCTTTCAGAATTGGAGAAATCAACTGCAAGTTTGCCGTGGCGAAGATGCCCGCTGTAAGCCGAATCCCTCGCTCACCATGCAGCAACGCTTCACCATATAAAGAAAGATAGTATGACGAGTTGGCCGCCATCAGCAGCGGTGGAAGAACCACGCAGGCCGAAATCTTCAACCTACTTCGGCTCAGTCAATCTGTCGGAAACCCGCTCTCAACTTATAGATCAGTACTTCGGGCGTCGCGTCAGGCATTCTGTGAACTTTTCCTTTCCTGGTGTGAGCCCGTCGTTTCTGCGATGTTTCGTCACTCGCAACACTTCGCGGTACTGCGCTGGGCTTGAACACCACCGCAGCTGGTCCGTTCTAGCCTGGGATCGGACAATCTCCGGACGGCGCTGGCCGCTATTAAACGCCCAAAACCACCCGAGCCGGATTTGCCTTCTCGCCAATTCCAAAGGACAGCTTCGTGTTTACTTTTTCAGGATCAAGGTATGTCCCGAAAAGGCGGTCCCATATCGTGAACAAGCTGGCCATGTTCCGTCCGTAGTGTTGCGGGTTATCGCTGTGATGTATGTGGTGATACCGTGGCGTGACAATAATCCATTCCAGCCATTTCGATCGCCAGGTAAAGTTCATGTGCATCCAGTCATTTTGAAGGATGCTGGAAACCGCGATTGCATTGGCGATCCACCAGGGCGAAATATACAGGACAGAATAGGCTAAAACATACGGGATATTAACCATGAAGAAATCGGGTATTGTAGTTCGCACTCCCCCGAGCCAATACATATAGGTTGGCGAGTGGTGCCACTTGTGTACCCGCCAAAAGTATTGAGTGTGGGTGAGCCGATGTATCCAATAGTGGCCAAAGTCGGCCAGGATGAAATAGAGAACGACTCTCACAGCGAGCGGCAAATGAGCGATGCTCGCGGGGGCGGGGTGATAGCCGGGCACGATGTCGTTCAGATAAATGCAAATCGGTAATATGGCGCACCTAAAAAATCCATAGGCAACCAGGTCCCTTCCGATGACATGTAAATAGGAGAGCGCCCGGGCCGGGCGCAGAAATTCGAGTGTCGTGAAGACCACGAACCTTAAAAGAAACACCAATTTGAAGAAGACGATGGGGGAGAAGATGAAATTAAAGAGCGCCTTCCCGAGAAACATCTCGAGTCTGCCATTCATGCGCGATGTAGCCTTCCGGTGTATAAAGCTGGGGCTCTCCGACGGGAGAAGCCGATTTCTTCGTATTTCGCCGTGATGCTCAGGTGCTTTTGGAGGACATCTTCAAAGGATCATGCATGAATGCGCCAGACGGTATCCATGTAGAAGTCGCCGAACACCATCTTACCCGGGTGCACGCGCAAGATCGCGCAGCGCTGCTGCCTGTCGATATAGCTGCCGTTTGACTCAATAGAGATATCCACCCGATACCAGCCTGGCTGAATCTCAAGCACGGGACAGTAGAACTCTACCTCACCTGAGCCCGCTGTGATTCGCAGCTTCGGGTCCGATACAGCTGTCGTGAGCTGAGCGCAAAGATAACCACTGGGCCAGTAAATCAGAACATTAAAAACCACATTCTCAAGAGAATATTGAGCTTGAAAACCGAAGCGAGCGAACATTGGGTATCCCGTACGCGGGGCCTCGTCCGGCTCGGTCGAAGTGAATGAGAGGTGCGAACACATTGCCGACCTTTGGTGAGCATCATCACTTAGATGATAGGTGTCCTCTCCGCCCATCGCCATCTGCCGGTAGTGACCAACGGCCTCCGTAGGAGTGCCAGTCATCAGCACCTGACCATGATGTAGAAGGATCGCACGGTCGCACAGCCTCTGAATTGCGCCAAGGTCGTGAGAGATCAACACTATCGTCCGTCCTGTCCCTCGTAGCTGGGCAATAAGATCCAGACACTTCGCCTGGAAAACGATGTCTCCAACTGCCAGCACCTCGTCTAAAAGCAAAATGTCCGGATCGAGGTGCGCGGCGATCGAAAAACCCAGCCTTACATACATACCTGACGAGTAGCGTTTTACGGGAACATCAAGGTATTCGGGTATGCCGGCGAACTCGACAATGCTGTCTACCTTGCGAGTAATCTCCGCACGGGTCATTCCAAGCATCGATCCGTTCAGATAGATATTTTCGCGGCCGGTCAGTTCTGGATGAAACCCGGAGCCGACCTCGACCAGGGCTGAAAGGCGCCCCCTAATTCTGATTTCGCCTGATGTGGGAGCGGTGATTCTCGACAACAGCTTTAAGAGGGTACTTTTGCCGGCCCCGTTGTTTCCAATGATGCCAAGGGATTCCCCCTGTGGCACCTCGAAACTGACATCATGCAAGGCCCACATTTCCTTTCGTTTCTTACCTGGAAGAGAAAATTTGGGCCAGCCCAAAGATCGATTCCGGCTGCCGCTTTGGATGATATATCGCTTGGAAACATGGTCTAGCCTGATGTCAAACATGGCACTTATATCGCACTCAAATCACGTCCGCCATTGTTGCTTCGGTCGCCTTGAAATAACCGTAGGCCAACGCAAGGCAGCACAGCGTGATTGCGCCGGAGCTTATGAGCATGGGAACGTCCGGCGCAGATCCGCGGAGTATAACGCGCCGGAAGTTTTCGATAAGGCTAGCGAGAGGATTCAGCAAATACAGGTCTTGACATCGAGATGGAATTGAATCGATGGAATAAACCACAGGTGTGGCGAACACTCCTATCTGCAAAATGACTGGCAATGCAGCGGCGACGTCGCGGAAGCGCGCCTGAATGGAGGACAGGAACAGAGCGATGGCCGATGTGAAGGCAATGAGTATCGCGACGATGGGGAGAGCATAAAGAGTGTTCCAAGCGAACGAGACGCGATAGTAGAACATCAGGCCGGTCAGAATAGAGCAGGCAATTGCAAAGTCCACGAGGGCAGCAAACACATAGGAAAGCGGAATGATCTCCCTCGGGAAATGCAATTTCGTTAACAGAGCCGAGTAACCGACTATGCCGTTGATGGCGTTGCCGACCGCACCCGAGAAGAATATCCACGGGAGTAATGCAGAAAAGACGAACAATGGATATGGCGCTCCCTCGCTTCTGACTCTTACTACGCGAGAGAAGACGAGGGTGTATACCATCATCATGGCCAATGGTTGCAATGCAGCCCAAAGCCAACCTAATATTGACTGCTTGTAGCGAACCGCAAGCCGAAATAGCGTAAGCGTATACAGCAAATCTCGATAGCCCACGAGGGTTCTAATCCCAGAGGCAATTGTTCTCAGGGAAAATGATGGCGGGCGTATGACTGTCACCGCGCGGGGAACTTCCGCTCGCGAGCCAAGAAGAGGGTGCTTGCGTTCGAGCAGAACAGTCATTGATTCCCGCGTCACAGTACACGCTTCGGCGGCATTCCCATGATCGCGGGATTCCTGATCTACGTTTCTATCGATACCGGTCAGCCTTGGTGACTCCATGAGGTTCTGGGATACAAAGCACTCCCTTCACATTTCGGTCTGGCAATTGAAGTCTAGTGACAATTGCCATGGGCAGAACAGATCATCGTCTCGTCGTTATTGATCCTGTTGCCATCAACTCGTGTGTCGAAAGAAGGATCTTTTTCAATACGTCTCAGGGCGTACTTTAGCTGTTCGGCTATCACCCGTACGGCGGGTTCACGCAGCATCTCCAAATGCCCAGCACTCACCATGCAGATCTCTACTCCGGACAAGGATAGGGCGCCCCAACCCATTTCGCGATCTCTCACTTTGAAATACGGCTGTTTGGGTTTTCTGAATAGGATCACCGGAGCTCTAAATTCTTTGTGTGGAAACTCTTCCTCAAGCTGGACTGCTTCGGTCCAGGCACCGATTGGCTCCTCTTCACGGAATAGCGTCTGACGTACACGCCGCTTAACCGCCCGCGTGTAGTGCGAAACCTGAGCCAAGAGGGGCAATTTGGCAACACGTAGACGGCCTTGGCGGAAGGACTCGAGATGCACAAGCCATCGGATCTCGCTCCGCTGCAAAACATATGTATCAATGATGCCGAACAACCCCACCTCGTGTCCCTGGGCCTCAAGTTCAAGCACCATTTGTTCGGCGATATGCACTCCGTTGCACATACCTACGAGGAAATACGGGCCTTTCGGTTGAATCACTCGCATCGCGGCAATATATTCACCTGCGATTGCCTGCAACTCCTCAATACTGAACGGGACAATAAGACAGGTGGGAGCGTGGGCCTGGAGCTTATAAAAGGGTTGCTCGGCTCCCATGTGACGCGCCAGAAGCGCATAACCGAGCGCATCCACTCCCGACTGCACGATCGCGAACAATGGAAACCCTCGACTGCCTGCACTGATCTCCATCAGTAAAGGATCGGGACTCCACTCTGAGCCATGACGTATCAATTCTGCGAAAGAACCGATAGTCGAACCACGAAACAGCGCTGAGAGGGGAATCTTGCGGCCAACCACTTTCCCGACCTCAGAAACCAGGTGAGCAGCCACCAACGAGTGACCGCCGAGATCGAAGAAATCATCGTGGATTCCGACCCCCGAAATACCCAGCACTCTTTCCCAGATCCGCACCAGTATCTGTTCCAGAGCGTCGTGCGGTTCAATCTCGTCACTCAAATGAGGATCTGATACTTCTCTACGCGGAGCAGCAGCACGATTTGTTTCTCGATAGCTCGGAATGTGCCCGTTGCGAGCAGTCACATCTCCTTCCATCCTCAGCATTGAAGTGAGCCTGGAGATCCGCTGCTCGGGGTGTGCTGCAACTGCTCTGAGCAGCGTCAAATAGTCATCCAGCAGTTGCGCCATTCGCGTGTAGTCGAAGAGCGAAGTAGAATACTCGACTCGCAGCCACCAATGGTCCTCCACATCCTCGATGAACTCCACCGATAAGTCGAAGATAGACGTGCCGTTCTTGAATAGGTATGGACTGGCTGAAACATGGCCAAATTTTGGAATTTTCCTGGCTCTGACGGCTGAGAACATGACCTGAACCAGGGGACTGTAACTCAGTGTACGCGCCGGATTCAGCTCTTCCACCAGCTTCTCAAAAGGAAGGTCGGCATGAGCGAAGGCGTCGAGAGCGACTTCGCGTTCCTGGAGAAGCAGATCGCTAAAGTGCGGATCCCCAGAGAGATCGGTTCGCAGTACCAGAGTATTTACAAAAAATCCGATAAGGTCTTCGAGTTCGATGCGGTTCCGGCCAGTAACCGGAACGCCTACCAAAATATCGTCGGCCTCGGTATAGCAGTGGAGAAGTGTTTTGAACGCGGCAAGATTCACCATGAACAATGTTGCCAGCCGCGTTCGGCCCAAGACTGTCAGATCGTGAATAAGTTCTTTCGGGATGGCTATAACGTGGCTGGCGCCTTCGTAGGTCTGCTCGAGAGGTCGAACGTGATCGGCTGGCAATTCTAGAAACGAAGGCGCGCCTGCCAGCTTTTGTTTCCAGTACATCGTCTGTGCGGCAAGGCGGTCACCTGCAATCCACTCCCTTTGCCATCTTGTGTAGTCTCCATATTGGATAGGCAGGTCGGCGAGAGATGCGTGTGGTTCACCGGAATGTTGATCGTAAAGAGCAGCCAGTTCGCGAACAAATATGTCCAACGACCAACTATCACACACAATGTGGTGCATGACACATAGAAGAAGATGTTCGTCGGCGGCCAGGCGAAGTAATTTCACTCGCAGAAGTGGGCCGGTTGCAAGATTAAACGAGACCCGAGCCTCCGCCATTCCTATCCTGTAGGCCTCCGACTGGCGGTCGCCGTTTGCTATCCCGGTCAAATCGAGGCGGGGTATTTCGATCACGGAATCTGCCACGACTTGAACGGGGTGACCTGCGTCGGTTTCGAAGATGGTACGCAGAATCTCGTGCCGCTGGATCAACTCCCGTACACTCAGCTCGAGCGCGTCTGGGTTTAGATTCCCTCGCAGACGCAAGCCGAAAGGGACGTTATAGGCTGGATTTCCTGGATAGAGCTGGTCTAGGAACCACAGGCGTTGTTGCGCCAAAGACAAGGGAAATATTCGCTTCGGCTTCCGGCTAAGGAGGTCGACGAGCAATTCCTTCTGCCTTACTGCCGATAGATTGAATGGATTGTCTGGCAGGTCAGTCATTTATCCCTTGAGCGTTGGGGGGACGATTGGAAGTGGAATCGAATTCAGCACTGCGTCCCAGGCGAGTTCAGACGCGTACACCGACAGGTCCGCCAACGATGGGTCGTTAGCTTCACATTTTGCGGTCGTTACCGCAAACAGCGTATCTCCGTCACGAGAAGTGTGAAACGGCTGAATCGCCCGGGCCATGGAGGAATGCGTCTCGATAGCCAACCGCTGAAGCTGAACCTGATCGAGCACGTGATTGGTAACGACCAAAGTCAACGTTGTGTTGTCGGTCAAGCAGCTACTCAAGAGGGGACCATTGGCGGTTTGCCTACCGTCCATGAGTGCCGTTGCGACCGAAGTCCTCCGACCACGGAGATCTCGATTACCGGCAACGACCCGGCCCTTCCGATCGACGATGACTCCGCGAGCGTTCACTACGGTAAAGACGCCAAGTCGTGTGGGGCCCAGATCGAGGAATCCCGCGCCCTGGCCCGACCTCTCCATGAAACTCTCTCCGAAATAGGAACCACAGTGCACAAAGGCTCCTGCGCCCCGGGCACCGAGTGGAAACCACCCTTCACGAGCTGCCTCGAGCGCCGCGAGTCCGAGCTCCCTGTCCGGGTATACGGCGTTTTGACGGCCTTTGAAGTCGAAAACCACCGCAGCAGGAACAACTGCGACCTGGCCCCACTCTCCGGACGCGGCGCCGGAGCGCAACAACCCGGCGGCTACTCCCGATGCAGCCTCCAGTCCATAAGTCGAACCGCCGCAGAACGCAATCGCGTTGATAAATTTGCCAAAGTCCGCGTTCAGAGCTTGCGTAAGCGAGCTGCCGGGAGTGCCGCCTCTCGTGTCCACAGCTCCAAACGCCCGTTCAGGGAAATGGAATACCGTGACACCGGTGGGGCCCTCGGGGTATTCCGCAACTCCGATCCGAAGGCCAGGGAAATCAAATCTCAAACATGGAGAATGTTCACCTGCGCATGGCCGGCTATTTTTCACCGTTGAAGAACTCGGTCGCATCGAGCCTCACGATTGTGTCGTTATCTTGGAATCAAGGTAGTGGCCCAATTTCGATAACCTAAGAAGGCGGGACGCCCACCGCTGCCAAGAGCAAACGCTAAGGTTTGGAAACTTGTGTGTCCGGGTACGTCTGACGAATTGCGAGCGATTGAAGCGGCTGCCAAAGCTCGTAACAAGACAGGTTCCGAATGGATTCGCAGCGCGCTAGCTGTCACAATTTGAATCTGAACGCTCCGAGGTTCTCTTTTTGATTCTGCGCTTGCGGGATATCAAGAAGTAGGTCCAAGTTCCAAGAAACGAGCCCACACACCCACTCAACAGATGGAGAATTTCATGGATATAACGCACCTGGAACAGTTGATGAATCAGGTCGGGAATCATCCTGTTCCCCCGATATGCGACGTAAATACCTCCCAAGCAGATAAGTGCTCAGGCAGTCTGGCTGCCAAAACCTGCACGTGCGCCTCTGGATTTCAAATTAGGACGCCACCGGAATCAAAAAGAAAATTGGGCAGCAATCTTGAATGGGTTATTATATTTATGCACTCGAGAGCCCGCCTCCGGGGCGAGAGTTGTGCTCTATTACCCTATTGCGGCCCTGAGTTCGGCAACTCGGTTTCCGCACCCCCCGGTTGAGGAATGTATGAGTGAGCGGGTCTTTCCGACGTCTTTTGGACAGCAGCGCCTTTGGTTTCTGGATCAAGTTACTCCTGGGACATCTGTCTATAACCTGGCCCGAGCGCTTCGTCTTACTGGCTCGTTGGACCAGGTAGCGTTAACCAATGCACTGCAGTCCGTCATCTCGCGTCACGAGTCATTGCGGACCATCTTCATTTCCGAAGGTGATCAAGTCAGGCAGGTTGTGTTACCCGCTCTGAAGTTTGATTTGCCGGTGGCAGATCTCGGTGAGCTTCCTGCCGTACAACGCGAGCAAGCCGCTCTTCGTATTGCCGGAGAGGAAGCGAACAAGCCTTTCGACCTCAGCACAGGCCCCCTCCTGCGCGCGAAGCTACTTCGGCTCGGCACCGGGGATCATATTCTTCTTCTCCTCATCCACCACATTATTGCGGATGGATGGTCCATGAATCTGCTGCTTCATGAGATGGGAGAGCTGTACGCTGGTTTGGTCGCTGACAAGCAGTCGCAACTGCCCAATTTGAATCTTCAATACTCCGATTATTCCTGCTGGCAGCGCGCCTCTTTAACCGGGGAGTTTCTTGCGGGCAAGCTCAATTATTGGAAGGACAAGCTGCAGGGTGCAGAGACTGTCTTGCAACTGCCAACGGACTACCCGCGTCCGGCCGGGCACAGTGGTCGTGGAAAGAGCTTTCATTTTGATCTGAGTCAAGAGACCGACGGAAGCCTCAAGACGCTGGCTCAAAGCGAGAATGCCACTCCTTTCATGGTGCTGCTCGCTGTATTTCAAGTCTTGTTGGGGCGGTATACATCGCAGGACAGCATCCTCATCGGAACTCCCACAGCCGGAAGGAATGACGTCGAACTGGAGAATTTGATCGGGTTCTTCGTCAATACGCTGATTCTGCGGGCCGACCTTAACCCAGACAGTAGCTTCCGACAGGTTCTGCAGCAAGCGCGCGCGAACACGCTGGAAGCTCTCGCGCACCAGGACATGCCATTCGAGAAGTTGGTCGAGGTCCTGGAGCCGGATCGCAGCCTGAATCGGAACCCATTGTTCCAGGTGATGTTCGTTCTTCAAAATTATCCACGACAGAAGATGGAACTTCCCGGGCTCGTGATGCAAGAAATCGAGTTCGAGAGCGGTATCGCGAAATTTGACCTAACTCTCGAGGTCATCGACGTTGGCAATTTGCACTGCACGTTCGAGTACGATTCCGACCTTTACGAAGAAAGCACGATTCGGCGGATGGCCGGTCACTTCGCAAAGCTCGTCGAGACAGTTGTTGCCGCTCCCGACGAGAGGCTCTCGAAGTTTTCGATATTGACGGCAGCAGAAGTGCAGCAGCTCGTGGATTGGAATAACACGGATAGCGACTATCCCCGAGAGTTGTGCATCCACACCGCTTTCGAAGAGCAGGTAACACGCACACCCGATGAGACGGCAGTCATCGATCAAAAGAACCGCATAAGCTACCGGGAGTTGAACGAGTTGGCTAACCGACTGGCCCGACGCCTCATCAGGCAGGGAGTGCGACCTGGGACGCTCGTGGGCGTTTCCTTGAATCGATCAATCGAGATGGTAATTGCACTCCTAGGAATTCTAAAGACGGGAGCGGCTTACGTTCCACTGGATCCTGCTTACCCGGAACAGCGATTGGATTTCATGGTCGACGATTCGCAAGTCAACGTAGTTCTAATCACACCTGAATTAGCCGACCTATGGCAGAAGCAGAAGATCGACGTACTTGCGGTCGATGCTGAAAGTCTTTCCGCAGAGGCAGAGGACGCGTTCAACCTATCGCTGCCACTCTCGGCCGAAAACCGCATGTATGTAATCTACACCTCGGGATCGACCGGTCGCCCAAAGGGAGTCGAAGGCACACACCGGGCCAGCATGAATCGGTTTTCGTGGATGTGGAATACGTATTCCTTCTTAGATGGCGAGACTTGTTGCCAGAAGACGTCCTTGGGATTCATTGATTCTGTTTGGGAGATTTTCGGCCCGCTCCTGCGCGGCGTCGCCTCTGTAATCCTTCCCGACGAGGCAATCATCGACCCTGAGCAACTGGTCCAGCTCCTTGCAAAATATGGGGTCACCCGAATCGTCTTAGTCCCATCGTTGCTACGGGTCATCCTGGAAGGAGTTGAAGACCTCCAAAACAGGCTGCCGAAACTTAAACTTTGGACATGCAGTGGTGAGGTCCTTCCCGTTGACTTGGTAAACCGCTTCTCAGGCGCATCGCCGAAAGCGACTTTGCTCAACGTATATGGTTCTTCGGAAGTAGCAGCAGATGTGACCTGGCACGAGATCACGACGAGCGACCGGAGCCGTCCAGTGCCCATTGGAAGACCTATCAGTAATGTGCAGATGTTCATCCTCGACCGCCACTTGAATCAAGTGCCCGCAGGCGTGCCAGGGGAGCTCTTTGTTGGAGGGGATTGTCTTGCGCGGGGGTATCTCAGGAGACCTGAGCTTACGTCTGAACGTTTCGTCGCGCACCAATTCGAACCGGGCAGTTCAATTCGCCTTTTCAGAACAGGCGACCTTGGGCGCTATTTGCCGAATGGCGAGATCGAATACCTCGGTCGGACCGACAATCAGGTAAAGATTCGCGGCATTCGCGTAGAGCTTGGAGAGATCGAAGCAGTGCTGGCATCACACCCGACGGTGCGTGACGCCGCCGTCATTCTCGCCGACCGGTCCGGGCAGCAAAGGCTCATCGCTTATCTGGAAGTTCGTCCAGGATTGCATCCGGACATTGACGAGTTGCGCCGCTTCATGAGGTCCAGACTGCCAGATCAAATGGTTCCTTCAGACTACCTTGTCATTGATGCTTTTCCGCTGCTTCCGAGCGGTAAGGTCGATCGAAGGACCCTGGCATCGCGGACCTCAGCACGCCCGATTGATGATCGTGTCTATCTTGCTCCTCAGACGCCAACCCAAGAACGCCTTGTTGCTATCTGGAGCACCTTGCTGGGAGTCGAAGAGGTCGATATTCGAGATAACTTCTTTGAGTTGGGTGGTCATTCGTTGATGGTGATGCAGGTCGTTGCAAGGATCAGAAAGGAATTCGATGTTGAGGTGCCGATCCGGGCCCTGTTCGAAGAGCCAACTATCCAAGGGTTGGCGAAAGAAGTGGAAGGGGCTAAGGCCAGGGGCATCAAGGCCTGTGCTCCTATTTCCTCTTTCCACCAGACGGAGAACAACTACGACCGGATTAGAGTGCAAGTCGACAAGATGTCGCGGGGAGAGCTTGAGGAACTTCTACGGCAGGTTCTCAACGAGAAGTCGGACGGATCATCGTCGACTAGGTCCGATGCCCCCTGTGCTTGGCCATATTGAACTGGCCGTCCGGTTGGGTCTCACCTGAGGTTGACCAGGCTGTTAGGTTCGACAAAAAACCTCTGCAGCGCGTCTCGCCGGTGCCCTATTTATGCTCCCGGAGTCGACTACCCCGAGCGTTCAAAGCAGGACTTTCTCGGAAGACATTCCTCATAAATTGCTCCCCTGCCAACCAGTGACCGTCGAAGATGTACCTGTTCCGGCAATCCCGAATCCAGCATAGGTGCCTGTGAAATTGTAGGTAGAGTCAGAATAGGTGTTGAACTGCGTGCCGTTGACCTTTATCACCAGAGAGACAGGGGAGATGCCCGTAGCATCGAGCTCAAGGGTGTTGACTGCATTCCCATAGGATCCGCTGGAAAGCAACTGCCAGCTTCCGTTATTGAAGGCAAACAGGTCGATCGTGCCGTTGTCCTCGGCCAGGGCAAGGTAGAAGGTGGCGGCCCCATTCGGGCCGGGAGCCAAACGGGTCACTACGCCCACCCAGCCGCTCAATTGGAGTGTGCCAATCGTGATCGCAGAGGAATGATTCGTATTGAAGGGCGTCGTCCATATCGCGATTCCGGTTCCGGAAGGCATGGAAAGGGCCGCGGTGTTGTTATTGAGGATAAAGAACGAGGAAATGCCGTTGTTGCTGTTACCCGGAATAAACCACCAGTTCACCCCAAGCCATCCCGCGTTTGCCCGCGTGAAGTTATCGGAAGGCGTGGTGCTGAAGTTAGGAAGTGAGCCCCCCTGCCACGCACCGTCGGCAATAGTAGGAGAGGTATTCGGGTCCGCCGCAATTCCCAGCCCCGGCGTGCCTCCCGTGTAGTTGTACGTATTGTCGTAGCATGTGGCATCGACGGTGCCATTATGCTTGGACCAGAAGAAGACCGGACCAGATCCTGCTACATCGAGTTCATGGGTATCGCCGATCGCATATGAGGCCAGCAAGTTAACCGCACAGAAGTCAACGCCTGCCTGATTGCCAAGACGGTAGGTAAACTCATTCCCCACATAGACGCCATCGTTGTAAAAGCTAGATGACGAAGTAGTTGCCCTCACGATCGCGCCTTGCCCTGAGGATGAATTGCCGTTGCTTTCCATTAGAAAGGACGTCCACTGATTGTTGCTGAAGGTTCCAGCTGTGTATATCTCGAAAGCATGGGTGACAGGAACTGACGCAGCATAAACCAAATCGTTAATGATTTGCAGGCCAGCGGCGGCTCCATCGGGATCAGTCCAGTCTGATCCCAACGAACCGTTGGTGCGCATGAAATTGTCCGAGTAGGTGGGATAGTTCGAACCGCTCGCTGAGTTGATTGTGTAGGCGGCGCTTACGGCCGATGAATTCGTCCAGCCCGATTCCGTCGCCAGAGCGTTTATCGTCTCGCTGGCCGCTACAGTGATAGGGGACGAATAGGTGTATCCCTGACTGCAGGTGCCGGACGTAGTCGCCGCGGGTGTAGAGCCGTCTACGGTATAGCATCCGGTTGCGCCGGGGGAAAGGCCGATGGTTACACTTTGTGTGCCGCTATACGTGCCAGCGCCTGGTGAAAATGTCGGCGCAGCCAACGTGCCGTTATTCCCGCCGCCGCCGCCCCCGCTACCGCCGCCGCTAACAAGAACGCCGTTGACGTAGAAGTTTCCGGTGATGCTGAACGTTCCGGGGACCCGATAATCTTCCCATACGCAAGTTGCACACGGCGCGGGCAGAGTGCCTTGAGTATAGTTCGCCAGAGACGGATCAAAGACGACGATGCACGTAAGCGACGGATTGCACGCCGCCTGTGCCGCCGTTGCCATCTCTCCCACTGTCGCGCCGGGAAAATTTATCACATAAACGGTATTGCCGGTCTGCGCCAGAACCGGGATGGGGATGAGAAGGAATAGCAACAATAAAGCCTTGAGAGCGGTTCGCATAAATTTGGTGATGTCTCCTCGCGCGATAAAGCCGCGGCCGGGGCAGGCGCAGCGGGCGCAGCGGGGGGATGACCGACACAACCTTCTCCATGGCGGGGCCGCTCTGCGGAACTTCCCGACGCATAGAATCGTCAACCGCTTCGACTCCGGCGATGGGGAGACGCTTACCGAGGCGGACCGGTGTTAGCTGGAACAGCGGCAGGGTGGACTGGAAGGCGTGGACGGGGACGGATTCAGATCGGCGGTGAAAATCACCGTAGGCTTTCTCGGCCACGGCGACACCGAATTCTGAAAGCACGCGATAACCTTTTCCGCAGGCCCATGACAGTCTTTATGCCATTCCGAACACCCAGACCTTCTTCCCGAGCACTGATCGTGAACCTCCAGAGATTTCTCGGGCCTTCGGCACAGGCTTCCACAATCAGCTGTTTCGGGACACGCGAATTTGATGAATCATCGGCAAACACGGTCACGGGAAATGAATAACCTCGTGAATTCTGCTTTGCAGAGTTTTTGGCACAATTGTCGCGCTCAATTGCTCACTACCACTGCTTTCAACCCGGTTGGTGGTGCCGGTTGACTGGCCGTCTGCGCCGTTAGGCCAGCCTTGAAAGCAGCCACCCTTCCAGCCCATGCAGCTTCCGCTTGGTCGCAACTCATTGTCCAAGTTGCGGTTATCGGCGATGTGCTGGTGTTGTAAAAATGTGCCCATTCACCGTTCTGATCCACGTTCTGCGGCCCATTCACCGAGTTCATGGTCGTAAAAGCCGAGTCGAATAAAGCGCCGGAAGGGGCGGTCAGGGCCGTGCCAGTGCACCAATTTTGATTAGCGTTCAAGATTACGATCTCACCTGCGGTAGACGGCGTCAGACAGCTAGCGCATGTTGTGAAGGATGAGACAATAGAAGTTTGGTTGCCACCCTGTCCCCCGCTATCAGTGTCGAAAGGTGATGTGTTTGCGCCTGTGATGTCATAAATAAGAACCGTGTCTTGCGTGAGTGTTCCAGTTCTGGTTATCGCTACTGTTGCGGTCGTGGCCGTGCTCGCATTTCCCGCATAATAGATTTGCGATGAAGCGGTAAAGGATGGGCCTCCAGCTACCGCACCGGTCGAGGACCATGTATTGCTGGGCGTACCCGTTATGCCCGAAATCGAATCGCCACCTCCGGTGAACGAAGCAATCAGCAAGTTACCTGACGACGGCATCTGGAGCGTCTGCGTGGTCCCGCTCGCGGGCATTGCAAAGTGTCCCAGGTGTACGATCCGCATAGATTGGGTCGGGGCAGTGCCAGCGCTGGCGGCCTTGAACATCACCTCACAGGAGGTGTATGTATTCGAAGTTCCAGTCGTCATCTGAGGAGTGAACGATGTCGTGGTCGAATACACTCCATGCTGGACCGCGTAGCCATCTAAAAGATCAACAGCGTCAAGATTCCACGTGATATTCGACTGCGATCCAGCGGTAAAAGAAGTGGTAGTCTCTGCGTACTCGTTAAACGAGACAAAATAGATTAGATCTCCGCTGGAAAGTGTGCCGGTAGCTGTGCCTGTGAGCGTCGTACCTGGGCTAACAGTGTTACAGTTCGGCGTACCATCTGTGGGGCTCGAGGTAGCGACATTGTAGAATTCCGAGCACGTAATGCCAACGTAGCTTCCGTTCGCATTACTGGAGGTTACTTTGACCTGCCGAACGCCCCCGACATTGTTGGCCACATACCAGATGTTGTAATAATTTCCAGCGGCGCTGGTGAAGGGAAGATTTGATCCGGCAGATGCCCAGATTTCGCCCATATCGTCGCTTGCCGACAGCGTGTAGCCACCGGCAGAGCTAGCAAACGATGAACAGACCAGAAGATTTCCCGCTCGTGTCGGCTCGGGGAATTCGATTGCGTAATAAGGCGAAGGGCTTCCTGGCCAGCTTCCGCTTCCGCTGCCAGCTGCTAGGGAATTCGGCCCCCAAACCGTCTGCACAAGCGTTGGTGTTTGCGACCAGCCAAGGGAACACCAGAGAAAGATCGGAATTAGGTGAAGAAAGCGTCTCATTGTAGTCTCGTCCCCGTAGTGCAGCCTGGGTAGCTGATGGCACTGATCACAGTCCCGAGGATGATCTGCCGCATCGAACGACCCATAGAACTCGCCTCTCATCAAGCGCGGTTGCAGCGTTGATGTATGAGACTACCTGTTCCAGTGGGGTTCCTGCAAGGCGATGAAGGTGCAGGAACATTTGGAATTCGGCGCGCTCTTTTTAGCTGGACACATGAGATCGATTCAACACTTCCGCCGCACGTCTGGATCGTCACAAAGTCCTGCAAAAGGCAAAGCGAGCTGCGAAGGCGGTTACAGCTTCATGTCGGCGCATGACACCAGGTCGCCGTTGAGCTAGAGGCAGTGATGGACTATAGTCCGAACAAGAACAGTGCGCGACCTGCCGAGACCAAGATAACCTGGTGCCCGTCCACAGTGAACGAGATCGGCGGTGCATATGTGTCCCCTCCCAAGGAGACGCGCCACAATTCGCGTCCAGTTGCGGAATCTATCGCAAAGGCGAACCCACCAGCTTCCCCGAATACGAGGCCTCCACTTGTCGCGAGGAGGCCACTATAACCGGGATATAGGGACTTCATACCATTTGGCAAGGAACGTTCCCACCGCTCCCATTTTTTCTCGCCGGTTGCAGCGTCCAACGCTCGAACGACTCGTTCTTCCGGCACTACGTAATTGCCTCCGGAACTACCAGGGTAGAATCCAAAATCGCCACGCGTAGGGTTGGGCGACTTCGTGAATACAGAAGCCCCTTCCGTGGCAGGGACAAAGAGCAATCCCGTTTTGGGTTCAAATGCTGTATTTTGCCAGTTAACGCCGCCCCCGACACCGGGTCTCGTTATTCGGCCGGATGGTGAACTCTCGGCGTCTGCGGCAGGGATCGGTCGCCCCTTCGAATCGAGACCTTTCGCCCAGTTCTGTTCGACGAAAGGCACGCCCACTAGGAATTCGCCAGTTGTGCGGTCGAGCACATAATAGAATCCATTACGGTTTGCAACACAGAGCACTCGACGTAAAACGCCCTTGATGGGTATGTCCGCAAGGATAGGAGTCTGGGTGGCATCAAAGTCGTGTTCATCGTGAGGAGTGAACTGAAAATACCATGCCAGCTTGCCCGAACTGGCGTGCAAGGCAAGCATACTGTCGGTGAACAAGTTATCGCCTGAACGGACATCGCCCTGTAGACCCGGAGCAGGATTGCCCACGCCCCAGTAAATAAGATCCAGCGATGGGTCATAGCTGCCCGTGATCCATGTTGGGCCACCACCAGTTCGCCATGCATCATTCTTCCAGGTGTCATGGCCGAACTCGCCCGGGCCGGGTACCGTGTTGAACTTCCATCGCTGCTGGCCGGTTTTCGAGTCGTAGGCAGCCAGGAAACCGCGAATACCATATTCGCCGCCGGCAACGCCAACAATCACCGAATCGTTCACGATGAGCGGCGCTCCCGTCATCGTGAAGCCCTCACTGGGCCTGCACACTTCGGTTTGCCACATGACGCTTCCGGTGGTTGCGTTGATCGCAATCAGATAACAGTCGAGACTGCCCAGAAACAACGTGTTCCCCAAAAGGGCGAGCCCTCGGTTCGTTCGGGAGCAGCATACCGGCAGCTTGTCGGGCATAGTTCGACTAAACCGCCATCTTACAACCCCAGTTGCAGCATCCAGCGCGATGACGTTAGCAGGCGGCTCGGTTGTGAAGATGACTCCGTCTGCGACGATAGGCGTGGACTCATATCTTGCGGACTCAGTTGAATCGAATTGGTGAATCCATCGAATTCGAAGTCGCGAGACATTTTCGGGGGTGATCTCGGACAAGGTCGTGTGACGATGTCCATCGAGGGAGCCAGAATAGGTCAACCATTGATCCGGTCTGCTCTCGGCGCTGCGGATCTGTTCACTGCTTACCTGAATTTCTGCCGGCGATAGTTGTTCCGTACTTCGCTTAGAACCAGCCGATTGCAGAGTCCTCAGATAGCCAACGACCTGCCACCGTTCCAGCGGGGACATGGCGACGCGAGGCATGCCAGTACCTGGAATGCCGTCTCGAATGATCTTATAAACGGCGAGGTCACTATCGCCGTGATGGTAGGCGGAACGATTCAGGGCGGGGGCATACCCTCCGGCTCCATCTTTACCATGACAGGCTACACAGTGTGCACTGAGGAAGATCTGTGTGCCGCTGTGATGATCGGCGTCAGTCACGTATGGGTTCATGACTGAGCCTTCCAGACTGTAGCCCTGATTGACAAAACCCTCCAGGCCGAAACCGCCTCGAGCATGAGTCATTAACCAAAGCTCACGCCACGACAAGTCAGGGACGTGGCCTACAGCCTTTTCCGCAAATAGCTTTGCTCGCCAGGAGACCTGCTTCCACGTCCATCCATTTGGGAGTGACTTCATCGTGAAAACTGCCGTTACCGCGACCCCCATCACCACAAAAGCGACAACGGCAGCAGTAGCGCCGAGACGGCGCTTCTGTCGCTGGCTCGTATCTACCTCGAGTAGCTGGTGTTTCAAAAGTGGATCCTCCGCCTTGGCCTCAGTGAAAATACTCAGATGTCCGGAACCTCATTCCGGCGTAGTAACAATGCCTCAAGACGGCATACTAAAATTGCCAGTATAAGAATTCACTTTGGCCGCCAAGATTAAGAATCCCGATAACCACGATCATCGACACCGCGACGGCCCATGCCAGCGACGGTGTCCACAGGACCCGAGTATTAGCGGCCGCGCTATAAAGTGGGATCGGTTTCCAACCAAGCGCAGGCTCGTACGGGCTCAGTATCTGGAGGGTGTTCGGGCACACCAGGGCAATGAATGCCGGAACGGCGATCCAGAGCGCCATTCTCGAAAGACCAACGCTGATCTCACTTCTCAATCCAGACAACCCAATGCCATGTAAACCCAACATTCCCTGCAGCACATCGGTCGCAGTTTTCAGGTTCGCTGAGCGGAAAATAACCATCGAAGCGGCGACAGACACGAACGTGATGATGAAACCAGCGGGTCGCATGAATTGCTCATAGCTCGATCTATCGCGCCACAGCTTGGGCCCCACTTGTCGCCACGCATGATTCACCGTTAGAAACACGCCGTGAAGCACGCCCCATACTATGAACGTGTAGCCGGCGCCATGCCAGATCCCAGAAATAAGCATTGTCAAAAGAATGGGTAACATTAATAGCTCAATGAATGCCCCAAAGCCTTTGTTCCGACCGCCAAAACCTGGGAGGCCTCTAGCCGCTCGTCGCCGCGTCAGCCAGAGCGTTAACGGATTGTATATATAAGCGGTCAGAAAGCGGGTCAACGTCATGTGCCATCGCTGCCAGAAGTCGATGATGTTTGACGCCCGAAGGGGTGAGTTGAAATTTGGCGGCAGCCGGACGCCGAAAAAGCGTGCGATGCCGAGTGCCATGTCGGTATAGCCGGAAAAATCAAAATAGATTTGCAGTGTGAAGCCGATCGCCGCAATCCAGGCCGACAACAAGCCAATGCGGCTGCCCGAGGTGGCCTGTTCATAGATAGGTGTCACGAGTGGCGCGATGTTGTCGGCAATAAACACTTTTTTGAATAGCCCGAACGCGAACAACGTCACACCAACGGACACGTTGTCCTTATCGAAACGACACGACACGCGGTGGAATTGCGGCATCATTTCACGATAGTGCACAATCGGACCGGCGATGAGCTGCGGGAAAAAAAGCACGAACAGGCAATAGTCCTGCAACGTGAAGGACTCGACTCGGCCCGCCTGTACATCGATTAAGAAGGCAATCTTCTGAAACGTAATGAACGATATTCCAAGTGGCAAGATGACCCGCGCAAGTAACATCTGCGTGCCAAACGCATCGTTGATGGCGCCCACTAGAAAATTCGAATACTTGAAGTACCCGAGAAACACCACGTTGAACGCAATACCCACCAGGAGAACAACCTGAGCGGCGGTGCGATTCCCCTGCTTGCCCATCCGCTGCAGCACCCGCGCCAGTACGAAATTGATCAGTATCGATGGCGCGATGATCAGAATATTTAGAGGCCTCCACCAGGCGTAAAAGAACAGAGATGCGGCGATGATCCAACGGAGCGCCCACACGCGAGATACCAGGCCCAGCGCAAAAAACACCGCCACAACTACCGGCAAGAACACAAAGATGAATTCATAAGAATTGAATAACATTTGCCACCTAGCTCCTCTGTCTTAGTCGCTGCTACCGAGTGATCAACATCGCACTTATCCTTCGCACAATCGCGCCGACGTTTTCATACGATTCGACCTCAGCCACCCTAAACTTCACGCCAAATTCGCTTTCGACTGCGACAATGAAATTCACGTAGGCAAAAGAGTCCCAATTGGCTACTTCATCACGCCTGGTTTCCATTGTCAGCACGATGGAATCATCCGACAAAAGGTCGCGGAGAATCCGTGTTAACGTGTTCAGAACGTCTTGATTCGTCATACTGCTCCTACCATCTGTGCAATGTGGGTGGAGTGAGGCACATAGTCTGGCAAGTGCAAGAACCAGCGCGACGCGCCGTTACCATTCATAGCTTCTCGCGCACGCTCGAAGCCGAGAGTTGAGTACAAGTCGCTGACGACAGCATTTTTCGAGGTTGGTATGTAGTCGGCGCGAAAGGCCCGTACACCCATCTCACGCGCAGTCTTCACAGCGACATTCATCGCTTCCAGTTCCAGTTGACGACCGAAGACCCGGCAGCTCATGACCCAGGTATCGATCTCGAGCACATCAGCAGACCGCGGATCGGGAAGCAGAATCATGGCACTGACAAGACCGTTGTCGCCGAACCTATCGACGAGGCGGAATTGCAGGGTGAGGCATCGATCCGTGGCGACGAACCGCGTTACTTCCTCGAGGGAATGACGTCGGGTAGTCAGATTAAACTGATTTGTCTTTCCAATCAGCTGTGCGACTCGTGCGAGATCTACTTTTTGGAAAGGTCCGAAAGTCAGCGACATCTCAAGTCCCCTCAGAAAATCGTCCATGCTCTGTGACGACTCGAGGAACGCCTCTCGCGAAGTGTTGGCCGCGTATTGCTGCCCTCGCTTGGAGTCATCGGCGGTAAAGGCGACAGACTCGAAGTAACCTGCATCCGCCAGGCAGCGCACGTATTGGGCTGCGTCGTCCGGCATCTCAGGGACAGCTACCATGGGCAGGCTCTGCCTGATTCGGGCTCGCTCCGCCGGATTATCATCGACAAAGACCAGGCTCTCGATTCCGATGTTCAACTGCTCGGCAATTCGTCTCAGGTTAGCTGCCTTGTCTTCCCAATTCGCGACGAAAGCCGCGATATCGGCCCGCTTTAAGAACATCTCTGGATGGTCGCGGAACACGGCCTCTGCTACCAGAGGATCATTTTTTGAGCAGACTGCCAGAATCACGCCACGCTCTTTCAATTGCTTAGCATAATGTTGCAGAGCGAGATGCGCTTCACCCGTCCCGGTACCCTCGCCCAGGACGATTCCCTGCGGCCCATCATCACCGATCACACCGCCCCAAAGAGTGTTGTCGAGATCGAGAACGAGACACTTTTTGGACAATCCATACTTGGCGGCGATAACCCTGGTGAGCAACTCCCCATACACGGGCGCAGCCTGTGGCGCGATTTCCATTTTTGCTTGCAACCAGCGCGTCACGTCGAACCAGGCATCCAGCCCATCACGTTCACTGGTCCGTGCTATATCGAGAAGCAGAACGCTATCTTCGTCGGCTGCTTGTGACAACCGTTCGTTTAGATGAGCGATCAACTGTGCCGGTACGCCCGCCACAAGACGGTCAAAACTGCCAAACAGGGGCTCGGCGATATTTAAGAAAGTCTGTTGGATAACGGTTGCGTGGAATGTCTCTCGCGCTTTTCGCCAGAGCGTACGCAACTCATCAATCGCTCGATTAATAGCTGAATCAGCCTCGGCTGCCGTCGCCGTCAATGGTACGGCCGCAATTGCCTCGCGGGCGCTGAGCGAGAGCAAGACAACCTGAGGGCGCAGGTGATGGAGGGGTGACTCAGCCTCAAGCAGTTGCTGACGGTATTGACCGTATGGTCCGACATGAACGTCAACGAGTAGCCGTCGGCGTAAACCAGCGATCCGGATTGATGGCACCAGATGGTCGACCGTCGCGGAAGAGAGAAGGGCCAGCCGAACAGATGAAAATCCCCGGGGTGACTCCGTACAAGCTGGACCAAGGGCGCGATCCAGCTGGATCATCTCGAGATAGCCGAGACGGTGCTGGGCAAGTGCAGCAAGCTTCTCAAGGCGATCCGCAGATGCTTCAACTGCGAGGCGAAGACAGCCTCGAAAATTATCGGGGACAGGCAGCCAATCCATCATAGTCAGTTAGGTGTTTAGTCTACGGCTTGGGAAGTCAGTGACCTTGCCTCGCAACATGCGATTCCGTCTATTCGTTGAGACACTTTTGAATTTGCGGGCCAGCCTCCTCAAGAAAAGCGGCGGACCAACGTTGGGCGCTTTCCGGGTTGAGGTGGACCTGATCGAATGTGATCAACCCGACCGGCCTTGGTGCCACTAGGTTCAAGTCGAGCGCAGCGGCAATGGCCTTGGCGGTCCCAACATCGGTTTTCACCGTCGGGACAATTGTTAATATCGTGCATGTTCGATCGGCGGTAAGGCCAGGTAGAAACTCGTTACCCAACGCAGTATAGGATGCAAGCTTGTTCTGGTTAATATCGTCATCATAGGATACCGGTTTGCTCGTGAACCGGTTGCCGGTCACCACCCAAGCACCCGTCGGTTTCGACCGAAAGATGGCCTCATCCTGTCCACAAACAGCCTTAAAGGTCGTGCAAACCGCTTTGTGGATACCTTGCCAGCGGCGCTTCTCCTCATACCGGGTTTTCGCCGACGCATCTCGCATGACGGTTTTGCCAGGACCAGTCTCGGCACGCTCAAAAAACGAGTCGATGTTGATCACATAAACCGTTGCCCTTGGGTGAAGCCTACTCAGAAGCGGCGCTTCAAACGTATAGTTCTCGAAGTGCGAAAAACCCAGTAAGTAGTAGCTTTTGGAGCGTGAGGCGAACCAGTCAGCCGTCGCCTTGCTAGAAAACCCGAACACCGTTCGACTATTGCCGAGAAAAAGCACCTGAGCGTTCGTGGCTGCGGCGTCTGCGGTCGGCTCGAGGCCAAACCAAATAGCGCCGTGGTCGTAATCTCCGTAACTGGTCGCGCCGCAGTAAGCGAGGTACCTGCCGGAACCGTATCCAGAAGCTTGGCAGCTGAATATGCCGTATGTTCTAAGGCTGTATCCGCCAGCACCAACGGCTACTGCCAGAACGAGCAATATGTACAAACCTGATCTGCCTGCAAGTACAAAGCTTCTGCGACCTCGTCGCTGTACGTCGGTTGGATCAGTCTGAGAAACTCCAGTGGTTACCATAGTGTGCCTCTTACATAAGAACGGTTGTTTCCTGATTCAGGTGCTATAAGGGAGCCGGAGCGTAGGGGTCGTCTGTATCGAACGCATACACGCTGTTGTGGTGCATGGCAACATGCACCACGTGGTGCGTCGCCTTGGATAGTGATCCCCGAAACATACAACGGCTGCGAGAAGATAAAATCATCAACGGTGCGTCAAAAACCGTGCCGACCCGGTTTTGATTTACGTTCGAAGTGTTGAGGACAGCCCAGGTCGGGCGGCGACATCGTTGCCCAAGTCGCAACTGATCATTGTCATCCCATGTATTGAGCTGAATGGGGCCAGCATGAGCAGGCTAGTCATAGCCCATCGAATATCTCGATCTTGCCTCGCTCCAGCACACGATTCCTGACACAGGTCAAATCGTTTGCGACACATCATTATGTTGTATTGGGGATTTCTCGATTTGTTGCGGAAGAGTCTAGTCTCCTGAGCCATCGATTCTTGTATAACGTCATACCGACTGGAGCGTGGCGAAGCGGCAGGGCCTGCCGTGTGACGGCATCGACTCGTTGCAATTATGGTGAGGATATCTGACCCGGGAGATAGATTGCCGATTATTTAGTCAGGACGAGTAACAGAGGCGGTTCTCTTAGTTCACAAAGCTTCGTCCGTCATGGAAAACCGGCGAGTTATCCAGCACCTGCCGACGTGGTTCGTCCGAAGCCGGGCTCAGTTGCTGCCTGATACCAGGCTATTGTGGTCTCGAGGCCATCTTTGAGCGAAGTTGAGGGCTGGTATCCCAACTTGCTGAACAAGAAGGTAGTGTCAGCTGGTCGTTCCTGCTCAAATGGGCGATCTGGCAGCACACCAAACGCCGGCTCGACTGAAGCGCCCATGATCTCCGCAATCTGTTCCACGATTTCACGAACGGACACCAGCGAGCCTGAGCCTAGATCAAACGCGCGGCCCTCAATCCCCTGGATGGTTGCTGCTCTCAGTAAACCTTCGACAACATCGTCGACATAGATCCAGTCCGCCCGGCGCAGACCGCTGCTGAGCTTTGGAGTCTCACCTCGTAGAAAATGGCGCACCACAAACGGCACCAATTTCTGCGCATCTCTTTGGTTGGGACCGTAGGTCATGAAGATGCGAGACATCACAACCGGCAGCTGGAACAACTCGTAAAACATGCGCCCGTAAACGCTGCTGGCCCATTTAGCCGCCGCGTAAGGAGAACAGGCAAATGCTGTGCTGTCGAGGGTCTGCGGCTCCTCCGAAGAATTTGCCAGAACAACTCGCCCACATCCGAGCTCTGCCGTGGCAATTAACAAAAGAACTGTACTAGCAAGGTTACCGTAAAAGGTTGGCAAGACGATGTCCAGGTCACGAGCTCCGGCAACATGGCTGGCCAAATGAAATACAATGTCCGGCTGTACTGATTTGAGAACTTGTCGTACCGCCGCAATGTCCGTGAAATCGACCTGCCACCATCGCAAATTGTCCTTTTCTGACTGACGCAACTCTCGTGAAGTGGCATGAACTCTGGCGCCGCAGCTCGCCAGTCGAAGACAAAGATGTGTACCAATGAAGCCGCTGCCGCCTGTCACCAGCACCGTTTTCCCGGCAATTCGATTGACCAACTCCATATTTCTAAGATCTCTGAGTAAAATCTGCTACTACTCGACATGCAAGTTAGGCCCCTATGCGCCTCAGCTTATAGCAACGCTCTCCGGGCTCTCTATTTGCGACTGCGTCACCGGTCTGCGTAGCCACGTTCCTCACTCGTGTGTGGTATCACCTTCAGATTTAGTCCAGACCCGCTCCGACCAGCCTCGCCCGTTCGCCCAGCCCCTCTTCCTGCTTTGTCGGAGGCGCAATCGCCTTTGGCGGCAACTGAAAAACTGCTGCATAGCGGATTCGCCAATCCCGCCTTCTCTTGTTCAATGGCTCCAAGCCAGCGTACTGCCCGGGCCAGTATCTTCTCAAATAAGGATCCCCCTCGTGAATCTCTTCGAGTAGTTCCTGCAGCGGCTCCCATCCCAATGCGCGTGCGACCTTTGTCCGTACATCCAGATCAATTCCAGAGACAAAAAGATATCCACGCGGACTCACCAAACGGGCGATATTACGTAAGCATCTCTCCGCCTCCGGGGGGCTCATATGACAAAGAAAATTGTTCGCCACCACCATATCTTGTGGCCCAAGCTCATCGACAATCTCTGCGGCCCCTGCATCACCGACGCGCCAGTTGATTGCCTCCTTGATCCACGACCTAATTGGCAAGACGTCACCGTCTCTGTCAAATAGCTCTTCCATTTCGGCCGCAGTCATGGCTTCACAAATCTTCGTTTCTGACAACTGCGGAGTCGCTAGCGAGTAGACGCCGCATGCCGCAAATGCCACCGCCTGCTTCGAAATGTCCACCCCCTGCATTATGAGTTTTAGATCCGGCCGTGCAGACCGTATTCTCCAGGCCACTGAATAAGCTTCTGCGCCGGTGCTACAGCCTAGCACTGTCACTCTTAAGCTGTCAGCCTTCGGCGTCCGATCCAGCAGGCGCCGGATTAATTCCAGCTCGGGCCGATTTCTAAAAAATAACGTTGCAAACGCCTGAGCGCGACCACCTTGCATGCGAGCCAGTGCATGCAAAAAATTGCCATACAACTGCACTGGGACAAGTGCAGTAAGGGAACCAGGAAGGCTGTTCCACAAGCGCTGGTTTAGCCGCAAATAGCCGTTAACTGGCGATTTTCCTAAAGGCCGCACCCGAGCTAGTCGCGTCAGCCAGGATCCGCGATCTATTGCATATGCGGAATCCTGACCTACTACATCCGGATTCCACTTAGTAAACCTATCGTTGCCGCTGAACCAACGCGGCTTTGACACGGCTATTAGCGTCATTTTCCCTGAGTAACAGTACTCTGTCTTTGGCGGAATCTCAACGAGCATGCCAGGGCTGACATCATATCTATGATCGCCAATTACAAAATGACCACTACCAGACAGGATATAATAAGTACGTGTAATCTTCTTACTTATCATGAACACATCATGTCCTTTTTCTACTTCGACATAATACACCTCAAGATCTTTTTGCTTCAGCGGTCCAAATGTATAGCCTAGCAGACCCTTACCGGTAAATGAGGCTGTCGTTGGCAGAGAATATATATATGGCACCTTCACTCCTTGTGAGGGGAATCTGTTCACTGCTTCAATCATGAGTTCTTAGACCTTCCGCAACGGTTTACAAAACCATCCACACTCAAGCGAAACTACTCATCGAACCAGGTTGCTGGCCGTTCGTCCCTTCCACCCACTCCAGGGCCGGTCGAGTCAGGCTCTTGTTTCCTGGTTTTTAGCGGTTTTTTGAGTTCTCACCTTCAGTGTGTGCCCAAAATCATGTGTGCGACGCACAGCTTGCATCGTGCGTCTGCCGAGCAGTCTTTCCACAGTGTGTTTCGGATTCAAAGCGGCGTCGTTCAGGGTTGCCAGAGCGCCTTTGGCCAAACGGGCGCGGCTAAAACCCACACCAGCCCTGATCAATGCCGACTTGTGATAATCCCAGAAATGAGTGTCGCGGCGTAACATCAGGCTCTTACCCAGAAATCTGTAGTATTCGGATAGGTGCCGAGTAAGACAGGCGTCGCATTCCTCGCGGGTCAGATAAGCGGGCGCGTGTGTGATCAGAAGCTGCAACATACTTGCGAAGTAAGTGTGTAGGTCCCTCGAAACCGTGTTCAATGAACCTGGCCGCACCCTGGTGAAGGTGAGGACCTGGTGGACAAAACCAAAGTTGCACGTCCTGAGAAGCGCAAAGCACACCTCGTTGTCCGCGTGAATATTGGCCGCGTTGTAGAACGGATCTCGGCCCCTCACGAGCTCGGCGCGATAGAGGACAGCGTTTGCTGATCCAAACACGTATAGGCCCTCGAGAAGGTGACGGCGACAAATCTCTCGGCCGCTAACTACGGGGCTTGGATATGGTAGCCCCGTCAAAGCAACTCGTTGTCCCTCGAGGACATAAGCTGCTACTAGCCCTACCGAAGGATGCTCTTCGGCAACAGCAACCATCCGTTCCAAGCAGTCTGGAAAGATCCAGTCGTCGCCAAGTACCACTTTACAGTATTTGCTATCCGGGGAAATCTGTCGTAATGCGGCATTATGATTTGAGATAACGGGAAGGAAAGTGTGGTTCTTATGAACCCGAATTCTTTTATCCTTAGCCGCATATCTACGAGCAACGTCCAAGGAACCATCTGTGCTGCAATTGTCAATGATGGTGTAATCCCAGTTGTGATAGGTTTGAGCGAGCACACTCTCAATACACTCAGTGAGGTGGCCCTCTTCGTTGTATACCGGAGTCACAACGCTTACCAAAGGCTGCGGTACAGTGCTCATCACTCTTTTCCTGAAGACCGGAGCCGATCGTCACTAGGCCGAACCGTCGGGAATGGCTCCATTTTTTGTGTCTAGAACGCGGGAATACAGTTGAAGTTTGGTAGGCAGAAAGAGCTCGTCGAATTGGGCTTTCAACATCTCGGCATTAGAGCGTGTTCGTTGGTCAAACCGCAATTTTAGGGACTGACCATTTTCAACCAATGACATAAATGCCGTCTTAAGCCGCTCACAATCAAAGGCTTCTATGCCTAGGCAATGCTGATCTTGTCCCACAGTTCGCATCAAATCGTCGATTTTATTGTGATAGCTGAGGGCGATTACGGGCTTTGCCAAAAGGTGAGAGAATATTACGCCGTGAAACTTTGAAGTGACAACAAAATCCATCAGCGACATTTCATCGAGCAAATCTTTCACACTTTCGCTCGGTTGTACAAAAACATTGTTAATGTCGGCTGGCGACAGCTCATCCATCAGCCGTTGTTTGAGATCTTCTAAAGCGTAAACATCTACGCTCGCTTCTCCAGAAAATATCTTTACTCTGTAATTCTGACTCAGGAGCCATGACGAGAACGCTGCCAGTTTGTCCAAGTAGTGCAAATAGGCGATCTCATCATCCCTTGGCCATATACGGGAATCACAAAACCCAATCGGATTTATCCCGACCAACGGTCTGGTTGCTCTTACAAAGCTGGGGGCTTTATCCTTTGCAATGTCGAGGGCATAAACAGAATCCGGAAAGACATGAGTCTTGCACTTGACACCGAGCCGCTGAATTAAAGCTTGCGATTCGAGGTCGCGAAAGGACACGTAGTTAGCCAGATAGATTGAGGACTTTACGAACCATCTGCCTAACCGGCTGTTCAAAGGGCCAGCACCAACGTTGAGAATCAGCAGTTTCGTGTTTGCGAGCTTTGCGAGCAGCGAAAACTTAAAGACGTTATAGGGGTGTGACCAGGGGCCACGCCACAACTCTCCCAACTGCCCTCCGCCAGCAATAATCAGCTTATCCAGAGATCTCAGTACTTTGAAGGATCGCCTTAGATGCACCAACTCCCGGACCAGATTCAGGGCCCGCAATGCGATTGAGGAAAAGACAGGGATCTTTTTTAAAACTGACTTGAGTCGAAGCCGGATGTTTGTGCCATCGGCACTCGCCTGCCCGGATTTGTTAAGTCCCGGATGCCAGTGTGTAATTGGGTAACAGAGAACGTTGTGCCGCTTTCTTGTATCATCGGGGTTCAGCGAGAATCCGACAATGTCGGCGTCTGGCACACGCGTCTTGATATTCGCAATCAGCGCCTCCTGAGTGGCGGCGTCACCCAAGTTGCCGTACCCCATATGATCTAGAAGACCAATCTTCATGTCATTTCGCCGTCGGTAAACCAGCATCCATTACTTTAAAATCAATTGCCCGTGACACGCGCTGCTTCTTGGTTGTCGATAATCCAAGTCGCCGGTCCAGTTCTACGCCTAAGCCAAGCCCTCTTCCTCTTTTGCTGATGATGACCCTGTTAAACCGCGGAGGAGGTCCAGGTAGAGCGCTTTCTGTCCTGTGACGAACAAGAGCATCCCCACAAACGTAACTAGAAGAACGGCGCTCTCTAACAGAAGCCCGGGCAAAGGAGACAAAGACTGGCCGTAAACCGACCGTACGCCGAAGGCGAGACCCCCGGCCACCACGCTAGAAGCCAGCGGCCGGCTCACCGCCAGGAAAATATCGCGGAGGGAAATCACTGTGCCGTGGACAGACCAAACAATCATTGGAACGACCCAGAGCGTCATCACCACCGAGTAGGCGAAAGCAACACCTCGGGGCCCGTAGGGCAATCCTATGACGTAACTCCCAATCATTACGGGCGCAATGACCAAACCCATCTTCAAGCTTCGCCCGACCAGTCCCAACGAACAGAGCAGCCAAAATAAAGGATTGACCAACGCAAAGACCAAGATTGTCGGAGCCAGCAAACGAAAAATTGCGGCCGCAGCGGCCCACTTTGGCCCTAGGAGGACGAAAATCACATCATCCGCAAAAAGAGCGCAGGCAACCGTGATAGGCAGGGTCAATGCCAAGAGCACTGAGTAGCCCTTCAAGAAGTAGCTTTTGAGTCGACCAGGGTCGTCCTGGAGTCGAGACAGCGCCGAAAACGCCACCTCGCCTGCTGCCGAATTCAGGTTGTCGCTTGGAATATTGATGAGCTGGTAGGCTCTTCCGTAGATACCGAGCGCGTCGACGCCCCAGAAGCGGCCTAACAAGACTTTCTCAAAGTTAGTGGCAACGTACGAGACGAGACCATTGAGAGTAACAGTGCCGCCGAAACGCATCATAGAACGAATTCCTGCCCGCCTCTGCGGGATCCCCGGAACCCAAGCCGTTGCCAACCAGAAGCCGACAGTGCTGACGAATGGAACTGTGACCGTCATTACCACGAGAGCCCAGTATCCGTATCCGGCCTTGGCCCCGCCTATGGCAATTACAGTGCCAATAATTAAACTAACAGTGTTGATCACCGCCAAGGCGGTAAAACGCATTTGGCGTTGCAGAAGTGCAGAGTGTTGTACTCCTGCCGCGTTGAAGAGGAATCCGGCCGCCAAAACAACCGTCACCTTAAAAAGGCGGGGTTCGTGGTAAAAGGCAGCGATAGCCGGTGCACCTGCTACTGCCAGAAGCCCGAGAAGTACTCCAACGAACATGTTGATCCAGAATAATGTTGAAATTTGCTCGTCCGAAACGTTCGTTTGCTGAATGGCAGCAGCGGACAGCCCGAAATCTCGAAAGAGCGTCAAAACGCCAGTGAAGGCTGTGACCATGCCCACTAGTCCGAAGTCTCGAGGCCCCAAAAGCCGGGCTAAGATCATGAGAGAGCCCAGGCGAAGGAAAAAATTTGCTCCTTGGGCACATAGTCTCGCTAAACCACCGCGAATCGTTTTTTCCTTCAGGTTTTTCATCAAACTCTCACGATGCGGGGCGGATATCAGCCTGTTGCACTGTCTTTAATCCCAATTCACATCACGAGCTTGCGGCAATAGAACGCTTCTGCGTAGCCACTGACGGCATTGCACTCCATTCCCCGTAGCCGCATTAGAGAAAGAAATGTCTCCGGCTGAAACCAGCGCCGATGGTGCTGTGACTGGAAGGTTTCCATGATGTAGCGGACCTTTTTCTGGCAAAGCTCTGTCTCGAGCGGCACGAACACGCTGGGTTGTCCCATATCACCGTCATACTTGGGAATCTCATACTCCAGAATCAAATGATCCCGAAAGGTGTTCCACGTTAGTTCCGCGATAAGCCGGTGGTCTTGATGAGCGTCTTTTCGGCTGTGAGTGAAGATGAGGTCCGGGGAGATCTTCTGCTTCAACTCCTCGAAAACCGCTTTCACTTCGGCACCCACAAAGGGCATGAAACCGTCAGGGAAACCTTTCAGTAAAGGACCCTTCAGCCGCGCCGGACCAACGAACAATTCGGCGGCACGTCTTGCCTCAGCCTCCCGGTCTCCAAGGGCGCTGAACACGACCCAGTGAAAGTCGCAGTCTGATTGCTCGGCCAACCGGAGGATCGCGCCACCACAGCCAATCTCGATGTCGTCCGAATGACAGCCCAGACATAGAACTTGCAGTACTCCCTTTTTTCCTGTTTCTAGGTTCAGGTGGATCATAGGCCAGCCGATATCATTTCAAGATCGTTCGAATTCCCATTGCCGATGTGATTCCAGACCTTCCACGGCGCTGCGCCCTGGTTTAACTCCTCGAGATGTTGCTTGTCTTTAAAAGTGTCCATGCACTGCCAAAAACCGGCGTACTTATACGCCAGCAAAGCTTGCTTATCGATCAGCCTCTGAAACGGCTCACGCACCAGTTCCTCGCCCGGCTGAATATGACTAAAAATCTCGTTGCGCATGGCGAAGAAGCCACCGTTGATCCAGATGTCGGTGCGGGTTAGCGGGCAGATCTCCCTCACCATCCCCCCTGATCCTGCATGGACGATGTCAAAGCTCCCGGTCGGCTGCACCAGCAGCAAAGAAGCAACGGCTTTGCTCCGCCGAAATGTGTCGAGCATGGCGGGTAGCGGGACATCGCTTAAACCGTCTCCATAGTTTGCGAGAAACATTTCCTCGCCCCGCACATAGGATTCTATGGCCTTGAAACGTTGGCCAATGTTGGCGTTAGCACCTGTTTCCACAAAGGTGATTGTCCAGTCATCGATGTCGCGGTTCAGAAACTGGACGTTTTTCCCGCCCTGCGACCAGACAAAGTCGTTAGACACCGATTCGTCGTAGTGCAGGAAGTAATCTTTAATAACATTGCCCTTGTACCCGAGACAGATAATGAAGTCCTTGTGGCCAAAATGCGCATAATATTTCATAAGGTGCCAGAGGATCGGACGCGTACCGATCGTCACCATGGGCTTGGGGACATCGTCAGAGTATCCGCGGAGCCGCATTCCGGATCCGCCGCAGAAAAGAACCACTTTCATGGCAATGCTCCTCCCTCAATAAACCGATACTTTCGGAATTGGTACAATGAAGCTGCCGCCCCACTCCCGAATGAATTGCAGTTGTTCTATGATTTCGTCTTTCAGGTTCCAGGGCAGGATCACGACGTACTCGGGCTTAGTCTCGCGGATCCGGTCCGGGTGATAGATGGGAATGCGGCTGCCGGGTAGGAATCGCCCTTGCTTGTACGGGCTGCGATCCACCGTGTACTCGATCAGATCCTTACCGATGCCGCAGTAGTGCAACAGAGTCGCGCTCTTGCCCGGCGCGCCATAGCCGGCTACCTTCTTGCCTTGCATCGCCGCAGAAAGCAGGAAGTCTACCAATGCGAACTTCGTTTCCTTCACCTGTTGTGCGAAGCTATCGTAACCCTCCACCTTGTCGAGTCTGGCTCGGGCTTCATCGGCCAGCACCTTGCGCACGTTTGGCTCGACGGGATGGGTCTTGCTCTCAGCTCTACACGCATAGACGCGGAGCGATCCACCGTGTGATCTCAATTCCTCCACGTCGAACACCTTCAGGCCGTGTGCCTCCATGATCTTGATGGTGTTCAGGAGCGAGAAGTAGGAGAAGTGCTCGTGGTAGATCGTGTCGAACTCGTTGAGTTGGATCAGTTGCAGCAGGTGCGGAAATTCGAGCGTCAACACCCCTTCAGGTTTCAGAATCACCTTCAGCCCTTCGACGAAATCGTTCAGATCCGGAACTTGTGCCAGCACGTTGTTACCAAGCACGAGGTCGGCGCAGCGATCTTCGGCGGCGAGTTCTTTGGCCAGCTTCGTTCCGAAGAAGCGTACCAGGGTGGGAACGCCCTTTTCGACAGCTACCTTGGCAACATTCGCCGCCGGCTCGATCCCCAGCACTGGCACATTTCGTTTCACAAAATACTGCAGGAGATAGCCGTCATTGCTCGCCACCTCCACCACGAAGCTATGCTCGCCCAAACCGAAGCGCGTCTTCATGGCTTCACAGTACTTATCACAGTGCTTGAGCCAGGAATCGGAAAAGGAAGAAAAATATGGATATTCGCTAAAGATCTTCTCCGGAGTCTCGTATTCCTCCAATTGCACTAGCCAGCACTGATCGCAGACCAATACATGAAGAGGATAGTAGGTTTCACCACGATTAAGGTCATCAGGCGAAGGATAAGTCTCACACAGCGGAGACAATCCCAGATCTACAAACGTCCGCTGAAGTCCGTTGCC
>Ga0335074_10000582_pt1 | contig 51076 bp, 54 predicted proteins | sample Lox_Sample_23_FD_206715 | JGI IMG/M metagenome (GOLD analysis project Ga0335074, IMG submission 206715) | Soil microbial communities from Loxahatchee National Wildlife Refuge, Florida, United States - Lox_Sample_2.3 | ecosystem: Environmental > Terrestrial > Soil > Wetlands | place: USA...
CACACGCAGTACTGACGGAAGGGGCACCCCGACGGCGCCGGGGACGGCGCCGAGTATGGCGGCGTCGCCTACGGCTGCTCGTTCCGCTGGCGATTCTCGGCGCGGCCGCGGTCGCGGTCGTGCTCATGATCCGCGCCGGACCCGGCCGAGCCGAGCGCCAGCTGGTGTCGAATTACGTCCGCGACTGGGCGACCAGCGACTACCAGAAGATGTACTCGCTGCTCGATCCCGTCTCGCGCACGCAAATGAGCGAGGCCAGGTTCGCGGCCGCCTACCGGCACGACGCAATGATCGCGACCCTCGCGACGCTCACGGCCGAGAAAATCGGCGGCCGCCGGGGCGAATACATCCCGGTGCAGATGCTCGTCACAACCCGGCTGTTCGGAACCCTGCGCGAGACCCTCGAGGTCCCACTCAGCGGCAGCGGCTCGAGCGCCACCGTGCACTACGCCGGCAACCTGCTGTTCCCGGGCCTGACCGGAAACGAGCGGCTCGCGCGCCGGATGTCGCTGCCGCCGCGAGCAACCCTGTTCGCGGCCGACGGGACGCCGCTGGCGCAAGGGCCCGATCGCACCTCGCCGATCCCCGAGGTGGCCAATGAGATCGTCGGCACGCTCGGGCCGATCCCGGCCGACCAGGCCACCGCCTACGCCGCCCAGGGCTATCCGGCCAAGGCGCAGGTCGGGCAGGACGGACTCGAGCTCGTCTTCCAGAATCAGTTGGCGGGGAAGCCGGGCGGCGTGCTCCTGGCCGGTCGCCGCGTGCTGGCCCGCGCCGCCGCCGTGCCCGGACAGAACGTGACCACGACGATCAATCCGAATCTCGAGCTCGCGGCGATCTCGGCGCTCGGCGGCAACTACGCCGGGATGGTCGCGATGGACCCGCGCACGGGTGCGCTCGAGGCACTCGCCGGCATCGCCTACTCGGCGCCCCAGCCGCCGGGCTCGACGATGAAGATCATCACGTCGACTGCCGCCCTCGCGGCCGGGATCGTGAAGCTGAGCACCGTCTTCCCGTACAGCACGGCCGCGACGCTCGACGGCTACACCCTCCACAACGCCAGCGGCGAGGACTGCGGGGGCACGCTCCTGAACTCGTTCGCGGTCTCATGCAACTCGGTGTTCGCTCCCCTCGGGGCCCAACTCGGTGGGCAACGCCTGCTCGCCATGGCGGACCGTTTCGGCTTCAACCAGACGCCCACGATCCCCGGCGTGGCCGAGAGCTCGATCCCACCGGCGAGCCTAGGCAGCGATCTCGAAGTCGGCTCCTCGGCGATCGGCCAGGGCCAGGTCCTGGCCACGCCGCTCGAGATGGCCGACGCCGCGGCCACGATCGCGATGGGTGGCAAGCGACCCCTCCCGACCCTCCAGGCCAGACAACCACCGCGCTTCGTGCCGGTGACCAGCGCCCACGTGGCCGGCAACGTGCAACAGATGATGGTCGCGGTGGTCCAGTTCGGCACCGGCACCGCGGCGCAGATCCCGGGCGTCACCGTGGCCGGTAAAACCGGCACCGCCGAGCTCGCGAGCACGACCACATCCAGCGGGCAGAGCGTCGCCAACGCCAATCAACTGACCGACGCCTGGTTTGTCGGCTACGCGCCGGTCGGCCATCCGCGGATCGTCGTCGGGGCGCTGTTTCCCGACCAAGGCGCGGGCGGGGCGACCGCCGCGCCGGCCGTTCGCCAGGTGCTGGTCGCGGCGCTACAGCACTGAACGCGCAAACCGCCCAAGATCAGAGATCGAGCGAGATCTGCCCGGGCTTGCCGCCGCCGACCGGGTAGATGTTCAGCGTCAACGGCCGGTTCGAGTACACCGCGTTGGGCAGCTTGAACAGGAGCAGCCCGCCTCCGGTGGGACCGAAGCTCGCCGTCGTGTTGGGCGCGGGCTCGATTGCCGCCGGCTCGAGCACCTGCTGGGTCCACGCGTAGCCGTTGATCTGCGAGTCGAGGGGGATCGGGTAGTAGACGTCCCCGCTCGAGTCGACGATCGTGAATCTCTCGGCGGTCGTGTGGGGCTGGTCGGTCTGGTTCTTGGCCCACAGGAACACGCCGTACCAGAGCTGGTCGGCCGTCAGCCCGGTCCGGGTGTATCCGCTCGGCAGCCCGGTTAGGTACTGCCGGTCCTCGACCGCGTACGGGTTCAGCTCCCGGGAGATCTGCATCTGGTAGGTGATCGGCCCGGCGTCGACGTACACCCCGTCGTTGAGGTCGGTGGCCGGATCGTCCACCTGGCCGCAGGCCGCGAGCCCGAGGGCCAGCGCGAGGGCGCATACGAGAATCCACAGCCGGCGGGCGCTCACGGGGGCGGAAGTTTAGGGATCCGGACGGGCCGCCGACTTCAGCGCCCCGCGACGGTGGCGCGCCGTCCCCGGTCGCGGTCCTCCTCGAGGATGCTCCGCAACCGCCCCATCGCCTTCCGGGTCTTGCGGCGCAGCCACGAGTTGCCGCCAAGCGCCTCCATCAGGTGATCGGACGGCATCACGGGCACGGTCTCGAGGGTGTATTCGACCCGAGTGCTGCCGCCGGGGCCGGGCGAGAGCGTGTAGGTCCCGAGCATCCGGATGCGGTTGTACTTGCCGCCACGGCCGCGTTCGACGATCCGAAATGGCGGCTGAACCTCGACGAAGCTCATGTCGGCCCAGTTGAAGCGAGCCCGCGGTGCCTTGATGCGAAACCGCGCGCCGGCGCCGGTCCCGTAGGAGTCCTCGCGGGTCAGATGCCAGTCCACCAGGTAGTGGTCGGTGAACTCCGCGTGATTGGCGATGTCCGCGAGGTACTCGAAGACCTCCTCGCGCGGTCGCGAGATCGTCGTTTCGACCGTGAACGGCTCCACGGCCAGGATTCTAGGTTCGAGCGCCCGCGACTGCCCCGAGGGCGCCGCCGGCAGAGGCCGATGTTCCGAGGGCGCCGGCGTCAGGCGGCGCCGACCATCGTCAAATCACGCCGCCCGATGATCGGTCAGGCGCATGGTGTGTCCGAACTCCGGGCCGTGCACGATCTCCGATCGCAGGACCGGATCGGGGTCGAGCGCTCGGCACAGCTCGCAGTGCAACCCGCCCGCCTCGTCCAGGTACACGCGCTCGCCGACCAGCGGCGTCCGCCGGCAGCCACGACAGCGCTCACGGTCGGCATCGCGCAGGCCGACGGCTCGGCGAACCAGGGCGAGCTGAAGTTCGGGAGCCCCCTGATCTGGGTAATCAGGATCCGACACGACCCGAGTGTTCGGCGCTGTGCAGGGGGTTCCTGCCGGGGCAGATTAAGGCTTACCTAAACGCCTCGAGGATGGTCCGTAATCCGTCCAGAGACGTTCTGGGACCTTTGACTCGGGGGATATCATGACTGGACTGGCTTGTCCAAGTCGGTCAAGTTTTTGAGCCCGTAACAAGGAGAACGCGCCTTCATGAAAGCTTGGATGTCGGGCAATGTTGCGGGGACCGGAACCTTTAGATGCACGGACTGCGATTACCCCGTGTCGCTCGACGCGGTGGACGAACTGCCGACCTGTCCGAACTGCGGGGGGACCGAATTCGTACGGGCTTCGCTGTTCACGACGGCCCAGACGACCGTGCTGGAGGTCGCGGCTGACGACGACGATCAGGGCTGGCTCGACGAGCTTCGCGACGGCCTGCACGAGCCCGGGCAGTACCTGGCCTACCGAGCTGAGGGCGAGGAGCCGATTTCGTACGCGCTGCAGCGCGAGTGGACGCGGATCGGCCGCAGCCTGGCCGCCGACATCCGCTTCGACGACCCGACGGTGTCGCGGCGGCATGCGCTGATCGTGCGCCAGCCGGATGGCCTGCGGGTGCTCGACGACCGCAGCCTCAACGGCGTGTTCGTCAACGGCGAGCGGGTCGAATGGAGCACGCTGGCCGACGGCGATGAGATCGTGATCGGGCGCCACCATCTGCATTTCGTGGACGTCCCGATCGTCTCTGGCATGCGCTACAGCCACGCCGCCGAGCACAGCGCGACCGCCCCGGCGACCTGATCGCTCCCACCAGCAAGTCAATCGCCGGCGCCCCGGTCGCTGGCCTATAGTCCTGCCGGGGTATGGCGGCGACGATCTCGGTTCTTTCGCAGAAGGGCGGCACCGGCAAGACGACGGCCGTGCGCACGCTGACCGACGTGTTCCGTCGCGTCGATCTGCGCGTGCTGGCGATCGACCTCGACCCCCAGGGCAACCTGTCGGACTACCTCGACGTCGACCCCGAGGCCTCCCCCACGATCGGCGACGTGCTGTCCGGGCGCGCCAAGGCCCGTGCGGCCGTCCACGACGGGATCATCCCGGCCAACCTGGGCCTGGCCGAGGCCGAGCTCGCCCTGGGCGGCAAGATGGGCCGCGAGCTCGCGCTCAAGAAGGCGCTGCGCGACGTCCGCGACGACTACGACGTGATCCTGATCGACTGCCCGCCCGCGCTCGGCCTGCTCACGGTCAACGCGCTCGTCGCCTCCGACCACGCCCTGATCTCGGCCGAGGCGCAGTACTTCTCCCTCCAGGGCGTCGAGCAGGCACTCGAGGTGATCGAGCTGGCCCGTGAGAACCTCAACCCCGACCTCGAGTGGCTCGGCGTGGTGCTCAACATCGCCGACATGCGCACCCGCCACTCGCGCGAGGCGTTTGACTCGCTGCGCCAGCACTTCGGCCAGAAGCTGCTCGAGACCACGATCCGGCAGTCGATCGCCTACGCGGAGTCGGCTGAGCGCGCGGTCTCGATCATCGATTACCGGCCGGACCTGGCCGCTGACTACCTCGAGGTCTCCGCCGAGCTGCTCAGACGGCTCGGGATGGAGGGACCGCGGCGGCGGGTGCGCGCGCTGGCCGGCGAGGCGACCGGCGCCCGCGTTTCTTAGCGCGTTCTTAGACACCCCACGGAGACTCCCGCCGTCCGCACCTGAACGGGGGCTTCGGGCCCGCCACCCGGCGACCCTGGTGCTGCTGCGGGTCGCGCTCGCGGCGCTGGCCGTCGTCTGTGCCTACTTCGTCTTTCACACCGGCGACCTCGGGGCCAAGGCGGTGTGGCAGGGTCGGCTGTCGGGCGGCGGCGGTTTCGGCGGGCCGGGCGGTGGCGGGGGCGTGAACCAGCTGTTCAGTCCAGGCGGCTGATGGGTCTCGCTTCGCTTGACATCCCTGGGGCCGGTTCCGCCCGGCATCCGTGCCGGGCGGCGTGATCGCGACCGCCCCGCCGGGCACGGACGCCCGGCGGAACGGCCCCACGGACGCCGGCGAAGCCGGCCCCAATCACACCGACCGCTGATACGACCGGAACGCGTTCGTCGCGAACGCCAGACAGAGCACGAGCAGCCCGGCCAGGAAGGCGGCCCGGGACGCGGCCAGTCCCCAGTCCGGGTGGGCCGAGGTCGCGCTCCGGCCGGCCTGCACCGCCCAATTGACCGGGTTGAAGTCGGCCACGTGCTGCATCCACCTCGGGATCAGGTTGGTGGCCAGGAAGGTCGAGGAGAGGAAGGTGAGCGGGAGCAGGATGAACTGCGTGGCGCCGATCAGCGCCTCCTCCTGGCGCATGATCAACCCGAACCCGTTCGAGAGCGCCCCGAAGGTCGCGCCGAGCAGGGCCGAGACCGCGAACAGCACGGCCACGCCGCCGACGCCTCCCGGGAACGACGCCCCCACGATCAGGGCCAGCGCGACGATGATCAGCGACTGGATCACGACGACCACGGTCTCCTTGAGGATGCGCCCGGCGATCAGCGCCTCACGCCGCACCGGCGAGACCAGGAAGCGCGCGGTGACGCCGCGGTTCAGGTCGTCGATCAGCGACATCCCGCTCCAGGCCGCGTTGAACATCGCGGTCATCACCACCACCCCGGGCGCCAGGAACGCGATGTACGAATGGGCGTGGAAGCCCGGGATCTCGATCACCTTCTTGAACAGCGCGCCGAACAGCAGCAGCCAGATCACGGGCTGCACGAGCGTGACGGCGACGAACCAGGGCTGGCGCCACAGCTCGCGCAGGTGGCGCAGGGTCATGTACAGGGTCTGCCGGATCAAGGTCATCGCTTCGCCTCCGCCTGCTCGGCTTCGGCGGCGTCGAACGTGCGGCCGGTGTACTTGAGATAGACGTCATCCAGCGAGGGCCGGGCCACCCGCACCGACGCGACCCCGACGCCGTGACTCTCGAGCGCCTGGAGCACGAGCGGCACCGCACGCCCGCCGTCGTCGGCGCGGGCCCGCAGGACGCGCCCGTCGACCGTGACGTCACGGACGGCGTCGAGCGGCGTCAGCGCGCTCGTGACCCGGCCGTTGTACTCGCGGTCGAGGTCGACGTGGATCGCGTCGCCGCGGAGCTCGCGCTTGAGCTCCTCGGGCGTCCCCTGCGCGACCACCTTGCCGCGGTCGACGATCGCCACGCGCTCGGCGAGCTGATCGGCCTCCTCGAGGTAGTGCGTGGTCAGCAGCACGGTTTTCTGACGCTCGCCGGCCAGCTGCGCGATCTCGGCCCACATGTCGGCCCGGACCTCGGGGTCGAGGCCGGTGGTCGGCTCGTCCAGGAACAGCACCGCGGGGTCGTGGACCAGCGCCATCGCGATGTCCAGGCGCCGCTGCATCCCGCCGCTGTAGCCCCGGGTGATGCGATCGGCGGCGTCGGCCAGACCGAAGCGCTCGAGCAGCTCCTGGGCGCGCTCCTCGAGGGCGGCGCGGCGGGGGCGGTGGGCGGGACCCCATTTTTCGTAAAGCTGGCCCTGCAGGCGCAGGTTTTCCCGGCCGGTCGCCTGGACGTCGACCGCCGAGCCCTGCGCGACGACGCCGATCGTCCGGCGGACCCGGTCGGCGTCCTCGATCACGTCCAGCCCGGCGACCCGCGCAGTCCCCGCGTCGGGCTTGGCCAGCGTGGTCAGGATCTTGACCGCGGTCGACTTGCCCGCGCCGTTGGGCCCGAGCAGCGCGAACACGCTGCCCGGAGGCACCCCGAAGGACAGCCCATCGAGCGCCGTCACCCCCTTCGGATAAGACTTACGCAGGCCCTCGGCCTCGATTGCGTGTTCCACGAGCTGCTACCTCCAAAGCTAGAATTCACTCACGCGTCAAACATCTTAGTAGCTAAGAGATTTAGATGTCAAGAGAACAACTGCAGCGCGAGCTAGGCGACGAGGTCCGGGCCAATCAGCGGGCCACCGATGTCGTCGACGAGCTCGTCTCCCAGCTGATGGGGCTCAACCGGACCGACTCGCGCTGCATGGACATCCTCGACCAGCACGGGAGCATGAGCGCGGGCGATCTGGCCGAGGCCAGCCGGCTGAGCACGGGGGCGATCACCGCGGTGATCGACCGGCTCGAGCGGGCGGGATACGCCCAGCGGGTGCCCGACCCCTCCGATCGCCGGCGGGTCCTCGTCGAGATGACCCCGAAGGCGTATGAAGCCGCGCTCGAGCTGATGATCGAGCCGATGCGAGAGCTCTACGCCCCGCTCGCTGACCGCTACAGCGACGACGACCTGCGGCTGCTGATCGACTTCACCCGCCAGGGCCGCGAGCTCCAGGAGCGCCACGCGGAGTGGCTGCGCGAACGGCTACGGAGTCAGAGCTCGCGCACGTCGGCGCCCTGAGGCTCGAACGCGGCGCGCATCACGGTCGCCCACCCTTGTGTCTCGCGCCTGAGCGCCTCGACGACCGGTCCGCTGTCCTCATAGCGACACCAAACGAGCACGGTCGGCCCGGCACCCGAGATGGTCGCGCCCAGCGCGCCCAGCGCGGGCGCGCGGTCGAGCAGCTCGACCGAGCGCGGGTACAGGTGCGCGCGGTGCGGCTGGTGCAGGCGATCGGGTAGACCGGCCGCGATCAGGTCCCAGTCGCCGGTGGCCACGCCGGCCATCAGCAGCGAGGCGTGGGCGATGTTGAACACCGCGTCTCCAAGCGGGACGGTGTCCGGCAGCGCCGTCCGAGCCGTGTCGGTGGGGACCGCATGATGGGGCACGGCCAGCACCGCCTCGAGCCCCATCGGGGGTTCGAACCGGTGCACGCGGTCGCTCGCGGACACGACAAAGCCGCCGTGCAGCGCGGCGGCCACGTTGTCGGAATGGCCCTCGAGCTCGGTGGCGAGTCCGCGCACGTCCGCGTCGAGCTCGAACAGGTGGTCGGCGGCGAGCAGGCCGGCCAGGATCGCGGCCGCGCTCGAGCCCAGCCCGCCGGACAGCGGGATGTCGGACTTGATCGCGAACTCAAAGCCGGCGGCCGGATGCAGCCGCTCGAACGCCCTGATCACGAGGTTGGTGCGGTCGCGAGGCAGGTCGAGGTCGGTGTGCACGGCGAACGTCCCGGTCTCGCGGACCTCGAGCTCGAGGTGCAGCGACAGCGCGGCACCGAACACGTCGAAGCCCGGCCCCAGGTTGGCCGACGAGGCCGGAACGCGGACCACGCGCCGGCGCGAGAGCCCGGCGCTCACCCGAGCACCGCGCGCTCGATCGCGCCCAGCTCGGGATCGCACGGCACGACCGCCCCCGCCTGCTCGAGCGCGGTCTGCGGGTCCTTCAGGCCGTGGCCCGTGAGGACGCACACCACACGGCGGACCCCATCGCCGGCGCCGTGGGTGAGCAGCCCGGCGACGCTCGCGGCCGATGCGGGCTCGCAGAACACCCCCTCGGTGGCGGCCAGGAAGCGCCACGCGGCGAGGATCTGCGCGTCGGTCACGGCCTTGACCGCACCGCCGCTTCCGGTCATCGCGTTCATCGCCTCCTCCCAGCGGGCCGGGTTGCCGATCCGGATCGCGCTCGCCACCGTCTCGGGGTGGGCGACCGGCTTGCCCTCGACCAGCGGCGCCGCCCCGGCGGCCTGAAAGCCGCACATGCGCGGCCTGTATCCGAGCTCCTGAAAGCCCTTCCAGTAGGCGGTGATGTTGCCGGCGTTGCCGACCGGGATGCACAGCGCGTCGAGCTCGCCGGTCAGCTCCTCGACGATCTCGAACGCCGCGGTCTTCTGCCCCTCGATCCGGAACTCGTTGACCGAGTTGACCAGCGAGATCGGGTGCCGGCTGACCAGCTCGCGTACGAGCTTGAGCGCCTCATCGAAGTTCCCCCGCAGGGCGACCACCCGGGCACCGTGCATCAGCGCCTGGGCCAGCTTCCCGGTGGCGATTTTGCCCTCGGGAACGATCACCGCGCCCGTCAGCCCGGCCTTGGCCGAGTACGCGGCGGCCGAAGCGGCCGTGTTTCCGGTCGAGGCGCAGATGACCGCCTCAGATCCCTCCCGGACGGCGGCCGAGACCGCGCAGGTCATGCCCCGGTCCTTGAACGAGCCGGTCGGGTTCGCGCCCTCGATCTTCAACCACACCTCGGTCCCGGCCCGCTCGGAGAGGCGCTCGGCCAGGATCAGCGGGGTCGAGCCCTCGTTCAGCGACACGACCGGGTCGGTCGGGTCGAACGGCAGCCGCTCGCGGTAGCGCTCGATGATCCCCGGCATGGGGCAGCAGGATGTCAGAGCCGGCCGTTACAGTGCCCGCAGTGCGATGGCGCGGTCGATTGCTCGTCGGGGTGCTGGGGGTGTGCGCCGGCCTGCTGGCGCCGGCGGCCGGGCTCGCGTCGGCGCCGAGCAGCGGGTTCAACGTGGATTCCTTTTCGGCGAGTACCGACGGCGTCATCTCGTTCACCGCCTCGGTCCCCGGCCCGGGCACGATCGCTGTGCTCGAGACCGCTCCCGATCGCGGACGGGCCGCGGACGTCGCCGCTACTCGCCGCCCAGGGCCGGGCCGGTTCGCCTTCGGCCGCGCCCACTTCGTCTTCTCCGGGGCGACCACCCGCCTCCTCACCGTGAGACCGAACAGCCGCGGGCGTGAAGCCGTCAGGGCACGCCACCGGCTGCAGGTGCTCGTATGGGTCACCTATACGCCGAGCAGCGGGGCCCCCCAGACCATCCGCCTCCGGTGGGGCAAGACCTCCGGAAGCTTCTTCGGCGGCTAGGCGACGTCGAGGACGACCTTGCCGGTCGCGCCGCGGCTCTCGAGTAGCTCGAGCGCATCCCCTGCCCGCTCGAGCGGGAACCGCGCGCCCACCACGGGCCGGATGAACCCCTGATCGATCAGGTCCGTGATCGCCTCGCCGATCTCGCGGGTGACGTCGGGCTTCGACAACACGTAGCCGCCCCAGCCCGCGCCGATCACCTCGGTGTTGTTGAGCAGCAGCCGGTTGACGCGGACCTCGGGGATCGAGCCGCCGGTGAAGCCGACCACGACTACGCGGCCTCCTTCTCTCAGTGAGCGCAGGCTATCCGTGAAGCGGTCGCCGCCGACCGGGTCGACCACGACGTCGACCCCGCCTTGTGAGAGCTCCTTGGCCTCATCCTTCCACGGGCCGTCGCTGCGGACGACGTGATCCGCGCCGGCTTGCTTTGCCACCCGCTCCTTCTCGTCGGTGGACACGACCGCGATCGTCTTGGCCCCGAGGCCCTTGGCCACCTGGATTGAGGCGGTACCGATCCCGCCTGCCCCGCCGTGCACCAGCACGGTCTCGCCCTCGGCCAGCCGGCCGCGCAGCTTCAGCGAGAAGTAGGCGGTGTGGTAGTTGAGGACCAGGGCGGCGCCCTGGTCGAAATCGAGCTCGTCGGGCAGCTTGTAGGTGAAGAACTCGGGCGCCACCGTCACCTCAGCCCAAGCGCCCAGCAGGCAGAACGCCGCCACCCGGTCGCCGGCCTTGAGGTTTGCGCCCTCAGGGACGGATCTCACGATGCCGCCGACCTCGCTGCCCGGGATGAACGGCAGCTCGGGCTTGGCCTGATACTGGCCCCGGGTCTGGAGCAGCTCGGGGAAGGACACGCCGGCCGCCTTCACGTCCACCACCACGCCCCGGCCCGGGGTGGCCGGGTGCTCGGGCGGCGGCTCGGGGACGTCGACGACCCGCAGCGCGTCGCGCGGGCCGGTCAACTCGACGATCTGTACCGCCTTCATTGCCGGCGCACCCTAGCGAACTCCGCTGCGGGCGCGGCACCTGCGCCGAACCCGCCGATCTGGGCCATAACCCCGTACTCGGCGATCCCCGCTCGGTGAACTCCGATTCAGTTGCGCATGTGGGCCATAAGTCCGGACTCGGCGCCCGGCCGTTCTCGAGTTGCGGGTTATGACCCACCCCGGCACCCGGCCGGGCGTCTACCCGAACTCTTCCTCGATCACCCGGATCGCCCGCGGTGGCGCGCGCAGCACCTCGAGCCGCCCCAGCTCGGCCATGGCGGCCAAGAAGCGCGACTCCAGCGCCGGGTGAACGACCATCACCAGCCGTGCCTGCTCCCCGAGCCCGCGCTGGACGACCGACTTGACGGACACCTCCTGCTCGGCCAGCACCTGAGCCACCGTGGCCAGCACCCCCGGCTCATCCGCCACTTCCAGGTGCAGGTAGAAGGCCGAGACCACGTCGGGGACGATTTCGAGCACTTGTGAGGTCGGGGGCGTCGAGGCGGGCGGGATCATCGCGCTGATCACGTCACCCAGGACCGCGCTCGCGGTCTGTGGGCCGCCGGCCCCGGGCCCCGACATGGTGATCTCGGTGATCGCCTCAGACTCGACCGTGACCGCGTTGAACGGACCGTTCACCGAGGCCAGGGGGTGGCGGGGATACAGGAAGGCCGGATGCACGCGCACCGATAGCCCGGCGCCGACCCGCTCGGCGGTCCCGATGAGCTTCAGCCGCAACCCGAGCTCGTCGGCATACGCCAGGTCATCCGGCTGGATGTGCTGGATCCCCTCGTATCGGACCTGGCCGAGGTGGACCGGCGTGTCGAACGCTAGCCGGGCCAGGATCGCCATCTTGGCCGCCGCGTCGCGTCCATCCACGTCCTCGGTCGGGTCGGCCTCGGCGTACCCGAGCCGCTGGGCCTCCGCCAGCGCCTCCTCGAACGTCATCCCGGTCCGGGCCATCTCGGTCAGGATGAAGTTCGTCGTGCCGTTGACGATCCCGTGCACGCGGTCGATCGTCGCGCCCGCCAGCGACTCCTGAAGGACCCGGATGACCGGGACGACACCCGCCACCGCACCCTCGAAGCGCAGCTGCACGCCGTACGTGCGCGCCGCGTCCCACAGCTCCTCGCCGTGCTGGGACAACAGCTGCTTGTTCGCGGTCACGATGTGCCGGCCCGCCTCCATCGCGCGCAGCAGGTAGGCCCGCGCGGGTTCGATCCCGCCCATCAGCTCCACGAGCAGATCCGAGCGCTCGAGCAGATCCTCGAACGACCCCGACCGGCGCGTCATCACCCCCGACAGCTCCGGCCGCAACCCGGTCAGCCGCTCGATTCGATCGGCATGCTCGGGCAGCAGCGCGGCGAACGCCGACCCGACGGTGCCGTGGCCGAGCAGCCCGACCCGGAAGATCCGATCAGACGACGTCACGGGCAGCCAGGTCCTCGTAGGTCTCGCGGCGCACGACCACGCGCGCGTCGCCGTCGTGGCAGAAGATCACCGGCGGGCGGGGGACGGCGTTGTAGTTGTTGGCCAGCGAGTACCCGTAGGCCCCGGTCACCGGCGTGGCGATCACGTCGCCCGGCGCGGGGTCCGACAGCCACACCTCGCGCACGATCACGTCGCCCGACTCGCAGTGCTTGCCGGCGAGCTTGCACAGCTCGCCGCCTGCGGCCAGCGGCCGGTCGGCGACCGCCGCCTCGTACTTGGAGCCGTAGAGCATCGGGCGCAGGTTGTCCGACATGCCGCCGTCGACCGCCACCCAGGTCGAGACGTTGCGCTTGACCGTCTCGACCGTGTACAGGGTGACCGCCGAGTTGGCCACCACGGCGCGTCCGGGCTCGAGCAGCAGCCGCTTGTCCGGGCCGAGCTCGTCGTGCACGGTCGAGACGATCGCGTCCACGTAGTCGGCGATCGGGGGCGGCCGGTCGGCGGACGTGTACGCGACCCCGAGCCCGCCGCCCACGTTATAGACCGGAAAGTCGCCGAGCGCAGCGAGCATCCGCACCGCGTCGCGGAACGGTTCGAGCGCGAGCAGCTGCGAGCCGATGTGGAAGTGCAGCCCGACCAGCTCAAGATGCGGAGCGGCCGCGATCCGCGCGATCGCCTCGCGCGCCGCCTGGGGGGCGAAGCCGAACTTCGAGTCGGCCTGCCCGGTCGAGATCGCGTGGTGGGTGTCCCCGGCCACGCCGGGGGTGATCCGGATCAGGACCTCCTGGCGCCGGCCCGCCTCGGCCACGACTCTCTCGAGTCGCTCGAGCTCGTGCAGCGAGTCGATCACGATGTGCCCGACGCCGGCGTCGACGGCGTCGCGGAGCTCGGCGACCGACTTGGCGTTGCCGTGGAAGTAGATCCGCGCCGGATCAAACCCGCCGCGCAGAGCCAGGAACAGCTCCCCGCCGGAAGCCACATCGCAGGCCAGCCCCTCCTCGGCCAGCAGGCGGTAGACCGCGGTGCAGGGGAACGCCTTAGACGCGAACAGCACGTCGTAATCGGCGTGACGGGCGGCGAGCGCGTCGAGGAACGCGCGGGCGCGCCAGCGCAGGTCGTCCTCGGCCACCACATAGGCCGGCGTGCCGAACTCGCGGGCCAGTTCGACCATGTCGCAGCCGCCGATCTCGAGTCGCCCCTGCTCGTTCACGCGCGAGCCGAGCGGATAGACAGCCGACAGGGTCGATGTCGCGCTCATGCGGTGGTCGATCATGCCATGCCTGACAGTTCGCGACCGTCCGAGGCGTGATCGCGGCCCTGCCATCATCGACCCGGTGCCTCGCCTGCGGACGATCACACCCGAGCTCCCCAGCGAGATCGGTGTCCACGATGGCCTTGCCTACACGCTCTGGCTCCCCCGGGCGGCCACGCGCGGTGGCGTGGTCGTCCTGCACGGCGCCGGGTCGTGCAAGGAGAACCACCACGACTACGCCCGGGCGGCCCTCGGCGCCGGTCTCGCCGCGGTGGCCTTCGACCAGCGCGGGCACGGCGACAGCCAGGGCCTGCTGAACGGGCACGTGCTCGACGACGTCGTCGCGATGGCGGTCCTGCTCCGCGAACGCCTGAACAATCCCCGGGCGCCGATTGCCCTCCGGGGGTCGAGCATGGGCGGCTACCTCGCGCTCGTGTCCGCCGGCCCGGCGGCCGCCGCGGCGGTCGTGGCCGTCTGCCCAGCCGGCGCGGAGGCCCTGCGCCGCGGCTTGGCCGAGCGCCGGTTCACATTCGCGGCCGACGAGGGCGCCCTGGACGCCTTTCTCGCCCGGCACGACGAGCGCGACGCCATCGCTGCGTTGCGCGTGCCCGTCCTCCTGCTGCACGCCGAGGGAGACGAGCAGGTGCCGGTCGAGCACTCGCGCGAGCTGGCGGAGCTCGCCCGGTCGGAGCAGAGCCGCCTGATCGCCGTTCCCGGGGGCCACCACCGCTCGGTCCAGCACGACCCCGACCTGCAGGCGGCGAGCCTCCGGTTCATCCAGCGGGCGCTCGAGCTGGACGCACGCCAGGTCAACGATCCCGTGTCCGACCTTGACCGGGCCAGCAATCCCGTGCCCGACGCCGACCGGGCCACCCGCCGCCAACCCGGCTAATAGAACGTTCTATCTAATGGCCGCCAAGGCCCGGGAGGACGCCGGTGACCGTCTGCGTCACGCCGTTGACCGCCTTCGTCGCCCCCGATCCGGTGCCGGTGACCGCACCCCCGACGGATGGACTCACGGTCCCGACCGCCCCGCCGACGGCGCTCGTGGTCTGCTGGACGGTCGACCCGGCCGTGTTTCCGACCCCACCCACCACATTGCCGAGCGTCCCGACGACCTGATGGACGGCTTGCTGCACTGGCTGTGGCAAGCTCGCGCCGGGAACCGGATTGGGGGCGGGGGCCGATCCGCAGCCGTCCCCGCCACACGGCGATGCGCCCGACGATCCGGCAGCGCCCGAGGCAGCCGTTGGCCCACCCGGGCGCGAGGTCGTGCTCGGAGTTCCGACCGACCGCAGCGTGCCGGACCCGACCCCCCGGCCGGCGCCCGTCAGGGCGTGCCCGCCGGCACCTGTCGCGCCCGCACCGCCTGGCGGCGCCGCCGCGGTGATGAACGCCAGCCGGCGCGCCACCGGCGTGGTCGTCGCGGACGCCGAGCGGGGCGAGACCACGACCTCCGCGGGCGAGGGCTGCGCCGCCACGTGCGGCCAGCCCCGGAAGGCGACCAGCGCGCTGGCTAGGATGAACATCAGCGCCGCCCCGGCCAGCAGCGACCCGCTGGTCCCGATTGCGGCAAGGTAGGCCCGCGTCGCACGGGCGACCCGTCCGGCTCGGCCGGAAGGGTGCAAACGATCAGGCATATCCCGCGGATGCCTCACTTCTGGGACTCATACTTCCCTTTCACGGACCCCTTATCCCGCGCGTCCTAAGATTAATGCACTATGGCCCGCCCTAACTCATTCGGACGCGACACCGGACTTCAGACCCGGATGCTGCTGACGCTGTTCCTGCTCGGCCTCGTTTACGCCGTGCTCGTCGCCGTGCTGATCGCTGCCGGCGCCGGCGCTGTCACGATCGCGTTCGTCGCCGCTGCCCTGTTCGTCGTCCAGCTGTTCACCTCGGACAAGATCGCCCTGCGCTCGATGGGCGCCCAGGAGGTGGGACCGAACGACGGCCCCGAGGCTCGCATGCTGCACACCATCGTCGAGCGCCTCTGTATTCAGGCCAACCTGCCCAAGCCGCGGGTGGCGATCGCCCAGACGCCGATGCCGAATGCGTTCGCGGTCGGCCGGTCGCCCAAGACCGCCACCGTGTGCGCCACCACCGGGATCCTCCAGCTCCTCGATCCGGCCGAGCTCGAGGCCGTGCTCGGGCACGAGATCACCCACGTCATCAACCGCGACGTCGTGGTCATGACTGTGGCGAGCTTCTTTGCCTCGATCGCCGCCTTCATTACCCAGTGGGGGTGGCTGTTCGGCGGCGGCTTCGGCGGTTCTCGCAACAACCAGAACAACCAGAACGGCAACGCTTTCATCTTCGTGCTCCTGGTGTCCGTCGCCGTGTATGTCATCTCGTTCCTCCTGCTGCAGGCGCTCTCGCGCTACCGCGAGTTCGCCGCCGACCGGGGCTCGGCGATCCTCACCGGCCGGCCGAGCGCCCTGATCAGCGCGCTGCTGAAGATCGATGGCGGCATGAGCCGGATTCCCCAGCGCGATCTGCGCAAGGTCCCCGGCGAGCTGGCCGCCATGTACATCTTCCCGCCCAAGACCAAGCAGACCGTGTCGAACCTCTTCTCCACGCATCCGCCGCTGGCGGCGAGGATCGCGCGCCTGCAGCGCCTCGAGGCACAGCTCCAGGGCACCGCGTAGAGCGTGGGCTTCCTCGACATCCTGACCGGCAAGAGCAAGCTGGCCAAGCCGGCCCCGGACAGGCTGTTCGCGATGAGCACCGCGTACGTGACGATGGAGACGGGTCTCGGGATCACCACCCGCGGCGCGGCCGCGATCGTCTTCCAGCCGCTCGCCACCGCCGACTTCGACGGGATCGTGCGCGAGATGGAGGAGGTGGTCAAGGCGACCGCCAGCGACAGCGGGACGACAGTCTCCAGCTCAGACGACACCTACGGCTTCCGCTGGCTGGTGCTCCGCGGCAGCGACTTCGACGACTTGGTGGTGGGGATCAACGCCGTCTCGAGCGCGCTCGAGGGCGGGGGCTACGGCGAGCGCGTCCTGTGCGCGGCGTTCGCGTTCGAGGACTCGCGCAAGCGGCCTCTCTACTGGATCTACAACTACAAGCGCGGGGCGTTTTATCCGTTCGCGCCCGCAGGCCCTGGCGAGCAGCGCGACAACGAGCGCGAGCTCGTGCTGAAGGCCCAGATCGGCAAGGAGCTCCCGGTCGAGCAGGAGCTCGAGCGCTGGTTCCCGCTGTGGGGCGCCCCGATTTAGCTTCTTCGTCGCTTGGTCAACCGCCAGGCGACGAGACCAACCAGACAAACGGCGGCCACGGCCAGCGGTGCCGGGTGACTCCGGACTGAGGTCTTGGTGCTTTCGATCCGACGCTGAGCCTGGGCTTTGACGTCGGCCTTGGCAGCCAGCGCCTCGACGGTGTCGCCGAGCTCGCGACGCGTCTGCTCGATCTCCCGCTGGATCTGCTCGGGATCCTTTGCCGTGGTCATCGCCGCCCCTCCTGCGCCCGCGTCTTCGCAAACTCCACGTCCTCCTTGACGCTCTCGGCAGCCTGCTCGGGCATCGGCGGCGTCGCCTGCTGGACCTCATGCTTGCCGACCAGCGCCAGGATCCCCGCGATCGCCGCGAGCACGACCGCGACGATCAGCGCCGCCAGCCAGGCGGTGACCGCGGTGGCCAGCGCGAGCACGGCCGCCGCGATCAGCGCCCCGAGCCCGTAGAAGCCGAACGCACCGGCGCCACCGAACATGCCGGCGCCAATGCCGGCCCGCTTGCCCTTGACGGCCAGTTCCGCCTTGGCCAGCTCCAACTCCTGTCGAGCGAGCCGGCTGCTCTGCTCGGAGAGCTGTTTGACCAGCTCACCGAGCGAAGCGTCCGATGCCGGGCTCGGCCCGCGCTCGGTCGTACTCGACATCTCTCCTCCTCCTCTTCTCAGCGGTCGCCGTTGCGTTGGCGCGGGGTCGACTGGGAACCGCCGGTCGACGACGGCGCGCGCTCGGTGACCTGCTCGGCAGCATTGCCCGATGCAACCTGCTCCTCACCGTCACCCGATGCGACCTGCTCCGCACCGTTGCCCGAGCGCGCCTGTTCGCGCATCAGCTCCTCATCGTTCAGCCCGAGTTCGTGCGCCCGAGCGCGCTCCTCGTGTACTCGCGCCTCGGCGCGCTCGCGCTCGGCCACGGCGTTCGCGAGACGGGCGCGATGCTCCGCCTCCTCCGCGCGCCCGGTCCGCGCGTCCGCAGCCTGCCGGTTTTCGGCGACGGCCTGCTCGCGGCGCTGATTCAGCTCACGCTCGCGGCGGCGTTCGGCGGCCATGCGGCGTCCGCGCGACACGCTGAACAGCAGCGCCCCGATCACCAGTACAGCAACCACGACGATCACGACGATCAACAGGGTGGACATCCTCTACCTCCTCCTTATTGGCTATCCGGAGGCTTCCCGGGACCGAGTGGCTGAAACGGTGCTGGTCAACGCGCCTTGACCACGGATACTCATGTGTGCATGCGAGGCCCCGCCCCCCAGGACCCAGTTGCCCTCGGGATGAGGGCCTACGTCCGGGCGAGCTTCCGGGTACGGGTGTTCGGCCTCGAGCACCTGCAGGTCGAGCCCGGGCAGATCTTCGCCCCGAGCCATCGCTCCGACAACGACGTCCCGCTGCTGATCACGGTGCTCTATCCGACGTGGTCGAAGGCGGTCGCCGCCGGCGCGCCATGGCCGACCTTCGCCGCGATGATCGAGCTTTTCCTGCCCGGGTTCTTCGCGGGCTATCCGGCCGGCCTGCCGCTGCCGGTTCGCCGGGTGCTGTGGCCCTATCAGCCGGGTGGCGTGCTCAGGCGCTATCTGCAGTGCGTCCCTGTGCGCGAGCCCGAGCGAATGCGCTTGCAGGAGCTGCTGCGCCACGCGGCGCAGATGCCGCTCGATGAGCTGCTGCCGGGCGAGACGCTCGAGGCGCTGAGCGCGCGAGCAGCCGCGCTCAGCCGGCCCCGGCCGGCACAGGCGCAGGATGTCCTCGATGGCGGCTACGCCGACCTCCTCTGGACCTACATCGAGCGGGACGCGGCGCCTGACCCGAGCGAGGCGTGGCGGGCTCACGGCCGAGCTGCCGTGCGCGACTTCCGGCGCCTGGCCGAGAGCCTGGCCGACGGCGGAAGCGTGATCCTGTTTCCCGAGGGAGAGCTTTCGAGCAACGGCGACATCGGCCGGCTGCAGCCGGGTCTGGGGTCGCTCGCCAGGCGCGGGAACGCCCGCCGGGTGCAGCCGGTGGCGCTCGCCTACGACCCGCTGGTGAGCGGCCGGACTCGCGCCTACGTCGCGTTCACGGCGCCGATCGAGCCGGGACAGGGGCGGCTCGTGCCCGCCGTGGACCGGGCGCTGAGGGGGACCATGCCGCTCACGCCGGGGCAGCTTGCCGCCACCGCGGTGCTTGAGGGCAACACGTCGGCCTCCGCGCTCCGGCGCGCCGGCGGGGAGGCGACCGACCGCGCCCGCGCAGAGGGCCGCCCGCTGGAGCCGGCGCTGCTCGGCCCCGGACGCGAGCGCGCGCTTGGTGAGGCGCTGTCCCGTGCGCGCCGGCGTGGCCCGAGCGACGCGCTGATCCAGCGCCTGGCCCGCGAGCTCGCGAGCGCCCGACTTGAATGAGTGACCTGCTGCCCTCGGGATGGGGCCGCCGGCTTGCTCTGGCCGCCGGCGCCGGGATCCTTGCCACCGCGCTCGTTGTCGCGCTCATCGCCCAGGTCAGCCACTCCGCCCACGTCCTGGATCACCTGCGCCACGCGACGCCGGGCTGGCTCGTCGTGTGCGCCGCGGGCGAGGTGATCGCGTACGCCGGCTACCTCGCGGGTTACCGGGCGATGGCACGACTGCACGGCGGGCCCCGGCTGCCCGCGTCGGTGGCATTGCGGGTGGTGGCGCTCGCGTTCGGCGCGTTCGCGCTCGCCACGGCCGTCGGCGGCCTGTCGGTTGACTTCTGGGCGCTGCATGAGGCCGGCGAGCCGCCGGCGCGCGCGAGCGCGCGGGTGATCGCGTTCGAGACGCTGCGCTGGGCGGTCCTCGCCCTCGCCACCTGGCTGGCCGCCCTGGCGGCGCTGCTCGGGCTCTCGCGGTCAGTCGGAACCGTGCTTCCGGTGGCCTGGCTGGTCGTCGTCCCGGCCTGCTTTGCCGGTGGCCTGTGGGTGAGCGCCGCACGCCGTCGTGACCGCCTCGGCTCCGCGGGTGCGCGCAGTCACAGCTGGATCCGCCGAGCCTTCGCCGCCGCGGTCGATGCGCTGGTCTACCTGCGCATCCTGGTCTCCGCCCGATCGGAAGGGCTGCGCCGGCGCGCGCTCGGCGGCAGCCTTCTCTTCTGGGCCGGCGACCTGCTGTGCGCGTGGGCGGCACTGCGGGCGTTCGGCGCCCGAGTCGGAGTCGCACCGCTCCTGCTCGGCTACGCCACGGGCTACGTGTCCGAGGCGGTCCCCCTCCCTGCCGGTGGCGCCGGCGGTGTCGACGCGGCGATGACCGGCGGGTTCGTGCTGGCCGGCGCACCGCTCGGAGCCGCGCTGCTCGGAGCCGTGACCTTTCGAGTGTTCAGTTTCTGGCTGCCGGCCATGGTGGCCGTCCCCTCGATGCTGGGCGCTCGTGGCCTGCGCGATCGCCTCCAGGAGATCGCCGTCCGGCGCGGTCACGCCTAGGCGCCCCGTCGCTCGCCAGCCACCCCGGCGCGCCGTACGCCAGCCACCCCGGCGCGCAGTACGCTAGCCACCCCGGCGCGCCGTACGCAAAGTGTTTGCGTACGAGCATGCATAACCTGCCACTCGACCGGCGGCGAGCCGACCGCGGCATCTCGTGCACGCCCGGCATGCAGGGAATGCCACGGCTCCCGCGCACCAGACCGATTGGCAGGTTTTACACGTGGCGGGCGACCCTCACCCGAGAACCCGGGGGAGCGCCGACCGGCTAGCCCGGGATCAGGCCCTCGCCGGTGAACTCGGCCTTCGCCTCTTCGAATGAGACGTCGGGCGGAGGGAGGATCACGTCGGAGGGCCCCAGCCGGTCCTCGGGCACCGATCCACCGTTATTGCGCACGAACGCCAGCAGCTCCTGGAAGGCGGCGTGGAATTGGTCCTCGTCGTCGGCCTCGCACGCGTTCACGGCATGGTTATCGAGCTCGTTGAATACCTCGCCGTCGCTCTCGGTGAGCTCGTATTGCCCCTCGGTGGCGATCCGGACGATCACGACGCCTGGCTTTGGCCGGCGTTTCCGCCTGTGCTTGCCTGCTGCTCGGCGCCCTGATCGTTGTCTGGGGATCCCGCGCCCAGCTCGCCGGCCGGGCCTGAGCCGGTCCCGAGCTCGGCCTTCATCCTGGCCAGCTCGGAGTCGACCTCGCTCGAGCTCGACAGCTGTCGCAGCTGACGGTCGATGTCGTCCTCGCCGGCGCCCAGCTGGGTGAGGTCTTCGAACGTGCCCGCGGCCTCGAGCTCCTGTACGGCGTCGGCGCGCGCCTTCATGTTCTCCGTCTTATCGAGGGCGCGCTGCATGGCCAGGCCAACGTCGGCCATCTCCTCGCCCACTCCGGTCGCCGCCTCGGAAATCTTCACCTGCGCTTCGGCGGCCGAGTACTGCGCCTTGATGACCTCCTTGCGCGAGCGGAACTGCTCGATCTTGGCGCGCAACTTCTGCTCGGAGGCGGTCATCTGCTCCTGCTGCTGCTCGAGCTGGGCGACCTGCGAGTCGAGCGACTGCAGCTCGGTCTGGGCCACGTTCTTGCGCTCCAGCGCGGTGCGAGCCAGGTCCTCGTTGCCGGCGGCGAGCGCCTGGCGGGCCTGCGTGTCGAGCTTCACCACCTGATCGCGCAGCTTCTGCTCCTGCAGCTGAAGGCGCTTCTTCGAGGTGACGACGTCGGCGATCCCCTTCTTGACGTTCTGGAGCAGCTCTATCTGTTTCTGGTAGCTGTACTCAAGGGTCTCCGACGGGTCCTCGGCGCGGTCGAGGAGCTTCGAGATCTTGGCTTTGATGACTGTCGACATGCGCCCGGAAAGGCCCGGCATCGCATCCTCCTTGGCGGGTTGCTGGTGTAGCCCCTGCAAGCGTAGCGAGGCTCGGCGCGCGAGCGAAGCCTTTTGGCCTGGACCCGGGCCGATTGAACCGCGATTTAGAGCCCGCGATTAGAGCCCGGCGGGATGCCGCGCCTCAAAGCCCGCGGTGTCGGTCATCACCGGACGCCACCGTGGCCCGGTGCCGGCCGGCGGATTTGGATCCTGCTCGGCCGAGGTGTCAAAGCGGATCCCGGCGATCTCGATGAACGCGTGGCCGGGGTTCGTGTACACGGTGATCCACTGGCCGAGCCCACGCCGGCCCCAGGTCTCGAATTCGCTCGAGTCCATCGAGACCTTCAGCAGGCCGGCGGCGTGCAACACGTAGGAGACCGAGCCCGAGCAGTCGTAGCCCGCGTCGTTCCATTTGCCGTGGCCCCCACCGTAGATGTAGGGCTTGAAGCGGATCCGGTCACCCGCCCAGATCGCCTCCTGGACCTGGATCGGAGCGTCCGCGGGCGCGTACGCGAGCCCATCGATGATCTCGGCCGTGGCACCGGCCACGGTCGGGCGCGGGAACGGCATTGCGGGCGGGGCGGTCATGCCGGCGCCGCCGGTGGTGCCCGTCGCCCCCGGGGACGCCGTCGGAGTAACTGTTTGAGATGAACCGCCGGCGCCAGGCGCCGACATCGCACCACCGCCCGTGCTCGCGCTCGCCACCGCCGGGCCCGCCAGAGCCAACGCGGCCAAGCTCGGGAGGATCAGGTGGGTAACCCGCAAGCGATCTCTTTCGTCGGCCTACGGGGTTAGCTGACGGGCTGGCGCTAAAAGAGCCTGCGCCTTCCGCGGCTTCACCGCGGAACTCGCCCCAAGAAACTGGGTCCCCCGCTCCGCGGATTTCGTGGCCCGCGGATTCGGCGTGGCGGCAATATACCTAGTCTCGGAGCGTCGCAGCGGCTTGCTCACAGCGCACGAAGTCCTGCTTTCTCCGCAATGTGCGCCGATTTCAGGCCAGCTCGCTACTGTCAGGGCGCGATGCGGTGGTCAACGTGGATGGCGCTCCTCGCAGCCTGCGTTGCGCTCGCGGGCTGTGGCGCATCGACCACCCTGATCGTCAGGACCACCAGCACGAGCTCGGCGCCGGCGTCCTCGAGCGCAGGCATCGGTTTTCCCGTGCTCGCCACCAAGAACACCACGCGCGTATCCGGCGTGGACCCGATCAACGACGCGGCCGGCGTGGCGCTGGCCGTGTTCCCCTCGGTAGCCGCCGGCACCCACCCGACCGCGGTGACGATCGCCCCCACCGACGACTGGCAGGCGGCGATCGCCTCCTCGGTCCTGATGGCGCCCCCGATCGGCGCGCCGGTTCTGCTCTCCGGGCCCGGCTCACTGCCGCCGGCCACCACCAACGCGCTCAACCTGCTCGCGCCCACGGGCGCGAGCTCGCTCGCCGGAGTCCAGGTGATCCGGGTCGGGGATGTGCCCGCGCCAAAGGGGCTTAAGGCCACGACGATCTCCGGCGTCGGGCCCTATGCGCTGGCGGCCTCGATCAACAAGTACGCGAACGTGGCCGCGGGCAAGCCGAGCCCCGACGTGGTGATCGCCTCGGGCGATGACCCGGCATATGCGATGCCCGCCGCGGGATGGGCGGCCGAGAGCGGCGACCCGATCTTGTTCGTCTCCTCCTCCGGCGTCCCGACGCCGACCGCCCAAGCGCTCACCAACGACGCGCACCCGAACATCTACGTCCTCGGCCCCTCAAGCCTGATCCCCGACAGCGTGTTGACGGAGCTGGGACGTTACGGGACGGTCAAACGGGTCGGCGCCCAGGACCCGGCGGCTAACTCGGTGGCGTTCGCCGTGTATCGCGACCCGCCGTGCGTAGCCGACCAGCCGTGCGCCCACGTCCCGGGCAGCTTCGGGTGGGCGATGACCAGTCCCGGCCACGGCTACACGCTCCTCAACGCCAGCCGGCCGCTCGACGCCGCCGCCTCAGCTGCCCTGTCGGCCAGCGGCAGCTTCGGCCCCCAGCTCGTGCTCGACTCCAGCAACGCGCTGCCGACCTCGGTGTTGAACTTCTTCCTGGACTATGCGACCCCGGGCTATACCGACGAAGGACCGACGGCCGCGGTGTACAACCACGGCTGGGTGATCGGCGACCCGAGCGCGATCTCGGTGTCGGTCCAGGCTCAGGTAGATAGCCTTCTTGAAGCGGTGCCCCAGAAATGAGCCAAGCCGAGCATCCAGATCGACTCAAGTCCGACCACGAGGTCACCGTCGAGGACGTGCGCCAGCTGATGGGCGCATCGACCCCGCACTTCGCGCTGCAGCTGCGCGAGCGGATCCGGACGCTGATCCGCGGGCTGCCGATCGGTCACCCGGCTCGGGTCGAGGGAGAGCGCGAGATCGCCCGCCTGAACCGGATCGCGTTCGACGGCGAGGTGCGCGGGCACCCGGCCGAGCCGGGCCTGGAGCCGCTGCCCAGCGTCACGGCCGACGCCAAGTCCTGAGGTCGCCGTGAGCTCACCGCGGTCTGTCTCGGTCATCGGTCTCGGCCGCGTCGGGTTGCCCCTGGCGCTGTCGTTCGCCGACCGCGGGGTCAGCGTCCTCGGCGTCGACCACGACCCGTCGGTCCTCGCCTCGCTCCGCGCCGGCCGGATGCCTTTCCACGAGGCCGGCACCCAGGCGCTGCTCGAGCGGATCCTTCCCACCGGACGTCTTCAGCTGGCCGAGCGAGCCGTCGACGCCGCACAGGCCGAAGACATCGTGATCACGATCGGGACGCCGTCCTTCTCCCACATCGAGTCCGACCTGCGCCAGGTGCGCGCGGCGGTGGACGACCTGCTACCGATGCTCCGCCCCGGGCACGCGCTGATCCTCCGTTCGACGATCGCGCCCGGAACGACCGAGTTCGTCGCCGGATATCTCGAGAAGCGCCGCGGCTTGCGGGTGGGTGAGGACCTGTACGTGGCCCACGCGCCCGAGCGGATCGCGGCCGGCCGCTTCCTGGAGGAGATCTCGACCCTCCCGTGCATCATCGGCGGCGTCGGCGAGGCCTCGACCGAGCGGGCCGCCGGCACCTTCTCGGTGTTCGGCGCCCCGATCGTCCGCTCCACGCCGGTCCAGGCCGAGCTGGCCAAGATCTGGACCAACATCCTCCGCTACACGACGTTCGCGCTTCCCAACCTGCTGATGATGGACTGCGAGCGCTACGGCGCGAACGTGTTCGAGGTCATCGACCTGATCAACCGTGACTATCCCCGCGGCGGGATCGCCGCGCCCGGGATGACCGCCGGCACGTGCCTGCGCAAGGACTTCGCTTTCTCCGAGGAGCGCTCCAACGCACCGGGCATGCTCCTCGCCGTCTCCCGAGTCAACGAGTCGGTGCCGCTGTTCCTGGTGGAGGGGATCAAGCGCCGGATCGGCACGCTGGGGTCCCGCAAGGTCGCGGTGCTCGGGCTCACCTTCAAGCGCAACACCGACGACGAGCGCGACTCGCTGGCGCCCAAGCTGATCCGGCTGCTCGAGCGCGAGCTGGCCGACGTGGCGGTGTGCGACCCGCACGCCCCCTCCCCCACCCAGCCGCTCGAGCAGGCCGTGCAGGACGCCGACGTGGTGGTCGTGGCCACCAACCACTCGGAGTTCGAGGGCCTGGACACGCTGGGCGAGATCCTGCGGCGCGCCTCGCGCGATTGCCTGCTGGTCGACCCGTGGAACGCGCTCGGCACCGGCCAGGTGTTCCTGTTTGGTGCGGAGTCGGCCGCCATGCTGGGCGAAGCGACCGCCGCCGCTTCGCACCAACCGCCCGGCGGCCCCGAAGACCCCCGCGCGATGCGAAGCGTCGCGCGGCAGCACCCAAACCCATGAGCCGAGTCCTGGTCACGGGCGGAGCCGGGACGATCGGCTCGGCCGTCGTTCGGCGCCTGCTGTCCGACAGCCGGTGGGAAGTCAGGATCGCCGACCATCGCGAGGCACCCCAGTGGATGCGCGAGGGGTGCGAGATCCGCACCGCAGACCTTCGGATACCCGAGGCCGCTGGAGCGGCGGTTCACGGCTGCTCTCACGTGATCCACCTGGCCGCAATCGTGGGCGGGATCGCGAACTTCCACAAGCTGCCGTTCACGCTGTTCGGGGTCAACAACGCGCTGACCGGAGCCCTGACCCAAGCCGCGGTCGGCCACGACGTCGAGCGGTTCGTGTACGTGTCCTCCTCAATGGTGTTCGAGCGGGCCACGGAGTTCCCCACGACCGAGGAGCACCTGGACAGTTGCCCGGCGCCGCGCTCGGCCTACGGGTTCTCCAAGCTGGCCGGCGAGATCTACACCCGGGCCGCGAACGAGGAGCACGGACTGCAGTACACGATCTGCCGCCCGTTCAACGCCTACGGTCCCGGCGAGCTTCCCGAACCCGACGAGCCCGGGATCGCCCACGCCGTGCCCGATCTGATCCACAAGGCGCTGAGCGGCCGGCGGCCGCTGGAGATCTTCGGCGCGGGGACGCAGACGCGGACGATCACGCACGTCGATGACATCGCGGACGGGATCGTCACCGCGATGGCCTCCCCGGCGGGCGAGAACGAGGATTTCAACGTCTCCGCCTCCGAGGAGCTCACCGTGGCCGAACTGGCGGAAATCATCTGGGAGGCCTGCGGCAACGACCCCGCTCAGTTCGAGCTCGCCCACCTGCCGAGCTTTGCGGTCGATGTCCAGCGCCGCTGGCCGTCGGTCGAGAAGGCGCGACGGCTGTTGGGATGGGAGGCGCAGATCGGCCTGCGCGACGGGATCGCCCAGACCGTGGCCTGGCTGCGCGAGCAGGAGCGGGCGGGCGCGGTCAGCCCATAGTGGTGGCCGGCCGGCACCAGGGAGGTCCGCCGAGGTCGCTGGCGAAACATTGGACAATTAGGCCAAGCACGCTGGTACTTTCTCACCGGCAGCGCCTTGCCAGCCTCCGTTAGCTTCCTCGCCTTGGACAGCACGACCATCACCTCATCCGCTCCCGCCGCCGATCCGACCGCTCCCGGCGCCAAGGGCCTCAAGACCGACGCGATTGGCTACATCTCGAACCTGGTCATCGCGATCGCCTCGACCGCGCCGGCCTACAGCCTGGCTGCCACGCTCGGCTTCATCGTCGCGGTGAAGGGCGTCGGCGTGCACTCGCCGGCCGTCCTGATCGTTTCTTTCATCCCGATCCTGTTCGTGTCGGTCGGCTACCGGTTCCTCAACCTGGCCGATCCGGACGCCGGTACCACTTTCGCCTGGGTCACGCGCGCCTTCGGCCCTCAGATCGGCTGGATCAATGGGTGGGCGATCTTCCTGGCCGACGTCATCGTGATGGCATCCCTGGCGGCGATCGCGAGCAGCTACACGTACTCCCTCTGGAACGGCCATCCGTCCAACTTCGGCCTGATCGCGGGGGCGGTCATCTGGATCGTGCTGATGACCTGGATCTGCTACCGCGGGATCGAGCTTTCGGCCCGGATCCAGACCATGCTCCTGGGCCTCGAGATCTTCACTCTCGCGCTGTTTGCGGTGGTCGCGCTGATCAAGGTCTACACCGGCCATCCGGCCCACTCGATCCAACCCGCCGCCAGTTGGTTCAACCCATTCAACATGAGCTGGGGCGCACTGATCGAGGGCGTCCTGCTCGGCATCTTCATCTACTGGGGGTGGGACTCGGGCGTGGCGGTCAACGAGGAGTCGCGCGACCGCCACCGCGGGCCGGGCAAGGCCGCCGTCATCTCCACGCTGATCTTGTTGCTGATCTACGTGATCGTCACCGCCGCGGCGCAGGCCTTCCACGGCACGGCGTTCTTGTCCGCCAACTCCGACGACGTGCTGAGCCCGCTTGGCCACGGCGTGCTCGGCTCACCGCTGTACAAGCTGCTGACGATCTGCGTGCTCACGTCGGCCTCGGCCTCCACCCAGACGACGATCCTGCCCACGGCGCGCACGACGCTGTCGATGGCCAAGTGGGGAGCGATCCCGAAATCCATCGGCCGGGTCCATCCGCGCTACTTCACCCCCACGGTGTCGACGGTCGGGATGGGAGCACTGTCGATTGTCTGGACCGTCGCGCTGCTTGCCCTCAACCCGAATCAGGATGTGCTCGGCGACACGATCTCCGCGCTCGGCTTCTCCGTGTGCTTCTACTACGGGTTCACCGGCATCGCTTGCGCGGTCTACTTCCGCCGGGATCTGTTCAAGAGCGCGCGCAACTTCTTCTTGGCCGGCCTCATCCCCGTCGTCGGCGGCCTGATGATGGGCTACGTCGCAATCAAGGCCTACGGCTACTACAACACCGCCGGCAACAACTACTCCAAGGCGCTGCTCGGCATCCAGACGCCGATCCTCGTCGGCGTGGGCGGGCTGGTGCTCGGCGTGGTGCTGATGTTCGCCTCCTGGCCCTTCTTCGGTGGTTACTTCAGTCGGCGCTGGTGGGAGGCTGCCGATCCTCAGGTGCTGATCGACGACGCCGCGCACCTGCCAGAGCCCCTGCTTCCGGGCGAGCCCCCGGAGGCCAACCCCGACCAGCACGGGTTCCCCTAGGACGCTAGACCCCGGCCAGCTCCGCCACGCGGTCCCGGTGCCAGCGCGAGTCGCCGAACGCGTGCGCGTTCGCATGGGCGCGCTTCAGGAAGAAGTGCAGGTCGTGCTCGTAGGTGAAGCCGATCCCGCCGTGGACCTGCAGCGCCGAGGCGGCCACGCGGAAGCCGGCGTCGCCGGCGTACGCCTTGGCCATCGAGGCGGCGCGCGGCCCGGTCTCGGGCTCGTGGGCGAGCGCCCAGCCCGCCCAGTAGCAGAGCGACCGCGACCCCTCCACCTCGAGCAGCATCTGCGCGCAGCGGTGCGAGATCGCCTGGTAGGCGCCGATCGGGCGGTCGAACTGGGCGCGGTCCTTGGCGTAGCCCACGGCCATCTCCATTGCGCGCTGGCCCACCCCGACGTTCTCGGCCGCCAGCAGCGTGACGATCGTGGCGTAGGCGCCGGTGAGCGCCTCGCCCGCCAGCTGGAGCGGCTCCGCCGGCGCCCCGGACAGCGCGACCCGGAACAGCTTGCGCGTCGGGTCGATCGCCTCCTCGGGCTCGATCGACACCCCGTCGGCGGACCGCTCGACCACCCAGTGGCGACCGTCGGCTCCGGACACGATCAGGAAGTCGGCGCTCGCCGCGTCGGGCACCGCGATCTTCACGCAGGACAGGGTTCCCTCGGGAGAAAGCTCGACCTCGGAGTGGTCGGGCGCCCATCCGGAGTGCTCGTCCCAGACCGCCAGCGTGCCGCGCAGCTCGCCCCGGGCCAGCGGCGCGAGCCACTGTCCCTGTTGCTCCGAGCTTCCGGCCGCCACCAGCAGCAGCGCGGCGCACGTGGTCGAGAACCATGGGCTCGGCGCCAGCGCGTAGCCCATCTCCTCGGCGATCACCACGAGCTCGAGCGCTCCCAACCCGAGCCCGTCGAGCTCCTCGGGCACGATCACGCCCGGCCACCCAAGTTCGACCAGCTCGGCCCACTGCCCGTCGGTGAACCCGCGGCCGTCCTCGGCCAGGGCGCGCACCGTGGCCAGCGGGTAGCGCGCCTCGAGAAATTCGCGTGCAGTCCGCTTGATGGCCTGCTGATCGTCGGTGAAGCCGAAGTTCATCGCATCCGGGGCAGCCCAAGCACTCGCTCGGCCACGATGTTCTTGAGGATCTCGGTCGTCCCGCCCTCGATCGAATTGGCCCGCGCGCGCAGGAACCGGTAACTCCAGTTGTGGTCGGACTCCGACAGCATCGCCCGCGGCCCCGCGATGTCCATCGCGAGCTCGGTCAGCGACTGGTTGACCTCCGACCAGTGCCACTTACCCAGCGACCCCTCGGGCCCGGGGACACCGGTGCGCATGATCGCTGACAAACCGCGGTAGGCGTTCAGGCGGAGGACCTCGGACTCGATCATCAGCTGCGTCAGTCGCTGGCGGATCACCGGATCCTCGGTGGCGACGCCACCGTTGAAGCCGCGTGTCTCGCGTGCGGTCTCGAGCAGCTCGCGCAGCGCGATCTGCACGCTCACCTGGAGCCCGAAGGCCAGCGTGGCGCGCTCGTGCATCAGCGTGGTGATCGCCACCGCCCAGCCCTCGCCCTCGCCCCCGACGATGTTCTCGCTCGGGATCCGCGCCTCCTCGATGAACAGCTCGTTGAACTCCGACTCGCCGGTGATCTGGCGCAGCGGCCTGACCTGCACCGCGTCCTGCTCCATGTCCATCAGGAAGTAGGTGAGGCCCTTGTGCTTGGGAGCCTGCGGATCGGTCCGGGCCACCAGCATGCACCACTTGGCGTGGTGGGCGAACGTCGTCCAGACCTTCTGCCCGGTCACCACCCAGTCGTCGCCATCGCGCACGGCCCGGGTCTTCAGGGAGGCCAGGTCCGAACCGGCGCCCGGCTCGGAGAAGCCCTGGCACCAGATCTCGTCGGCGGACAGGATCGGCGGCAAGAAGCGCTTGCGCTGCTCCTCGGTCCCGTGCGCGATCACCGTCGGGCCGCCCATGGCGAGCGCCAGGACGTTGGCCACCGACGGTGTGCGCGCCCGCACCACCTCCTCGTTGAAGATGGCCTGCTCCACCAGCGTGGCACCACGCCCGCCGTACTCCTTGGGCCAGGACACGCCCGCCCAGCCGGCGTCGTTCAGCTTTCGCTGCCAGTCCCGCCGGAACTCGAACGCCGCTTCATCTCCGGCGGGCTCCCGGCCGGGGTTGTTGGCCTCGAGCCAGCCGCGCAGCTCGTCGCGGAAGGCCTGCTCGGCCGGTGAGAGGGTCAGGTCCATGGCGGCCCATCCTATCCGTGGGGGCCGGCCGGTAGCCTCGGTTCCCCGTGATGACCCATCCCGCGATCCCCGCCACTGCGATCGAAAGTGAGCTGCCCGGCCCCTTCGAGGTGGGCAGCTACGCCGCCAAGCTCAAGCAGAAGCTGCTCGAGCTGGCGCGGGTCCAGCTGGTCGGCGAGGTCTGGGGATTTCGCTCGAGCCGTGCCCGGGTGTACTTCGAGCTCCGCGACGCGCGCGGAGCGCTCCCCTGCTCGATGTGGCGCTCGGACTTCGAGCGCCTTGGGATCAGGCTCGCGGACGGGCTCAAGGTAATCGCCGGCGGCGGCTGCGACTACTACCCGGGCAGCGCCTCCTCCTCCCCCTCGTTCACCTTCTCGGTGACCGAGCTGCGGATCGCCGGCGAGGGCGACCTGCTCATCCAGCTCGAACGTCTCCGTCGACGCCTGGAAGCCGACGGCCTGTTCGAACCGCAGAAGCGCCTGCCGCGACCCCTCCTCCCCCGCACGATCGGCGTGGTGACGGGTGAGCGTGGGAAGGCCCGCGACGACGTGCTGGCCGGCCTGCAGCGGCGGGGATGGGCCGGCCGGCTGATCTGGGGCTTCGCCCCGGTCCAGGACCGCTTCGCCGCGCCGGTGATCGCCACGGCGCTGCGTGACCTGGCCGCGATCGAGGAGGTCGAGGTCGTGATCGTCGCGCGCGGAGGCGGCTCGCTGGCCGACCTGTTCGCGTTCTGTGACGAGGCGCTCTGCCGCACGGTGGCACTGCTCCGAGTGCCGGTGATATCGAGTGTCGGCCACCACACCGACCGCACCCTGATCGACCACGTGGCCGCGGTGTCCTGCTCGACTCCCACCCACGCCGCCGAGGCGGCCGTGCCGATCGACTGCACCGCTGCCCAGGCAGACCTGAACGCGGCCGCCCGACGACTGCACAACCACAGCCGCCGGGCGATCACCGAGCGCGCCCGGACCCTCGAGCGCCTGGCCGCCGCGCCCGGCCACCACGTCGCGCGGCAGCGTCACCAGCTTCATCAGCTCCTGCGGGAGCTGCGGGCCAGCGCCCGCCGCGGCGTGGCCAAGCGGCGCGAGCATGCCGGGGTCCACGCGAAGGTCCTCTCGCGCGCCACCGAGCGCGCCCACACCTCCGAGCGCGCCGCCCGCCGGCGCGAGCTCGACCGCCTCGCGCTCGCGCTCGCCGCCCACGACCCCGAACGCACCCTGGCCCGCGGCTACGCGCTGGTCGAGAACCGCGCCGGCCGCGCCCTCGGGTCCGCGGGCGCCGCCCGTGAAGCTCGCGAGATCCGCCTGCGCTTCCACGATGGGACCCTCCCCGCGACCATCGACGACGAGCCGTGAGCGCCGCTGAGCCCCAGCCCAGCGGAGCCGAGCCGCAGCCCACCTACGAGAGCGCGGTGGCGCGGATCGAGGAGATCATCCGACGCCTTGACTCGGGCGACGCCGGCCTGCGCGAGACGCTCGCGCTGGTCAAGGAAGGCCGGCACCTAGTCGAGTACTGCGCCGCCGAGCTCGAGGCGGTCAGCCACGGCCTCGAGGAACTTCGCCTCGACGACCTCATCGCCCGCCTCGAGGGCGCGGGCCGCCTCTCGTGAGCACCTTCGACCTACTCGCCGAGTTGCCCCTCGAGGTCGACGGCTACACGCTCGAGGGGCTGCGGGCGGAGGTCTCAAGCGGGTTCGAGCGGCTGAGCACGGTCGTGCACCTGACCGGCGGCGGGCTCGAGGGCGTCGGCGAGGACGTCGTCTACCAGGCCGAGGATCACGTCGCCCTCCAGGGGGCCGGGCCGGTGCACGCCAAGGCGATGTCTGGCCGGTTCACACTGGCCGAGTTCTGCACGCTGGTCGACTCGCTCGACCTGTTCCCAGTGGCCCCCGAGTGGGAGGTGTCGCGCCTATACCGACGGTGGACCTTCCACAGCGCCGCGCTCGACCTCGCGCTCGCCCAGGCCGGCCAGCCGCTGCACGCCGCGCTCGGACGCGAGCCGCAGCCCCTGACGTTCGTCGTCTCGCTGCGCCTCGGCGAGCCGGCGACGCTCGATCCGCTCCAGCGGCGCCTCGCGAAGTATCCGACGCTGCGCTTCAAGCTCGACCCGACGAGCTCGTGGACGCCGGAGCTGATCGAGGCGCTGATCCAGACGGGCGCGGTCGACTCGGTCGACTTCAAGAGCCTCTACCGAGGGACCGTGGTCGACCAGCCGCCGGACCCGGTCCTCTACGAGCAGGTGGTGCGCGCGTTCCCGAACGCGTGGATCGAGGATCCCGACGTCATCACGCCCGAGACTGCGGCGATCCTCGCCGACGAGCACGACCGGATCACCTGGGACGCCCCGATCCATTCGATCGACGACATCGAGGCTCTCCCGTTCCCGCCGCGGATGGTCAATTTGAAGCCCTCCCGGATCGGTGGGCTGCCGAAGCTGTGCGCGACCTATGACTACTGCGCGCAGCGCGGCATCGGGGCCTACAGCGGTGGTCAGTTTGAGCTCGGTCCCGGGCGGGGACAGGCCCAGTACTTGGCCTCGCTCTTCCATCCCGACACGCCCAACGACCTCGCCCCGGTCGGTTTCAACCAGAACGACCCGCCCGCGGGCCTCCCCACCAGCCCGCTCACCCCGAGGCCGTCGCCCACCGGCTTCCGCTGGGGGGACTCATAGCGGGGCTTGGGAAGAAACTACGACTATGTTGAAGTTTCTTCCCGAGGAGTCGCGCTGATGGCCGGATCCCTGGACGGAACGGTGGCGCTGGTGACCGGCGCGTCAAGCGGGATCGGCGAAGCGACCGCGCTCGCGCTGGCCGAGCACGGCGCAACCGTGGCGATCAACGAGGTTCTGATCCGGCCGACTGATCAGGCCGCCTAAGGGCTTCTAATCGACGACGCTGGCCAGGTCGGTGGTGGTGACCTCGACCACGCCGTCGATCCCCTCGAAGGCCGTGGCCAGCGGCGTGACATCCGGCTGGCCGCGCACGTCGATCTCGACTGCCACCGCGCCCCCGTCGTGTGAGAAGTGCTCGGTGCGGACGCGCGCGATCGCGAAGCCGAGCTGGGTCGACTCGGCGAGCAACTCGCGCAGGATGCCCTTTCCGTCCTCGTAGACCACGCGCACCCCGAACTCCAGGTAGCGCGAGCGCGGGAGTCGCGCCGTCAGACCTGGATACACGAACACGACGATGAAATGCGCGACGGTCACCCCGAGCGCCAGCAACGGCAGGCCGGCGCCGCAGGCCATCCCGATCGCCGCGGTGATCCATACGATCGCGGCCGTGGTCAGCCCGCGCACCGCGTCGCCGCGCACGAAGATCAGCCCGCCGCCGATGAAGCCGATGCCGGTGACGATCTGGGCCGCCACCCGCGAGGGATCGAGGATCACGCGGGGCCCGAGCACGTCGCTGAAGCCGTACTTGCTGATGATCAGGAACAGCGCCGCTCCCACGCCGACGAGCGTGTGGGTCCGCAGGCCGGCCGACTTCTGGCGCCACTCGCGCTCGAGCCCGATCAACGAGGACAGCACGAAGGCGAGCGCAAGCTCGCCGAATTGCTTGAGGCCCTGACCGGACGGAACGCCTGCTATGGCTAGATGCAGCACCGAGCGTTAGTACCCGGCATCGGTGCCGGGTACCCGTCCGTCGGCAGCCCGAGGACTAAACCCGCTGGATCAGCGTGCCGGTGCCCAGCCCGCCACCGCAGCACATCGTCACCAGCCCGACCTCCGTGTCGGAGCGCTCGAGCTCGTGCAGCAGCGTGGTGATCAGCCGGGCGCCGGTTGACCCGAGCGGATGCCCGAGCGCCATGGCGCCACCATTGACGTTGACCCGGTCCATGTCGGGCTCGAGCTCGCGCCGCCAGGCCGCCACCACGGGTGCAAACGCCTCGTTGATCTCGACCAGGTCGATGTCGTCCATCTTCATCCCGTTGCGCTCGAGGATCCTCTGAGTGGCCGGGATCGGACCGGTCAGCATGATCACCGGGTCGACCCCGACGGTGGTCTGATCGATGATCCGAGCCCGGGCCTTAAGCCCCAACGCGTCGGCCTTCTCGCGTGACATCAGGAGTACGGCGGCAGCGCCGTCGGAGATCTGCGAGCTGTTGCCGGCCGTGACCTTGCCGTCCTCCTTGAAGGCCGGCTTGAGCTGGGACAGCGCCTCGATCGTCGTGTCCGGACGGATTCCCTGGTCGCTCACATAAGTCGAGCCGTTGACCTTGAACGGCATGGTCTCCCGCTCGAAGCGGCCCTCCTCGGTGGCGCGGTGAGCCCGCTGGTGGGAGCGCAGCGCCAGTTCGTCGAGCTCGGCCCGGGGGATCTCCCACTGATCGGCGATCATCTCCGCCGACAGGCCCTGGGGGATCAGGTTGTAGCGCTCCATCAGCTCCGGCGGCCACGGCGAGCCCACCTCGTCGACCCACTTGAACCCGATGCCCATCGGCACGTGGCCCATGTGCTCGACGCCCGAGCCGATGGCCACGTCGTGCACCCCGGCGGCGATCAGCGCGGCGGCGAAGTTGACCGCCTGCTGAGCCGAGCCGCATTGGCGGTCAACCGTCGTGGCGGGCGTCTCGATCGGCAGGCCGGCCTGAAGCCACGCGTTGCGGGCCACGTTGAACATCTGCTCGCCGTACTGCTGCACGCAGCCGGCGACCACATCCTCCACCTCGCTCGCATCGATCCCCGCGCGCTCGATTACCTCGCTGTAGCAGCGTCCGAGCAGCTCGTTGGGATGGACGTCCTTGTAGTAGCCCTTTTCCTTGTGCCCGCGCCCAATCGGCGTGCGGACGGCTTCGACGATGACTACCTCGCGGCCGGACTGCGGCATGCAGCTGCTCCCTTTTCTACGGATATGGACTGCCGCGAATGCCCGATGGCGCTTTGCGGCCGATCAATTACTACTGTACTGAAGCTTGCTGACCAGCCAGTCGATCTGAGGAGCCGTCTTGCAGGAACGAGTGGGAATCGCCGGGTCTGGGGTGATCGCCTGTGGGCTGGCGGTCGCTGCAGCCGGAGAGAACGAGGTGATGCTGTGGGCGCGGTCGGATGACTCGGCCGAGCGGGCGCGGGACCGCGTGGTCAAGACCTGCTCCAAGCTCGAGGGCTTCGACCCCGATCGCATCCGGATCGTGACCGACCTTGACGACTTGGCGCACGCCACGTTCCTGGTCGAGGCGGTCGTCGAGCACCACGGCTCGAAGTCGGCAGTGCTCGCCGACCTGGGCGAGCTGGCCCGGCACGCCGACGTGGGAGCCGTGCTGGCGACCACGACCTCCTCGCTGTCGATCGGTGAGCTGGCCCAGGCCAGCGGGCATCCGGAGAACTTCGTCGGCTTTCACCCGTTCAACCCGGTGCCCCGGATGCAGCTGGTTGAGCTGTCCTTCCCGCCCCAGGCCAGCGACGAGACGCGCCGGCGGGCCCGGGAGCTGTGCGAGGCGCTTGGCAAGACGCCTGTCGAGGTACCAGACATTCCGGGCTTCGTGGTCAACCGGCTGCTGTTCCCGTATCTGTTCAGCGCCGTCGAGCTCCTCGCCGAGACGGGAATGTCGCCGGAGGACATCGACAGCTGCATGACCCTGGGCGCGGGCATGCCGATGGGCCCGATCGCCCTGCTCGACTACGTCGGGCTCGACGTCTGCCAGGCGATCGGCGAGTCGATCGGCGCCACGGTTCCGGAGCGGCTGATCGAGCTGGTGCAGGCGGGCGAGCTCGGCCGCAAGACCGGAGCGGGCTTTTACCAGTACGACTGAGGGGCCAGCAAAACCCCTACTGAGCAACCTGAGATGAACTATTTAGGACTCATTCATCTGCGAGGCGCAGACTTCACGTCGCGACGTACCTCATAGCAGCACCTCCTCCCCAGAAGCACGAAGCCGGCCCGTCCCCAGCGGGCCGGCTTCTTTTTTGCCCAGGCCCGCCCAAATAAGGCGAAGCCGGCCCAGATCGGGGGCCGGCTTCAACTCTCCTCTCAACCACCGGGAGATGGTCTCGCTCTTGACCGCGACTCTCCGGTCGTTACCGAAGGCGCAAATGTAACGAATGGCGCGAGAGGATGCCGGCTGAGCTTCGGGTAGAAGCCGTGTATGGATCGAGCCGACCGCACGACCGAGGCGGAACGTCACGAAAGCGAGCCCGAACGCGACGACCGCAACCTGATCGAGCTCCTGCAGGAGGCCCGGGTCGTCCAGACCGGCGTGCAGATCCTGTTCGGGTTCCTGCTCGCCGCCAGCTTCGAGCCCAAGTTCAGCACCCTCTCGAGCTTTCAGAAGGCCGTCTACCTCGGAACGCTGGTGTCCGCCGCGGCCACCCTGGTCATGCTGACCGCCCCGACCGCGTGGCATCGGATTCTGTTCCGCCAGGGCGACAAGGAGCACCTGGTGGAGGTGTCCAACCGCTTCATGCTCGTCGGTCTGACCACGATGGGGCTGACGTCGATTGGTGTGGTGATGCTGCTCAGCGACATCGCCTTCCCGTCCTGGGTGACGGCGCTGATCACCGCCCTTGCGGTGCTCCTTTGCTCGCTGCTCTGGTACGTCCTGCCGCTCGCCCGTCGGCGGGCACTAGGCGGCGGCTCGGCGCTGCCTGATCCGAACCGCCTCGATCCGGTTCTGCCGGACCGATTCGACGCGGATCGAGAAGCCGTTCGCTGAGATCGTGTCCCCGCGCTTGGGCAGCCGCCCGAGCTCGGCGAACACGAAGCCGCCGACCGAGTTGTAGGCGTCGGTGTCGACCGGCAGCTCGAGGCCGTAGTCCTCGAGGTCCGATACGGCGACGTGCCCCCGGACGAACCAGTCGCCGTTGGCCAGGCGGCGCACGGCCCCGCCCGCCGGGTCGGTCTCGTCGGAGATCTCGCCTACGACCTCCTCGATGATGTCCTCGATCGTGACGATGCCCGCCGTCCGCCCGTACTCGTCGATGACGATCGCCAGCTCCGTGCGTTCGCGCTGAAGGTCGGCCAGCAGGTCGTCGAGCGGCTTGGTCTCGGGCACGATCGGGGCCTCGCGCACCAGCGCGTCGAAGCTCGCGTCCATCCCGTCGTTCAGCATCTTCTTCACCAGCTGGTTGACGTGGACGATCCCCTTGACCCGGTCCTGGTTCTCATCCTCGGTCACCACCAGGCGGGAGTGGCCGGTCGAGACGCAGCGCTTGAGCGCGGCCTCCACCGTCTCGGACAGGTCGACGGTGACCACGGCCGGGATCGGGGTCATGACCTGACGCGCCTCCTGCTCGTGCAGGTGAAAGACGCCGGTGAGCATGCTGGCCTCGCCGACGTCGATCTGGCCGCCGGAGGAGGACTGGGCGATGATGCGCTTGAGCTCCTCGGGCGTGCCGCCCTCGGGCTCGGCGTCGGGGTCGGTGCCGAGCATCCGCAGGATCGACTCCGACGCGGAATTCAGCACGAGGATGAACGGGCTGAACAGGAAGCGGAAGAACTGCATCGGCCGGGCGATCCGCCTGGCCAGGCCCTCGGCGTGCTGGATCGTGTACAGCTTCGGGACGATCTCCCCGACGATGCTCAAGGCGATCGTGATCAGCAGGTAGGAGATCACCACCGACACCGCGATCGCCGCGGTGTGGCCAATCGGACCGCCCAGAATCGGCTCAAACACGTGCGCGATCGCCGGCTCGCCGAGCGCGCCGATGCCGATCGAGGCCATCGTGATCCCGACCTGGCAGGCGGCGATGTAGTCGCCGATGTTGTCTATCTGAGTGAGCGCCAGGCGAGCGCCGCGCGCCCCCTCGTCGGCCAGCGCCTCCAGCCGGGCGCGACGCGAGCGGACGAGCGCGTACTCCGCGACGACGAAGAACGCGTTGACCAGGACCAGCAGCCCGGTGAGGATGATGAAGAGGGCCTTCACCGGCTAGGTAGTACCCGCGGCGACCGGGCGAGCCGGGGACTGCCACGCCGACTCGGCGGGCTCCCAATCGAATCGCGTGGCCCCGTGGTCCTTCCTCGCTGGGCAGCCCCTGGTATCTGAGCTGCTACTTCGGGATGGGTCGTCGTCGTTCATGCAGCGACGCGGCAAACGGTAGCAGCCACCCCGGCCCGTATGAGTGGGCTTTCTATCCTCTCTCTCGTGCGCATCGTCAGCCTCGTCCCCTCCGCCACCGAGACGTTGTTCGCGCTCGGGCTCGGCCCCGACGTGATCGCCGTCACCCACGAGTGCGACTACCCGGAGGCGGCGCGCGAGCTCCCCAAGATCACCCGCGACGTCCTCCCCGCCGGCCTAAGCGCCCGCGAGATCGATGCCGCGGTCAAGGAGCGCACGCTGGCCGGCGACTCGATCTACGAACTCGACGACGAGCTCCTGCGCGACCTGCGCCCCGACCTGATCGTCACCCAGGAGCTGTGCTCGGTGTGCGCCGTCTCCTACGACGACGTGCGCGCGGTGGCCGAGGAGATCGACACCCATCCGCGGGTGGTCTCGCTCGATCCGCATACCGTCGGCGAGGTCCTCGGGGACTTCCGCACGCTGGCTCAGGTCACCGACCGCAAGGACGCCGCCGTCTCGCTGGTCAAGGACGCTTCGGCTCGGATCGACCGGGTGCGGTTGGCGGTGCGCGGCCTGCGCCGGCCCGCGGTCGCCGCGCTGGAGTGGCTCGATCCCCCGTTCGCCGCCGGCCACTGGGTGCCACAGCTGATCGAGTACGCCGGCGGCGAGGACGTCCTCGGGTTCGCGGGCGAGAAGTCCGAGGAACGCTCCTGGCAGGAAGTGCAGGCCTCCCAGCCGGACATCCTCGTCGTGATGCCGTGCGGCTACGACGCCGAGATCGCCCATCGCGAGGCCGAGATGCACCGCGACCAGCTCGCGGCGCTCGGAGCCGGTGAGGTGGTGGCGGTCGATGCGGCCGGCTACTTCTCGCGACCCGGGCCCCGGATCATCGACGGGCTCGAGCTCCTCGCCCACATCATCCATCCGGAGAAGTTCCCCGAGCCGCCCGGGCCGGCGTTCACCGTCGAGCTCTAGACCGCCGAGGTAGCCGGCGCCCAGGCCCGCGGTCGACTGGCGCCGGCGCGGTCAGATCGTGAAGCCGTTGGGCGTCAGGCCGGTGTTCCCGGCGACGACCAGGGCCGCGACCACACTCGCCACTGCCACCAGGGCGCACCCGACCATCGCCACCCCCCGCATGCGCCGGCGCTCGTCGAACTCGAGCACCAACCACCCGCAGATCAGTCCGGCCACCAGGCCGGCCAGGTGACCCCCGATCGATATTCCCTGGACGCTGAGGGAGAAGATCAGGTTCACGAGCAGAATAAAGCCGAGCCCGCTCTGCCAGAAGGGAATTCCTCGGTAGCGCGCGACCACGATCAACGCCCCGAAGACCCCGAAGATCGCCCCCGACGCACCGATCGTTGGCGTGTCGGGCTGGAACAGCAGCGAGCCGAACGACGCCGCCAGCAGCGAGGTCATGTAGATCACCACGAAGTTCCGGCTTCCGATCGCCGGCTCGAGGGCCGCTCCGACGAAGTACAGCGAAAGCATGTTGATGCCGATGTGGAGGATCCCGTCGTGCAGGAAGCCACCTGTGACCAGGCGCCAGTACTCGTGCGTGCCGTTGAACGGCGGCGGGAATGGGTTGTGAGCCGTCAGCGGCGGCCCGAGCAGGACGCCGTGGTTCCAGATCGTCCCGCCGCCACCGCCGCCCAGCGGCGCGCCGGCGGCCGTCTCGATCAGGAACACGATCACGTTGATCGCGATCAGCACCTGCGTCGCCCGGGGCACGGCCGGGCGCGACCTGATGCCCTGCGTGACTTTCGTGCGTTCCCTTGAGCACTCGGGGCAGCGCATCCCGACCGGCGTCGGGGTCATGCAGTCCGGGCAGATCGGCCGTCCACACGACGAGCACGAGACCCCGGTTTCGCGCGAGGGGTGTCGATAGCAGACGGCCATTTGGTATTGACGCTATCAGCGGGCAGTTTGCTGGCCGACGGGACGCACCGGCTAGCGGTGCGGCAGGATGCGCCTCGCCTCTTCGGCGGCGTCCTGGAGGGTCCGCTGGGCGAGCTCGAGCACGTTGCCAGAGCGCTGTTTGCGGACGCGATGGCGGGCGCGAACCCGCAGCACGACAAGCGCGGTGCCGGCGCTGACCCCGACCACGGCGGCCGCCGCCGGGCGGACCCAGTTGCGTGGATCGCGCATGGCCCGAAGCTCCCAGGCCTCGAGTTCCTCATGGGCGAGTTCGGTCAGGCTGACCAGCGTCAACTCGAGGCGCTGCACGAGGTCGGCCGGTGGCTCGACCGGCTGGAGCGCCTGACGCAGCAGGGCTTCGAAATCGGTCGCGCTCATCGCTCCTCGTCTCCAGACTCGTTTCCGGACTCGGTTACGGCGGCCGGCTCGGACACCATCCCCTCGAGCTGGCGGATCGCCCGGTGCAGCAGCACCTTGGTGGCGCCGTCGGTGCGGCCCAGGGCGCGCGCGATCTCCCGGTTGTCCATGCCCAGGGCAAACCGCATGATCAGCGCCTCGCGGCGGTCGTCGGGCAGCTGCTGAACGCCGTCGAGGATCGCCTTGAGCTGTTCGCGCCCCTCGACCAGGGCCTCGGTGGTGTGCGGGGCCGAGATCATGCCCGCGTCCTCGATTCCGGACTCTGGCTTGCGCGAGCGGTCGCGATAGAAGTTGGCCGCCAGGTTGTGGGCGATGCGGATGAGCCACGGCCGCAGCGGCCGGCCGTTGGCCTCTCGCAATGCCCGCTCGAAATGGCGGTAGGCCTGCAGGAAGGTCTGCTCTGTGAGGTCCTCGGCGTCATGGTGGTTGCCCACGCGGTAGTAGCTGTAGGAATAAACGTCCCGGACGTGCGTTCTGTACAGCTCCGTGAACCGGGCATCGACATCCGCCTTACTGCTGGGCTGATCGCCGTTTTCCACGTTCTCCACCACACGAGAGCGTAGCCCCCCTCACGCCGCCCGAATAGTCGATTTACGCGCCGGACGACCCGGTTCGATGATCGTCGCCGTCCACTCGTCGGGCTCGATCCGTCCCTCGATCAATGCAGCCAGGCTGTCGAGCGCCGGCGTCTCCAGATGAGCGTCGCGCGCGGCGCTGGCCAGCAGCGGCGCCGCATCGACGCCTTCCACCGCGCGCCCGAGCGCGTGGTCGATCTCCGCTCCCGGAACGCCCTGGGCCAGCAGCTCCCCTGCTCGGCGGTTGCGCGAGTGCTCGGCCAGGACCGCGGCCACGAGGTCACCGGCGCCGGCCAGACCCGCGAACGTCTCGGGCTTGCCGCCGCGGGCCTGCGCGAGCGCGTCGACCTCGGCGAACACCTTGCCGGCGGCGGCGCCGGCCAGGCTGGGGCCGGCGATCGAGGCGGCAGCCGCGGCCAGCACCGCGACGTTCTTGGCGGCGCTGGCCAGCTCGACGCCGGTCACGTCACTCGTGGTCGACACATCGAGTCCGGCGGTCTTGAGCGCGTCCCCGAGTTGGCGCTGGAAGCCGCGGTCGAGCGAGGCGAGCACCACCGCGGCGCCGTGCTCGAGCACGTCCGCGGCGTCGGCCGGGCCACCCATCGCCGCCACAGCGTGAGCGGCGCACCGCTCGGCCACGAACGCGGAGGGCAGCGTGCCGAGCGGCGGGACGAGCCCCTTGGACAGGACCAGGACGCCGGCGCGCTGGGAGATCCTGTCGCCGTTGGCGGCCATCACGGCCGGCAACGCCCGGGCGGGCACGGCAAGACAGACGAGGTCGTGGGCGTCGAGCTCGAGCTCGGCGGCGGGAAGGATCGTGATCGCGTCCGGCAGCTTGGCGCCCGGCAGGTACGGGGTGTTCACGCGCGCCCTGGCCAGCGTGGCTGCCTGCTCCCGGGTCCGGCATCCGAGGTCGACCTCAAAGCCGGCACGGGCGAGCAGCACGGCCAGGCTCGTGCCCGCCGAGCCGGCGCCGATGACCGCGGCTCGGCGGATAGGCGGCATCCCGCCCAGCCACTCCCACTGGAGCATCACGCACGGCCAGATCCGGTCCGTAACCGCGCCCGCGAGCGCCGGAGAGGCCTGCTCGACCGTGGGGAAGCGCAGCGCCGGTCCAGCGCGAAGGCGGACCTTGCGCGGGCGGATCCGCCAGCCCCGGCGGATGTCCTCGGTGCCGATGATCGCGATCGGTACCACAGGCGCACCGGTCTCAAGCGCCAGGCGGCCCACACCGCGCTTGGGCTTGCCGAGCGAGCCGGGTCGCGTCCGGGTTCCCTCGGGGAACATGAGCACGATCTCGCCGCGACCGAGGATGACCTTGGCCGTCTCGATCGTCTCCTGGTCGCCGGCGCCCCGCGCGACCGGGAATGCCCCGAGCGCGTTGAGCAGCCAGCTGAGCAGCCGGTTGTAGGCGAACAGCTCCTGCTTGGCCACGTAGTACACGGGTCGCCGGGTCATCGTCCCGATCACGAACGGATCGAAGAAGCTCCGGTGGTTCGCGGCCAGGACCACGGGGCCCTCGGACGGGATGTGCTCACGCCCAATCCGCTTCATCTGCAGGTAGATCAGGAAGAACGGCGTGAGGATCGCCCGCACGATGAACAGCACCACGGGGTTGACGCCCTTCTCCCTGGCCCGGCGGTGCAGTGCTTCGTGATCCATCGCACTTTGGCGTACCCGCTCCGGCACCGCCCGTTACAGTTGCCCTCCTTGAGCAACGAGACTGTCAGCACCCCGTGAGCGCCGGCAGCCCGCCCTCCGTCAGCCCTGACTCCTTCGGCACCCGAACGCTCCGAGGAGCCGTCTGCGGCGCGGTCGCCTCTGTTGTCTGGGCGGTTCAGCAACCGCTTGACAAGGCGATCTTCCGCAGTCGCTACGACGACGTCGAGGTGCTGGGCCGGGCGGTGCGCAACGGAGCTGGCTGGTATCCGGTCGGCCTCGCCCTGCACGCCCAGAACGGCGCGCTGTTCGGCGCCATGTACGCCAACGTCGCGCCCGCGTTGCCGATCGCGCCCGCCCTGCGCGGGCCGGCGGTCGCCATGACCGAGCTGGTCGCCACCTGGCCGCTCGCCGCGCTGTCGGACCGCTTCCACCCCGCGCGCGACCAACTACCGGCCCTCTACCGCAGCCGGCGCGCCTTCGCCCAGGCTGCCTGGCGTCATCTCCTGTTCGGCTTCGTCCTCGGCGAGCTCGAGCGCCGGCTGAGCGCCGGGACCGGCCCGCTGCATGGGCCGGCACCCGACTACGCCAGCAATGGTCACGGCTCGCTGGACCGCGCCGTGTCCAGCGTCCGCTGATTCCCGGTTTGCGGGTCGGTGTTCCGGGCCGTTTTGCCCGGTTGGCCACGGGTAGGCGGAGGCCGTGATCGACACCGTCCGCCGGAACGTGACCGCGTTGCACGAGGAGCTCACGCGCAACGGCCTCGTCGCCTGGACCCAGGGCAACGTCTCCGAGCGGGTCCCCGACTCGGAGTTGGTCGTGATCAAGCCGAGCGGCGTCTCCTACGCCGAGCTGTCGCCGGAATCAATGGTCGTCGTGGATCTCGACGGCAACGTCGTCGAAGGCGACCTCTCCCCCTCGAGCGATACCGCCACCCACCTGCACGTGTATCGGGAGCTGGACTGGGTCGGCGGCGTCGCCCACACCCACAGCCCCTACGCGACGGCCTGGGCCGCGCGCGGCGAGCCGATCCCCTGCGTCCTGACCGCCATCGCCGATGAGTTCGGCGGCGACATCCCGCTCGGCCCCTTCGCCCGCATCGGCGGAGATGAGATCGGCCAAGGGATCGTCGACACCCTGCGCGACAGCCGCTCCCGCGCCGTCCTGATGCGAAGCCACGGCGTCTTCACGATCGGAGCCGACGCCCGCGAGGCGGTCAAGGCGGCCGTCCTCTGCGAGGACGCGGCCCGCACCGTCCTGCTGGCCCGCAACCTCGGCGAGCTCGAGCGTCTGAGCCCTGACGACATCGACGCCCTACACGACCGCTACCAGAACGTCTACGGCCAGTGAGGTTGCTCGGGCAGCGAGGTCGCGACCCGCGTGGGGGAGCGAGGTCGCGACCCACGGGCGTGCGAGACTGACCCTGGCTGGCCCGCCTAGCTCAACTGGTAGAGCACTTCACTTGTAATGAAGGGGTTGGGGGTTCAAGTCCCCCGGCGGGCTCTGACTGGTTTGCCCGCTAATCGGGACCTGGGGTGTGGCTGGCGAGCCGGTCCAGCGCCCTACGGGGCACGTCTTCCGCGTCGACCGAAAGCGCGGAGCAGTGCGGCACGCGAAGTACCGACTGCCGGATGGACGGCAGGTCCAGCGCAAGATCGGGCCAGCGTGGTCCGGTCGGGGCCGACCGTCCGCGGGCTATGTAACTCATAAGCGGCTCGCCGAGGACTGGCTGCGGTCGGTGCTGGAAGAGGCGCGACGCGGGCGACGTACCGGAACTCGGCGGCCGCAGCTGGGAACGTGGCGCCGGTGCGGACCAGGCCCGGCAGCGTCCCAAACGCCAGCCGGGGCACTCGCACCTCTCCGCGACCGGCACGTATCTGCGAGGAATCTCTCAGAGGAGATCATCTCCACCGTCAACGCCCGGCGCGCGCCGATGATGCACGCCAGCGCCGACCTTGCCCTGTAGAGGACCGCGCGGGAGCGCTGACGAGTTGGCGCCGGTGGACGGCGCCTCAGCCCCTTCCTGCGATGCGAGGACATGGCTCCGTCCCTTGGAGAGCTGGACGTTGACCAACTAGCTCTACCGCCCGGGCGGCCAGCTATCGACCCTGCGATCCATCCCGGGCCCAATCGCCAGGACCGCGATCCCGATCACGCACTACCGCATCCCGAGTAAGCAGCAGCCAGTCGCGACTCATCGGCTGGTGGCGAACCAGCAGCCGGATGACCTATGAGCAGCGCGGCGTCCGACGTCAGCCCTCACGCGGGCCGACTTGCGCATGATTCGGGCGATGCAGCCGTCCGTCGCGGGCGGCGAGACAGCTGCCTGCTGCAGCTCGATCGACGGGGACGTCTAGAACCTGAGCTCCCGGGCGCCACTGCGAGTCCCGGGCGACGCTATTAGCGCATTATCTCTGTGGCGCCGCCTCCCCAGCTTCGAAGATGCCCGCCTCGAGACCTCTCTGTCTGTGCTGGCTGCGCTACCCCATGCATACCGTGCCCACGACGTAGTTCTCCGGCTCGCTGGTGATGTTGACCACGTCCGTTTCCCAGAGCGGCCGTGCGCTCGGCCCGCCTGGAAACGAGTCGGCGAGCGTGATGTTCCCGAAGGGCTCACTGCGGGGCGGGTAGAAGTCGCCGCCAACCGGGTGAGGCGTGGGCTTGCGGCAGCGCCCAATCGATCCAAGCGCTTGACTCGGTGCAACGGTGTCGAGATCGCTGATGAGGTAGGAGATCCTCGCGCTTCGGGGCGCGCAAACAGCTCCGAGCACGTAGGCTTGAGGCTGATCGGAAACGTTGTTGACCTCGGTGTCCCAGCCTCTTCGGTTGTTGACGGACTCCGCGAGCTCAAGGTCTCCCGCGGTGCCGTTCTGGAGATAGAAGAGCCCGCTGATCGGCTGCGGTGCCACCTTCGGGCAGATTTCCTTATTGCCCGCCGTTTGCCCTGCGTCGACGGTGCCGGTGTTGCTGACATAAGCGAAGGGCTGCTGGGCGGATGCGCAGACAGCGCCGACGAAGTAGGCCTCCGGCTCGCTGGCTAGGTCCTTGACGGCCACAACCCATTTCCGCTCCCCGGCGCCATCGGGTGCCGACGCCGCCAACGTCAGTTGTCCATACGCCGCGTTGTCGTCGGGTCCGAAATATCCGGAGATTGCGTGAGGGGCCGTGGCGGGGCAGCGCTCTACGAAGCCGCCGGCCATGCCCGGCTGAACCACGCCATGGTCTTCCTCATAGACGACTTTCGTCGCGTTAGGGCTCTGCGCTCTGTTCGCGGAGGAGTGAGCGCCGGGACTGGCATGGCTCTCTCTACCGCGAGTTGCGTCGGCGAGTCCGCCTCCCTTCGCACCAGCCGTCACGGTCATAGCTCCCAAGATGGCGATGAGCAGCCCCGCTGCGACGCCGACCCGCCATGCCCGATCAAGCGCCCGTGGCTGCCGCAATACGTGACGCATGGCCCTCCTTTGTTACCGCGGTGCGGTGCGCCGCAACGCGAGCCCGGAACTCGCTCGCCGACAGGTGCCGCGGGTTCCTCCAATCCCGCTGACTATCCCAGAGCCCGCTCCGCGATCGCAGGATTTTTTCGTTGAAGTCAAGACCATTTCCTGTCTTCGTCGGGAGCGGAGGACCATCGCAACGACCACCATCCAGACTCCGACGGCGCCGGCATCAGGTAGCGCTTCGCCACGCACGTAGCCGACTCAGGTCCGGCGGACGGCTGCAGAGCCCGACGATGCGCGAGCCAAATCGCCGGAGGCGTGACGTCATACTCAACGCCGCGTCTACGCTTTTGCGGTCCAGGGTGGAGGCTGCTGGTTCACCACACGGGGCGATCGCGATCTCGTGTTCTGTCGAGATAGGAGCGGCGAGGTGGCTGGAAGGTGGCGTTAGCGCGCAGCCGGGGCTTCGGCGCAGCGGGTTCTCGCCACTTGAGGATCCCCCGAGTCGGAGCCAGGAGCCGCCGTCCGTTCTTCCGGGGACCGCGTCTGCGCGAAGTTCGTTGATGCGGTCGGTCGCCAACTGCATCATGATGTGGTGATTGATGTACATGAAGTTCTCCGGTTGATAGAACCTAGCCGGCTAGCTTCGTGTGAGTCGGCGGGTAAGACGGTTGGCATCTGAGGAGCGCCCGAGTGTCAGCTTTCCGCGAGGCATTCGAACTAGGGCTTGGCCGTCGCGGGCGATCCCGCGCCCGCGGATCGGCAACCGCCGGGGCCCGGTGTGGCTGTTTGGCGCAGACCGGCTGTGGCCGGAGCTCCGCTGTCTCCACGGCGATACCAGGAAGCCGGTAGCGGTGTTGGGGTCGTCCAGGGTGAGAAGGTGTCGGTTGGCCAGGACCGCCGCGGACGTTGCCGAATCGAGGCCCGTCACCGGCGTTACGCTCTGCTCCAGCGGCGTGATCACCGGGTAGCTGGTCGCGATCTTCACCCCGAACAATCCTAAAGTGATCAATGCTTACACCTTGCCGCGGTGCCGCGGCGCGGTTTCCGCGCACAGTCGGAGCATGCGGATAGAGTCGATACGACGACCATGGACGGGGGGCGGCGGCCAATCCGACGACCCCAACCGGGTTGGTGCGTCAACACCGAGGGCGGTAGCGAGAACACGGGCAAGGAGCAACGGATGACGATCGAGGTGGTGAGCGCGCCGGCCGGCTTTGGCACCCGGGAGCCGGCCACTAACCCGTTCCACATCGAGTTGTTTGGTGAGACGCGGCCGTTCATCGCCACCGCGTTTGCTGAGCTGATCCCGGCCTCGGCGGCAGCGGACGCGAAGCCGGTGTCAGGGACGAGCTCTCCGGTATACGAGTATGGGTGGACGACCGTGCATCCAGGCCTCCCTCGCCACGAGGGTGGCTTTCTGAACTGGCTACACGCGGCATCTGGCGATCAGGATGCTCAGGCCGCGGCGGCCAGCGTGACTGAGTTCTGGTCCAACCTGGCCGATCCGGCCGTGCTTGTGAACATGTTCTTTCTGCGCGACGGCGGTTAGGGCATCAAAGAGCTCGTGGCGACCGTCAAGTACTTGGACCCAGTCCCGGCGCAACGGGACTTCTGGATGAAAGCGATGCAGGATTGGGGCGCTTTGCAGCCACTTGCACGGGACGCGAGAAGTCTCGCGGGGGCGCTACGCCCGCAGGTCGGAGTCCCGGGAAAGGGGGCGGTGACTACGCTCAACGCGCTCGCAGAGCTAAAGCCGAGCAGCGTTCCACAGGGCGCCGGGGTCGACTGGTCAGCCGGCAAGGTGACCTTCGGTCACAAGGACGATGACCATCCGGACCGAGCTGGGGTGATGCAAGGGGTGGTGTGGCGACCCCCGGCCAAGATGTTCACGGAGCTCGGTGGTCGGCTCGCCGGGAGCCTCGCCGTCAGCTTCATTCCTTGCGGGCTCCAACAGAGCGACGGAGCTCCGGCAAAGGACCCGACGTGCGAGCCACGGGCCATTCTTGCTCACGCCGCCGTCCATTCCAAGGACGGCACGCCGCATTGGATGCCCAATGACCGTAGCTTCATCCGCCTCCAGGTCGCGCCGCAAGCACCAGAGAACGCGACAAAGGACTGAGCACCCAAATGAGCGATGAAGCGACCAAAGCGCATGGGCAGCTCCTCGGCAGCTCTCCAACTCCAGCGGATAAATCCAGCGTGGTAGTGCCCGCCTCTGCGACTGCACAGTACGAGACTGCCACCAAAGACCGAGAAACCGTGAACGCGACCCGTACCGATACCGAGCAGGCCGTTCCGCCCTTGCCAGACGCCGGGCAGCCGATACCGGCTGACATAAAGAGAGCGTGGTGGTGGCGGGGACTACTTCTCTTCTGGTTCTTTTGGAATCTGTTTGTGACGGGTGCAGCCGTCATCGCCGCGGTGAATAGTGAGTGGTCGGCCTTCGCCGGCTTCTGCATCTCAGCGGTCGGTCTATGGCTCGGGTTCTTGATCGCGCTAGGTGGATGGGTACCGCCAGACTTCGGCGGGTGAAGCTCTGGACGACCAGCCAACCGCCGCGACTGTCTGATCGCCAGGCATCACGTAAGCGAGCCTTCAGCACCGGCAGATCGGAATACGAGAACTGCCGAGCGCCCAACGCGCATCCACGATCCTTCGATCAGACGTCCTCGTGACATCGCGACAACGCGACGGCCGACGGCCGACGGCCGGAAGATCACCCGGTCGTCGCAATTGCGACAGCGGGATCACCGGCCGACACGGGCAGGAAAACGATGATGGCGGACCAAGCAGAGAAACCCCGACCCGCGACATCCAAGGGTGCCGCGACCGCCGAGGTCGGGCTGCTCAGTTGCATGGAAAGGAGAAGCGGCGCGCGCCGGCTTTCGACCGTTGTTTTCACGCGAGCGTAGTGTTATGGTTTCGCCTGTACAGGCCGTTAATGTGCCTGGTCGGAGGTTCTCTGCCGGGACCTTTGGCTGGTTCGTAGCACACCGGGGGCAGTTGTGGGTCCCATGCCGGAGTTCACGCAGCGTCACGTTTTCGCATGGGTCGTTGGTGTGCGATGTCGGCATCATCGTCCTGGCAGTTCCACGCGTCTCGTGCGCTCTCTCATGAGATCACGTTTCGTTGATGTCGTCCGACGGGACGACGGGCGCGAGCGACCCTCCGCGTAAGCCGTCGATGCCGCGCAGCCAGAACGACGCCGAGTCACCGCCAAGGCACAAGCCGTCAGCCGAAACCACGGTGCCGTTTCCGGTGCTTGGGGCGCCGACAGTTGTGCACGTGAGCAAGTTGAGCTCGGAAGCTATTTCACAGTGCAACCTTGGCGATGTCGAGTATGTGGTGATCGAGCCGGCGCAAGGTGGCATGCGGTTACGTCCCGCCGGTATCGAGGACCAGGTCGAATACGAACAAGAGGGCGGACTCGGCCATGTGACTTACTCGCTCGGAGAGTTCCTCGACGAGTTCACGAACGCACCGAGCCACCCCGCGCCCACGTTCGAGCGATTGGCGCAGTTCAAGCGAGATTTCGCAAAGCTCACCCAGTCGGAGCGCCGGCTGTTCCGTTCTGCGGTCAAGCAGTTCGTCTCGCCACTCGGTACGACACCCCCCGGCGAACCCGGGGACACCCAAGTGCGAGAACTCACGGAGCACCCCGGGTTCTTCGAACTGCGATTCGGCACAGACGCGCGCGCGATCTACACGTTTGGGCAAGCGATCCGACACGGTGAACCTCATGTGATCTGGTGCCGTATAGGCAGCGGTGACGCGCTCGACAAGCCTCCCGCCTTTTGTAACCCAAGCGACTGACCGTCGATCCCTCTCTTCCTGTCCCGGTTTCACGCGGGTTCTCGGCCTGCCAACAGTCGACCGGCGTGGCATGGGCGCGGGCGTTGAGGAAGGAGCAGGCGCTTCCGCTTTCCATGCGCAGCAGAAACGCCACGCGAGGTTGGTGCCGGGCCTAATTGGGGTGCAAATCGCGATGTGCCCTGAGAACGGCAGCGTCGAAGCTCGCCATCTCAACGTCCTCCCAACCGCGATGCTCGGCGTGGACTGCGGTGGCTAGGGCAAACGCATCCGGCAGCTTCAGGCCGGTCCGAGCACGCACCACCGCGGCGCGGTTGGCGAGAGCCATGTCCACCGTGATCGTCTCGATGTTGAATTGGACGAGCATCTGCCGGACCAACTCCTGGGTGCCAGCCCGCACCGGGCCCACCATGATCTCGGCATAGTTGACGGCGCAGATCAGGCGGCGGTTCCCCGGCGACAGGGAGTCACGGACTCGCTGCACAGATTCCGCGTGGTGCCCGTCCTGCCGATTGAGGAATGCGATCAGGACATCGCTGTCGAAGACGACTACGCCCATCCGGACCGGGCATCATCCAGGTAGCCGGGTGGGTAAGTGTTCGCATCCAGTCGCCCCGCGAACTCCTCGATCAGCTCGTCGGTCTTCACGAGCTCGATCCGTCCGGGGCCGACGGTGCGGACCCGGACGTCGTCGCCGGGCTCGAGGCCTGCCTCCCGCATGACCTCCACGGGGATGGTGATCTGATTCTTCCTGGAGACGATGCTCATCTGCCTTTACCATATCATTGCCGCGTAAAGGCCTCGGCGGTGGGCGGTCCCAAGCGCCCATGGCGGCCAAAGGTGCCCCGGATCTAATTCGTCGTGCCACAGCTCGTCGCGGGTACGCGGATTAGCCGCAGACCCGGAATCGCTGACGCGGCAGACTGCC
>Ga0335074_10000584_pt1 | contig 50982 bp, 59 predicted proteins | sample Lox_Sample_23_FD_206715 | JGI IMG/M metagenome (GOLD analysis project Ga0335074, IMG submission 206715) | Soil microbial communities from Loxahatchee National Wildlife Refuge, Florida, United States - Lox_Sample_2.3 | ecosystem: Environmental > Terrestrial > Soil > Wetlands | place: USA...
AAGTCTTCCTTTTCTTCGTCATAATAAGCGACACACATGCCATCGACATAGTCGATGTTTGTCAAAGGCAAGCTCGCATCAACTGCTCCTCGCCCCATAATTTCTTCGAACAACTCCCGCTTGAAAGTCGCCCGCGCACCTTTGCGAGCGCACATGACGAAAATATCGAAGCTCATGCGTGAACCCCGCGCTCTACAAATTGCGACAACGACATCTTTTTAACGAGACAATCCGGAAGCGGTCCATCGAACGCGATCACAAAAGACCGTTTCCATTCAGTGGCAACCGGCCACGGGCCGTAAGTGAGCACGATCCGCCGGAGTCGCTCGTTTCCCGGTCTGTTGAAGACTTGCCGCGCATACTCCAGTGCTTCAGGCTCAGCAAATATCCAGATGATCGGCCTGCCGTTGCTCGCATCAACTTGGTTGTTTGCCTGTTTGACCCACTTATCAGCGAAGCCAGCCATGACTGGCTTGCGATTTTCTACAATCGGATCTGCAAACCCAAGTCCCTTGTAGTCGATCATCGAACCTGTCGGGTGGTGGCAATCGTCGTAATACACGAGCTTACCGCCCTTCATTGGATTGGGCAGCTGATATCCGTAGTCCGGCGGAGTTGGTCTCTCTGGGTTGATCAGAGGCTTCATAAAATTCACATAGGCCCTGCTGCGGTCGCCTCTCGGACCGATCATTCCTTCCTTGTCGAGCCCTGGCGGCTCCGGGCACAAATCCGGCTCTTGGGATCGCGCCTGAGCTCGGGCTATCACGCCCGGCGCGGCGTCAAGCACCAGCTCGTTGCCCTCCATATGCGCGACTGCGCCAGTTTCCGGATCGGCGTATTGTCCTCGCACCCTCGTGGGCCGCAACGTAGCAATAGCGCGACCGGAAGAGGTGTCGATAATGCCGAGCGCGACTTCGTCCTGATACCGCGAATATTGCCAGCTCGGATGGTCGCGAACCCCGCCGACAATGCGATCTCCGCCGGCGGGAGATGCTCGAAGGGTTTCGATTAATGCGGCAAGAGGAAGATTGAGCCGCGCCGCGATTGACGCCAAACGCAAAGCGATGCTTGGCAACCTTGCGAGAACCCGCGGTGTTTGCGCTTCTGCCTCTTCGGCAACGATCTGCCTGGCCCGCGCCGCCGCTGGCGCCAACGCCAACGCTCCCAAACCTGCAGTCGAGTTCGCATTCGCAGCGCCGCCGCTCGTCCATTCGCCGCTCGGCTTGCCATTTCCAGCCGGCACGCGCGGTTGGTCTTGATTGTACTTCGTAAGCGAGTCGAAGATGGCAGGATCGAAATCCAACGCTTTCCAAATGTCGCGAGGAGCGACACCGGCTGCGATCAGTCCGTCCGCGATGAAAAGACGACGGGCCGTGTCTGCCGGATCAGAAATTCTCGGCAGCTTCGCAAGTGCGAGGTACATCGCGGCTTTGCATTCGTCTCCGTCGCGCGCGCTATCGGAAACCCGACGGATTGTTTTGAGCACGGACGGTTCGAGCGCCTGCCCGTAGGCTACAGAAAAAAGCGTGAAGACTTTCGTCTCGTTCCCGTCGAGCGCGAGTGAGCCGTCTGGATTTCGTTTGGCGAGGACGGTTCGTGCCCCCAATGTAAGGCCATCAGACCCGAGACCAATGTATACCTGCACGCCGCGAAGACGTGCACTGTCGTGCCATTGCTTTTTGAGTTGTTCGAGTTGGCGCATTCGTCGACCGAAATTCATTCGGCCGAAGCTTGTCACAACATAAAGAACAAAACAAGAACACCAATTGGCGTACGTTCGTCTGCCATTTGTTGCTGTGAATTCTCAGGCTTTGAGCGGAATCCACAACGTCTCCTCGCCACTGCCCGTCATTGCGTCGAAGCCGCAGCTGGCGCGTTCGAGGCTGGAGCTGTGCGGGGGTTTTGTTGTGGAAGGCAAGCCAGTCGTCCCAGATGGCATCGAAGGTTCGACTGCCGACCTAGCCGTGCCATTCGCCCTAGCTCGTTTGGCTCATTGCCTTTACGAGCTCCCTGCCGCTGCGAACAACGAAGGCCCAGGGATCCGTTTCGGGATGATGAGGAACATGCTCCAACATTTCCGGTCGTGTCACGGCCGTGGTCACATCGTAACCCGGCCAGAAAATCATCGATCCGGTGCGGTCCGCAAGTTCCCATAGGCGTTCGAAAAAAACGTCGCCGCCGGAATGATTGAACATCATGCTTTGTAAGTCTTCGTTCTCGGAGCAGTAGACACAGCTACTGCCGCCATCCTTATATACAACGTAATAGAGTGCGCCTTCCTCGTCGAGCGAGTCACGGCCCAGAATTTCCTGGGCTAACGCCCGCTTAAATGTGTTGGTCTCACCGTTATTCAAGCACGCTAGATGAATGTCGAATGCCATAGCCGTATCCTTCAGACCATTCCAATTCGCGACTCTCGCCTCATAGCTTCAACCAGGCGATCTTGTAGTATTCGACTTTTCCAAACCAATGCCCTGATGGACCGCTTCCATCCCCGCCCCGAACGCTTCCATTGCTCGCCTTCGGCCCAGGGCGAATATTCCAGCTTGATGTCCGACAACAGCGGGTTGCCCGCGAAAAGTGCGCGCGCAAATTCAAGGGCATCTTGTTGCGCGAAATGCCATTCCAACCGGCGCCCGCCACTTGCTTGAACTTGGCGAGTCGCTTCGTCCGTCCACTCTTCTGCGATGCTATCGCGATATTGTTGGAATCCGTTTGGGCCCAAATTATCTCCATGACGGAGTCCTTTATACTCCATCATCGTGGCCATAGGCCTACCCGGCTTGCAATCATCGTATTTGACGATCCGTCCAGTCACGGGGTTGAGCAAGTAAAAGGCCATTCCTTCCGGCGTCGGATCCCCCGGATTGGTTTCCCCTTTCATGAAGGTTTCGTAGCCCTTGCTTCGCTCGCCGACCTCTCCCGGCATTCCGTTATTGTCTGGCAAAGGTGGATCCGGGCACTTTTGTGGATCATCCCTGTACGTTTTCACTCGCGCGATTGTGCCTGCCTTCGTACGAACCACCAGTTCGTCGCCCTCCATATGCCCAACAATGCTGGATTGCTGATCCGCATATTGTCCTCGCACGCCCGTCGGATAGAGCGCAGCAATCGCGCGTTCTGTGGACTTGTCTATGAGTTGGATCGCGAGCTCATCTTGATGCCGTTCGTAATACACGTTCGGCAATCCGCTAATGCGACCGACGATGCGATCTCCGCCGGTGGGAGATGCTCGAAGGGTTTCGATTAGGGCGGAAAGAGGAAGATTGAGCCGCGCCGCGATTGACGCCGAACGCAACGCGATACCCGGTAACCTCGCCAAAACCCGCGGTGCTTGTGCTTCTACTTCTTCAGCAGCGACCTGCCCGGCTCGCATTGCCGCGGGTGCCAATGCGCCTATAGCCGCCGCCGTGTTCGCATTCGCCGCGCCGCCGCTTGTCCATTCTCCACTGGGCTTTCCACTTCCCGCCGCCACGCGCGGTTCGGCCGAATTGTATTTGGCGAGCAAATTCAAAATGGCCGGATTGAACCCGACCGCTTTCCAAATGTCGCAAGGTGCGACACCCGCAGCGATCAACCCTTCGGCTATGAAAAGGCGACGCGCGGCGTCGATCGGGTCGGAGATATTTGGAAGCTTTGTCAGCGCGACGTGCATCGCGGCTCTGCACTCGTCTCCGTCACGTGCGATCTCCGACGCTCGTCGGATCGGTTTCAATGCGGACGGGTCGAGAGCTTTTCCACACGCGATCGACAGGAGCGTGAGAACCTTTTCCTCTTCGCCGTCGAGCGCGAGCGAGCCATCGTGATTGCGTTTTGCGAGCAGAGTACCGGCGCCCAGCGTGAGCCCTTCGTCATCGAGACAAAGGTTTGCCCGAATTCCGCGAAACCGCGCGGCGTTGTTCCATTGCTTTTCCAGTCGCTCGAGTTCTTGCATCTCACCAACCGAAATCTATCCGGCGATAAGCCTGACACAGGAACAGTTAGGGTACAAATGTCCGCTGTTTGATCCCGTTATTTGGTGTGCATGCGCATGTTTCAGCTGGTTTCTCGCGTGATAGCCCCGACAACAGTGGTTCTCATCCGTTCAACGGCACCCACAACATCTCTCCGTCATTGCCGGTGCAGGTGTCGAAGCCGGAGTTGGCGCGTTCGAGGCCGTCGCGGAGATGGTCGCGATCGGTTCCGAAAACGGAAACAAACGGGCGACACGTCGCCGGAATTTCGCGCGCGATTGAGACGCTTGTGAAATAAACGGCAACATTGGCGCGTGTCCCCCAAAGGTTCCCTCGGGGATGCGCGCGCGCCGGCGTATCATGCGCGCGCTCTTCGGAGCGGCTCTTTGAAAGTGTGAATCCTGCAAAGCGAACCACCGGTCGCGGACGCGCGGCCGGAGGCGCACGCTTTCGCGCGCCGTCGAATACGCGAACGAACGGCGGACATCGGGCGCAAGACCGCACCGTCGGAAAGCCGCCGTTACGCTGCCATTTGCCTGATAATGTCCATGCCCGCCGGCGACGGTGTGCAACAAACACCGATGGCACAGGGCTTTCCGGCACATCCTTCGCGCCGCGTCGCTGCGCGCGCCCTGTTCTTACCCCTGTTACCAGGGATTCGGCGTTCACGGCTTCAACGGCAGCCACAGCGTTTCGCCGCCGTTGCCGTTGCGGGTGTCGAAGCCGGGATTGGCGCGTTCGAGGCTGGGGCCGTCGACGGTGGTGATCGCGATTGCTGTCTTCACCATGGCGGGCTTGACCCGCCCATCCAGAGTCTACAGCAATAAAGACTGGGTGGCCGGCTCACGCCCGACCACGGCGAGCGGGGGATGGATTGAGTTCAGACGATCAGGAACCGAGTGCGCCGCCGCAACCGCGGCCGGATTATGTTCCCAAGCCGAACGCGCCACCTTCGTTCTCCCGTCTCCGCGCCTTCTGGTACGGCGACGGTTCACGCACGCCGTGGGTGCGGCGCACGCTTGCCGTGATCTTCGCGCTGTTCGTGCCGCTGCCGATCGTGTTCCTGCTCGTTTTCCGCTTCGTCCCGATCCCGTTCACGCCGGAGATGATCATTCCGCTCGTCGAGGGCGAAGGCGTGCGCAATCACTGGGTGGCGCGTGAGCACATCGCGCCGGCGCTGACGCGCGCGGTCATCGCCTCGGAAGACAACGATTTCTGCACGCATCACGGCTTCGACTGGAAGGACATCCATGAAGCCATCAAGGAACACGAACGCGGCCGGCGCCTGCGCGGCGCCTCCACCATCAGCCAGGAAACGGCGCGCACCATCTTCCTATTTCCGGTGCGCAGCTGGGTGAGGAAAGGCGTCGAGGCCTATTTCACAGTGCTCATCGAATTCTTCTGGCCGAAGGAACGCATCCTCACCGCCTATCTCAATCTCGTGGATTGGGGCCACGGCAATTTCGGCGCCGAGGCGGCGTCGCAGGCCTATTTCCATAAATCGGCGTCGCAGCTCTCCAGCAGCCAAGCCGCGCGCCTCGCCATCATCCTGGCCGATCCCGGCGTCTGGAAAGCCGCGCACCCCGGCCCCTACGTCGCCGCCCGCACGGGCACGATCCTGGCGCGCATGGGCGAAGTGACGCGCGACGGCCTCGACTGGTGCGTGAAGCGCTAAGGGCCGTCGCTCCGGATTGCGATGAACGGCAAAAAAAGAAGTGGGCGACCGAAAGTCGCCCACCTCTGTGGAACCTGACGGCTTAATGAAGGGGAATCTTGACCGTCTGGTGTTTCACGCCGGCCGCTTTCGGCAGCGTGATGGTGAGCACGCCTTTGGCGAAAGCCGTCTTCACCGTCTTGGGATCGGGTTCGAACGGCAGCGTGATTGAACGCGCGAATTTGCCGACTGCGCGTTCCTGATAATAGTAGTCCTTCTGCTGCCCGTTGTAGTTCAGTTTCTTCTCGCCTTTGATCGTGAGGACGTCGTCGTTCAATTCGACATCGACGTCATTCGCCTCGACGCCGGGCAATTCGGCTTCGATCTCGACGAAGTTTTCGGTTTCGCTCACGCTCATCCGCGGTGCCGGGTTACGGCCGGGCTGGGTCGTGGAGAAGCCCATATCATCGAAGACCTGTCCAATTTCCTTGTTCAACGCCGAGAAAAATGTGTCGTTCACACCATAGGCAGGCATGGGGCGGAACCATGTCGTTTGTGGAACCGAGTACCGCATGAGTACCTCCTATTTCCAATTCCCGGCTGCTAAAGCAATCCGGAGAAGCTTGGCTTCGATGCATATTCTATGCTTTCGCGGGAATCGCGCGATGATCTGGATCACGCGCGGACCGGCCGGTTTCCTGGAAAAATTCAAAAAGTTTGCGGCGATGGTTTGCGCGCCTGCCCGGATCTAAAGGCCGACGCTGATTCTGTGTAAACCGGCGCGATCGATGAGATGCACATGCTTCTCGTTCAAGAGGCGAATGAGATTTTCCGAACTCAGCTGCGTCAAAGACCGACTGACGGTTTCCATCGTGAGGCCGAGATAATCGGCGATGTCGGATCGGGTCATCGGTACCGCGATAAGATCGGCTTGAGGCCCTTGCCGTTCCGTCGCCTTCGCCAGCATGAGCAGAAACGACGCCACGCGTTCACGCGCCGATTTTCGACCCAGCAGGACCATTTGGTCCTGCGCCGCGGCAAGTTCATGAGAGGCCATTCCCAGCAATCGCTGCTCGAGCTTCGGCAACTCCCGAAGCAGCATCTCAAGGCGAACTCGCGGGAATTGGCAGAGCCTGGTTTCCGTCACAGCTTCGGCGCTGTACGCGTAAGAGTCGTTCTGGATGAGACCGAGAAAATCGCCCGGGAAGAGGAATCCGGTGACCTGTCGGCGTCCGTCCGGCATCATCTTGTAGATTTTCACCACACCGTCGGTCACATTGTAGAGGCTCGCGGCGGGCGCGGTTTCCATGAATATCAGCCGGTGCGGCGCGAACGTGACCGTCTTCATGATCGCCGTGAGGCGCTTGCGTTCGTCCGCGCTCAGGGGACCGCACGCGGCGATGGCTCTCACCTTGCACGCGTCGCACGGATGCACGCGATGCAGCCTGTGCTGTTGACTCTCGCTTGCCATGCTGAATCGCGACATAAGCCATTGTCGCCGCCCCGGCCGACAGCCACATTGATCCACGTCATGGTTGTGCGGAGCGCCGGCCGGCGGCCCTGAAGCCGGCTCGTCTACCGCGACGGCAGGGTTCGGGTCGATTGACGCCAGGAGGAAAAAGGGTAGAGACGCGCCGCCCGCTCCATTAGATTGCCCACGCCATGCGTCGTTTGACCCATTATCTCCTGTCGCCGCCTTCGCGTTTTGTTCGTCTGGTGATCGGCGAAAAGCGCCTCACCGTCGATCTCGCCGGGCCCGATGACGGCACCGATCATCTGCCCGTCTTCACCGATCTCGACGGCGCCCGCGTGACGGGTCTTTGGGCGATTGTCGATCACCTGGAGGGCGGCTACCCGGATCATCCGTTGGCGCCGGAGGACGCGCAGGCGCGCGCCGAGAGTCTGCGCTTCCTCGACTGGGCGATGGGGCCGCTCCTCGACGGCGTCGTCCGCCGCATCGTTTACGAGAAGGCCTCGCCGCGTTTCACGGGCGCCACCGTCCAGCGCACGCCGGACATGACCGTCATCCGCGCCGGCCGCGAAGCGCTGAAGCCCGCACTGACCATGATCGGCACGGCGGGCGAACTGAACGGCTATCTCGCCAGCCGCGAATGCACACTGGGCGACCTGGCCGTCGCCGCCAATCTTTCCACGCTCGACTACTTCGGCGAAGTTCCGTGGACGGAGTATCCTGCGGCGGCCGAATGGTACGTCCGCGTGAAGTCGCGCCCCTCGTTCCGTTCGATCTTAAGCGATCGCGTTCCGGGTCAACCGCCGGTGGCGCACTATGCCGAGCTCGACGGCTGACATCCGCGCGGAGATTCTCGCGCACGCCGCAACACTGGGCTTCGACGCCGTCCGCATTGCGTCGGCTGAAGAAGCGCCGGACACGCGCGAACATCTCTCCGCGTTCCTCGCCGAAGGCCGTCACGGCACGATGGACTGGATGGAGAAGAACGCGGAAAAGCGCGCGGCACCCGTGAGCCTCTGGCCGGAGGCGAAATCCGTCGTCGTCGTGGCGCAGAATTATGCGCCCGCGCGCGATCCGCGTGAGGCGTTGGCGGAGCGCACGACCGGCGCCATCTCGGCCTATGCGCAAGGCGACGACTATCACGACGTGATGAAGGCGAAGCTCCGCCGGCTCGCGCATTTCGTGCATACGCGCTTCGGCGCCGAGGTGAAGCTCTTCGTCGACACGGCGCCGGTGATGGAAAAGCCGCTGGCGCAGACGGCCGGTCTCGGCTGGCAGGGCAAGCATACGAATCTCGTTTCCCGCGAATTCGGCTCGTGGCTGTTCCTGGGTTCGCTGTTCACGACGCTCGAACTTCCCGCGGATCCACCGGAAGAGGATCATTGCGGGCAGTGCCGGCGCTGTCTCGACGTCTGCCCCACGAATGCCTTCACCGCGCCCTACCGCATCGATGCGCGGCGTTGCATCGCCTATCTCACCATCGAGAACAAGGATCACATCAGCCGCGAATTCCGCGAAGCCATCGGCAACCGCATCTATGGCTGCGACGATTGCCTGGCGGTGTGCCCGTGGAACAAATTCGCACAGGAGGCCCATGAGGCGCGGTTCCATGCGCGCGACGCGTTGCGGGCGCCGGCGCTGTCCGATCTTGCCGTGCTGGACGATGCGGGCTTTCGCGCGCTGTTCCGCGGCTCGCCCATCAAACGCATCGGCCGCGACCGGTTCGTGCGGAACGTGCTGATCGCAATTGGAAACTCGGAAGACGTCTCGCTGGCGCCGTGTGCCGAACACCTGCTCGACGATGCGTCACCGCTGGTGCGTGCCATGGCGGTGTGGGCGCTGTCGCGATTGCTGGATGACAGATCGCTTTCGGTTCTTGCGACGAAATACGAGTCCGGCGAGAGCGACGACGGCGTGCGAACCGAATGGCGCCTCGCCCGCGAAAACGCCTGAAAGATTCACCACAGAGGCACAGAGACACGGAGAACAAAGATTTAGCGCAGTGGCCGCTGCGGATACGCGGTGGACGCAGGCGGACGTCGCGCGCGTCAGCGCGCAGCCCTTTCAGAATTGACGGAAAATAGTTGCGCGCTTCGCGCGCGATAGGTCACCGCGTCCTCTGCGAGACCACCGCGTGCCCCGCGCTGAATCTTTGTTCTCCGTGTCTCCGCGCCTCTGTGATGATTCTTACTTTCCGGCCGGCTTCGCGGGCGGCGCCGGAGGGAGCGCAGCCATGGCGGCCAAGCGCTGGCGCGCGGCGTTGGCGGCGTCGCCGTCGGGTTCGTCGTGGATGACGGTCTGCCAGTCGGCGCGCGCACCGGCCGCATCGCCCGATTCCAGCTTCATCGTGCCGCGTTCGACCAGCGCTTCGGGATAATCGGGATAGACCGCCAGCGCATGGCCGATGTCGGCGGCGGCTTCGGCTCTTCGTCCCTCCGCATGCCGTGCGCTCGCGCGCAGCACCCAGGCGTCGGCACGATCGCCGTCGATCTGCAGCAGTTTCGTGAGATCGGTTTCCGCGCCCGACCAGTCCTTGCGCGCGGCGCGCGCCCGTGCCCGGTCGAACAGGATGTCTTCGTCATGCGGCGACAATGCGAGCGCCGTGCTGATCGAGGCTTCCGCTTTCTCCGGATTGCCCGCGAGGAGCCACGCATTGCCCGCCTGATCGTAAAGCGCGATGCGCAGATCGCGCTCGCCGCCCGGCGCAATCATCGCGGCCTGATCGAGCTTGAGGGCGGCTTCGCCGAAACGATGCAGCGCCGTCAGCGCCAGCGCTTCACAATGCAGCGCCGCAGCACCGCCACCGGCGCCATGCCAGGCTTCCGCCGCGGCCACCGCGTTGCGCGCGTTGTCCTTGACGAGCACGAGACAACGCTCATATCGGTTGGCGCCGGTGAGCGCGGGATCGTCGAGCAGCGACACGCCTGCCGCATGAGCCTGCGACAGGGTCAGCGCAATGCCGATGAGGAACGTTGGAAAAGCTGCACGCATCGGGCTAAAAGAGCCTCGCCCGGCTGTGAATGCAAGGTCATGGCGCGAAATTTGTTCTGCTTCGGTCTTGGTTACTCGGCGCTGGCGCTCGCGCGGCGTTTGCGCGCAGACGGCTGGCATGTCGCGGGCACGGCGCGCACGTCCAGCCGGATAAACGATCTTTCACGCGAAGGCTTCGCCGCTGTCGCGTTCGATGACTCCGCGTGGTCCGAGGCTTTGCAGGAGGCGCTCGAAAACTCCGACGCCGTTCTGCTCTCCGCGCCGCCCGACGAGCACGGCGATCCCGTCCTGCGCACCGGCGCCGAGCGGCTGCGTGCGCTTGCATCGCGCTGGCGCTGGCTCGGCTATCTCTCGTCCACCGGCGTCTATGGCGACCGGCAGGGCGGCTGGGTGGACGAAGCGACGCCGCCTGATCCTTCCGCTCCGCGTTCGGCCAAGCGTCTCGCCGCCGAGATTGCGTGGCAGGTCTTTGCGGCGGAGAGCCATACGCCGCTGCACATCTTCCGCATCGCGGGCATCTACGGTCCGGGGCGCAATCCGCTGCAGGCGCTGCGCGCGGGCACGGCGCGGCGTTTCGACAAGCCCGGACAGATATTCTCCCGCATCCATGTCGACGATCTGGCGCGCGTGCTGGCCGCGTCGATCGCGAAGCCTTCGCCGAACGCCATTTACAATGTCTGCGACGACGAGCCCGCGTCGCAGGCGGACGTGATCGCCTATGGCGCGGAGCTTCTGGGGATCGCGCCGCCGCCGCTCGAAGCCTTTGCCGCGGCGGAGCCGGGCCTTTCGGAGATGGCCAGGAGCTTCTACCGGGATTCCAAACGCGTACGGAACGACCGGATGAAGCGCGAGCTGGGCATAACCCTCGCCTATCCTACCTATCGCGAAGGCCTTCGCGCGCTGAAATGACTTTGCGCCCGCTGCCCAAATCGGCGATTGTCCCGCCCGCACCTTGAACCTCCGGTCCTTCCATTTCCGACCGCATCGCCATTCTGCAGATCGTGCCCAAGCTCGAGACGGGCGGCGCCGAACGCACCACGATCGACATCGCAGCCGCGCTGGCGCGGAGCGGCTATGCGGCCTATGTCGCCACCCGGGAAGGCCGCATGCTGAACGAGCTCATCGATGTGGGCGGGCGGTGGATCCGGTTTCCCGCGGATTCGAAGGCGCCGCATACGCTCGTCGCCAACGCCTTCCGCCTGCGCGATATCGTCCGTGAACGGAAGATCGCGCTGATCCACGCCCGTTCGCGCGCGCCGGCCTGGAGCGCCTTCTTCGCGGCACGTATGGCCAAGGTTCCTTTCGTGACGACCTATCACGGCATCTACAACGCCAAGAGCGGCTTCAAGCGCTTCTACAATTCGGTGATGGCGCGCGGCGACGCGGTGATCGCCAATTCCGAATGGACGGCCGCGCATATCGCCGCCGAATACCGCTTCAAGCCGAAGCATCTTGCGGTCATCCCGCGCGGCGTCGATTTCGCGCGCTTCGATCCGGCCGGCATTCCGGCGGAGCGTGTGGAGGGGTTGCGGCGGCAATGGCAGGCGAAACCGGGCGAGACGCTCGTCCTTCTTCCCGGCCGTCTCACGCGCTGGAAGGGGCAAACGATCCTTCTCGACGCGCTGGCGCGGCTGAAGCGCGAAGGCCGGCTGGGCGCCGTGCACACGGTCTTCGCGGGCGATCCGCAGGGCCGCAACACTTATGAAGCCGAACTCCGCCTGCAGATCGTCTCGAGCGGTCTCGACGGCGCCGTTCACATCGCCGGCCATGTCAACGACATGCCGGCCGCCTATCTCGCCGCCGACATCGTGGTCTCCGCGTCCGTCGATCCGGAAGCCTTCGGGCGTGTGGCGGCCGAAGCCGGCGCCATGGCGCGTCCTGTGATCGCGACCAATCACGGCGGCGCGCGCGAGGTCGTCCTGCCCGGCACATCTGGCCTTCTCGTTGCGCCCGGCGATTCCGCGGCGCTGGCCGATGCGCTTGCAACGCTGCTCGCGGCCGGGCCTGAACGGCGCGAGGCCATGGGCAAGGCGGCGCGGGCGCATATTGCGGCCCGATATACGGTCGAACGGATGTGCGCCGACACGCTGGCGCTTTATCGGGAGCTTTTGGGAACACGGACATGAGCCGCGACATCTGCTAGCGTCGCGGCAACTACGGAGGGATGCATGCGTTTGGGGTTGGCTGCGGTGTGCACCGCGATGATGATCGTCTTCTGCACTGTCGTATCGGCGCAAAACGGGCCGGTAGCGGCGCCGACCACCAAGGTCACCATTCAAAGCCTGCCCGATGTGCCCTCGCCGCAGGCGGGCTTCGACGCGATGAAGGCGACCGACGCCTATCTCGCCGAAGTACATGGCGAGGCGCGTGCCAAATCCGACTCCTACTTCGAAGGCGGCTACGTTCTGATCCTCGTCGATGCGATCTACGCGATCACCGTCTCGGCCATTCTCCTGTGGCTCGGCATTTCGGCGCGTATCCGCGATTTTGCGCAAGCGCAGACGAAATCGCGCTTCTGGCAGGTGCCGATCTATGCCATCGCCTACACCATCCTCACGGTGGCGATGACGTTTCCATTGACGGTCTATGAGAGTTTCATCCGCGAGCACGCCTACGGCCTTTCGAACCAGAATTTTGCGCAATGGTTCGGTGATTTCGGTACCGGGTTCGCCGTCAATCTCGTGATCACGACGATCCTCATCACGATCATCTACGCCGTCATCCGGCGCGCTCCGCGGACCTGGTGGATTTGGGGCACACTCGTCACTGTCGTGTTTCTTGCGATCGGCGCCGCCATCGCCCCGGTCTTCATTGCGCCGCTGTTCAATCATTATGAGCCCCTGCCGGAAGGAAAGCTCAAAAGCGAAATCCTTTCGATCGCGCGCTCGGAAGGCATCCCTGCCACCAATGTCTACGAGTTCGACGCCTCGCGGCAGAGCAAGCGCGTGTCGGCCAATGTGTCCGGCATGTTCGGCACGACGCGGATCTCGATGAACGACAATCTCCTCAAGCGCTGCACGCCCCGGGAGATCATCGCCGTCCTCGGTCACGAGATGGGGCATTACGTGCTCAATCATGTGGCGATCCTCATCACCTGGATGGGGCTGCTGATCTTCGTGGCTTTCGCCTTCCTCAACTGGGGATTCAAATGGCTTGTGAAACGCTTCGGCGCGGCATGGGGCGTGAAGGGGATCGACGATCCGGCCGGTCTTCCCGTTTTCATGGCGCTGCTGAGTTTTTTCTTCTTTCTGGCCACGCCGGTGCAGAACACCATCACGCGCACCGTCGAAGCGCAGGCTGACATCTTCGGCGTCAATGCCGTGCGCCAGCCCGACGGCTTCGCCAAGGCGACGCTGATGCTGAGCGAATACCGCAAGCTCGATCCGACGCCGCTTGAAGAGTTCGTCTTCTACGACCATCCTTCAGGCCGTTCGCGCATTTACATGATGATGCGCTGGAAGGCGGAGCACCTGAACGACTGGGACATCAAGAACGGTCCCGTCTCGCCGCAATGACGGCGAAGGACGGCTTTTCGCAGGTCGCGGGCCGCAGCGCCTGGTCGCTTCACGCCGCGGCGCACAGCCATCACCCATGGCCCGACGCGAGTTTGGCGGCGCAGGTGCAGGCCTGGGACGACGCGGCGCGGCTCCTCGACCGCAAATGGGACTATGTGTTCGCGCAGGTGACTCCGGCCGCACAGGCTCACGTCGCGCGCGCGCTCAACCTGCCCGATCCCAACACCATCGCCTTCGGGCCCAACACCCATTCCTTCGTCGTGCGGCTCTTGTCCTGTTTTCCGGCCGACAAACCGTTGCGCGTGCTCACGACGTCGTCGGAGTTCATGAGCTTTGCGCGGCAGATTGCGCGGCTCGAGGAGGACAAGCGCGTGGTCGTCACGCGGATCGCCACGGAGCCGTTCGACACCTTCGAGGCGCGCTTCGCCGATGCCGCGTGCGCCGAACACGATCTCGTGTTCTTCAGCCAGGTCTTCTTCGATTCCGGTTTCGCGGTGCGCGATCCGGCCAAGATCGTGGCGGCCGTGCGCAACCCCGAAACCTTCGTCGTCATCGACGGCTATCACGCCTTCATGGCGATCCCGGTCGATATCTCCGCGATCGCACATCGCGCCTTTTATCTCGCCGGCGGCTACAAATACGCGATGGCGGGCGAAGGTTGCTGCTTCCTGCACTGCCCGCCCGGCTACGGCCCGCGTCCGCGCGACACGGGCTGGTATGCGGGCTTCGAGGCGCTGGAAGGCGGCGGCGCGGGCGTAGGCTACGGCAAGGACGGGAGCCGCTTCCTGGGCGCGACCTTCGACGTGACGGCGCTTTACCGCTTCAACGCCGTGCAGGATTGGCTCGTGCGCGAAGGCCAGACGGTTGCGTCCATGCTCGAACAAGTGCGCGGCATCGAGCGCGCATTTCTGGATGCGCTCGGGAAAGTCAAAGCGCCCATTTCTCCTTCCATGCTCATCATTCCCGATGAAACACGCCGCGGACGCTTTCTTGCCTTCCGCACACCGCGGGCGGGCGAGATCGTCGAAAAGCTCTTCGCGAAAGACATCATCACCGACAGCCGCGGCGACCGCCTGCGGATCGGCTTCGGGATTTATCACACGAAAGACGATGCGGTGCGGTTGGCGGAAGCGCTGGGCAGCTTGTAGGCGCTCATCTAAAAAAATAAGTGTCATGGCCCGGCAAGACCGGGCCATGACACAAAGGGGAGTGGTGAAGGCTTTTACTTGCGTACCGCGCTCTCGAACGCCGCAATCAGCGGGTCGTCCTTGACGAAGACGTAGTCCGCGTCCTGCGCCGTGATGGCTTCGTCGCCATGTTTGCGCAGATAGTCGATCGCTTCCATCAGCGCATGGCGCGGACAGAGGATGGCGCATTCGCCGGCGACGTTGCCGGCCGACGGGCGCGACAGCACGGAGGCGCCGGTCGCTTTCGCGAGGCCTTTGAGAATGCCGTCCGGATTGCCGTCGAGGCGCACACGCAACACCAGCGACGCCTTGGCGCGCTCGCGGGCGGAGAGCCGCGTGATCAGCGTGACGGCGGCGGCGCGCGCCTCCTTCGACCATTCGGCCTTGAGGCTGGCGGCCAGCTGCGCCTGGCTTTTCAGGATCGTGCCGTCTTCCAGCGTCTTCAGATTGTTGGCGGCGAGCGTGGCGCCCGTCGTCATGATGTCGACGATCGCTTCCGCCGTGCCCGCGGCCGGCGCACCTTCCGTAGCGCCTGCGCTTTCCACGATGCGGTAATCCCAGATGCCGGCTTGGGCAAAGAAGCTGCGCGTGAGACCGACGAATTTCGTGGCGATGCGCAGGCGGCGGCGGTGGCGTTGATAGAACGCGGCGCAGACGTCGTCGAGATCGGCCATCGTAGACACGTCGATCCACGCTTCCGGCACGGCGACGACGACATCGGCGTAGCCGAATCCGAGCGGCTTCAGAAGCGCGATCGAACCCTCGAGCGCCGGCAGCGACTCGCGGATCAGATCCTCGCCCGTGATGCCCAGATGCACGTCGCCCGCGATCAGCGCATCGGCGATCTCCGAGGCCGACAGAAGCCGCACGTCGATTTCGGGAATGCCCGACAGCGTGGCGCGATAGCCGCGCGCGCCCGCCGCCTGTTTCATGGCAAGCCCCGCATCGGCGAAATAGTTCTGCACTTGCTCCTGCAGGCGGCCTTTCGACGGCACGGCGATGATCAGAGCGGCACTCATTTCGACGCCTTCCCCTGCGCCGCACACGCGGCCAGCACGCGCTCGGTACGGATGACGAAGCCTATCGCCGGAATGATCTTCTTCGCGCCCAGTTGCTCGAGCAGCGTGTCGTAGCGGCCGCCGCCTGCGATCTGCACCGGACCTTCCGCGTCGCGCGACCACAGCTCGAACACGAAGCCCGTGTAATATTCCATGTTGCGGCCGAAGCGCGCCGCGAAGCTGACGTGTCTGTCGGCGATGCCGAGCGCTTTCAGCGTCTCGAGCCGTTTCGTCATGGCGTTCAAAGGTGCTGCGAGCGACACGCCCGCCTTCTTCGCCAGCGCTTCGATCTGCTTGATGGCGGTGTGCGCGCCGCCGGTGATGGCAAGCAATTGCCCGATGAGTGCCGCGATGTTGGAATCGAGACGCAGTGCGGACGCATCCGCCGCCTGCTCGATGAGACGGTCGACGATTTCCTCGCGCGTGCGCGCGCCCTGCGGCCGCGCGCTCAAAAGATCCATCAGGCCTTCGAAAGCCGGCCGCGCTTCCTTGGCGTCGAGCGTGCCCAGATGCGCCAGCAGGCGCTGCGCATCGCTGGCGGCGCCGCGCGACAGACGTTCCAGCAACGCTTCGAAATAGCCGGTGCGCCAGAAGTGACGCTTTAATCTCCCGCGCCATTGCGGCGGGATGTCGAGCGCATCGACGAAGGCGTTGAAGAGGCCGAGATCTCCGACCTTCATCTCGAAGCCCTTGAGCCCCGCGGCGCGCAACGCCTCGACGGTGAGCGTGAGGATTTCCGTTTCCGCGGCGATGCGGTCTTCGAGACCCAGGAGCTCGACGCCCGCCTGATAGAATTGCGTCGGACGTTCGGGCTCGGCCGGCTGATGGCGGAAGACGAGGCCGTTGTAGCAAAGCCGCGCCGGAAACGCGCCGTTCGCCGCGAGATGTCCGCGGCAGACGGGAATGGTGAGATCGGGACGCAGGCACAGATCCTGTCCTGCCGGATCGGTGAGCACGAAGGTGCGGCGGCGGATTTCTTCGCCGGCGCGGTCGAGAAATATCTCCGCGGGCTGCAGCACGGAACAATCCGTCAGCGCATAACCGTGTCGGCCGAAGACGCCCAGGATCGCATCCGCCTGCATACCCAGCGCCGCGAGCCGCGCGGCATCGTAATTGGGGAAGGCCGCCATGGTTCAGCCCCCGCCCAGCATGGCACGCACTTCGCGGACGAGATCGGCGCGCTTGACCGCTTTCTGCGCCGGGCGATCCTTCACCCAGTCGGCGCGGTTTTCGACGGATTTCGCAAGCTCCGCGCCGAGCGCCAGATCCTTCAGCGTCACTTCGCCTTTGGCGCGTTCGTCGGAGCCTTCGATGATCGCGATCGCCGCGCCGCGGCGGTCGGCATATTTCAACTGATCGCCGAACTTGCGCGTGCCGGTGTAGGTCTCCACGCGAATGCCCGCGGCGCGCAATTCCGCTGCCGTGCGGAAACTCGCTTCGACATCGTCGAGTGCGAGCACGACGACGAGCGGCGCCATCGCCTGCTCCCGGCGATTGCGCAGCGCAGAAAGAAGACGGCTCACGCCGATGGAAATGCCGACGGCCGGAACCTGCTGCCCGGTGAAGCGCGCGACCAGATCGTCATAGCGTCCGCCGCCGACCACTGAACCGAACACGACCTTCTCGCCCGCTTCGTTGGTGACGGGGAACGTCAGCTGGGCTTCAAAGACCGCGCCCGTGTAATATTCGAGGCCGCGGATGATGCTCGTGTCGATGACGGCGCGGTCTTCCGCATAGCCCCCCGCACGCAGGAGATTGAGGATCACGCCCATCTCCTGGACGGCTTCGGTCGTCTCATATTGATCGCGCGTGCCGGTCAGCAATCCCATCACGACGGCGATCTGCTTTGCGCTCAGACCTGCACCCTTGGTGAAATCGCCGGATTCGTCCTTGCGGCCTTCGCCCAGCAATTGCACGACGCCCCGCTCGCCCAGCCGGTCGAACTTGTCGATGGCGCGCAATACGCTGCCGCGCTGCGAGGCGTCGACTTCGGCAGCCGCGAGCACCGTATCGAGCAATTTGCGGCTGTTGATCTTGATGAGATATTCGCCGCGCTTCAGACCCGCCGCTTCCAGCGCATCCGCCGCCATCATCAGCAATTCCGCATCGGCCGCGGGCGACGCGCTGCCGACCGTGTCGGCGTCGAACTGCGTGAACTCGCGATAGCGTCCGGGGCCCGGCTTCTCGTTGCGCCACACCTGCCCCACCTGATAGCGGCGGAAGGGCTTCGGCAGATTCTGGAAATTCTCCGCCACGTAGCGCGCGAGCGGCGCGGTCAGGTCGTAGCGCAGCGACAGCCACTGCCCGTCGTCGTCCTTGAGCGAGAAGACGCCTTCGTTGGGGCGGTCGACATCGGGCAGGAACTTGCCCAGCGCATCGGTGTATTCGAAGGCCGGCGTCTCCAGCGGCTCGAAACCATAGGACTCGTAGACCCGCGCGATGGTGGCGAGACATTCCCGCTCGGCCGCGATCTCGACAGCGGCACGGTCGCGGAAGCCTCGGGGCAGCCGCGCCTTGGGGCGGGATGTTTTGTCGGTACTCATAGGGCCTCGATCCCCGCTCCCCGCGGGGACGGCCTAGATAGCGGCAGACCCCAGGCGGGGCAAGGAAAGGCAGCTAGTGTGCCGCCTTGCCCTTCTTGGCCTCCCAGAGCGCATGGGCCCGGTCCAGCACATAGGCCCGGATGGCCGTCACGTCGTCCTTCTTGAGCAGGTCCTTGAACGAGGCCATGCCCCCGTCGGCCAGCGCGCCGCCCAGGACGATATTGTCGTACTGGCCCCAGATCTCCGGCGGCACGGTGCGCAGGTCCGGCAGAACGCCGTCGGACTCAGCGAAGAAGCCGTGGCAGACGGTGCAGTTCCGGTGGAAGGCGTCGAAGCCTTTGGCGATGGTCGCCGCGTCGGCCGTCTGCGGCGGCGGCTCGACGGACGGATTGCCTTCGGGCTGGAGCGCCGCAACGGTCTGCTTGCCGCCCAGCTTGAAGACGAAGAGACGGCCCTGGTTGGTGCCGTATTTCACGACGGCGGTCGTCGGATCCTTCAGGCTCGCAAGTCCGCCCGCGCCGCCCCAGCCGGCGAGCAGCGCAATGTATTGTTGCCCGTCGATGGCGTAGCTGACGGGCGGCGCCAGGATGCCGGTCTTCAGATCGATCGACCAAAGCTTGGCGCCGGTCTTCGCGTTATAGGCCGCGAAGATGCCGTCGGCCGCGCCGCCGAAGACGAGACCGCCGGCGGTCGCCAGCAGGCCGCCGTTCCAGCTGCCGCCGAGCGGCTGATGCCAGACTTCCTTCTGCGCCACGGGATCCCACGCCTTGATGTAGCCCATCGACGGCGGCGGCGGCTTGCCGCTCTGGATCGCCGCCAGCACGGCTTTTGACACGGCCGCGAAATCGTTGCCGGTATCCCAGGCACGCGGCCGCCAGACGAATTTCTTCTGCGGCACGAAGATCGCCGCACCGTCCATCGCCGGGATGTAGACGAGACCGGTCTCGGGACTGAACGCCATCGGCTGCCAGTTGTGGCCGCCGGTTTCCTGCGGCATCACCACGGCCATCTTGGTCTTGTAGCGCGCCGCCGGATTCTCGATCGGCTTGCCCGTCTTCATGTCGATGCCCGTCGCCCAGTTCATGACGGCGAACGGCTTGGCCGAGATGAGTTTCCCCGTCGCGCGATCGAGCACATAGAAGAAGCCGTTCTTCGGCGCCTGGATGATCACGTGGCGGAGTTTTCCGTCGATGGTGAGATCGGCGAGGATCATGTGCGACGTGGAATCGAAGTCCCACGTGTCGCCGGGCGTCGTCTGGTAATACCAGGCGAGTTTTCCCGTGCTCGCCTTGATAGCGAGGATCGACGAGAGATAGAGATTGTCGCCGCCGCCGGGCGAGCGGTCGTTGCGGTTCCACGGCGCGCCGTTGCCCGTGCCGACATAGAGAAGATCGAGCGCGGGATCGTAGGACATCGAATCCCACGGCGATCCGCCGCCGCCCATCTTCCACCATTTGAACTTGCCGCCGTCGTCGGACCACGTCTTCATCGCCGCCGCCATCGCGGCGTTTTCCGGCGTCTTATGCGGATCGCCGGGCACGGTGTAAAAGCGCCATGCGAGCTTTCCCGTATCGGCGCGATAGGCGCTGATATAGCCGCGCGCATCGTATTCCGATCCGCCATTGCCGATGATGACGAGGCCTTTGACGACGCGCGGCGCGCCCGTGATCGTATAGGCGCGTTTGCGGTCGATGGTGTTGATGTCCCACATGGGCTTGCCCGTCGCCGCGTCGAGCTTGACGAGACGGCCGTCGAGCGTGCCGACATAGACCGCGCCGTTCCACACGGCCACGCCGCGATTGGGCACGTCGCAGCAGGCGTAGCGGCCCCAGGCGCCCGGCACCTGCGGATCGTAGGCCCAGAGCTCCTTGCCGGTTTTCGCATCGAGCGCCCAGACCTTGCTCCAGGCCGCCGTGATGTACATGACCCCGCCGACGACGATGGGCGAGCCTTCCAGCGCGCGCGTCGAATAGGTGCGGTACTCCCAGGCGACGCCCAGGTCCTTCACGTTCGACGTGTTGATCGCTTTGAGCGGCGAGAAACGCTGCTCGGCATAGGAGCGGCCGTTGTCCAGCCATTCGCCGGGGGCAGGATTGGCGATCCGCGCGCCGTCGACGCCGGCGGCGGGGTTCGTGTCTTGCGCCAACGCGACCGAGACCGTCATAGCGGCTGCGCCGAGCCAGGCCGCCAATGAGAGAGATTTCATGATTCCGCCCCTGTATTCCCGCCGCCTCGATTCGGGCGGGTCCGCCAAATTAGGAAGATCGCCCCGATGCGGCAAGCGCCGGCCCTTCCGCTACGGAAGGGGTACGGTGCAATCCCTGGTAACAGGGACAACAACAGGGCGACGAAAAAACGCGCCCGCGCGCCGCGTGCATCCCGGCCGGCAGCCGCGGGCCTTTCGCGCATTCCGCAGCCGCGGCGCATGGCCGGGAACAGGGCTGCGCAGGGTGAAAATTCATCCGTGTGCGTCCTTTTCCGGTTTGGAGCAGACGGCGGAAAAAAGAAGATTCACCACAGAGACGCGGACACACGGAGATAACGAGTCCGTTGCGGACGGCGCGCCTCGCTTTCGAAGTTTCCCTGCGCGCATTCGCGCGCAAGAAAATCCGTCCAAGTCGGCGCACGATGTCGGGGACTGTCTGGCTATCTCCGTGTCTCCGTACCTCCGTGGTGAGTCTTCTTGCGGTTTCGCAGCCGCACGCTGTCGAAGGTGCGCACACCCCGTTTCAGTCTTCACGCTGTCAAAGAGCCGTTCGAACGAGCCGGAGTCTGCGCCGTCGCATCGCACGTGTGAAGGTGGACATTTGGGGGACATGCACGATTTGCGGCAACGAACGGTGCGAGAATGTTGCCGGATTGTTGCGGTTCGACACGGCCGGCCTCTCGCCCGCGGCCAAGCTCAACTGCGACACGGTGCTCTACATGCGCGAGTCGGCGGCGGCGATCGCCCGGTTCGATCTCGGCGGCTCGGCCTTCGGCCCCTCGCCTTACGTGGTGAGCCGGCTGACCGGCGCCTATCAATCCGTGCCCGCCACGAAATAGGCGATGCACTGCTCCTTCGACCATTTCATGTGATGCATGCCGGTGTCGACGACGCAGCGGCCGGCGCGGAACATCTGCATCTTCAGATAGCCGATGCGGCCCACGGGATCGACTGGTCGGCCGGCTTCTGCGTGCGGTTGAGCTGCGCGATCGTCAGGTCGAGAATGTAGTTGGGCGGCACGATGCCATGCGAGATGCGGGAATTTCCGAGTGTCTTTGTAAACCCAAAGCGCTGCGGCACGCATTCGCTGTCGAAGCTGGACAGAAGGATGTGCCCCTAAACATTGTGCAGCGGTGGCTCGGACACGCACGTATTGAGACGACCGCGATTTACGCGAGCGTGATTGGCGACGAAGAGAGAAATCTTGCGCGAAAGGCGTGGGGTTCGCTCGAACTGGCAATCCCTGATCAGGGATAAACCATCAGAACGTCTGACTGCTCGTTCAATCAACGGATCAGCTTCGCGGTAACGAGCGGCGCAGCTCATCGCGCAATTCCGCTACCTGTTTTTCTAGCCCCGCTATGCGGTCGTCCGTGTATTCAGCGCTGGAATAGTCCAGCGCCATTGCCCACGCCGTCAGGTCGTCAATCAAACGGCGAAACATGCTTTTCTTCTCGGGTTCAACAAGTGTCATTGGTCTACTCCGATTTCGATATATTTCTTGTCCGGCCTTCAGAGCTGCGACCAACCGCCGTCGACCGGCAGTTCGGCGCCGGTCGTAAAGGTCGCATCGAACGCGAGGAAGAGGACGGCCTTAGCGATTTCCTCCGACTTTCCCCAGCGCTTCATAGGAACCATGCCGGTCATCATTTCCCGGATCTGGGCGGCCGCGTCTTTATCGGGAAACGCTTTGCCGAGGATCGGCGTGTCGATGGGACCGGGCGTCACCGCGTTGACGCGAATCTCGCGAGGAAGCAACTCAGCGGCGAGAGTCCCAGCGAATGATCGCAGCGCAGCCTTGGCGGCTCCGTATGTGGCATTGCCGGCCATTCCCTTCACATTGGCGATCGATGTGGTGAGCACGACCGAGCCTCCTCGATTGATCAACGGAGCAAGCTTCTGCACCGCGAAAAACGGTCCCTTGGCGTTCAGGTTGAACATCTCGTCGTAGACGGCCTCGGTCACGTTCTCCAGAGGCGCCCGAATACTGAACCCGGCGTTGACGAAAAGCAGGTCGAAGGTGTCGAACTCAGTCTTCACCCGAACGGCGAGTGCGTCGATGTCCGTCAACGAACGCACGTCGCTCGAAACCACGCGGGCGCTCTTTCCAAGCTCTTCCTGCGCCGATTCCAGGCCGGTCTTCGAACGGCCCGTCACCAGAACATGCGCACCCCGATCGAGGAGCATCTTCGCCGTCGCGAGCCCCATGCCGCTCGTGCCGCCGATAACCACCGCCTTTTTATCCTTGTACCGTTCCATATGCATTCTCCTCGCGAGGTCAGGGTCGCTTTGTTGATTATGAACTGTTTGGTACAATAATCAGGCGCAGAGATTGCGGTCAAGGGAATTGTGAACTAGGTAATTCAAAATACCGTGCGCGCCTTGAACGATCACGTCGCTTCGAAGCGTGAGAGCAGTCATCGCGTCCTTCGCGGGACTGCGGCGCTATCGTTTCTGGAAAGAGCTGCGTTCCAGTTTTTCCGTGAGGTCCGGCTACAGTTGGATCGCTGTCGCCGCGAAGGACGCCACCGTCAGGACAACAGCTCCCGGCAGGTGCCCCCAGTCGCGACTACGGATCAGCGTCGCCACGGCGGCCAGCATGATCATGGTGCTACCGATCGCTCCAAACCGTGACGTGATCGGGAGCATCAGAAGCAAACCTGTCACGACTTCAAGGCCGCCTGCCACGCGGTGAAAGCCGGCCGGATAACCCCAAAGCGCGAAGTTTTTACGGGCTAATGGTGGGCCGGCGAAGTTGACCCCGCCAATGCCAATCATCACGACGCCTAACGCGATGGGAAGCCCGACAGCGATGAGTTTGATCACAGACATAGTCTGGTCCTCGCTTTGTTAGCCGTTCACCGAAGTGGCCCAGCGAGTTCAGGATGCCACGCTCAAGGACGGTGCGGAGGAGAGATCGGCGCCGGAGACTTTGACGACTGCCTGCCACGCCGCTTCTTGGCTGGCGCGATCATGGAGGTGCGGTTGGCGCTGCGCCTCCATTGGACCTGAGACCTTCCCTTTTGCCGAGGCGAAGAATTGCCCCGAGAGATCGGTTCCGAATTTTGATGCCTGGATATAACGGCGGGCCGCGGTCTCCGGCGTCTGATTCATGCCGGGGATCAGGTTCACAATTGGGATAAAAATATTCCTCAACGCCCAGCCAGCGCTTCGCACCACCTTGGTGGCGGTCGCGCCACCGGGCGACACGGCGTATATGGCCATGCCGGAGGGTAACCGGCGCGCCAGCGCTGCGACCCACCATGCGACGACGAGCTTTGCGTCGGCATACGCATTGTTGGGCACATACTTCACGTTCGGCCCGTTGCGGATCAGGGCTTCCACGGCGGCGGTTCGGTCACCCTTGAAGTGTTTGGCCGCGAAGGCCGGCAAATCGGTGTATTTGAACATGGGTACGCCCCCGCGAGCAGGTTCGGCGCCGGCGATAACGATCCGCGCGTTGGCGCTGAGCAGGTTGGCGCGGAGCAGGCCAATAGTCAGTTGATGATGCCCGATGAGCGGGGCCTGGGAAGACTCGACACCCGCCGCAGTGATCAGGCGCCGCTTATAGGGAACCAACCCCGCATTGAGCAACAGGAAATCGATTGGGCGATTTCGTTTGACCAGTTCGGCGAGGGCAGATTGAACATTGGACGGCTTGTCCAGATCGAGCTCTAGAGGCGTGAAGACTTGTTTTTTGGTCTCCGCTGCGAGCTGCGCCGCCGCTTCCTTGGCACGGGCCAGACTGCGCCCGGTGACGATGATCTCGCGCCAGCCCTCTTGGGCAAGAAGGCGGGCGGCTGCCTCACCGAGTCCGGAAGTGGCGCCGGTGACGAGAGCAATCGAATGTTCCATGGGCAGCTCCGTGGTGAAGGATGAAGGTCGAGTCGTCAGGCCCCGCGAGGCCGAGACCAACTTGCTAATATTGAACTGTTTAGTATATAATAAACTCGATAAAAGATGCGTTGCAAGGAGTTTTTGACTGAATGGTTCAGAATGGCCTCAAGCCGCGTGGACGGCCGCGCAGCTTCGACGAGAGTGACGCGCTGGAAAAAGCGACCCAGGTATTCTGGTCGAAGGGCTACGATGGCGTGACGATCGACGATCTCGTTGACGGGATGGGCGTGGGACGGCCGAGCTTGTATGCCGTCTTCGGGGACAAGAGAGCGATATTCTTGCGCGCCCTTAAGGTGTACGCGGAGAGGAAGGGCGCTCGAGCGACGAAGGCACTCTTATCGCCGCACACTCTTCGCGACTCGATCGCGGGCTTTCTGAGGTACGCCGTCGAAAGTGCGACCGAGAAAGGGTCCGCGCGGGGCTGCCTTATGATGTGCGTCGCGCCGCTTGTGAACGACGCTGAGGTTCAGCGGTTCCTGCAGAGCGCGGTCGCCGGCGGCGTGGCGCTGGTGGAGCGCCGTTTCCGGGAGGGGATCACTGCAGGAGAAATCCCACCAGACTTTCCGGTAACCGCGCGCGCGATCCAAGTCACGGATTTTGCTCGCGGCCTGACCATGCGTGCGCAGATAGGTACGCCGCGAAGGACGCTTCTTAAGGATGCCGAGGAAGCAGCGGATCTAGTGCTCCTGCCGCCGCGTAGAAATGCGGTGCCAAGACGTTAGCGCAAGGGTTTATGCTCAGCGGCCCTTCTCCGTTGCTTGTTCTGCTCAGGGGCTTTTCAGGCGTCTTCTGCGACGGTGCGCGCCACTTTAAGGGCCGTCTCCCCGACCCTGGCGCCGAGTCGGTATGCCGTTTCATTCACGGCCGAGATAACGCCCTGTGTCAGTGTTGAGTGACCGTCACCGATACACGCCGAATCCGCTGCGACCGTAGCAGCGGCAATACCGTCAGCATCGAGAATAGGCAGGCAGGCTGCGCCCGCACGATCGACGCCGAAGCCGGCATCGTTAAAAAAAGCAAGGCGCGGCTTGAAGGAACGCGTAAATGGAGCAGCGCTTCTGCCGCCGTGACTACCGCTTGCCACGACCAAGCCTGCATCTTCTGGAGTAGCAAATGAGATGGAGCCAATGCAGAGGATGCCGTCCACAAAGGCGCGTTCCTCTACCGGTGCCTCCACCTCTGCGTGGGGCCAGGGGGCAGACTTCAATAGCTCCGCTGCTTCAGCGACGGTTTGACCGCTGTTTACCCCGCACGCTGCCGCAAGTCTGTTGGCACGACTGATGATCCCGTGTTGGAGCATGTCTGCGGCATCGCCGGCCCGGGCGCTCATCGTCGCGACGGCCGCCATGGCCATGCCATGCTGGTCTGCCCAAGGCAGACCTCTAACACCTGCCTCATCCCGACCGATGCCGCAGTCATGATGTATGGCGGCGCGAACGCCAGCTTTGGCCGAGAAATACGCCGCGTAAGCCGTGGCATTCGAACCGCCAATAACGACGGCTCCGTTGGCTTCCGGAGGAAGCTTTACGACGCCATCAACCACCAGAACATGGACGTTCATGGCGCTGCTTTGCGCTCGGCACCGAGCGTGACGATGAAAACGACGAAGTGCGCCGTAGAGCGGTTGCGCCACTCGTGAAAGTTACCGTTTTGCACGATGAAGTCGCCGGGCTTGAGGTGGATTTGCTTCAACTCGCCGTCTTCATCGGGATAAGCAAGCTCCCCTTCGCCGCTGATCACGAATACGAGGTCGATGCTGTCCGAGCGGTGCATCCCCCCGCCCGATTTGCCGGGCGTCATGTTGTGGCCCGTCCCAAGGTCGAGCTTGGCGAGCAGCGGTCCAAGATCGGGCCGCCGGTTGCCGGTCTCTGGAGGCAATGTCCAGACGACGACCCGGAGGGCGCCTTTCGGACCAAACAGGCCTTTTTGCTGGTACTCGCCGAGCACCTGTTCGGCTGCGAGAGGCAGATTAGGAAGTTGGTCGAACCCCCAGATATCGGTCGGGAGGAGATCGGGCGCAGTCGTTTCGAGCAGCTCAGTCATCTGAACCGCAACGCCCGACCTGGTTTCGGCGGTCACGAATCTTCGTATCTTCATCTTTTGTCTCCTTTTGATAATCGGCATCGACACAAACGCTTGCTCGAATGGCGAAGCGAGGCGTTCCCGACCGCACCGCAATAGGCGTGTTATCCAGGCAATATTGTATAGTAACCACTATAGTATGTGGACCTGAGGCGTCAAGTGTTTTATACTGCCCGCTATAGAATCGTTTCGCGGAGCGCACTAACGCCATGACTCAGATCGGAATAACGCGAGATGCAAACAATGGAGAACATAGTGATGGCGCACTTTCCGTATAAGACCGCCCTCATCGTCGGCGCGGGCACCGGCATCAGTGCCTCACTCGCACGCCGTCTTTCGGCGCTTGGTGTGAGCGTTGGCCTGGCTGCGCGCGATGTCGAAAAGCTCAAAGCGCTGGCCGATGAAACGGGGGCAAAGACTTTCGCCGTAGATGCCATCGACCCCTCAGCTGTCGCGAGGCTTTTCCTCGACGCAGAGCGGCTACTCGCGGAGCCCGACGTCGTCATCTACAACCCCGGCGCTCGCGTGGCCGGAAAGCTGGCTGATCTGGACCCCGCGGCCGTTGAGAGGTGCATCGCTGTAAATGCTTTCGGTGCCTTTCTCGTTGCGCAGCAGGCGGCAAAGCGGATGGAGCCGCGGGGACATGGTGCGATTCTATTCACGGGCGCGACGGCCGGCGTGAAGGGCTTTGCTAAGTCGGCCCCCTTTGCGATGGGTAAGTTCGCGTTACGCGGCCTTGCTCAAAGCGCGGCACGAGAGCTGGGGCCGAAAGGCATTCACGTGGCCCATTTCAACATCGATGGCGGGGTGCGTTCCGCCAGCCGCCCCGATCGTCCCGACCAACCGGACGGCACACTGGACCCGGATGCAATTGCTCAAACCTACATTGACGTGCTGTCACAGCCACGAAGCGCTTGGTCATTCGAGGTAGACCTGCGGCCGTGGACGGAGCAGTTCTAAAGGTCAATACGAATGCTGCTCACAGTACGGCGACGGAGTTAGACGAAAACAATGGGACGGCCACGCGAATTTGATATCGAGAAAGCGCTAGACACGGCGAGTAAATTGTTTTGGCGCAAGGGCTATGAGGGGACATCGCTTTCCGATTTGACCGACGCGATCGGGATCACGCCGCCGAGTTTCTATTTCGCCTTTAAGAGCAAAGAGGCGCTCTTCAAAAAGGTGGTTGATCGCTACCAACGTGGGCAGCAGCTCGGTTTCTTTGCGGAGGCCCTCAACCAAACGACGCCTTTAGCCGTCGCGGAGCGGGTGCTCTACGGCTTGGCGGATTCCTACACCTCAAAGGTACATCCGCCCGGATGTCTCGTGCTGAATTGCAGCTTGCCATGCTCCGACGAAATGGAGGACTCCGTCCGGCGTGAGCTGGCTGATTTAAGGAAGGCGAGTCGGATCGAATTGAGAAAGCGGTTCAAGCGGTTCCAATCCAGCGGCGCACTTCCTGCGGATGCCGATCCGGACGCTCTTGCAAGATATGTCTTTACAATCGCGTGGGGCATGGCGGTGGAAGCGCAATCAGGGGCGAGCCGGGATGATCTTCATCGCACGGTGAGACTCGCGTTAAAGTCATGGCCGGCGTGAGAGCGTTTTGCGGTTTTGTGTTATTGAAGAGGTGAATGCGGTTGTTGTCGTTCCCGCTTCGACCGCTTTAAGCGCACCCGCAATGCATTCGCGCGCTCGTGGACGACGCTTCTCAAAAAACACCGAGGACGGGGCCGACCTAGTGCTTTTGCCGCGAGTGGAAATGCGGTGCCAGACCGCTGATGCCGGATCGCGCAAAGGTCTTATCTGGCAGTTTCCAGGGTGGAATCGATTTGCGTGTCGCTGGCGACGCTGTTTGCGCTAGCAAGGGAGCCGCCAACATCCGCTGCTCGCCGTGAACAGAATACTGCAAATTGTTCAGGCCGCGGCGCCCAATACCGTCTGCGGCGTGCCGGCGGCGCAACGGTGCCGGCAGGATGCCGGCGGTCCCAGCAAGCCAATCATCGACACCGGGCTTTGCGGCAACGAACGGTGCGAGAATGTTGCCGGATTGTTGCGGTTCGACACGGCCGGCCTCTCGCCCGCGGCCAAGCTCAACTACGACACGGTGCTCTCCCGTTTGCGCCTCGGTTCGTTCGGATGCGGGAATCTGCTACCGTTCTGAGTGCGATTACAGGCAGTAGGCCGAAATTCGCGCACAGCTGACACGCTACAACACGGAGACTCGATGGTGCTCATCCCCGACATTCGAATGGACGGTGTCGGCTTCTCGGTTGCCTCGCTAAAGTCTCCGTTTTGCGTAAGTGGGCTCACCGGTCCGGTGTCCATTTGCTACGTCGTGCGCAACGGGCCGGTCTGGCTGGAAGTAGAGGCCCCTCGGCACGAGGTTCTACGGCTGGAAAAAGGGACTGTGGCTGGACTGTCAGGCTTGGTGCCCCATTGGTTTAAGTCCGCGGCAAACTCGTCTCTGCTCGGTTCCTCACCCCTATCAATCGGGCCTCTTACGGCGCGGTTGAAGTTTGAAGGGCCAGTTGACCTATTTGTCGGCCACGTGCCGATTGATACGCTCGCATTTACGAGCGCGCTCACCGGAGCAGTTATAATCCCGCCCGACGGGGGCCGTGTTGCGCGTCGCATGAAGAGGGCTCTCGAAGACATAGAAGACGAACTGCGCGATCCCGATCCTGCCGGAGGTGCGGCCGAGGTCGTGCAACGGCTATCAGAAATTATTCTCATGAATTTCGCCCGATGGGATGCAGCCATGCAGACCGGTGCGGGCGCAGCCCTCGGTGCATTGTCCGACACCCGGGTAATGCGTTCGATTGCGGCGGCAGCCCGAGCTCCGCTTGAGCCGTGGACGGTTGCGCGAATGGCTGAAGTTGCGGGCATGTCTCGCACGGCCTTTGCGCGCCATTTTCGTCAACTGACAGGCGACACGCCGCTTAACATGTTGGCACAAATTCGCTTGCGCCTTGCGGCTGAAGAACTGCGCAACGGCAGCAAATTGGACGAAGTAGCAACGCTCGCCGGCTACGGTTCCGCAGCCGCCTTTACCCGCGCCTTCAGGCGGTTCTACCGCACCACCCCGGCGCGGTGGCGCGAAGCAGGCGGCCATATAGGACGTCACACCGGGACGATCGATCAATAATTGCGAACGTCCCGGTAAGAGCTCCGGTGCGTACGCATGTTACGTTTCCCTCGATAATAAATGCGAGGAAGATCGTCCTTTCCTCGATAAGGAGGGGAAGAAAAGGATGTTGGTAGTCGGCCGCGAGGCCGATGAAGCGGGCACTCACAAAAAAACAAAGCCTGAGTACTTCGCGTCAGGCGGGACGATCAATCTAATGTCATATGCCGCTGATGGGCGGGCCAAAAACGAACAATAGCCGGGAGGAAACGATGAATGTGGAAGCGCCGGTCGCGGTTGATGGGTGGGACGAATCGTCGATCAAACGCCTTTTCGACACCGATACAGGCTGGCTCGATCGCCGCGTTCATTCAGATGAGGCGCTCTATCGCCTGGAGATGGAGCGCATTTTCGCCCGTGGCTGGAACTTCATGTGCCATGAGTCACAAATTCCAAACGCGGGCGACTATTTCATCAACTATATCGGCGAAGATCAGGTGATCGTCGTCCGCGATGAGCGGGGCCAGGTCAATGTACTACTGAACACTTGTCGTCATCGCGGCAATGCACTCTGCCGAGCCGAGCGTGGAAATGCCAAATCGTTCGTCTGCTCGTATCACGGATGGAACTATGGCCTTGATGGCCGGCTGATCGGCGTACCTGGACACAAGACCTACTACCGGGACGCTCTCGACCGCGAACGGCTTGGTCTCGCCAGGGTAGCAAAAGTCGAAAATTACTTGGGTTTCTATTTTGCGACTTTGGACGCAGATGCATGCTCTCTTCACGACTATCTCGGTGACGTGGGCCGGACGGGCATAGGGATGCTCTGCGCCTTCGGTGACGTAGAAGTTGTCGATGGAATCCAGAAGAACGTGATCGACTGCAATTGGAAAATCGCCGTCGACAATCTCTTCGACTGGTACCACGTCATGTACAGCCATGCATCGGCCAACACGGCGGGGTTCGTCGAGCTTTCCAAGGTGCTGTTTCCGCAAAATCAGATGGTGATGCTAGGTGAGTACGGCCACGCCATCAGCGGTCCGGGTCTGCCGAAGGAGATGCAGAATCAGATTAACAGCCTCTCCCACGCTGAACGCATCGAAATGGCCAAGGCACTCGATCATCCCTTGCCTCGCGTGAGGCCGCACAGGGCATCGGAAATCATGGGGCCGGAGGGAGTTCGCAGCATGGGCCATCCGAACATTTTTCCCAATCTGTGGATCACGCTCGAAGGGCTGCAAATGTGCCTGCGCCTGCCGCGCGGGCCGAAGCACACGGAGCTTTGGTGGTTCACCATTGTCCCCAAGAGCGCAAGTCCCGACGCCAGGAGACGAATGGTCCAGATGGCAACACATCTTTTCGGACCGGCGGGCCTTCTCGAACAGGACGACGGAGAAAATTGGAGCCAGAGCACACGCGCTTGTACAGGCTTCGCCGGGCGCGAACTTGGAGAGTTCCTCGCAATGGGCCTAGGTCAGGACAAAGTGACGACCGGAGAGAATGGTCAGCGCTACGTGGAAACCTGTATTAATGAACACGGGCAGCGCTGGTTTTATCGTGCCTGGCGGGAGTGGATGACTGGACGAGATTGGAGCCACATTCAGAAAAGCACCGCTATTGTCAACGAGACCGTATAATGTCCACGCGCGAGATTCACAAACCTGCAGTCAAAGCTGACCTCGCTCTTCTCGAACGTGCTCGCCTTCAATATGAAGTCGAGCAATTTCTATACGAAGAGGCCGCTCTTCTCGATGCTCAGAAATATCAAGAGTGGCTGGAACTGGTCGCAGAAGACATCCACTACTGGATGCCGATCCGGCGCACAGTGACGCGGAGCGATATTGCACACGAGTTCACCAAACCGGGCGACATGGCGTTTTTCGACGACGACCGATCGCTCCTCGAGATGCGCGTCAAGAAACTTATGGCCTCGTCGGCCTGGTCCGAGGATCCGCCGTCTCGATCGCGCCACTTCGTTTCGAATGTACGAATAGTGGAAGTCTCGGGCGACGAGGTGACCATCGATGTCTGTTTCCACCTCCATCGCACAAGGTTGAACAGCGAAATCGACAGTTGGACCGGGCGAAGGACCGATGTGTTGCGCCGGCACGTATCAAGCTTTCGTCTTGCGCGCCGTCACATCTTTCTCGATCAGACAGTCATCCTCGCCAAGAACATGAGCACACTGTTTTAAGGACCGCATATGGGACGCCTTGATGGTCAGGTTGCATTGGTCACGGGCGGAGCGTCGGGGCTCGGTCGCGCCATTGTCGACCGCTTCGTTGCCGAAGGCGCCCGCGTGGCCGTACTTGATCGTTCGAAAGAACGACTGGGCCAGCTGAAAACCGATCATCAGGGGGCGGTATTGGCGTGTCTGGGGGACGTGCGCTCACTGGCAGACAATATGTCGGCCGTCGAACAATGTTGTGGGACGTTCGGCTCACTCGATTGCGCGATCGGAAACGCGGGTGTCTGGGATTATTCGACACCGCTTGTCGACCTTCCCGAAGATCGGATCGACGCCGCGTTCGATGAAGTTTTCCACATTAACGTCAAAGGCTATCTGCTATTGGCAAAAGCTGCCGCTCCCGCGCTGGTCCGAAGCGAGGGTTCGCTGATATTCACGATATCCAATGCGGGGTTCTATCCGAGCGGTGGCGGACCACTTTACACGGCCAGCAAACATGCTGTCGTGGGCCTCGTCCGAGAACTCGCTTACGAATTGGCGCCGTTTGTTCGGGTCAACGGGGTCGCACCCGGTGGAATCGATACCGATCTACGCGGTCCTGCAGCGCTTGGCATGGACAACCGGTCAATCACCACGCTGAAACTCGGCGAAGCGGCGCATCTGTTCGTCCCCATTGGGCGGCTTCCAACAGCGCAGGAATATTCCGGGGCATACGTGATGTTCGCTTCGCGCGTCGATGGCGCGCCAGCGACCGGATCCGTACTGAACTACGACGGTGGTCTCGGTGTGCGAGGGTTTGCGCAGACTTCGGCGGGCGGCGAACTCAAGGCGCGCTTTGCGAAATAGCAGGAGGAATATCCATGAGCGTCGGCAGTCTCGGTTATATTGGTTTCAAGGCCAAGGACCTGCCCGCATGGTCGCGATTTGGCGCCGAGGTGTTGGGTCTCATGAAAGCGCCAGCGCGCGAAGGTGAAGTGCGTTTTCGTGTTGACGAGCAGAGCTGGCGCATAAGTGTCGAAGAAGGGCCGGAAGACGACATAGCCTTTCTTGGCTTCGAGGTTCCAGGTCCGCAGGCCTTCAACGCGCTTCGGGACCGGGTGCGCGCCGCCGGCATCGAAACGGGTAATGACGACCGGGATTTTGCGACGAAACGGGGCGTAACAGACCTGTTCTCGTGCCGCGACCCGCAAGGCTTGCGTGTGGAGGTGTATTACGGTCCGACGGAGCAGCACGAAGTGCCCTTCGTATCGCCGGCCGGAGTCAGCCGGTTTGTCACAGGTGAAGAAGGCGTTGGGCATGTCGTGCTGGCGACAACCGACATTGAGTCGACCCGCCGCTTTTACGTCGAAATTCTCGGTCTCCGCCTTTCCGACACGATCGTCATGAGATTTGGTCCCGACATGGCATTCGAGCTGGAATTCTATCATTGCAATCCGCGGCACCATACTCTGGCCCTGGCTCCAATTCCTGCTCCGAAGCGATTGCACCACTTCATGCTGCAGGCGGCGACAATCGACGATGTCGGCTTTGCGTTGCAGCGCGTAGAAACTGCCGGAGTTCCTGTCACGGCTACTCTCGGGCGCCATACCAACGACCACATGGTCTCTTTCTATGCCCGAACTCCGTCCGGTTTCGAGGTAGAGTTTGGCTATGGCGCGCGGACAGTCGAAGAGGCCACTTGGCGGGTCGTGCGCCACGATGCGCCGAGCACCTGGGGCCATAAGCGCCAAATGCACTGACGAGAACCAATCATGGATTTTGGGATCGAAGGAAAGAAGGCCATCGTATGCGGTGGCAGTGCCGGGCTCGGCCGCGGCGTGGCGAGCGCGCTTGCGCGCGAAGGCGCCCAAGTCACGATTGTCGCGCGCGATAAAGAGCGCCTGCAAAGAGCCGCGGACGAAATTTCGAAGGAAGCAGCGCACAAAGTTCGCTTCGTTGCCGCCGATGTGACGAGCGAGGAAGACAGAGCCGCACTCCTGACGGCATGTCCTGATTCCGACATTCTGATCAACAACGCGGGCGGACCGCCACCTGGCGACTTTCGCACTTGGTCGCGGGAGGATTGGATCAAGGCGATTGATGCCAACATGCTCTCTGCGATCATGCTCATCAAGGCAGTGGTGGACGGCATGATCGGCCGGGGCTTTGGAAGGATTGTGAACGTCACGAGCCACATGGTGAAACAACCTGTCGGAATCCTTGGTCTTTCGAACGGGGCTCGCGCGGGCTTGACGGGCTTTGTCGGTGGGCTGGCTCGCGACGTCGCGCGCTACAACGTGACCGTCAACAATGTGCTGCCGGGACAGTTCGACACGGATCGGCTTCGCTCGAACCATGCAAAGTTCGCAGCCGCACGGAACCTCAGCGCAGAGCAATTCCGCGATGCCGCGCGCGGCCAGATTCCAGCCGGACGGTTCGGTGAACCAAGCGAGTTCGGAGCCATATGCGCCTTCCTTTGCAGCGCACACGCGGGTTACATAACCGGGCAGAACATTCTCCTCGACGGCGGCCAGTATCCTGGACTGATGTGACATGAACCTCGCGGCGCCGCGTGTTGATATCGGACTTCACACGAACAATCTCGACGCGATGCTGGCCTTCTGGCAAGGAGAGGTCGGCGCCGAATTCAAAGAAGCGCTGCCGATTCGCCCTGGCATGACGCAGTATCGTCATGACGTGAATGGCTCGGTACTCAAAATCAACCACCACAGCGCTTCTCTACCGACTACTCCGCCTGCCGGCTATCGCGAGTTGCTCATCGCGAGAAACGGCCTCACCGCAGTGAAGCAGCTTAAGGACCCTGACGAGAACCTGGTGAGCCTGGTGCCGTCTATGGACAACATGTCTCAAATCGGCGTTCGGTTGTATGTGCGCGATTGTGATGTGCACAGGAGATTCTATTCGGGTGTTCTTGGACTTCGGGAATCCTCGCCCGGGAGCTTTCACGCTGGCGACTCTGCGCTCTTTTTCACGAAATCGGCGGACGCAGTGACGGACGCATCGTTTGAGGGCAAAGGTTGGCGCTACATTACATTTCAGGTGTTCAAAGTGGACGAAGAGCATGCGGGGATTCTTGCGCTTGGTGGCCGCGAAGCGCTCGCGCCGGTTACGCTCGGCAAGACTGCGCGCATATCGATGATTCGCGATCCCGACGGCAACTGGATCGAAATCTCCCAACGTGCCTCGATTGTCGGGCCCCTCAGCTAGCCCAGGCGGGAAATGCGGACTCGTGCGCTGCCGCCGGAAATCCCATTAGTGGAAGTCCTAAAGCTTAGGAGTGCTTGGACCGCGGCATTCGCGAGCGCATCCGTGAACCTGCAAATTGTTCAGGCCGCGGCGCCCAATACCGTCTGCGGCGTGCCGGCGGCGCAACGGTGCCGGCAGGATGCCGGCGGTCCCAGCAAGCCAATCATCGACACCGGGCTTTGCGGCAACGAACGGTGCGAGAATGTTGCCGGAGATAGATTTTCGTAGCAGATCAGGCAGATCTTCGTTCTCCTTCCCACGCCAATAGGCGTTCTCGAAGCGATTCAAAGCTCGTCTCGGCCCTTTCTCCAAACAAAGGATCGCGCTCACTCCGCAGACGGTCCTCGATGCTTTGCCAATCCTCCGATGACAGCACTTGTTCGGCGACCGGGAAAAAGCGTTCTTCCTCCATTTTCATGTGCTGCCGTTCAGCTTCAATGAAACTGCGAGCGGAGCTTGTTACAGTTTCGCGCGACATGATCGCGTCGTTGAACAGCGCCTGAACGTTGTCGCGAAATCGCTGAGCGCGAGCGGCCGCGTCGCGGTGCTCCCTCCTCAAATCACCGATCGTCGCCACTACACCCGGATATCTCGCGCGCAACTGTTCATATACCGCATTTTCCTTGGGATGGTGACAACGATCGGGATAGTCGCAGAAGTAATTGGCGATGCCTCGAAGCATTTCGTAGTCGGGCGCCCTGGCGCGTGCCAGCAACTCCAGCTCACGTTCAAACGCATCAAGCAGTCGCGAGATATTCTTGTGATCTTCGCGAAGCGCTTCAATAAGGTGCGCCAAATTTGCCTCCATCGCCGAGCAGGCAGACATGCAGGCTGCAATTTTGGCAGGGACCGCACCATGACCTATGTCAACCGGATCGTTCGGGGCAGAAATTTTCTTCTTTATTGGGCCCGCTCTGTCCGGCGGAGTGGATATTCGGAACGAACAGATCATCGGTGCAAAAAATGAAGGCTGCGGTCCTGCAGCAATGCCCCGCGGCGCCCCGATATTGGAGGCTCCGGATTGATCTGCGTCAGGGAAAATAATCGAAGGATTTGTCAGTTTTTCAAGCCGTGCCCTGGGTCAGTCGAAAATGGAGTTCGTGCGATGAGCGTTTTTGTTCACGAACGGATACTTGAATTGCTCGAGGCAGAGGGCCTCAAGACCTTAATCGGAATCCCGGACCCGAGTTTCGTGGGGATGTTCGTCACGGCGGAGGCTCGAGGTTGGCGTGTTGTCGCACCGCACCACGAACAGGCTGGCGCCTTCATGGCCGATGGGATGTGGCGCATGACAGGAATTCCCGGCGTCGTCGTCGGCAATCAAGGTCCGGGCGTGGCAAATCTCGCGCCCGCCGCGATCTGCGCAGCAAAGGAAAACACCCCCACGATCTTCATCGCCGGCCAAAGGCAACGCCTGTTCGATCAGAGGGTTCGGCGCGGCCGCTTTCAATACACGCATCAGCCGGCTTATTTCGAAGCAGCGATGAAGTACATCGGGACGATCGAATACCCCGAGCAAACCGACGAGATTGTACACGAAGCGTTTCGTCGTGCGCTCGGCGGTACACCGGGACCCGTCTATATCGAATACCCGATGAATGTCATGCAGGCGCAGCTTGACCTGCCCGCGCCCCAAAAGCCCGAAGCTTACCGCCTCACGCATCAGGGCGCTTCGGCGGAAGCGGTTACGAAGGCGGCTGACCTGGTTGGGCGGGCAAAATCACCGATCCTCTTGGTCGGCCAAGGCGTATTTATTTCTCGCGCCCACGAGGCCGTTTCCGAGTTGGCACACGCGCTGCGTTGTCCAGTCATTCAAACGCCCGGAGGCGCGTCCTTCCTTCCCGGTTACGAAGAGAAGACATTTCCCTATGCCTCACCGGTGGGCGTCGAAATCGTCGCCAAATCGGATCTCGTCCTCGCGATCGGCACGGAGATCGGCGAGCCGATCCATTATGGCGTGGGACGGCACTGGGCGAAGGGCAACACTGATCGCAAATGGATCTACATAGAGCGCGATCCGTTCGCCATCGGCGTCAATCGCCGCATCGATACTGCGCTGATCGGCGATCTGCGCGACATCGCACCTCAATTGGTGGAGGCCCTGAAACAAACGGCACGCGCAGAGAGTCCGCAACTTGACAGGTGGAAAGAAGCCCAAGCTGAATTCAAGGCCAAGTTGACGGAAACGGTATCCACACGCACAAAACCCATTCATCCCGCGCGCATGGTCGTCGAAGCCACGCGCGTCCTTCCAAAAGATGCTGTGATTGTTCGCGACGGCGGAGCCGTCAGCATCTTCACGGGAGCCTATTCGCAGCTGATGCCAAGAGACGTTCTGTGGTGTCAGAATTTCGGCCATTTGGGGACGGGGCTGCCGCACGCGATCGGCGCACAAATGGCCGTCGGAGATGCGCGGCGCGTGATTCTCATTACCGGCGATTCCTCGTTTCTGTTTCACATCTCCGAGCTTGAGACGGCGGTGCGAAAGAAGCTGCCCATCGTTTGCATCGTCGGTTGTGACTTTTCCTGGGGACTCGAGGTTACGGTGTACAAAGCCGCCTTCGGACCGCAATCGCCGGAAACCGAAGCGCATTGGGGACGTCAGGTCAGACTCGACAAGATTGCGGAAGGATTTGGTGCCTACGGCGCGTTCGTCGATGACGCCAACGATATCGCGCCGGCTGTGGAACGCGCGCTCGCCAGCGGGCGGACGGCCGTCATTCAAATCGCCATAGATGCCCTGGCAAATGCGACCGAGGTTCCCGGCTTTGACGAATTTGCATCCTGGTACGGCGATGCCGGGTATTAGAGCGTTGGCGGATATCGCATTCTGGTGACGCGATACGGATTCACTGATCCAATCAGCCACCGTCTGCCTCTGCTTCGCGTGAACAGAATACTGCAAATTGTTCAGGCCGCGGCGCCCAACACCGTCTGCGGCGTGCCGGCGGCGCAACGGTGCCGGCAGGATGCCGGCGGTCCCAGCAAGCCAATCATCGACACCGCGCTTGCACGAAAAGAACTCCGAGGGCGACCTCACTTCTCCCGCATCACAGGTACGCCGTCCCACTCCGCCAGCGGCGCGGCGGCGAGGGTTCGGCAACGCTCCGACATCATCGTCGCGGCGAGGTCGTTGGGGCGCAGGCGCGCGGCTTCGGCGAACAGCAAGGCGACCTCTTCGAATTCGCCGGCGAAATAGGCGTCGCGCGCGTTTTCGTAAGTGTTCACGCGTATCGAGAACGGCAGGCGCGCCCCGGCCTTCAATAGACGCCCGGAATGAGCCGCTTTGTGCTGCGGGAATAGTTTTCATAGTCGGCTCCAAAAGCCAGGCGGAGCGCCGTCTCTTCGACATGAATCCGATACAGCACGGCAAGCGTCGGCGGAACGAGGACAACCGCAAAACAGGCCCATGTGCGCGCGTGAAGGGCAAAAGCCAGAAGAATCAGTTCCAGACCGAGATAGGAAGGATGGCGGACGACGCCATAGAGTCCGCTTCGCTGCAGTTTTTGCCCGGCGCGCGTCGCGACATTCGTGCTGAACGCGTTGCCCAGCGTAACGATTGCAACGACACGAACGCCCAAACCCAGACTCAAAATCGCAAAGGCCGCCGGCCTGAGCCAGCTGTGACTCCCGGGCATGTCGACCGGCAAAACGCCGTGCATCCACGCGTCGGCTCTCAACGATGCAACGATGACGATCCAGAGAATGATCTGCGATCCGCGGTCTTGTATCTTGCCCTCAGCCCGACGCGTCTGGGTGAGCACGACGAGAACGATTTCCCCTACGAGCCATACACCCGTCAGTGCATTGAAAAAGAATTCGAGATTCACGATCGGTGTCACCGACGGTCCTCCTTCCGGGCGGCCCGTGGCAGGCCGCGCGAACCGGCAAGGGGCCGGAGAGCGCCCTCCAACATGTTTTCGATCGATTTTGCGGTCAGCGCAGCGTCGAACGTTCCGTCCCACGCGGTCATGAGCGTCAGGCCCTGGAAAAGCGCGATCAACGCCCGCGCGACGCCTTGCGGTTCGGCATCGGCCCTGAACCGTCCGCTCCGCTGACCGCGCTCGATGAGAAGAGCAATCTGCTGCCGGACACGCGAGGCATTGGCGACCAGTCGCTGACGGATGGAATCGTTGCGCAGCGCTTCTGCCCAACCCTGCACGATCACGCGTCGTTCGTCGGCGCGCCCGGCGTCGGCCAGGGTCCGCCCGTGCAGCTCGAAAAGGATTGCGAGAGCGACGACCGGGTCGGCTTCTGCTCCGGCGATCGCGTTGATCATCGCATCGCTTTGACCCCGATCGTCCGCCAGAGCGGCGATCACGTCATCCTTCGTCTTGAAGTAAAGATAGAACGTGCCCTGGCTGACGCCCGCCTCCCGCACGACGTCCGCGATGACCGTGTTGTGGAAGCCGTTGCGCGCAAAACAGCGCTGCGCCGCTGCGAGGATTTCCTGGCGGCGGCCTTCCTTCTGGGTGTCCGTAAATTTCGCCATTGTCTGCACTGGCTGACTAATCAGTCAGTGAGTAGCGCTTGATCGGGCGACTGTCAATCCTTTGCACAGGCGGCTCGGCGAACGCGCGGGCACCAAGGAACGGTGTGCCCGTCACGGTCGCATTTACCCCTCCTTTACAGTGGCTTCCGCGTCCCAAAAAAATTTCGACGAGCCCCTTGAAGCCGGAAGGGAGCCCTCTACCTCTGCAAATTGTCGGGGTGCCCTTGGGACCCCGACCGCCGGCAACGGCAATGACCTCGTACCCGTGTTGCTCTTAAGGAGGATGTGGCTATGAGAAACACGATCGACATGACGGCTGTGGGCCGTTCGACCATAGGCTTCGAACATCTGCTGGATTTGTTGCAGAACAGTCTCGAGGCCGGTCCCACAGACAGCTTCCCCCCCTACAACATCGAGAAAGTCTCCGACGACCGCTATCGGGTCTCCCTTGCGGTGGCAGGTTATTCAGAGGACGAACTTGAGATCACGTCCGAGCCCAACCGGCTGACGGTCACCGGCCGCAAACGCGCTGAAGCGAAGAGCGGCGATTTTCTCTATCAGGGCATTGCCGGCCGGCCGTTTACGCGGCACTTCAATTTGGCCGACCACGTGTTCGTGCGCGGCGCCGAATTGGCAAATGGCCTGCTGACCATCGATCTCGAGCGCGAAATCCCGGAGGCGATGAAGCCTCGGCGCATAGAGATCGGCTCAGCGGGGCTCGCCGCCGTGCCGCAGAAGCGCGCGGCCTAGCACGGCAACATCTTTAAGACGAAAGGCGGCCAAGCGCGGATGACGCGCCAGGCCGCGCAGGGAGAGCAACGACATGCGTAGTCTCATTCCTTGGGGCCGCCCGAATGCGGTCTCGACACCCCGGACGAGCGATGAAGGCAATCCCTTCGTTGCCCTTCACCGGCAAATGGACCGACTCTTCGATGATTTCTTCCAGGATTTCGATGCACCACGTCTGCGCAATGCCTGGTCGCCCGGCGGCTGGCCCAGCATCGAGGTCCGCGACGCCGACCGGGAAGTCAAGGTTGTCGCGGAGCTTCCCGGACTCGATGAGAAAGACATCGATGTCACGTTGCGTGACGGGATCCTGACGCTCAAAGGCGAAAAGAAAGGCGAAAGCAGCGGCGCGAGCTATAGCGAACGTTGGCACGGCCAGTTTGCGCGTTCCGTCGAACTGGGCACGGATGTCGATCCCGACAAAGTCCGGGCGACGTTCGACAAGGGCGTCCTGACCATCACCCTTGAGAAGCGGCCCGAGGCCCGGAGCAACGTCAAGCGCATCGCGATCAACGGCAGAGACTGAGGTTATTCCCCGCGGCAACCACGGTTTTGGCAGCCGCGACGGTTGTTGCGTCTTGAGAAAGGAGGAGTCCATGAATTTCTGTGCCGCGTCTCACTCTGAGGCCGTACGAAGCAAGCCTGACTATCGACGCTTTGCTCTTCCGCACCAAGTTGTGGAAGACCCCTCGCTCAATCTCGCCGAAAAGCGCGCGATCCTTGCCGAGTGGGCCTCCGACCGGTCGGCGGTGGAATCGCGCCCGACTTTGCGCTGGCTTGCGGGAACGACGTTTCCTGTCACGTTTTCCTCAATCATTGAAGCGCGTCAGGAACTCGATCGGCTGGCGCCGATCGAGTCCGAAAACGGGCATGAGGCGACGCAGGTGGGAAGGTTGGTCGTGGCGAATTTCGCCCGGTCGCGGAGACCGAGCGTTTCCGAGTAAAGCAGATCGATGTGGCAGCGAATGGAGACTTAGGATGATCCTGTCCGATCCTATTGACGCATTGCTCAGTTTCCAACAAGCACTGGACGCATTTCGAGACAGCCGCTGGCTCGAGTCCGGCACAGCCGGCGGCGGTTCGTATCCGCCTGTCAACGTCTTTCGCAAAGGCGAGGACTTTGTCGCGATCGCCGAAGTGCCTGGCGTCGAGAAGCAGAGCATCAACGTGCAGGTGAGAGGAAATGCGATCCGGATCGCCGGATCAAAGGTGCTCAACTATGCCGAGAAGGCGAGCGTGCATCGCCGCGAACGGCTTGCAGGCCGGTTTGACCGCGTGATTACGCTCCCGGTCGAAATCGACTCCGAGCGTGTCAGGGCCGAGTGCCGCGACGGAATTTTGGCTCTCCACTTACCCGTCGCGGAGAAGGCCAAGCCTAAATCCATAACCGTGAGTTGACCCCCGAAACGATGGAGAGTCATATGGACAAGTCACAGGAGCTTGCCGTTCAGCAGAAAAAGGAGCTGGAACGGAAGGAAGAGAAAACCGTTCCGGCGCGCTATTTCGTTCCGAATGCCGACATATTCGAAACGGGCGACGCACTGACGGTCGTGATGGAAGTTCCCGGCGTCGAGAAAAAAGATTTGGATGTTTCGCTCGAGGACGGTGTCCTGCGTGTCGAGGGGCGGATCGATTTCAAGAAGTATGATGGATTCGAACCGCTCTACGCGGAATACAATATTGGCCACTATTCGCGATCGTTCGCGCTCTCCGATAAGATAGATCCTGCCGGCATAAGCGCCGAACTTTCGGATGGCGTGCTCACTTTGACGCTGAATAAGGTGAAGGAGGCGGCTGCGCGGCGCATAGAGATACGGTAGCCAGGTTGGGCTTTTAGAGCAGGTCGAGCGGGGAAAAATAGCAGTCGGGTGGCTACCGTTCGCTGAGCAAACCGAATGGATGGCGAAGATCCAGCCTTGACGCGTGGGTCGGCGAACAGGAGATCACGAGCGCGTTCTGGTTCTCGTACACGTACACGATCTCGAACAGACCGGGCAGCCGGGCCCGCAGCTTCGCGCGCAACGCCTTTCCGAGCTTGGCCATCGCCGGCTCGTACTTCGCGAAGCAGCCCGCGAGCTGCGTTTCGGCGTTCGTCATGGGCGGTCGTTTTCCTGGCACAGGAGCGCGTCCAGCTGCTCGAACGATTCGCCCATCTCACTCGCACTCCCGGAGGCCAAGGCATCGTCGAGCGCTTTCTTCGAGGGATAAAGGTCATGCATGACGACCAGCGTCTTGCCGCCTTTTTCCTCGAAGGTCACCGTGGTGACGGCCCCACCTTCGCCGCCTTCCTCATTCGTCCAGACGAGGCGCGCGTTCGGTATCACTTCGATGTACCTGCCGAAGAACGCCATGGGCTGCTCCGAGGCAGCGTGGGCGAACACGAAACGGTATGTGCCTCCCGTGCGCGCATCGATCTCGCAGGAAACGAAGGATATTCCAATCGACTTCGGTGCCCACCACCGCTTGAGCAGCTCGGGCCTGGTCCACGCGTCGAACACGATGTGCGCCGGGCCGTCGAACGTTCGCGTGACAACCGTCTCGCGCTCGGACGTCCGCTCCGCCGTCGTGCGATTCTTCAGGGAAGTAGGCTCACTCTCGTTTCTTGCGTCCATCGGTCTTCTCCTTCCGTTTCAGTTCCTCGACAACCTTGTCCAGCTCGTCGAAGCGTGCGCTCCAGAGCTGGTGGTACCTCTCGATCCATGCCGCCTCTTCCTCCAGCCGGCGCCGGCCGAGCTTGCAGGTCCGCACGCGCCCGACCTTCTGCGTGGTGACGAGCCCCGCCTGCTCCAGGACGCCGACATGCTTCTTCATGCCCGTGAGGGTCATGTGGAACTTCTGGGCCAGGTCCGTAATCGAAGCGTCCGCGCGCCCGAGCTGCTCAAGGACGCCGCGCCGGGTGGCGTCCGAGAGCGCGGCGAACGAGGCGTCGAAGCGGGGTTGGCTAAACTGAACCATATGGTTCAGTGTGTAACACACGGGTCGGCGGTCTGCAAGGAGAGGCCGAGCGCGCGGCCCGCGTTGCCGGCCGCCGACCTCATTTCGATGCAGATTCGATCGACTCGGCGATCTTCGGGCCTTTAGCGTTTTCCGGGAGGGCGGCAAAAGCAGCCGTAATGGGCAGGAGAAATTCTCACTATCGCCCGTCGCAATTTTTCAACATCCTGCCAGGCTCGCGGCGCCGGAGACGGTCATATCAAGACGAAGGCGTGACGAAGACGGACGCCGCAACCTTCCCCTCTCCCCGCCGGGGAGAGGGTCGTAAGGATTGCGCAACGCCGTGCGTCTCAGAAATCGTAGGCGACCTGAAACTTGTAAAGCGTCGAGGCGACCAGCTGTCCCGACGTGCCTTCGATGGCCACGCTCGAGGCGGCGTTGGTGTATTGATGGATCGGCACTTCGATGTCGGCAAAGACACGGAACTGGTGGAGCTGCAGGGTGAAACCCGGTGCGATGAGCACGCGTTCGTAGCCCGAGTTCAGCGGGTCGGCATTGGCGCCCGTGTCATGCATGCGGTAGCTGTTGATGAACTGCAGCACGCCCGCGAAATCGTCCAGCGGTCCCGCTTTGCCGAAATCGTAGGACAGCCCCGCTGCGGCATCGAACTCGTTGCCGGGACGATAGCTGTCGCGGGTGAGCACGGCAGCCTGGTATTTGCCGTCGACGAAATACGACAGCGCATCGATCGCGCCGAAATCACCCGTGTGATAGCCGCCGAGCATGAGGTCCGTGCTGCCGGTGCCGGGAAGACTGTCGCGGTCGAACTCGCTGCCGCCCAGCGGACCGTTGGGGCCCGTGTAATTGCCGGTGGGAAGCTTCACGCCGAACATCACACCCGACGACTGGTCGGGCGCGAAGCCCGTGTAGGTCGCGGCCAGCTGCATATCGCCCAGATCGGTCAGATGTCCTGTGTAGACGCCGCCGGCCGGGCCGAAGACGGTGCCGTCGTCCGTGGTTTCGAGCTGGCGGCCGTAAACCGGCAACTCGGCCAACACCGTCCAATTCTGGTTGATCTCGTATTCGCCGCCCACCGTGTAGAAGCTGGTGTTGATGTCCTTGTCCTGATTGTCGGAAGCGGGCGCCTTCGAGCCATGCTCCCAGTTCTGGTCCTGGTCCATGTAGTCGTAACGGAACCAGACCGAAGCGCCGTTGGCCCCGCTGGGCATGGCGGAAAGGATGTTGGCGCCGACGTCGAAGACACCGCAGCCGCAGGCGCAGGCTTCCGCCTCCTCGGGCATGACGGCAGTGGCAAGCGGGACGAGCGCGGCGACGGCAAGCGCGCCGAGCAGGCTGGCGGAACGATAACGGGTGGAAAGCTGCGCAAGCGTGCGCGTGGATGTGTTCGGCATGGAACCCTCGTTTGATATGAAGACGCGCCGGCGCGCGGAACGCGCCGGACGGACAAGAACTTCAGACGCTCAAACGAAAAGAGGCGGCGCGCGCGGAGACTGGGGCGCGTAAGGGCGCGCAGGCTCCGTTGGAATCGGTTCGGGAACCGAAAGTACCGCAAAGAGGCTCTGCGACGGCAAAGTCGGCGCAACAACACGCGAAAACACCGCCGCATGAGGCGCCGCCGCGAACGGGCACACGTCCATGTGCCGCGCATCGTTCGGCGCATGCTTGCCCGCAGGATCCTGTGCACCGGATAGCGTGACCGGTCCGTTGATCGTACAGATGGCGAAGGGGACGCCCGGCGTGCCGGTCGTGTTGGGCATCCAGCCGTCGGGCACCAGCGCGCGCAACAGCATGGCTGCAAGCGCGAGGCGAAATCCCACATGGCGGAGCGACAAAACCATCCCCATCCCCTTCAGCGGGAAACTGGTCCCAACAGGCTCCCCGGTCAAGCCGTCGAGATGCCACGGGGCGGGGCTGTTCGCGCGCGGCCCTTTCGCGCTAAACCGTGCCAGCTGAACGAGGAATAGTCCTGTGCGGCCGCGTCTTGTGCTCATCGTCTCGCTGCTCGCAATTCTGTGTCCGATTCCGGTGGCTGCAGCCGCTGCGACGGCGCCGCGCGTGGGCATCCAGGATCTCGCCCAGCTCGACGTTCCGGACTATCCGTTCAGCGACAGCGCCGACGCCAATGCCGACGTGGAAAAGGCCTTTGCGCAGGCGCGCGCGCAGAACAAGCGCGTGTTGATCGACCTGGGCGCGAACTGGTGCGCCGACTGCCGCATCCTGCAAGCGCTCATGGATCGCCCCGAAGTACACGGCTTCCTCACGGCAAATTACGCTATTGCGGTGGTCGATGTCGGGCGGCTGAATCGCAATCTTCAAATCCCTGCGCGCTTCGGCGTCACCGACAGGCTGGAAGGCGTGCCCGCCATCCTCATCGCCGATCCCGACGGCAAACTCGTCAACGCAGGACAAGTCTTCGCGCTTGTCGAAGCGCGCCACATGACTCCGCAGGACATCGTCAATTGGCTGGCGCGCTGGACGCGCTGAGCAATCAACCTGTCTCCGACAGTTTCCCCTGCAGCCAGTATCGCCTTCCGAGGCGGCGGGATTAGTGCGCCGTCCCCAGATGCTTCGCGAAGAACTCCATCTGGCGCTCGGTTTCGCGGGCGCGCAGGAGATCGTCGGCAAGCATGTGCGTGCCGGGCAGCAGGAGAAGATCGTAGGGTCTGCCGGCTTTGAGGAGTGCGAGCGTCAGCTGCATCGTGTTCTGGAAATGGACGTTGTCGTCCGTCACGCCGTGCACGATGAGGAGCGGCCGCTGCAGGTTCGCGGCGTAGGTCAGGACGCTGCTCTTGCGATAGCCGTCGGGGTTCTCCTGCGGCAAGCCCATGTAGCGCTCGGTGTAGAACGTGTCGTAGTCCTGCCAGTCGACGACCGGCGCGCCGGCCACGCCGGCCGCGAACACGTCGGGACGACGGATCGTCGCCATCGCCGAGAAATAGCCGCCGAATGACCAGCCGAAGACGCCGACGCGCGTCATGTCCATCTGCGGCACGCGCTTGCCCAACGCCTTGAGCGCATCGATCTGATCGGCGAGCGGAATGTCGATGGCATTGAATTTGATCGCGCGCATCCACGCCGCATCGTGTCCCGGCGTGCCGCGGTTGTCCGACACCGCGACGATGTAGCCCCGGTCGGCCATGCATTGCTGCTGGAAATACTGGCGCGGCGCCGCCCACACCATCTTCGCCGCCGGCCCGCTGTAGACGGAGAGGATCACGGGATATTTCTTCGCCGGATCGAAGTCGCGGGGCTTCAGCACGATGGCGTCGAAAGCGAGCGAGCCGACGTTGAAATGTTCGGGCTGCGGCAGGAAAGGCGGCGCCTCGGCGACGGACGGAAGCGATGCGATCGTCTTGCCGTCGCGCGACAGGACATCGACGCCCTGCGAGCCGTCGGCGAGATTGTAGGCGCGCGCGAAGATGCCATGCTGCTCGCCGAACATGCCGCGATTGAAGCCCGGTGCGGCAGCGACCGGCGTCACGGGCCCGCCGTTCAACGACACCCCGTAGATCTGGACCGACAAGCGGTCCATGCCGCCTTCGACGATGGCCGTGCCGTTCTTATCGTCGACGTCGAGCAGCGCCTGGAAACGGAAATCCTTCGGCGTGATCGCGTTGACGAGCTTGCCGCTCGCATCGTGGCGTTCGAGCTGCGGCTGGCCGTTGCGTTCCGTCATCCACAGGAAGCCGCTGCCGTCGGCGAGCCAGTACGGCACGGGCTTTGGCTCCGGTGGCGGCAGCGTGAGCCACGCTGCGTCGCGCTCGGTCCAGAGGAGATGCGTAGCGCCGCTCGCGGAATCCGCCGCCAGCAGCTTCTCTTCGGTCTGCGTGCGGTTTTCGACGAGGAGCGTGAGCGGGCCGCTTTTCATCCACGAGACGCGCCCGAGATAGGGATAGGCTTTGCTGTCCCACGGAATCCAGACAGTCGCGCCGCCTGCAGCGGAGATGACGCCCAGGCGCACAATGGCGTTCGCGGTGCCGGCGCGCGGATAGCGGAACTCGACGGGTGTCTTCCACGGCTCCAGCGGATCGACGATGTAGCTGGGCTGAACCGGGGCGAGATCGGCTTCTTCATAGGCGATGAAACGCGAATCCGGCGACCACCAGAAACCTTCGCGGCGATCCATTTCCTCCTGCGCCACGAATTCGGCTTCGCCGTGCTGCAGGGTCTCGCCCGCGCCTTTGGTGAGCGGCGTGTCGGTCTTCGCAGCGATATCGATGACGTGGAGATCGTCGTCGCGCAGCGCCGCCACTTTCGTGCCGTCGGGCGACAGCCGCGGCGCGAGCCAGCCCTCGCCCGGAAGCGGGGTCACTTTGCCGCTCGCGCGCGCGACGATGTAAAGCCGGCCGTCCAGCGGCAGAAGAATGTTCGCGCCGTCGCGCGACAGTTCGAAATGGGTGAAGCCTTTCACGCTCACCCGTGCGCGCTCGCGCCGCGCCTTTTCTTCGGCGCTCAGTTCTTCGGGCTTGCCGCCTGTCAGCGCATCCGACGTGACGAGCTCGCGTTCCTTGTGCGTCACAAGGTCGTATTCGAGGAGCCGCTGCACCGTATCGCGCGGCCCGCTGCGCAGATAGACGATCGCTTTGCCGTCCGGCGTCGGCTCGGCGCCAGATGGAATGCCCAGGCTGTAGCTGCGCGTCGCCGCGACGTCATCGAAACATTTCGTGTCGAACGCGAATGCGGTACCGGCAAGTCCGACGAATACAGCGACCGTCACGGCGGCGATGTACGGATGCGACATGTCTTTCCCCCGGCGGTGCCCGCGCAATGCAGGCCGAAGGGGGTGCAGACGTCAAGTCGGCTCTCTAACCCTGATACCAGCGACCCGGACCATGCCAGCGGCCGCCTTCGCCGACGCGAACGCCGTCGTGCCAGCCGCCGTGCACCCAGAATTCGCGGCCGCCGTCCCATTCGCGCCAGCGATGCGGGCCGTTGTACCAGGTGCCGTCCCACCAAAGCGGGCCCTCGTAATAGGCGTAATTGCAGTAGGCCGGATTGTTGACGCAGGGATCGTCATAGGCTGCCGGCCCGTAAGGACCGGGCCCGTATCCGCCGTAATAGCCGGGCGGCGGTCCCTCGTAGGTGCAGGCGCCGAGAGCACAGGCCGTTGCGATGATGAAAAGTGTTGGAGCGCTACGCATGACCAAAACCTCCGCACGCCCCGCTGTGGTAAACGCCGTTAACCGGTCGGCGTTCCCAGGAACTCGAGCAGCGCGCGTTCGACACGCTCGGGCTCGTCATGCGCCACCCAATGCGTGGCGCTTTCTATGAACACGATCTTGGCGTCGTCGCAGAGCTTGGCACTTTCGTTGGCCATTTCGGGAACGGCGTAGGCATCGTCGACGCCCCAGATGATGCGCACCGGCATGGCCAGGCGCTTCTCGTCGGCGAGCGGCATGTCCTTGCGCAGGAGCGCGCGATACCAGTTGAGCATGGCGGTGATCGCGCCGGGCTTCTTCCAGGCCTGCCGATATTGCTCGATGTCGATCTTGCTGAAGGCGTCCTTGCGGCGCGCGGTGCGCAGCGCCTGCACCAGCGCATTGAACTTGCGGGCGCGCACGAGAAACTCGGGCAGGCCGGGCAAGGCGATCATGCCGACATAACCGCTCTTGCGTCTCTGCGCGGGCACGCGGCGCATGGCGTATTTCCAGACGGCGGGATGCGGCGCGTTGAGCACGGCGAGCTGCGCCACGCGTGCGGGGTAATTCCGCGCCATCCACCAGCCAACCGAAGCGCCCCAGTCGTGTCCGACCACGGCGAAGCGGTCGCGGCCAAGCGTGTCGGCGAGACCGACGATGTCCGCCGCCAGGATGTCGAGGTCGTAGGCGGCAATGCCCTTCGGCTTGTCGCTCTCGTCGTAGCCGCGCTGGTCGGGCGCCACGACGCGGAAGCCCGCCCGTGCCAGGGGTGCGATGTGATGGCGCCAGCCGTACCAATATTCCGGGAAACCGTGCAGCAGGAAGACGAGCGGGCCGTGCGTCGGCCCCAATTCGGCGCAGTAGAGCGTGATGCCGTTCGTCTTGCGGCGGATGAACTCGATATCCATGCGAACGGCCCCCGGTGCGCAAGACGGTATTTCGTCGTTCCGCTCAGCGCAATCAATGGAAATCTGCCGTCACGATTTGTGATGGCGGCGCATAACAGCTTCGACGCTTTGGCCGTGGTCATCCTACCGTCACACGTGTAAGGGATCGCCTCCCGCAATTCCGTGCTTTTGGTTCATGAGTCAGGCCCAGCTCTCCTCCGCGCGCACGCCCGTCGAGCAGACGACCTTCGCCATCCTCTTCGCGGTCAGCTTCTGCCACCTGCTGAACGACATGATGCAGGCGCTCCTGCCCGCCATCTATCCCGCGCTCAAAGTCCAGTTTCACCTGAGCTTCGCGCAGATCGGCCTCGTGACATTCGTCTTCCAGGGAACCGCGTCGCTGCTCCAGCCGGCCGTCGGATTTTACGCCGACCAACGGCCGATGCCCTTCTCGCTGCCCATCGGCATGCTGTTCACCTTTGTCGGGCTGATCGTCCTGTCGCTGGCGCCGACCTACGCCGTTCTTCTCTTCGCCGCCATGCTCGTCGGCCTCGGCTCGTCGACCTTCCATCCGGAATCCTCGCGCGTGGCGCGCATGGCGTCGGGCGGCCGGCACGGCCTCGCGCAAGCGCTCTTTCAGGTGGGCGGCAATATTGGCTCGGCGCTCGGACCGCTGCTCGCGGCCGTCGTCGTCATGCGCTGGGGCCAGAAGAGCATCGCCTGGTCGTCGCTCGCAGCCCTCGTCTGCGTCTTCGTCCTGTGGAACGTGGGCGTCTGGTACAAGACGCACGGGCTTACGCGCATGAAGTTGGCGCAGCGCCACACGGACGTCGCCAAGCTCTCGCCGCGGCGCGTGACGTTCGCGATCACGATCCTGTTGCTGCTGATCTTCTCGAAATTCGTCTACCTGACGAGCATCACGAACTACTACACGTTCTATCTCATCCACAAATTCCACGTGTCGGTGGAAAGCGCGCAGATTCATCTGTTCGGATTTCTGGCGCCCGTGGCGATCGGAACATTCCTGGGTGGTCCGCTCGGCGACCGTTTCGGCCGCAAGCACGTCATCTGGTTTTCGATCCTGGGCGCGCTGCCGTTCGCGCTCCTCCTGCCGCACGTCAATCTGTTCTGGACGAGCGTGTTGAGCGCGATCATCGCGATCGTCATCTCGTCGGCGTTTTCGGCGATCGTCGTATACGGGCAGGAGTTGATGCCGGGCAAGGTCGGCATGGTGTCGGGATTGTTCTTTGGCTTTTCGTTCGGTATGGCCGGTTTGGGCGCGGCGGCGCTCGGCGCGATCGCCGACTGGACGAGTATCGAATTCGTCTACGACGTCTGCTCGTTCCTGCCGTTGCTGGGAATCTGTGCGGCGTTTCTGCCCGAGATCGAAACCGAGCGGATGCGAAAAGCCCGCGGCACGTCTTAAGGCAGAAGCGCCCGGAGCGGCGTGGCGTCGACCGCGTAAAGCATCAACGAGATCACGAACAGCGAGCCCAGGAACATCGCCGGGCCCGCCAGACGCTGGCTCACGCTTTCATTGATAACTGCCACTTGGCGTTTCATGGTCCCACTTCCCGATGATTCGATTTTGAACGGTCCCGGT